>Ga0066903_100000667_pt1 | contig 22548 bp, 28 predicted proteins | sample PanSoiMetaGPlot1_FD_67491 | JGI IMG/M metagenome (GOLD analysis project Ga0066903, IMG submission 67491) | Tropical forest soil microbial communities from Panama analyzed to predict greenhouse gas emissions - Panama Soil - Plot 1 (version 2) | ecosystem: Environmental > Terrestrial > Soil >... | reverse complement strand
GGCGACTATGTGGTGCGGTTCAGTGTCACTCCAAGCGAATACGACGCCGTGTCCAACGGCACGATGTATGCACTGGCGCGGGCTAATGACGCGAGCCACGGCTACCGTGTCGCAGTGGCCGGCGATGGCACGCAATACACGCTGTCGCTCACTGTGCTCGGCGGCAGCACCGGACCGTGGTCCATCGCGCTCGGCACCATCCCCAGCGGGCGCTACAACGTCATTGCCACCTTCCGCGGCACCACGATCAGCGTGCAGTGCCAGCGCACGTCCGACGGGTTGTGGCTGCGTGCTGATGGCGCGTGGGTGGTGGACAACTCGGCGCTGGCCATTGTCGTCACTGATGCTTCCTATGCCGGGCCTGGTGTCGTGCTGATTGGGTCGTCGTAGTGTCCTATCAGCCGGTCATCTGGAAGGCGCCATTTACCAACCCGCCGTTGGTGCTGCAGACGCCTGATGGCAACGGCGGGAATGCCTATGGCGCATCACCGGATGGCACGACCATCTTCGGTATCTGCAATCCGATTGGCGGTGCGTCGTCAAGTAATCCACAACTCGCGTGCAAGTGGGACACCACAACGCTGGCGGTGACTGTTCTCTCAAATGTTGATACGACGCCTTATCCGAATAGTTGGGCGATTGGCTGTTCGGTTGATAAGCAGATAATCATTGGCGGCGGTTTTGAGAATGGCCAGACGGTGTCGCCGGTTGCCTCGTGGACTGGCGGCGGGACAGCGGGAAGCCTTCTGCCGTTCAGAACCGGAGCAACCTACACAGTATTGGCTTGGTCGCATCAGACCATGCCATATCGCCGTTGGTCCGATGATGGCAGTGTGATCATAGTTAACGACAACGCTCCACCGTTGGGCGGAGCAAACGCAACTAACGCGTTCAAATACGTCAACAGGGTGCCGATTGTGCTGCCTCCTACCACTGCGCCACCGCTGAGCGGAGCATCTGCGCAGGTATTTTGTATGTCAGCGGACGGCAACACGGTATGCGGTCAGGATGCTTCTGGCGGCAGCACTCCCATTGCCTATGCCTGCTATTGGGTGGGCACCACGATCACCCGACTGCCCATACCCTCCGGCGGAACCCTCGCAGCCGTCCAGTACTGCAGCAGTGACGCCAGCGTCATGTGGGGGCAAGTCGCCGCGTCATCAGTGCCGTCCGGTTGCTTCATTTGGACCGGCGGATCGTCTGTCGTGGGATTGCCTCAGTTATCGAACACCCAAACAGGAAGCAATAGCTTTATTTACTGGGCCGCTGATGACGCATCAGCGCAGACTGCTGTTGGCGTCAGTCCGATCGGTGCCAGCACATCGCACGCTGTGAAATGGGTGGGAAGCACTGTTACCGATCTTGGCGCTCTAGGTGGTGCTGGTGTTTATTCACAGGCCGCTTGCTGCAGCCACAATGGCACGGTCGTCTGCGGCAATAGTCTGGATGCCAGCTCCAACCAGTGGCCAGTCTGGTGGAGCGCCGATAATGTCATTCACGCTCTGCCATTGCTGAACTACGAAACGGCGTTCAACTATGGCGATACACTCGGTGTCAGCCGCGACGGATCGGTAATCTTCGGCTATGTCGATGTTCCAGATGTAGAGCCGTTGCCACCCCCCACCGTGACGCTGGCCATGGACGACGTGTCTCTGGTGACGATCCCCACGCCCGGCTGCCAGGTCTTTATCGACTGGTCCGACGATCGCGGCCACGTCTACGGCTCGCCTGTGGGTCAGCAGATGGGCAATCGCGGCGAGTATATTGCGAGCCTGCAGTGGCAACGACTTGGTTTTGCAAGAGATAGGGTCTTTCGAATTTTCTGGAGCTGTCCGGCAAAAACGGTGCTCATGGGTTGCTGGCTGGAGGCTGACACGTCTCCTAAGACTTAGCCTTCTTCCAGACCGACCTCCCAAAGCAAGTCTTGCCACGTAAGTTCCTGTTCACTGGATCAGCTAAAAAGTCCACAGCCTCTTGATGTGTAAATCCCCTAATCTTCCTCAACGAGTTTGGCGCCGACGGGTCGCGTCCAAGACGACGGCAAGCCTCACTGACGCTCATCCGTTCGCCATCCAGAGTAATGATGATGGCGACCCTCGTATTCGTGGCCTGCGCCTTTGTGTCCGTCCATCGGCAATTCTCGGGGGCATAGTCGCCATTCACGTCAATTCGGTCGATCGACAATCCCGGAGGAGCTTCGCCCATATCTTCAAGGAATGCCTCGAAGCTGTGAAGCCATCTGTCGCAGACCTTGATGCCGCGTCCACCGTAGTTTGGATATTGCTTGTCGGTAGGCCGATAGCACCGGTCTTTCATAGAGTGGTATCGTCGGTAAGTGTTGCTGGTAGACATTCCGTGGGTTTTCGTCGTGATGCCACGCGCACGGCTTGTTGCCAACATAAACTCTACCTGGCGGCAACCGCATGAACGGGATACCCTCATAGTTGCCGGTCTTCGATCAACGCTGGTCCCACAAGCCGGACACTTGGCATAATAGCGATGCTCCTCGTCTCCGCGTTTGCTAAAACTGGATGCGGCCTTTCTCACGATGATCCAGCCATTGATGTTGGCTCCTGGTCTAAGCCTGACGTGTCGTAGAATGCCCATTTATCACCCTGTCATTACTGCACTGCCTTAGCTTGGACAGATATCCCATGCAAGCTATAATCGGAGCTGCCTGATGGCCCTACCTATGAACCCGCCGATGGCGCAGTGGATTGACGCCGACGGCCATCCCTACGCTGGTGGCACGGTGCAGACGCTGGTGCCAGGCACGACGACGCCCAAGGACACATGGGCGGATCACGACGAGACAGCACTGAACACAAATCCGATTGTGCTCGACAGTGCGGGCCGTTGCTTCTTCCTTGGCTCTGGGGATTACCGCGTCATTGTCCGCGACGTTAATGGCAACCTCGTCTACGATGGCTGGACCTCGTCTGTCGTGTCCGACGCGATGCAGCCAGTCGTTGCTGCTCCTACGATCGCCGAAGCACAGCGCCTGCTGGGCATTGTCGACAGCACCGCGGCGCTCAATGCCGAGATCGCGCGCGCCGAGGCCGCAGAGGCGACGTTAACCACCAACCTCAACAACGAGATCAGCCGCGCCACAGCCGCAGAGACAAGCCTACGCAACGACCTCAACGCTGAGATCGCCAGAGCCGAAGCAGCCGAAGCAGCGCTGTCGGCGCAGATTGCCGGCCAGCCGAAGACGGGCACTAGCTTCACGGATACCAGCGGGCACCAACGCGTTACCTACGATACCGCATTTCCCACCGGCACGCTTGCGGTGTCGGTCACCCACCTCGGCAGCGACCTCTCTGCGCAGTGGTTCACCGTGACCTACGACGCCGCCGGCTTCGATGTTTGGTGCTCGATCCCATTGGCCGATGACGCGGTGCATCCGTCCACGTCTTCGTTCTGCTGGATCGCATTTGGCCACTAGTCCGCTCACGCTGACGCTGCCCACCTCACCGCTGACGGACCCGGTGAGCGGTGAAGTGCGTCCCGAGTGGCGCCGGTTTTTCACAGGCCTGGCGGCGCGGACTGGCGGCACCGTCGGGCTGTCGATGGAGCAGCTGCAGACGGAGCTGAACGCCGAGGAGACAGCACGGGCGTCGGGCGACCAGACGCTCGGCATCGAGTTGGCAACGGAGGCCTCGACGCGGCAGACGGCGGACGAGGCGTTGCAGCGCGGCCTGCAGACGGAGACCAACCAGCGGAGTGCCGCGGACACGCAGCTGCGCTTCCTCATCGACCAGAGCGCGACCAGCGCTGACCTCTCGTCCTATGTGCAGAAGAGCCAGCTGTGCAGCTTGTGGTCACAGTGCAATCTGCTGTTCTTGCCGACCACGGATCCGGGCTCAGGCATGCCGTGGCTTAACGGCTCTGTGCTGAGCATCGGCACATCCGCTCTGGCAGTGGCGACACTGGAGCTTGAGGACGGCTCTGGCCATTGGGCGCTAGAGGACGGCAGCGGGAGTTGGGTCTTTGGCTAACGCGGTTTCTTCCAGTAGTCGGAGTGGTTCTCACTCGATGTGCAAATATGCACGTTGCCTACGGCATACGGTCCCTGGTCCCCGAACCTAGCCATGACGTATTGGCCTTTAGAACGTCCGCGCTGTTCCCATTTCCCACTATCTTGCCAGATCGCCATCCATTCCTCGAATGTCAGGAGAAACGGGATGCCACGTCGTTTGGCATGTCGCCTCTGTTTCTGAAACGCATCTCTTCCAGGAACTTTGTTTTGCCATCTCTTAAAGATGATGCGGGCTTTTTCGGGATTGGCCTCGCGCCATGCTTTGCTAGCGGCGAGATTCTTCTGCTTATGCGCTTGATAATACGCTCGGTTATATCCAGGATGGGCTTCATACCACGCGAGCTTATACGCGCGTTTCTCTTCCTGTGTCTGTGCCATCAGTTACCCTATAGCACAGGAGGCAGCCATCGCTGACACAAAAATCTCTGCCGCCGCCGATATCGCAACGGTCGTCGGCACCGACATGGTGCCGGTGGCGCGCAGCGGCAGCACGACTGCGTATCACGGCACGATGTCGGAGGTGTCGACCTTCGTCGTGGCCAATCTGCCGGTTGCCAGCACCGGGACCGCAGGCGTTGTGAAGGTGGACGGGACCACGATCACCATCACGTCTGGCACCATTGCGGCGTCCGCTGCGCCCTACACGTCCGCGCCCACTATGAACGGCACCGCGGCGCCGGGTATCAGCGCGCAGTACAGCCGCGGCGATCATGTCCATGCGAGTGACACCAGCCGCGCACCGGTCGCGTCACCCACACTCACCGGCACGGTCACGGCGACCGGGCATCTGGTGCTGAGCGGACTGCCCACCAGCGCGACGGGCCTGCCGGCGGGCAGCGTCTGGAACAACGCCGGGACACTCTCGATTGTCTGAGCTAGATAAGAAAGGGACGGTATCGGCGCGCCAACGCTGATGCCGTTCCGCTTGTACCATGTTAAGCGCTCATCCAACACAGTTTTTAGTGCTGGCAATGCCTAGATCGCGGAGTAAGTGGTTATCCGTATTTATGCAGTATGGTGAATATCAGGTCAGCCATGATGAACTTAGGCACATGCGTTCTTTAGACGATGTGCAAGCATGGTTGAGTCAACCCATGACCGGCTCGTGCGAAACAAGCTTAGCGCCTTTTTGGCGTCTCATCCCCGAGGGCATGAAAGTAGTGACGGTGCGCCGGCCACTGGACGCCGTCCTGCGCTCGCTGAGGGCCGGCGGACTGGTGTTTGAGGACCGCACCATGCTGGCGGTGCTGCGCCACCACGAGGCCAAACTCGACCAGATTGAGCGCCGCCTTCCCAACGTGCTGCGCGTCACCTTCGACGAGCTGGCAGACGAGGCCGTGTGTGCGCGGGTGTTCGAGCACTGCCTGCCGTATCCGCACGATCACGACTGGTGGCAGGCATGGGCATCGGTCAACATCCAGATCAGCCTTCCCCTGCTGATGCGCTACATGATCGCGCATAAGCCACAGCTTGATAAGCTGGTGAAGACCGCAAAGCATCGTATTATCGCTGGCATGCGTGGTTCTCAAGCGGACATCGACGGCGTGACGTTCCAAGAAGAGCCGTTTGATCTGTTCTACCGGGACGCTCAGCGTCTGTTCGCGGAACATCTGGTGCAGACCGGACAGTCGCCAGACGACCATGCGCTCAAGAACCTGCCGCTGGCGAAGCTGATGGATGACGCTGGCCTATTGCAAATCCTGACCGCGCGCAGCAACGGCAGGATGTTCGGCTACCTCGTGACCATCGTAGCACCGACACTCGATGCACCGGACATCCTAGAGGGGTGGCATACGATCTTCTTTGCTTCGCCGGATATCAGAGGGCTTGGTATGAAATTGCAGCGTGAAGCATTGGAGAGATTACGTGCGCGCGGCGTCAATGGACTGATTGCGCGCGCTGGGCATCGTGGATCAGGGCCACGTCTCGGCACGTTCTACCGGAGGCTTGGGATGACAGACTTTGGCCAGCTCTACCGGTTAGAGTTAGGAGGCTGACATGGGAGCAGCGGCAGGAGCGGCTGCGATCGCCGGCGGCATTTCGGCGGCTGGCGGCATCGCCAGTTCGATGATCGGCGGCAGCAAGGCGGCGGGTGCTGCGAAAGACGCCGCCAATCTGCAGGAGCAGATGTTCCTGATGAACCAGGGCAACCTGGGGCCGTTCCGCGGCGCGGGCGAGAGCGTGCTGGATCCGCTGACACAGCTGGCGCGGTCCGGACCGACCGGCGGTGGTCCTGACTACATCGCACAAGCTGCCGGCGAGCGGCCTGGGCAGATGACACAGGCACAGCTGGAGGCGACGCCCGGCTATCAGTTCACGCTGTCGCAGGGCCTCAAGTCGGTGCAGAGCGCTGCGGCTGCACGCGGGCTCGGTGTGTCCGGTGCAAGCCTCAAGGGGGCAGCGGACTACGCGACGGGGCTGGCGGACAAGACCTACATCGATCAATTCAATTTGCAGCAGCAACGCTTCCAAGACCTGATCAACCTCAACACCGGGCAGCAGACCAACCTGCAGAACCAGTATCAGCGGCTCTATAACACAGCGGCTCTGGGGGAGAACGCTGCGGCGCAGACCGGGACCATGGGCACTACGGCTGCGGCGAATGCCGGCAACTACCTGAACCAGGCTGGGCTTGCGAGTGCTGCGGGCACGCAGGGCGCAGCGAATGCCATCACCGGGGCGGCGCAGAACTACCTTGGTTACAACCTGCTTCAGCAAGCGCTACACCCAGCAGCGACGACCGGGGGTTATGCGCCAATTACTCCTGCGGATACCGCGGGCTGGAATCCCAATCCCGGAGGCTATTAGCCATGGGTGACACACTGAATGCGCTCTCCGGTGCGATCCGCAGCGGCAATGTGCTGGACAGCATTGCGCATCCCCAAGTGCTCAACCCGCTGGCCGCGTTCTCGGACGCAACCAGGGTGGCGAGCGGGGTCTACGACCTGCGCGACAAACAAGCCACTGCCGCCTGGGGCGACGTGTTGCAGCAGGCGACAGATGAAAACGGCAATGTCGATTACCCCCGGGCGCAGGCCTTGGCGGCACGCAATCCAATGGCGCAGCAAGGCATGCTGCGAGCGCTCGGCCAAACGTCGCAATTGCGCGGCGAGCAACTGGCGCAGACAGGTGCCACACTAGCGCTCTACGGCAAGAGCGCGCTGACCATCGCTCAGAACCCCTCGGACGCTAATGTCAACGCGACATTCGATAGCCTCGCTGCGGCTGGCTGGCCGAAGGCGCAGCTTGAGGCAGAGCGGCAACGCGTGCTGGCAATGACCGACCCTAATGCTCGCGTGCAATACGCGCTGCAACACGGCCTGCAGGCAATGGACGGCGTGTCAGCATTCACGACTGCCATCGGTGGCCGGCGTGAGGTCAACACCGGCGGCAATATCCAATTCCCGTGGATCCCGGGCTATGCCGGTGGCTCTCCTAGCTTTAACACGACGATGACGCCAGGCGAGAGCATGTCCTATGGCGTCTGGACGAAGGATCCCAAGACCGGCCAGCCGGTGTGGGTGTCCGGCCCAGACCTAGCCAGGCGCGCCGGCCTAGAGCCGCTCATCCCGCCGCAGCTCGGTGGTGGCGGCGGAGGCGGGGCGCCGAATGCTACCAATCCGCCGCGTGATGCCAGCGGCAATATAGTCGGGCCAAACAATCCGGCGAGGCTCTCGCCGGGTTCACCACCAGGGCAAAGCGGACCGCCAGCGCCTCCAGCGTGGGACGCGCCGCCAGCGCCGGTGCCTGGCGCACCTGCAGCGCCATACACAGGCGGCGGCGTCGGCAGCGTGCTGAGCCGACCGGGGGGGCCTGGAGGCTCTCCAGCGCCCCTCCCTGTGCCGCCATCACCTCCAGCGAGCCCACCGCCAGTGGTAGCAGCGCCACCACCGCCGCCACCCCCAGCAGGCCGCGACAGCATGACGCCCGCCCCTCGTGCTGCGATACAGGGCGATGTCAATGCGATCCTCGCCGGCATGCAGCAGGCACGACAGCCTGGCGGACCAGCGACAGCATTGGCAGCGGGACCAGGGGCACCGACCGCTGGCCTCAACGTGCCGTCTGGCGTGACGCCAGCCGAGTTCAGAACCGTGCCGCTCGGCCCAACTGCCGACCAGGGTGCCGTGCTCCAGGCGTCGCCCGACCGGCTCAAACGCGACCTCGAGACAGCCGCCAACTATCCGCAAACCATGTTCGCCAATACGCAGGCACTGAGGGAACTTGGCCGTGGCACCGTCACTGGACCGAATGCCGAGTTCCTCAACCGTGTGGCCGGCTACATCCGCACGCCGCTTGAGAAGCTGGGTATCAATGTCGGCAGCCTCGCCAACGCCAACGAGCGAGCCGATGCACTGAAGAAGTGGTATGCCAACATCGTCAGCCAGACGCCGTTCGCTGCCGGCTCAGACGCCCGCATGGCGGAAGTGCTTAATGGCACGCCGAATATGAGCATCAGCCAGGCGGCCTCCGAAGACATGCTGAAAGCCGGGCAGATTCTCATGCGCATGAACGTCGCAGCGCCACGGCAATGGATGTCAATGTCACCGGAACAGCAGGCGCAATACGGCACCTACATCAACTTCGTTAACAGCTATGCCAGCGTAGTCGACCCCCGCGCCTTTGGCGTGGACATGTACAACGCGGCACAGATGGCCGATCTCAGAAAGCAGCTGCAGAACGGCTCGGAGGCTGACGCCAAGCGGTTCAACGACTCACTCGCAATTGCGCGCAGCGTTCCCGGCTTCCAGCCGTTGCCGACACGCTGATGCCTGATCAGGACTTCGTTGCGACCTACGGCCCGCTGGCACAGGACATTGCCCAGCAGACCGGGCTCGATCCCAGCGTTGTGCTTGGCGTAATTGATACTGAGACTGGCAGTGGCCGGCACGTCGCCGGCAACAACATCTTTGGCGTCAGTCCCGGTGGCCGCGTTGCCGGCTATCCCGATGTGAGTGCAGCGGGGCAGGCGTTCGTTGATCTGATCAACAGTCGCTATCGCGGCGTTGCTTCATTGCCACCGGACCAGCAGCCTGCGGGGCTCGTCCGCGGCGGCTACAACAGAGCCAATCCGAACTATGCGGCGAGCGTGCTTAGCAATGCCACGGCAGCACGCTCAATGCTGACGCCACAGCCCGCCGCTGCAACTTACGACTTCGGCTCGACGCAGTCGCCGCCAGCCACTCCCAACTACAACAACCCCCCGCCTCCAGCGCAGCCGGGACAGTCCGAGAAGGACAGAGCACTGCAGTCGCTGGATCAGGCAGCGACGACAGGCACACAAACGTCACAGCCTGGACAGTCCGAGAAGGACAAGGCGCTGGCTGCGCTGCCACCACCGCCGCCAGCGACAGAGAAGGAAAAGCCATCCACCACAGCGGCGGCTGAGCCTCAGCCTCCAGTCGTAGAGCCCGAATATTCCAGCGCCGCCGTTATTCCGCAGTCGGTTACCGATGCAATTGGTCGTGTCGCTAGCGCTGGAGCACAAGGCTGGGAAGGTGGCCCGTCTTTGCCGCGGGTGCCGACAAACTTGGTGATGAGTCCAATCTACAATCCGCTCATCGCTGGGGCTGAAGCCGTGCTCAGCGGCGGAAATGCCCTCCTGCGTGGAGCCCAGCAGACTGCCGTGGAAGCGACGCCAAATATTCGTCTGCCATCGCTGCCACCGGGCGTGACGATTCCGCTTGGTGGAAACCGGCAGCTTTCCGGCGAACTTACGCCAGGCCCGCTTGGCCGTGAGATTGCCGCTATGCCGGAAGCCTTTCCGCTTGGTGGGCGTGAGTTAGGAACTAACGCCCTGGCTGGCCCACGTCCCCCTGGCGAGGCTGCGCCGCCACCGCCCCCACAGTATGTGCAGGAGCGCTTTGGCGAGCCGCCGCCCGGTAGGCTGGCGCAGATCACTGGCGCGATTGAACGGGCGGACCAACAGCCGCCACGAGCGCCGCCCGCTGAGAGGCCGGTGGAACCGCCTCGGACAGTTGAGCAATACGTCGACGATTATATGGCGGGTCGTGGCCGTGATAGTCCTGACCATCTACAATTCGCCGCTAATAATGGTCCGGCGATCGAGGCGGAATTTCAGCGCCGCGCAGCCGCAAGAGGTGAGCCCGCCCCAACGGCGGCCGGTGCGCAGGCAACGCCGCCAGAGGACATCCCCGACGCCGAAGCCATCGGGCGCAAGCCAAGCCCCGACAGAGTGCGCAATATCGAGTATGCGGCCAATCGGTCAGCCGAAGATCGCGCTGGGCCGCAGATGACGGACGAGACAGCCTACGTGCCAGATATTCCCGGCCGCGTGCTTGCCTCCCGGCAGTTCACCACCGAGAACAGCATCAATCACAAGTTCGCCTATAACGACGGCTCCCATCCCGAATACAAGGCATCGGTCGATAAGGGCAACAAGGAGCGCAACGAGGGCATGGTGGAGATGCTGCGCAACGATGCGGGCGACGCCAATTCACTCGATCAGTCGCAGACCTATCGCAAGGAAGCCAGCCCGGACAAAATGGGCGTCTTTACCGACGAGAAGCCCGTAGATGTCTCTGACATTGCCGGAGATATCCGCAAGGATCTGGCTGGTGCTGGAGGCAAGCGGGGGGCAGTGCAAACCGCCCTGAATGGCCTCTTGGAGCGCCTTTATGTCGGCAACGATGTTAAGGGTGGGACGCTCGAAACGTCGCCCTCCATGATCTATGGCGCGCGTCAGCATATCACTGACATGCTGGCAAAAGGCCCGATGACGGAAGAGGGAGCCGCGGCGAGGACCGCTAAATCCTATCTTACGAAATACCTGGACAAATTCGACGCCAAGATTGCAGAGGGGGCGCCGAAGTATAGCGACTATATGAGGGAATGGGCGGACCGGTCCCAGCGCATCAACCAGCAGGAGTTCCTGCAGCCGTATATGCGGCAGGGCGGCCCGGTGATTAACCGCGACGGCTACCTACAGCTTAACGGCCTCAACAAGATGCTGGGCGACATCACCGCGGGCCTCAAGGCAGACAAGCCGAACAAGGCCTGGTCGCTGACCGACGAGCAGATCCAGAACATTATAAATGCGCGCAACGAGCTGGCGGCCGACCGGCTGAACGAGCGGCTAGGCGAAGTGCGCGGTTCGCCGACTTACCAACTGCAGTCGGTGCGCGCAGCGAAGCAGCGATCCGTAATGGGTGAGGTGGCACGAGCGACAGGGCGCATGGGTACCACCCTTATTGGTTCTCATCTGGCTCATGCCGACCCGATGGTCAGCAACGCGCTGATGTGGGCAGCGCATGTGGGTGGTCCGGCGATCCGGCAGGCCCGCGTCGAGCGCGCGATCTCAAAAGCCGAAGCGGCGGACGCAGCGATGCGGGCGCGGTTGTTGGATCGGACGCACAATCCGCTCAGCGAATACTAGCCTCCCAAGTGTGCCAATGCCCACATGGAAGCCGCCACTGCTATCAGAGATAGGAAGAAACAGGGAAAAGGCTCGGTGATTGTGGTCACAATAGACTGCACCAGAGGCATCGGTACCGGCCGATCGACGACAGTTTCCACCACGACCTCGCGATCGATTACGACCTCGCGATCGCGATACACCGGCACTTCCCGATAGACGTAGACGACTTCGCCACTGATAATCTGTTCCCACATCAGCCCGTGCTTACGGCGGAACGCTTCGGCCTGAAGGCCGGCAGCGGCACGCTCCCCAGCATGGGCGCTGCCCAGCATGCCCAGCAGGGCCACGAGGCGTTTGCGATCAGCGTCGGTCATTGGGGCGCCAACCTGGCCAGCATCTCGCCTTGATCTTTAAGCAGGAGCGCGATGCCGTTGACGCTCTGCTCGATACCGCTGATGCGCGCCTCCACCGCTGAGAACCTCGCTTCCAGCGCCGAGAGGCGAGGTGGCAGAGGCTCTACCAATCCGCGCAGTGCCCGCTGCTCCGCTTGCACGGCAATCAGCGTCCGCCGCACCCACGTCCAGTCTATCGCCTCGTCGGTCATGGCTTAGCCACCAGTTGCTCGACATGAGCGAGCGTTGTGGCCATGGCAGCAAGTTGGCCATCGATGCGTCCCTGCGCGGTCCAGATTAACGCCTGCGAGGTGAGCACGACGGCAAACAGGATGCCGCCAGCCCAGAGGGCCACACTCAGCTTGGCGTCGATTGCGGCGAGCCGGCTGTCATAGTCAGCCAGTATCTCAGCCGCCTTGCGGGCCTTCTCCTCAGTCGCTCCCGCGTCCTTCAGAGCGTCGTAGAGTTCGGTGATCATCACGGTCATAGTCTGAAACGGCGCCGACCGACAGCCGGCGCCCTCCCTTCAGTATGGAAGTCCGGCCCACGTAATCCAGGCCACGAGGTAGGTGAGGCACATTGTCGCAAGGACAATGCCGGTAACTTTCAGCATCTCAGAAGCAGTTGGTGTAGCAAGTATTGCCGATGCAGTTGGTTGTGCATGTGTAGGCGTTGGCGGCTTCGGAATAGGCGCCAAGTGCCACGAGGACAGCGAATGCAACTGCGAGTAGAGTTCTGGTAGCCATTGATCGAGGGTCCTTCTCGGTTGGTGGTTAGGGCCGTTGCTGTGGTGGCGCCGCAGCGGCGGCCCGCTTCTCGTCTACGATGCGGCGCAGCAATTCAGCGATACCAATGCCAAGCTCCTGCGCCTCCTGCTGCAGCCAGCGCCATTGAACCTCTGTGAATGCAATGGACGCTCGCTGCATGGCGGTTATCTAGGTAACCGCAGCGTCACCGTCAAGGGTATTCTCATCTTTGGTTTGTCGCTGGTCGAGTTGTATGGGCCGGGCACGCCGCCCCAGGGGATCTGGGTCAACCGGGATCAGGTGGTCTCGGTGCGTGAGCCGGCGAGGCGGGACGGGTTTGCCGCAGGCACGCAGTGTGTGATTACGCTGGCTAACGGCAATCTCGTCTCCAGCAGCGAGCCGTGTGAGATGGTGGTCCGGCGCCTGCGATAGTGCTTGGTGAGACGCTCGGCTAGCGGTTAGCCTGCGCCGTCTCTTACCGACTAGAGTGTCCTTACCGGCGGCTGCGGCGTCGCCGGTTTTTTTGTGCCGCCATCCCACCCAAAGCCACGAATAGGGTAACCAGCGCGCTGAGCGCCAGCCGCTGCGGCGCCTGCACTGCGGTGCAGCTGAGCCGCAGTGGGGGTTGGTGACAACGCCATTGCCGCATGCGGCAAAATAGCCGGGAGATCCCGGATTTTTTCCCAAAATATGCAAGGATATCAGAGGACTAGTCTAATTCGACTGCTGATTGGCGCGTTGATGTTGCACGCGGAATTGGCCCCGATATGATAAAGAAACATTCACCCCTCCGTCAGCCGGATAATCGCCGCCTTTGCCAGCCGCCGCTGGTCAGCGCTGCGGGTGTAGTGCTGCACCATCGCGAGCGTCCGATGGCCGGTGACGGCGGCGATCTCGTTGGCACTGCAGCCGGCCTCCGCCAGGTTGGCTGCGGCGAGTTTGCGCAGGCCATGGACGTTGAGATCCCTGGTAATGCCAATGCGCGCAAGAGCGGTGGGCAGGTGGTAGCTCAGCAGGTTGGGTTTCCACGGCTTGCCGTTGGGCGCAGCGAGAATGGTCAACGTCGTCGCCTCCGCCTTCCATGCCGTCAGCTCGGTCTGCAGCACGGGATGGCAGGGCAGTGTCAATGGCTCGCGTGTCTTCTCCTGCGTCAGCCGGATGCACTGGCCGTCGAAGGCAGCCCATCTCATTGCGCACAGGTCGCCGCGGCGCTGTCCGGTGTAGAGCGCGAGCAGGACGACACGCCGCAGCGGCTCTGGTAGCTTGGCGAGTGCCAGTTGCGCCTCCTCGTTGGTCCATGCCGGGAGCGCGCCTTTCGACAGCTCCCTCGTCAGGTTCTGGGCTGGGCTGTATTCGATAAATTCCCGGTCTAGCGCAAAGGCGAAGAAGCGGGATGTGGCACGGGCAAATCCGAGTGCCGCGCCGTCGCCTCGTTGCTTGGCGATCTGATCGACGATGGCGAGCAGGTCAGCGCGGCGCAGATCCTTGATGGCGACGTGGCCGATGCGCCACAGCGGGCGCAGGTAGATGACGTAATTCGTCTGGCTGGAGGGTGCCAGCTTCCGCCAGCCGGCACTGTTCTGCCACTGCTCGATGATGGCGGCGAGGCTATCGGGATCCCTTGCCTCCGGGTGGCTCGCTCGCCGTCTGGAGTAGGTGTATTCTTTGACGGTGCCGTCGGCCATGACGCGGCGGACGACGTTGGCCTTCGGTCGCCATTTCATGGATGAGCCCCTGCACGGCCACCTGTGCATTGTTGGGGCTGATTGTCTGTTCCCCACCAAATGCCGCATCCAGTGCCAGGCGATCCCACCGCGGCTGGTTTGGCCCCAAGTGGTATGAGGGCGGCGGTAACTTGCCCGCCTTGACCAACGGCCGCAGCCGCTCGGCGCGGACGCCGATGTAGTGCGCCGTATCGTCTGGACTGAGCCAGCGCGGTGCCGTTATCATGAGTGCTGCGCGCCATGCTGCGCGCAAAGCCGTCGATGAGCATGCGATTGTCCCTCCAGGTCGTCGTGTGCCCGGACGGTCGAGGAGGGGGCGCTTCGCATCGCTCCCTCCTCCCTATCCGGGCAATGCATCGTTAGCATGGCTCAACGTCCGGTGTCACTGCCATTCAGTACAACAGCCATCACGATGCCCAGCACTCGTATTTTATCCATGCGACTGATGCCCGCCAGACACCGCAGAATAGCCACGGCTATCGCCTCGTCACTCATTGGCCACCTCTGCAAACGGACGGTCAGGCATTCTCAGCCGCAAGGATCGCGCGCCCGATAGCCTCCGGGATCTGCGGCACCAGGCTGTTGCCTAAGGCCCTAAGTCGGTCCACCCGAGAGGCAACCCCATGAGCCACTCGACCCACGTCGGGTTCAACGCCCCACCATTCGGCAACTGCTCCCCCTTCGTCCCGCCACCCCGTTCCGAATACGGCAGCGCATTGGGATGGCGATAATCCCGCGCGGCTGGTGTGGGCCACATCGTCAGCGCCACTGCCTCGAGCAGGTTGCCGCAGCCGTGCCGCATCGCTCTCGCCGCCATTCCCGGCGTGGGTCGCGGTTCGCCGCCGTTCGGTGTCATCGCCGTCGGCGTCGGCCACATCATCGGTTCCCCCCGCGGCCCATATCCCCGGTTCGCGCAGTGCGCCAACTGAAGGCTGTGCATGCCATACGTGTCCGCTCGCCCCTTCGCGCCCAGCGTCGCATCCATCGCCACTGGGGTAGGCCACGATCCAGATGCGCTCCCTGAGATGCGGCGCCCCCATGTCGGCTGCGGATATAATTCGCCATTCCGCGTCATACCCGAGCGCGGCCAAGTCTCCGACAACTCGCTCCAGCCCCCGAACAACCAGCGCTGCGACGTTCTCCACGATCGCGTAGCGGGGTCGTAGCTCGCCAATGAGCCGCGCGTATTCGGACCACAGTCCGCTGCGCTCGCCGTCAATGCCGTCGCCTCGGCCTGCAACGCTGATGTCCTGGCACGGGAAGCCGCCGCAGATGACGTCAATACCACGTCGGCAAGGTTCGCCTGCCCGATCCGCCTGCCCGCCGCCAGATGCTTTGACGGACGATACCAACCATTGCCCAGTTGCACCGCACCACGTCCCGCCTGTGCGTCCGTCGTTCTCGGTGTCGGAAGCATCGGTGGCGAGCAATCCATCTCGGGCAAGTCGAGCGGCAGTAAGGGTTCTGATGTCGTCATAACACGGCACCTCCGGCCAGTGCCGTTTTAGCACCCGGCGGCAATACGGGTCGCACTCGCAGAACGCAACGGTGCGCATGCCCGCGCGCTCCAGGCCAAGCGAGAACGCGCCGATGCCGCTAAACAGATCGAGCACGCGCAGCGTCATGGCCACCTCTGCAAACGGACGGTCAGGCATTCTCAGGCTCCGCCCATAGGTCACGCATTCTGGCGTCCGCTGGGTCTTCGGCGGGCGGTGCCCATGCAGTGAACAGCGGCGCATCCCGCTCGATCCGCCGCTGCGCCATCTCAACATAAACTTGGTTTAGCTCTATCCCTATCCCATCACGCTGCAACCGGTCAGCCACAAGCAGCGTCGTCCCGGCACCCGCGAATGGGTCCAGCACCGTGCATGGCACAGTGCCCGCATCGCATCGACACAATGGCCGCCAGCCAATGGTGGTGGACGGATGCTCATTGAGCCACTTCTGCAACTTACTGCCGCTGCCATACTTCACGCCATCGATGTCGAAGCCGGTGCCATGCATGCCGTCACCACGGGTGGCTGTCCTTACGGACAGCGGCGGCTTTTGCCTCTCCACCTCTCGCACCCACGCCGCACCACAGGCGGCGCAACATCCACGCTCGCTCGTCCCCGCCCTGATGCACCGCTCTACCAACCCCGTCGGATAGGTGGCGAAATGCGCCTCCGCGAAGGCCTCCGTCGCAATCGTCCAGACATTGCGGCAGTTGCGGCGGCCATCACCAGGATCGCCATCCGTCACCCTAAGCCCAGCCTGCAATCGCCGGTCATTAGGGCTTTCGGTCTCCCGCACCGCTTCCGCATCGTAATAATACCGCGCGGATTTGCTCAGCATGTAGATGTGCTCGTGCGCCGAGGTCGGCCGGTCTGTAACGGATTCCGGCATCGGGTTGGGCTTGTGCCAGATAATGTCGCTCCGCACCCACCATCCATCCGCCTGCAACGCTAGCGCCAGCCGCGCAGGCATCAGCATCAAGTCTTTGGGCTTGGCGCCAACCTGCAACCGCGCTATCGCTCTCGTCTCATCCCAGACACCCAGACGCCGGTCCCCGCCCGTGCCGCTGCTGTAACTATCCCCCATATTCACCCAGCATGTCCCATCCGCCCGCAACACCCGCCGCACCTCGCGGAAGACAGACACCATCGTGGCTATGTATTCGTCCGGCGAAGGCTCCAGCCCCAACTGCCCAACCACCCCGTAATCCCGCAGTCCGTAATATGGCGGGCTCGTCACCACGCAATGCACGCTGTCGCTCGCCAACGTCGGCAGCACCTTGCGGCAGTCGCCGGTCAGAATGTTAACGCTGGGCATCGTCTGACATGGCCACCTCTGCAAACGGACGATTAAGCACGATGCCGCCTCAGTTCAGCCGATCTCTCGACGTTACGCGGGCTGCAATCTGCTCCATCGCTATCTCCCGCGAGTTCATCGCCACCGTGTGCATCATCTCCGATGCATCGCTGACAATTACCTCGCGCTCGTCAGCGTCTCGGAATTGCGCCTTGAAGATGTAAGCCACGATACCAACGAGCACCGCAGCACACTCCAACGGCTCCAGTGCTGTATCGGTAATGGCGCGATGGATCGCTTCGGAGAAGGCACGTATTTCAGGCTCGTGGTTCACGCTGCGCTCTCGCTGGCGTCGCCATTGCCGCGAAACGCAATGTGCGGCGCACCACCATCCTCCTCAGCCAGGCGCGCGCAGACGTAGCCTAGGACGCGGCGACGGGCCGGCATCGCTACTTTCGACAACTCCTCACAAATCGTATGCATCGCCTGGATCTCAATGTCAGTGATCTTTGCCATTACTGTTTCCCCTGCAGTTCCTGTTTCCGCTTAGTAACCGCTTCGCGTAGCCGCGTTTCGTCCGGCGGCAGAATATGTATGTCACGCAGGCCGCTCAGCCATTCCGCATTGGTGTGCAGCGAGTTGAGGCCGTCTATGTCCATGGTCGCGAGTTTGGCGACCAATGGCGCAATTGGGTCCTCCCAGTCCATCGGTACGTCTGCCTCGCCCTCGTCGGCCAGCTGTGCCTGCCGCTGCTCGGCCGCTGCGATTGCCGCCTCGAAGGCCTGGCGCGTCTCTATCCTGGCGGAGCTGACGTGCTGCTTCGCGCGCTCCACTTCCGGCGAGGTTAGGACGTGCTCGATCTCAGCTCCGGTGGTCGCGCTCTCGGTGGCTAGGTCAATCGACCGGATCAGGCCTCCCCATGACATGCGTGGCTGTTTGGGCGGCTCCATCGGGATCTCGGCGTTGATCTGCTCACGGCGCGTGGTGGGCTCGGGCAGCTCTGGCGTGGCCTCTATGTGCACCGCTTCCTCGGGCACATACATGCCACCGGTGGCGGTTGGCCAGATTGTGCGCACGCCCTCCGATACACAGCGGCTACGCAGCATCTGGCGAGGGAACTTGCTGTACATGTCCTTGCCCTTGAGGCTCGCCTTCTGCGCACGCGCCATGTCCCAACTGATGCGCGCCTCGCCGCCCTGTGAGTGCGAGAATGTCGCGTCAGCTATCTCATCGGTCAGCGCATGCCATTTGACCTTGCCGCCAGCATCAAGAAAGTCGCGCAGCATGGCCTCGGCTTTCTTGGTGGGCCGGCCTTGGATGATGTCGTAGTCGCGTGCCGCAAGTGCCGGGTGCCTGCCTTCCGCATGCGCGATCATCATTAATGCTATCGCCTGCTCAGGTGTGCGCATGCCGAACAGGCCGCTCTTCGCGATGAACGAGCCAAGCCGCACGATCTCATCAAATGACAGCGCGGTACGCGTGGCGGGCACAATGGCGGTTACCTCGTCGTTCATGGGCTAGCGCGTCCTGATCGTTAAATGCGGCTGTGGGTTGCTCAGCGTCGCACCATCCACCGGATGGCCATCACGCAGCAGCTTGCTGATCAGGCGCATGTCGGGCGCCTTGCGCACCACCTCATCGGGCAACGCTGCGGGGTCGGTGATGATGGCGGTCGTGCGATATGACAACCCAGCAGTATAAGCGCTGCGCTCGATCGGCTCGTTTAGCTCCAATGCAATGAGCATGCGTTCCACGACCTGCCGATGGGCCTGCGCCCGTTTCTCCAGCCGCTGCGCCCGGGCTCTAGCCAATTCGGCCAGCACCTCGTCGGTGATCACCAACTCGGCAAAGCGGTCCAGCAGCTCGATCGCGTCGCTCTCGCCCTCGATGGTGTCCGCTCGCAGACGCTGGTCGACGTCGTCACCCAGTGTGGCCAAGGCCTGCTGCGCCGCTGACATAGCGGCCTCCAGGCGGCGTGGGCTGGGTGGCCTCATAGGTGCACCGCAGACATGCCGTAAGCGGTCAGCGGCCGGTTGGGGCGGCCGTCGGGGCGGGTGGGCCTCACATTGCTCTGTGTGTTCCAGGCCAGCAGCACCTCGTATTGGCTACACCAGGTGCGCGCCTCGTCGATTGAGTAGGTCATGCTGACTGACCCTCTGCCGTCGCGGGCATCGACGTCGAAGTCCCGCAGGTAAATCGGGATGGCGTCGCTGTACCAGCCCAGCCCGTTGGCGATTAATCCCGGCTCGTCGGTGGTGTTATAGAGGCGCATGGCCCAGGACGTGCCTGACATTCTGCAATGCTCCGGTTATGCGGTGCCGCCAGCCTGTGTTATGGGGACACGGAATTGCAGAATATGCAATACCACTGTCTTGCGTTTGTCAAACTGGATGCCCATAGTCGGGCATCGGCGAGCGATAATGTCACGAGTTAATCGTACGAATCGCAGTTGCCTGATCGTTTCGGGAGGAATGGCAACATGCCTGCTCGTACTATGGGTTGCGACGGTAACGTCCCCGTCCCCGTCCACCCCCCCGTCCATCAGGTGGTGGATTTGATGCGAAACTCATGGCGCGTCCCTCAAGGAAGTTGGGAAGCGTCCGCAGATCAATCGCATGGCCCTCAAGCAAATCCTGCTCCAGCCAATCCAACGTCACGCCATCGCCCACCACGCCAAAAAGGACAAAGTTAGCTGAGGCACCGGAGAAATAGATAATACGCTGCAACACGTGCATTGGCGCCTGGGTGCGGCCTAGCTCGATGCGATTAAGCATTTCTGGGGTAATGCGCAAGGCGCGTGCCCACTGGGCTTGTGAGTGACGCAGCGGCTCGCGCGCTTCAAACGCTTCGCGCAACCATCTCAACCGTGCACCAATATTCTGCAATGATGCTTTGCGTGCTTTGCGTGCAACATCATCGCTCATATCCCGTCCCTCTCTTGGACCAGAAAGTGCGATTTTCCAGGACTCCGCTTCGTCGGTCGAGTGCATGATGAATCGCCCCCACCCTCGTTGCCTTATGGGCAATTCATAACGTTGCATTGCAGTCACTGCAATGCGGAGCGGAAGTTGCGCCAGAAGTGGCGTGTTTGCAACCCGAAGTCTTGACGCCTTGCAGATTATGCAATTTCATAGGCGCTGATGCAGCACGACAAGCTGATAGAGCGATTGGGCGGCTATCGGGCCTTGGCTGAGCGGCTGGGGCGCGATCCGTCCACTGTATTCAAGTGGCAGCGCACCGGCATCCCGGCGGAGTTCTGGCCGGCATTGGCGAGGCTGGCGCGGGCGCGGGGCATTCGGGGTGCGTCGGTGGATGCGATCGAGCGCAACTCGCCGCTGCATGGCACCAAGGAGTGTTGCCCCCCACAGGTATCTTAGGAGGGGGTGGTGGCGCGTTCTCCCGCCCCACGTCCGTTTAAACTGACCCAGCCGAGTGTGCGCGAGCATTCACTGCAAGCGCAGATTGCACGGATGCTGTCGCTGGAGTTGGCACCGCCCGGCCGCGTGTCGCGTGACGGCGTGATCTGGTGGAGCTGCGACATTGCCGACTATGGCGGGGCCGTCCCTGGCACCCGCATGGGCCGCGGCATCATTGCCGGGGTGCCGGATGTGTATCTGCTGCACCTGGGCCGCGCCTATCACATCGAGATCAAGACTGACGCTCCGCACTCTGTGCTGTCAGAAGCGCAGCGCTCAGTGGCGGCCGGCATTCTGGTGTGCGGCGGGCATATGGCCGTGGCACGTGACGCGGTCGAAGTGCTGGCCGCGTTGGATACCTGGGGCATTCCACGCAACAGACGCACGAGGTTTGCGGCATGAGCGAAGAGGTGCTGCGGGTCTGGGAATGCGTCCGCTGTGGTGGCGAGGCCTATGCGCCAGAGGGGTGCGACGTGTTCTGCCATCGCTGCGAAGAGGCGGTGATGGTCGACACCGGGCAGAAGGTGGTGTTGGACGATGACAATAATGTCGTAATCGTCAACTAGTGGGGGAAATATCAATGCCGAAGTTGGTCAAGCTCGATAACTCGGGCGGCGATCCCATGGAGCGGCTGCGTCGGTGCATCGCACAGCCACCAGAGAATAGCAGGGTATTCGAGATTACGCCGGAAATGGCGAAGACTATTCTCAAGGAATACAACGATGGAAATCGCCCGCGTAAGCCGACCAAGATCGCTGAATACGCGGAGGATATGACGAATGATAACTGGCCTCTGACTGGCGATACGCTGAAATTCTCGGACCACAAACCGCCTAGGCTTCGCGATGGACAGAACCGTTTAATGGCATGCGTGCGCGCCGGTGTGCCATTTACCACGCACATCGTATTCGGTATTCCCGACGGTGCGTTTGATGCGCTCGATAAAGGCAAGAACCGCAGTGGCTCCGATATTCTGGCAATCGCAGGGTTTGGCAACACCGCAGTGATGGCTGGCGCGTTGCGGTGGGTGCATCTGATTTCAACCGGGCGCGCCAAGCAGCGCGATACAATGAAACCGTCCGAGTTGCTGGAGTTAGCGCGGACGAAATATCCGACGCTGCCGGATTACGTAAAACAAGGTCGCGGGATTTACGATCACACCGGGCAGCCGGTCTCATTGGTTGTAGCGCTGATCTATATTTTTCATCAGGCTAATGAATGCGCAGCAAATGAATTCGTCACTGCATGGGAAAGTGGCGAGCGTGGCGGCCGGTTCAAGCCGCTAGGATTGATGCAATCTCAGATCGCGCAGTTGCAGGCTGCGTCATCCGGGCGCGTGCACGATGTGGTGCGAGCGGCATTGATCGTGAAGGCATGGAACCTGTTCATTCGCAAGCGCAAGGGCTCAGCGATTGAGATGCGTTGGCGTCCCTCCGATGCGTTCCCGGAGGTGCTGGGATGACCTCACCAATCCAGCCAATTCGCGTTGAGTCGATCATGATTGATGGCCGCTTGCGGAAACTGCGTGAGGATGTGGTGACGGAATTGATGGGCAGCATCCGTGAAATCGGATTGATCAATCCGTTGCTCATACGGCGGCCGGATGGTCACTTGGTGCCGCATCTGGTTGCCGGCTGGCATCGCTTGGAGGCGGTGCGCCGGCTCGGCTGGGAGCTGGTGCCGTGCTGCACACTGGATGCCGACGACCTTCTCGCTGAGATCAACGAGATCGATGAGAATCTGCAGCGGGCCGATCTGACATCGGCGGAACGGTCGATGCATACCGCGCGACGCAAAGAGCTGTACGAGGCGCTGCATCCGGAGACGAAGCACGGAGCCATCGGAGGGGGCCACACACAGAGTGGCCAACTTGGCCACTCTGTTCCCGGAACGAAGAGCCCGCGCTACACTGCGACCGCGAAGGGCAGTGAGCGTACAACCCGGCGTGAGGCGCAGCGGGCGAAGCGCATTCCGTCGATTGCCAAGACCGTCGGCACCTCATTGGACAATGGCGTGGAGTTGGACGCGCTGGCTAAGCTCCCGCCAGATCAGCAGGAGCCATTGAT
>Ga0066903_100000665_pt1 | contig 22552 bp, 18 predicted proteins | sample PanSoiMetaGPlot1_FD_67491 | JGI IMG/M metagenome (GOLD analysis project Ga0066903, IMG submission 67491) | Tropical forest soil microbial communities from Panama analyzed to predict greenhouse gas emissions - Panama Soil - Plot 1 (version 2) | ecosystem: Environmental > Terrestrial > Soil >... | reverse complement strand
CGCAGCATGACGGCGCGCGCCTCGGCGACCGTGCAGACGTCGCAGGTCTTGGACTCGGTGGCGATCGGCAGCGCGCCCGGCGCCGCACCTTCCGTGGAGAACAGGCGGCCGACGCTCTTGTAGCTGTTGCCGGCGACGTCCACCTTGACGCGGACGATGTAGCCGACCTCCAGCAGCTGGCCGATTGCCTTCATGCACGGCGAGGCGTCGCAGTGCTGCAGTTCGGGATGTCCTTCCAGCTTCTTGGCCGTGTCCGCCGGATCGAGGACGTGCGCGCCGGCGCGCACCCAGCCGAGAACGAACCCGTCCTGCAGCTGGATGCCGAGGGCGGGCGGCGGCGATCCCTCGAGCTGAAACTCCGGGATGGAGACGCGCAGGCGCGTCGTCGCGGCGCGGGCGCTCGTCGCCGAGAGGGCAAGCACGCCCAGCGCGGCGGCGGCATAGAAACGCATCGTCGCCATTGTAACAGGTCGCGCGGAGGCTCGCGCTACCGCACCGTCGGAGCTGTGTCGCCCGTCAACATCCCGACGGGGCGCACGTCGGCGCGAGCCCGTGTGGCGGCAGGCCGAAACACCGGTGCAGATCGGAGGCGCTGGGCAGCCTCGGGCAGCGGGCTGCGGCCCAGCACTCGCTGCGCGGGGCGTCCAGCTCGCACGAGAAGACCGCCAGCCCGGGCGCCGACTGATAGTCGATCTCGAGGCGCGCGCGGCCCAGGGCGCCGGCGCCGATGAGGCCGTCCACCTCGGGCCCCTCCGGGCGCACGTCGAAGCGCAGCCCCTGCAGGTAAGGTTCCTCGTCGGCGATGACCGCCACCGGAATCGGGCCCGTCAGCTCCAGGTAGGCGGCGCTGTTCTGGGCCTTGTCGGGCTCGCGCGGGTCGTTGTCGCACGGTTGCGTGCAGGCGTCCGGCGCGATTCCGTTGACGGTCTGGAACGAGACCTGCTCGATCCGCCGCGACCGCCCCAGCTCGACGCACGGGCCGGGGTCGACGTTGGCCTCGGTCTCGTTGTCGACCACCGCGAACCTCGGGATCGTCGACCAGGTGGCCGCGATCGCCGTCGGCCAGGTGGCGATGAGCAACTGCCCCGACGACTCGACGGGAACATCCGTCAGCTTGGCCTTCACCCGATCCCACGCTGACTGGCCCAGCACCATCGGGCCGGTTCCTGTGTCGAGCAGCAGCGCCAGGTCGATGCCGGTGGCCAGCCGGGCGGCGTCGGGATCCTTGCAACACATGTCGCGGGCCTGGTCCGGCGAGAAGGCGGCGGGCGCGGCGCAGGTGCGCAGCACGATGCGCGTCGGCGACAGCACGAGCGGCCCGCGCTGGCCCAGGAAGTCGGGATCCCCCTTGGCGGTCACCTCGCCGCCGCCGAACAGCGAGAACTTCAGGGCCGCGTAACCCGAGTCCTCCAGGAAGCCGAGATCGGGGCCGAGGTGCGACCAGAACGTCACCGACGAACAGACGTAGTCGGGGGGAGGGCAGGTGGCCCCCAGGCGCATCTGGACCGAATAGCGGCGCAGGATGTCGCCGCCCATGATCGCTCCGGGAATCATGCCGCCGTCGCCCGGAGCCTGCAGCGGCAGGCGGAGGACGCTGACCCCTCGGAACGTGCCGCGCACGGCGGGCCCAGGCGGGTTGGGCAGTGTCGGATCGATCAGATCGAAGCCGACCTGCTCGGTCTCGTTGGTCGGCGCACCCGCGAGCAGCGTCAGCGGGGTCCCGGTGCCGACCACCATGTCGTACGTCTGGTTCGCGGCGCCGGGCGGCGACGCCGTCAGCAGCAGCGCGCCCTGCGCGGTGGCGCCGCTGGCGGCGGGCGCGCCCAGCGGCGCGCGGTGAAGAACGATCGGCAACGAATCGAGATCGGCGGTGTAGTTGTCGCCGCAGCCGGGCGTCAATCCGACGTCGACGCTGCCGGCGGCGACGGCCAGCGCGGCGCCGAAGCGGGCCGCCGCGCGCACGGCTACTCCTCTTCTTTCTCGGCCAGCTTCTTCTTCATTCGCTTCAGGAGGGCCTCGAAGCCGTCCTTGTTGATGATCTTGTTGAACTCCGCGCGGTAGTTCTCGAGCATGCTCTGCTCGTCGGTGACGACGTCGTAGACGACCCAGTGATCGCCCTTCCACAGCATCTTGTACTCGAGGGCGATCTTGACCTTCTTGCCGCGCGCCGTCGTGTTGAGCACGCCGGTGACGTCCGCCTCGCTGTCCTGCTTCGTCTCCTTGTCGTACTTGATGTTGTAGTTCGCGTTGCCGTGCACTTGCCGGAGGTAGCTGCGCTCGACCAGCTCGCGGAGCGTATCCACGAACTCGTCGCGCTGCTTGGTGTTGATGCCGTCCCAGTGCTTCGCCAGCGACCGGTGCGCCAGCTCGCCATAGTCGAGGAACGACCCGACCACCTTGCGCACCTCGGCCCGCTGCAGCTCGGCCTCGGGTGACCAGTTGGGACGGTTCTTCTGCAGGATCTTGTCGAGCTTCTCGTTCGACCTCTTCAGCTCGGCCATCGGGCTGGACCCGGCCGGCGGCGGATCCGCCTTGCTGGCCGCCTTCTCGGACGAGGCCGTGGCCTTCGAAGCCTTCCCTTCGCCCTTCTCGGCCTTGGCGGGCTTTGCACCACTGGCGTCCGGTTTCGGATCAGCTTTGGCGGCCACGGCGCCGCCCGTGGACAGCGTCAGAAAAACGGCACCCAGCAGGGCGGGCAGGGAGGGAAGGCGGCTCATGGTCCCTTTTAATAGCAGTGGACGGCCCCGAGAGGAAACTTATGCAGGGACGAAACTTTGCGCGGGGGTGCGGCCGTCTGAGCCGCGTGCTACCGTGGAACGACGATGGGTGAGCGCGACGGTCGCGATCCCCGGGACCTGCCCGCGGGCCGCACGGAAGCATCCCCGGACGCTTCCCGGGCGTTCGATTCGAAGGGCTGGCTGTCCGACACGACCGGCGAGATACGCGACAGCTTCGCGCGCAACCGGCGCGTCATCTCTTTCGCCGAATATCTGACGCTGTTCGCGGCCGATCCGGCGCGTCAGCTGCGATCGGCCGGCCAGTACCTGCGCGATGTGTTCGAACACTTCGGGACCGAAGCGGTGCGGACGCCGCGCGGCCTGATGACGCGCTGGCGGCTGTTCGACTGTCCGTTCGACGCCGGCAAGGACGCGCTGATGGGCCAGGAAGAGGTCCAGGCCGCCGTCTATCGACTGATCTCCAACTTTGCGCGCGAGGGGCGGACCAATCGTCTGGTCCTGCTGCACGGTCCGAACGGCAGCGCCAAGTCGACGTTCGTCGCCTGCATGCAGCGGGCGATGGAGCACTACTCCACTCTCGACGAGGGCGCGCTCTACAAGTTCAACTGGATCTTTCCGTCGCAGAAGCTGACCAAGGGGGGCATCGGCTTCGGCGGGGGCCTGGAGCACGGCGGCTCGCAAGAGACCTACGCGTACCTCGACGACGACCTGATCGAATCGAAGATCTCCGACGAGATGCGCGACCATCCCCTGCTGCTGCTGCCGCGTGGCAAGCGGCGCGAGCTGGTCCACGCGCGGCTGGGCGCGGCGGATCGCGCCGGCTTCCGCCCCGCCGACTACCTGTTGCGCGGGGATCTGTCCCACCGCAACCGGCAGATCTTCGAGGCGCTGCTCTCCTCGTATCACGGCGATCTGGGCAAGGTGCTGCGCCACGTGCAGGTCGAGCGCTTCTTCGTGTCGCGCCGCTACCGGCAGGCCGCCGCGACCGTCGAACCGCAGCTGGCGGTCGACGCGCGGTCGAAGCAGCTGACCATGGATCGATCGCTGGCGTCGTTGCCGCCCGCGCTGCAGTCGCTGACGCTGTACGAATACCAGGGCGAGCTGGTGGACGGGAACCGCGGCGTCATCGACTTCGCCGACCTGCTGAAGCGGCCGATCGAGTCGTACAAGTATCTGCTCGGCACGGTGGAGCAGGGGCGGGTGTCGCTGGACGTCGCCAGCCTGGAGCTGGACACCGTCTTCATCGGATCCTCGAACGAAGGCTACCTGGCGGCGTTCAAGGAGATCCCCGAATTCCAGTCGTTCAAGGGGCGGATGGAGCTGGTGCGCGTGCCGTACCTGCTCGACTACCGCGTGGAGCAGAAGATCTACGAAGCGCAGATCAAGGTCGCCCACCACGAATCCGGCAAGCACATCGCGCCCCACGTCGCGTGGGTGACGGCGCTGTGGGCGATGCTGACGCGGATGAAGAAGCCGCTCGCCGAGAAGTACGGCAAGACGCTGTCGGACCTGGTCGTGAAGCTGGGCCCGCTCGAGAAGGCGGTCCTGTACGCCGACACGATCACGCCCGAGGGGCTGTCGACCGAGCAGCAGCGCGAGCTGATCGCGGGCGTCGAGAAGATCGCGCGCGAGTCGGACAACTACCCGAACTACGAAGGCCGCACCGGCGCCTCGGCGCGCGAGATGAAGCTGGTCATCATGAACGCCGCGCAGAGCACGCGTTACCCTTGCCTGTCGCCGTTCGCGATCTTCGACGAGCTGGAGGACCTGGTGCGCGGCGTGACCGTGTACGAGTTCCTGAAACAGGAGCCGCTGCCGGGCGGTTTCCACGAGAACCGCAAGTTCATCTTTCAGGTGCGCGACCAGCTGATCGACAAGATCGACGACGAGGTGCGGACGTCGATGGGGCTGGTGGACGAGCGGCGTTACATGGAGCGCTTCGAACGCTACGCCGCCCACGTCTCGTACTGGGTCAAGAAGGAGAAGGTGCCCAACCCGATCACCGGGCGCGACGAGGACCCCGACGAGGACATGATGGCGGAGGTCGAGCGCATCCTGCAGGTGACCGGGCGGCGCGACGAATTCCGGCGCGAGGTGATCAGCCGCATCGGCGCATGGTCGATCGATCACCCCCGTCAGAAACCCGACTACGACTCGATCTTCCCTCGGCCGATCGCCGAACTGCGCGAGGCGTTCTTCGAGGAACGGAAGAAGCAGGTTCGCAAGATCAACGAGGACCTGCTCGTCTACCTGGCCGACGGCCCGGATCGGATGCAGCCGGACGCGGCGACGGCGGCGGGCACGACCTTGGCCACGCTGAAGGCGCGCTTCAGTTACTGCGACAACTGCGCCAAGGACGCGGTCCTGGCGTTGATCCGCAAGCGCTACAGCTGATCGCGACCGATGCGCGGGGTCGCGAAGTGGGGCCGGGCTCTGGCGCTACTTCTACTGCTCGCGCCGCCCGGCACGGCCGCCGCCGACGAGGACGACGACGACCCCGACGCGCCGGAAAAGGTCGACACCATCGAGTGTCTGCTCGGCAAGAAGGACAGGGGAACGCTCGAGACCACGACCGAGCGCGAGACCTGCGGCAGCGGCGGCTGCAGCCAGGAGGAGACAGTCGTCGTCTCCAACTCGAAAGGAGACCTCCTGATCGGGGTGCAAAACCGAACGGGCGACTTCGACAATCCGCCGCAGTTCACGATCGACTGCCACGCCGGCGCGGTCGAGGTGAAGGGAGCCGGCGTCGCGGTCACGTTCGCCTACGACGACAAGCAGCGACGGCTCCGTCTTCCCGCCGATGTGCGCAAGACGATCGATCAGGCCCCCGGGGCGCTCGCGAAGGGCGCCAAGGCCGCGGCGCGCGAGCGCCTCGCGGAGCTGCTGGACGAGGTCGTCCCCAAGCCTCCCGAACCGAATCAGCAGCCGGACACGCCGATTCTCGACGTCGATCACGACCTGGTGCAATCGCTGTGGCTGGCGGTCATGCGCGACAAGATCGAGGCGGGCGAGTGGGACAAGGGCGAGAAGATGCTCTGGCGCGTGCCGGCGGCGCCGCCTCCCGCGCCGGCGGTCGCGCGGCAGCGGCAGGCGCTGGTGGCGCGCCTCGCGGCGCTGCGGCGGCAGTCGGTTCCGGTCGTCGCCACGAAACGCCAGCGGATCGGAACCACGCTGAGCCTCCTGTTCAACTCGCTGGACGCCGACTTCGCGCCCGGAATCTTCTGGCGGAAGGGATCGCTCTGCGTCGCCCAGGAGGACCACAAGCCGCCGACCGAGATGCGCTGCCTCGATCCGGCAACGCGCCGCTGGGCGCCGCGCGAGCCGCTCGAAAAGCCGGTCAGCAACGGCGAGAACCTGCGACGGATTGACTATCCCGAGATCGACCGTTGTTACGGCCGATTCATCGTCCAGCGGAAGGTCCCCGAAACGGACAAGAGCGTCTGCAGCGGCGCGCCCGGCGAAAACGACGACGCCCTGGTCGGCATCGTCGACGGTGACGCGCTGCTGATCGAAGACGGGAAAGGACTGCGGCTCAACCGCGGACCGAAGAAGAATCAGAACCTGACCTGGCCGCAGGCGGACGCGTTGCTGAGAACAACGGGCGGGACCTACCTGGCGGGCGACGGTTGCTGCCGCTTTCGCGCGGACGGCCGGCTCGTGCGCATCGGCAACGGCGAGCAGAGCTGGGAGATCCGCGGCGATCCGCCCGAGGGTCAGCGCTGGGCCGGGCCGCCGCTGGTCTCGCCGTCGCAGAAGTGGGCGGTGGCGATCAGCAAGGGCGAGGCGCCCGCGACGACGCTCTGGCTGCTCGGGCTCAAGCGGCGCTGACTCGAGCCCGAGCGTCGAAGGCTGCCACTCGACGGCTGCTACTGCGTGAGCGGCGTCAGGTTGCTGATGCAGTAGTTGAATGGCGTCGGGCCGGAGATGTTCGTCGGCACCTGCCACGAGATCGCCTCGATGTGATCGGCGAGCGCGGCGGTCAAAGCCGGGCCGGGGCTCGACAGGTAACAAGACTGGTGGACGTCGGTGAAGTGGATGACGCTGGTGGCCGTCTTCAGATCGAGGCAGTAGTCGACGATCGTGTTGGAGCTGGGATCGCGGACCTTGTAGACCACCCGCACGGTGCTGGACGCCTTGTTCTGGAACGTGAACTGGAACCCGGTCACGCCGTGCGCCGACGCGACGTAGGCCTGCTGGGCCATCGAGGCGTACGTCGGGTTGTTGAGGTCGAGCTCCATCGCCGTGCCCCAGTAGGTCGAGTAGTCGTAGTCCGTTCCGGTCGAATTCAGCCCGACCTGGACGCCGGTTCCGGAGACGCACGCCGATCCCGGGCCGTTGAGGTCCGCGAAGCAGGTGTCGGTCGTGCAGTTCGGCGTGATCGTCGAACCGGCGCCGTCGCTGAAGGTGTAGATGCCGCCGCTGATCCCGAACGTGTTCGACCCGGCCATGATGACGCCGGAGGTGAACGTCAGCGTGTTGCCGTTCGTGCCCCCCGAGCTCGAGCCGCCCGTTCCCGTCGTCCCGCCCCTGCCGGTGCCGCTGCCGCCCGTGCCGCTGCCGCCCGTGCCGCTGCCGCCCGTGCCGGTCGTTCCCGCGGTGCCGGTCGTTCCCGCGGCGCTGCCTCCGCTGCCGGTCGTGCCCGCGCCGCCGAGCGAGACGCAGAGGTGCGACAGGCACTGAAGCGTGCCGTTGCAGGTGTTGTTGCCGTAGCAGGCGCAGCCTTCGGCGCCGGTCGTGCACTGGCTGCTGCCTCCCGCGCCCGTCGCGCCGCCCGTGCCGGTGGCGCTTCCGCCGGTCCCGGTGGCGCTACCGCCGGTGCCTGTCGCGCTGCCGCCCGTGCCGGTGCCGCTGCCCCCCGTGCCCGTGGCGCTGCCGCCGGTGCCCGTGGTGCTGCCACCTGTGCCCGTTGCCGCCACGCACAGGTGCGAGAAGCACTGCAGGTTCGCGTCGCAGGTATCGTTGCCGTAACAGGCGCAGCCTTCGCGTCCCATCACGCAGCTTCCGGAGCCGCCCGCGCCCGTGGTGCCCGCCGCCCCCGTGCTGCCCGCCGCCCCGGTGGTGCCGCTCGCGCCCGCGGTGCCGCCGTTGTTGTTTCCCTTGCCGCCGCCGCACCCCAGCGCCGCGACGATCACACCCAAAGCAATCAGCTTGTTCATGGTCCGGTTGGCTCCTTCTGACTGATCAACTGCCGATCCAGACGGCGGGCCGGCAGCAAAGTCGCGCGTCCGGCCCTCAGTTCTTGATCAACGTGACGTCGTCGAAGCAGACCTCGGTCAGGACCTACGGAATCAGCGCGCGCCCGAGGCGGCAGAGCCACCAGCGGTGGGGGTAGGCGCCGCGGTCGCTGCAGCTGTCCAGATCGTGCCCGACCTCGACCTGCGGGCCGACGACGCGCCCGTCCGCGAGGTCGAACGCGCAGGCGAACCGCCGCGCGGACCATCCGGGACGCGCCGTGAACGATCCGGCCTCGGGCTGCGCGCCGGATGTCGTCCGAAGGCCGACCGTGACGTGACCCCGGTCATCGAAGACGGCGCCTGCCTCCTCGTAGCTGGCGCCCGCGGTGCGCGCGCAGGCGGCCTCGAAGCCGGCGCGCTCGTGCGCGACGCGCAGCCGGAGCATCAGCCAGACCCCCAGGAACGCCAGCGCGACGGCGCCGATCCGCCGGAACCGCGCCAGCCGCATCTACGGCGTGCCGCGTGTCGGGAGGGGAGACGAGGCGGGAGGCGCCGAGGGCGGCGTGCCCGGCGTGTCGCGCCCGGCGGACGAAAGACGATCGGCGGTCTCGAGCAGGCTGTTCGCCAGATCGCGCGCCAGCGGCACGTCGCGCGCGATCGTGCGAGACACCTCCCGGCCGCGCCGCCGCTCGTCGGGCGAGCCGGGATTGGCCAGCGCGTGGCGGTAGTCGAGCGTGTGCAGCACCTGCATGCGGACCGTGTCCCCGACCCGTGCCAGCAGATCGCGTTCATCGGCGCCGAGCGCGGTCGGCGGCCACTCGCGCCAGCCGGTCGGCCCCAGCACCCACAGGCGGCCGAGCTCGCCGAAGGCGGCGGCCTTGGGCAGGTCTTCGATGATGGCGATCCGCCGATCGTCCAGCGGAAATTGGCGGCCGTAGATCTGGTACAGCAGCGCGCCGTCACCGCCCGTCTCGACGCGGACGACCAGGCCTCCGAGATCGAACAGCGGCAGAGTCCCGCTCGCCAGCGCGTCTTTCACCCGGCCCCGCTCGGGCAGCCCGGGCGCGCCGGGCGATCCTTCCGCCGTGATCGCGCGCGGAATGCGCCGCTTCTTGCGCATGAAATCGACGAGCTGATCGATGCCCACGACGACGTTCAGCGCGCCATGTCCCTTGTAGCCGGCGTGGTAGACGCCGACCAGCTCGAGATCCCGCGTCCGGCACGACGCCGCCAGGACCGGGCTCCCGGAATTCCCTTCCGACAGCAGGGCGTCGATGACGAAGTCGACGTGGTCCCAGCCCTGTTCCTGATCGCGGTCGTAGGGGTTGACGACCTTGCCGCTGGACACCGCCTGCATCACGCCGAGCGGGAAGCCGCGCACCTCGACCGCGTTGCCCTGGCGCAGGCCGCCGCTCTTGCCGATCTTGTACGGCATCACGGTCAGCCGCTGCCCCGCCTTCAGGATCGCCGCGTCGAGCAGCGGGTCGACCGCGATGCGGGTCAGCACGATCTGCCCGGGCTCGAAGTCGTCGCGCTCGTCGCGGACGATGCGCAGCTTGTCCTCGACGCGCTTGCAACCGTCGGCGACGCCGTCGATCCGGTGCAACGAATCGGTCACGTCGGGCCAGACCGCGACGTGCTCGTTGGTCATCAGGTAGGTCTCGCCGCCCGAGACCTCGTAGGCGAACGCGCTCCCGAGCTCGCTGGCCTGCACGCGGCGCCGGCGCAGCTTGCCGTCCGAACCGAAGAACGGACACTCGTACTTGGCGGTGCTGCGAATCAGGTAGCTGTACTGGCTGCGCGGCCCCTGTTCGAGATCGCGCGTCCGCATCGACTGGACCTGCAGCGTGTCGGCGTATTCGCCTTCGCAGATCATGCCCGTCGTCGCGGAGAGGCGCGACCGCGTCACCAGCTCGAAGGCGATCCCGATGACCAGCAGCGCCCCGATGAGAGGCATCGAGCGCGGCAACCAGCCTGATATGAATCGGAACTTCATCCGCAGCCCGACTTTCAGCGTAGCATGGGCCCCCCGAATCCCCTCAGAACCCTCAAGGGTTCCGAACCTCCCGCGATGGGCTCGCGTGGGCGAAGCCCACGCTCCCCCACGCGATCCTCCGATTTCCCCAATGGCGAAGACACCGACGGCGACACAACACGAGATCATCCGGGCCGCCGTTGCGCTCGCCACCAAGTCAAACGTCGATCACCTGCTCTATGTAGGAGATCTGCCGCTGCCGGAGGAGACCTTTCGGGGCAAGCCCCGGGCGCGCAAGAAGCTCGTCCAGGCGGTCGTCGGCATCAGCCAGCGCGAGGTGATCGAGGCCACTGGCATCCCGGTGCTGCCGCTGCCCGACTACGATCTCGGGCGCCCGGAGAAGCTGAAGATCGCGCTCGTCAGCGGCATCGCGCGCGGCCTGTACAAGGAAGGGGACGTCGTGGTCGCCCTGCTGGCGCGCAAGCCGGCGGCGATGCCCGATTCGATCATGGTCGTCACCGTCGGCCAGGAGGAGGAAGACGGGTCGTTCGGCTTCCTGCAGGCGGAGGGCGTCTCGGCGGGCGTCATGGACGCGCTGATCGAGCTGGCCGTCAGCATCGGCGTCGAGGGGTGGGAGGGGCGGCCGGTCGGCGCGCTGTTCGTCGTCGGCGATTCCAACCTCGTCATGGAAAAATCGCGGCAGCTGACGCTCAACCCGTTCCAGGGCTATTCCGAGGACGAGAAGAACATCATGAACCCCGATGTCCGCCACGCGCTGCACGCGTTCGCGGTGCTGGACGGGGCGTTCATCGTGCGCGAGGACGGCGTCGTCGTCGCCGCCGGCCGGTACCTGAACTTCGACGAGGAGCAGGACCTGGACGTGCCGCTCGGCCTCGGCGCCCGACACATGGCGGCCGCCGGGATCTCGCGCGACACCGAGGCCATCGCCATCGTCGTCTCCCAGACCTCGGGATCGGTCCGCGTCTTTCGGCGCGGCAAGGCTGCGCTCGAGCTGGCCCCGCGCGTCCGCCGTTCGTGATCGATCCCTTGAATCACGCGCTATTTGCGAGGGTCTGAGCTTCCAGATACGATGCGGGTGGTGCGTACAGCTCGGCTCCGGAGGATCCAGCCCCTGTCAGTCTTCCGCCTCGTTCAGATCGCGATCGTCGCGTTGGTGGCGATCAGCGCGGCGCCCGCCCGGGCGCAGGACGCCGAGAAGGCCCGCCTGTTGTTCCAGCAGGGGTCGAAGTATTACGACCTCGGGCAGTTCGACAAGGCGATCGAGGCCTGGCAGCAGGGCTACGACCAGAAGCCCGATCCCGGCTTCCTCTACAACATCGCGCAGGCCTACCGGCAGAAGCAGGACGCCGCCAAGGCGATCTTCTTCTACAAGGGCTACCTGCGGAATTCGCCCAAGGCGCACAACCGCGTCGAGGTCGAGCAGAAGATCGCGCAGCTGCAGAAGCAGCTCGACAGCGGCGGGGCGGCCACACCCCCGCCGCCGGGAAATACGACCACGCCGCCCCCGCCGGGGAACACGACCACGCCCCCGCCGCCGGGAAATACGACCACGCCGCCGCCGCCGAACCCGACGGGGCCGACGGTGACCGCGCCACCGCCGACCGAGCCGCCGCCCGCGAACCCGGTGCAGCCACCGCCTCCGCCGGCGCCGGACGGAACGCCGACGACGGTCGCGATGACGCCGACGCCGCCGTCGGCCATGACCGACAACCGCATCGACATGACCGCGGGGGTCGGCCCGGCTTTCTGGCAGTCGGGCGTCAACGGCACCGCGGCGCCGTCGTTCGTGTTCTCGCTGGGCGGCGGCTGGCTGTTCGGGGCGCCGGCGTCCCGCTTTCGCTTCCGGCTGGGCGCGCTGTTCGGCTACACGTTCCTGGCCGCCAACGAGGACAAGTCGAACGTCGGGTTCGTGTCGTTCCTGGCCGATCCGGCCCTGGAGATCCGGCTGACCGACTCGGGCCGCCTGTACGCCGACGTCGATTTCGCGGTGGGCGTGCAGATGGTGACGGGCCTCAAGGCGCGATCGAAGCTGCTGGATCCGACCGTGCCGCTGTCGGTCAGCGGCGCGCAGGGGATGACGGAGATTCGCGCCGGCGCGGGGGTCGGGTACCGGATCACGCCGGACCTGGCCGCGGTCAGCTCGATCTCCCAGAGCTCGAGCCCGAAGAAGCAGCACTTCTTCGACGACATCAAGCGCGTCGAGTGGCTGTTCGGCATGGCGTATCGTTTCTAGTGTGCAGTGTGTAATCCTCGCGGGCGGGCGGGCGACGCGAATGCGGCCGCTCACCGACCGCATTCCGAAGGCGCTGATCCCGATCGCCGGGCGGCCGTTCATCGATCATCAGCTCGACTGGCTGGCGGGTCACGGCGTGACGGACGTCGTGCTGTGCGTCGGGTACCGGAGCGACGCCATCCGCGCGCACCTCGGCGGTGAGGGCGGCGGACGGAGCGGCCTGGGCATCCGCTTCGTCGACGAGGGTGACGATCTGCGCGGCACCGCCGGCGCCCTGCGGCTGGCGCTGGACGAGGGGGCGCTGGAGCCTGCGTTCCTGGTCACCTACGGCGATTCGTTCCTGCCCGTCGACTTCGCCGCCGTGTTTGGCGCGTTCGGCGGCTGCGGACGCCCGGCGCTCATGACCGTTTTCCGCAACGACGGCCGCTGGGACACCAGCAACGTCATCTTCGAAGGTGGGCGCGTCGTCCTTTACGACAAGCAACGGCAGACCCGACCGGCGGGCGACTTCGCGTACATCGACTATGGTTTGAGCGCGATGTCGCGTCAGGTGATCGCCGACGAAGTCGCGCCCGGCGCCCGCGCGGATCTGGCGGCGCTGTGGCACGCCCTCAGCGTGCGCGGCGACCTGGCCGGCTTCGAGGTCACGCAACGGTTCTACGAGATCGGATCGCCCGAAGGCCTGGAGGATTTCGAGCAGTGGCTGAGCCGCGGGGGCTGATCGTTCTCGACCGCGACGGCGTGCTCAACGCGCTCTGCGACAACCCGTCGGAGCCGCGGCCGGACAGCCCGCTGCGGACCGCCGAGGTTGCGGTGTTCAGCTGGGTCCCGGGCGTGCTGCGCGACCTGACCCGCGCTGGATTCGGGCTGGCCATCGCCAGCAACCAGCCGGCCGCTGCGAAGGGCAAGACCACGCGCGCCGAGCTGCAGGCCGTGCACGCGGCCGTCGTGCTGGCGGCGACGGCCGCGGGCGGCGTCATCCTGAGCTCGCACATCTGTTATCACCGCGCCGAGGACGCGTGCACGTGCCGGAAGCCGGCGACGGGGCTGCTGGCGGAGGCGTTCGCGTTGCACGCGGGCTTCGATCGGGCTGCCTCGTGGATGGTCGGCGACCGGGCGTCCGACGTCATCGCCGGCGCGGCGTTCGGGCTGCAGACGGCCTTGCTGGCGACGGGCGACGCCGCCGGCGAGGAACGCGCGGCGCTGACCGCGCGCGATTTGGAGGCGACGTACACCGGCCGCGACCTGCGCGACTTCGCGGCGTACGTGCTGCGGGTCGCCCACTGATCAGCAGAGGCCGAGGTGCGCCTGAAGCGCGTGCATCAGAAGCGGGTTGTGGCGATCGAAGTGCTTGAAGTAGCCGGTGAAGCCGAGCAGCACGCCCGCGACGATGGTCGCCACCGCCAGCGTCCCGAATAGCCACGCCGTCGCGCGGCGCCCGCGCGCGCTCGCGGGCGCGGCCAGCAGCCGCCAGCCGCCGAAGATCGCGACCAGCAGCAGCGTCGTCGAGTAGTCGTTCTGGTAGCGCATGGTGGTGACGTTCAGGAGCAGCAGCGGCGACACGCCCGCGAGACAGCCCGCCAGCGCCACCCACAGCCACCGCCCGGGCGTCATCCACCCCCACGCGGACGCGGACGGGGACGGGGGCGTCGCTGGCGTCGTCGCCGTCGCGCGCGTCAATCGCCACCGCGCCAGCGCCACGATCGGCGCCGCCAGCGCCAGCCACATGAAGGGCGCGACGACCAGCAGTCCCAGCGTCGGCTCCGAGGTGTAGTGGTCGGCCGGCCAGGTGATCGGCAGCCATGCGGGGGCGGAGACCCGCGTCGCATCCCACGGCGCCGTCAGGTACGGAAACGCGCAGCCGAGACGCGGGGGCGCGAACGCGTGCGTGTAGAGATCCGGCACGGCGAAACGCAGCCCCAGAAACGGCTTCGGATAGGTCATCGTGTAGCGAAGCCCGAATTCGGTCCAGGCGCCGAAGCGCACCTTGTTGATCACCAGCAGCGCGAACCCGGCGGCGACGGCCGGCGCCACCACGGCGATGGACGGGCCGATCCACCCCGGCGTTCCCTCGGCCGGGCCGCGCGGCCGCCGCCAGTACCAGAGCGCGGTCAGCAGAGCCAGCGCGATGGCGGTCGGCATCTGGGTCAGGCGCGAGCCGCCGGCCAGCCCGAAGGCGATGCCGGCGGCCGCGGCGCAGGCGGTCGCGGCGGGGCCGCTGCGCGTGTGAAGCGACCGGTAGCCGAAGCAAAGTCCGATCAGCAAAAACGCGACGGCGCCCATGATCGCCGCCTCGTAGACGCCTCCGCGCGCCAGCGTGTAGGGCGTGGGATGCGCGAGCGCGAAGACGAGCATCGACAGCGCCACTGCCCACCGCGGCGGGCGCGGCACGGTGTGGCGCGCGACCTGCCGGATCAGCAGCGTCCCCGCGATCAGGCGCGCCATGAAGAACCCAAACGTCAGCGCGCCGTCGCCGACGGTGACGCCGTGGAAGAGGACCTTGATGGCGGCCCCGATCATCGCCGGCACCAGCCCCCAGTAGATGTAGAGGTGGCCCTGGAAATACGTGTGGTCCCAGCGCCAGAACGGCATGTTCCCGATGTCCCAGGGGTCGGCAAGCTGCATCAACGCGCGCGACGGCGGCTCGAGCAGGTGGATGTGCCCGCTCACCAGCGCCTGGGCCTGGGCCTCGTAATATCCCGTCCAGGCCGGCCACCTCGTCATGTGGCCGGCCGAGACGACGAACACGTAGTAGACGCCGACGGCGATCCAGAGGCCGCAGAGCGGTGCCAGGTTGCGCAGCGTTCGTTTCAGCATCGCGAGAACAGCGCGACCCAGCGCCGGTACAGATCGGGGTTGTGGTGTTCGAACATTCCGTCGTAGCCCTGCACGCCGAGCAACAGCCCGATGGCGATCGTCGCGCCGCCCAGGGCGACGACGGTGAGGGTCAGGAGTCGGCCCGGCCACGGCCGGTCGCCGAACCGATCGAAGAGCGCGAGCGACGCCCAGGCGCCCGCCAGCACGAGGCCGCCCGCGACGTCGCCGAGGAAGCGCATCGAGGCGAAGAACTCGGTGATCTCGGGCAGGCCGGTGACCGTGCCGAGCGTCAGCAACGTGGCGCCGCACCAGAGGCGGGCGCGGGCGCGGGCCGCATCGGCCGTCGGGCCGGCGAGCTCGTCGGGCGACCGGCGGGCGTGGCGCAGCGTCGCGATCACCAGCGCGGCGGCCAGCGCCGCCAGCAAGACCCACGGCGTCGCCCCGAGCAGGCCGGCGACCGGCTCGGGCGCGGCGTAGCCGCTGGGCATGGCAAAGCCCGTCGGGAACGCGCGCGGGCCCAGGCCGGCGGGGGCGCTGACGAACGGGAACCGGCAGGACGGGTGCAGCGGGCGCAGCAGATAACTGTACAGATTCGGCAGCAGGTAGCGGGGCGCGGTCCGGAAGCTCATCGTCGACAGCTGCCTGGACAGGCCGAAGTCGAGCCAGGCGTCGAAGCGCAGCCGGTTGTAGACGAGGTGGGCCGCCACCAGCGCCGCGATCGGCGCCGCCGTCCAGCGCGCCGGGCGCAGCGGCGCTCGCCACGCGCGCGGCCACGGCGCCGGCGGCGCGAACGCCAGGGCGGTCAACGCGACGAAGATCGCGGCGGGCAGGATCGCGCTGGCGCGGCACGCGAACGCGCATCCCCAGGAGAGCCCCGCCAGGATGAGCAGCCGTCGTCGACCTGTCTCCTCGTCACGCAGCAGCGCCTCCAGCGCCAGCAACAAGCCGAGGAGAAGAAACGCCTGGCCGCCGGCGATCGCCGCCTCGTAGATCCCGGGCGTGGCGATCAGGTAGGGCGTCGGGTTCGCATACGCGAACACGACGACGGACAGCACGACCAGCCACGACGGCGCCCGCGGAAACAGCCGCGCCGCCATCCGCGCGATCAGCAGGGCGCCCGCGACCAGGTTGATCGTGGCAAACGCGAACAGCGGAACCTGATCGCCGACCGTGCCGTGGATCCGGAGGACGGTCTTGATGAACGCGATCGCGACCGCCGGCAGCGGCCCCCAGTAAAGGTAGTAGTGGCCGCGGTAGAGGCTGGCGTCCCAGAACCAGAGCGGTCGCCAGATCGGATCGAACGGGTTCGCCTTGGCCAGCAGCTCGGGGCGGGGCGGCACCGACAGGTAGAGGTGTCCGGAGCGGAAGCCCTCGGCGAGCAGATCGTAGTTCGCGTTCCAGGTCGGCCAGACGGTGAATCGCCCGGCCGTCACGATGGCCAGGTACGACGCCTCGATCGCGACGAGCAGCGCCGCGAACAGCAGCGCCCGGCGGTGAAGGCCGAACCATGTCGTGTCATCGGTCATGGCCATGCTTGGGTCATCGCGCGCGGGCCGGCCAAGATACACTGCCGGCGGCATGCGCCGCGTCGCCCGAATCCTGACCGCCCTTCACGCTGCGGCGTCGCGGACCAAGCTCGTGGCGGTCGGGCTGGTGGCCGTCACGCTGCTCGGCTGGACGTTGTTCGAGGTGGTGCCCCGCTACGCCGTCGAGCGGCACCGCGGGGAGGGGGTGGGGCGGCTGGATCATCCCACGTTCCTCATCGGCGACTGCGCGTACTATCGCGCAACCCTGGTCTCGCTGCTCGAAGACCGCGATCTCGACGTGGCGAACAACCTGGGCGTCGAGCGTTACTCGCTGCCCGGGAACGTCGCGCGCGGGCGTCACGGCGAGTTCTATCCCAAGCACCCGATCCTGCTCGCGGTGGTGGCGCTGCCGTTCTACGCGGTGGCGCGCGACATCGGCCTGCTCGCCTTCAACCTGGCCCAGCTGGCCGCGCTGGTGCTGGTGATGTGGATCGGGGCCCGCCGGTACGCGACGAACGAGGCGGCGCTGGCGATCGTGCTCTGGTACGCGTTCGGGACGATGTTGCGGCCCGTCGCCTACAACTTCGCGCCGGATGTGCTGTCGACGCTGCTCGTGGCGGGCGGGATCGTGGCGCTGCTCCATGGCCGCAGCGTCGCCGCGGGCGCGCTGCTCGGGTTGTCGCTGTGGGCGAAATGGACGAACGCGGTCTTCGTTCCGATCGCATTTGCGGCGGTCGCCGCGCGGCGGGACTGGCGGGCTCTGGGGCGGTTTGTCGCGGGCGCGGCGGCGCCGATCGCCTGCCTGCTGGCGCTGAACTGGCACATGTTCGGATCGCCGTTCGTGACGCCGTACGATCGGGTTCTGATCGCCGAGAACCGGCGCTGGACCATCGAGCCGTCTCACCGGACATTCTTCACGCTGCCGTTCTGGTCGGGGCTGTGGCGGCAGCTGACGGACCGCCAGGCCGGGCTGGTGGTCGCCGCGCCGCCGGTGCTGCTCGCGGTGCCGGGGCTGGTGGTGATCTTTCGGCGGGCGCGCGCCGAGGCGCTGCTGATCGGGGCGGCCTGCGTCGCGCAGCTCGCGATGTTCGCGAAGTACGAGCAGTGGAACATCTCCAGCTACGGGCCGCGATTCTTGCTGTCGGTGGTGGCGCTGTCGGCGCTGCCGGCGGCGGCGGCGCTGGGCTGGATCCTCGAGCGCGTGAGCGGGCGGTCGGGCAGGGTCGATGCGCCCGCTTAGCGGATGGTTGCGCCAGCTGCCGCGACGGCGCGCGTTGCTTCTGGTCCTCGGTTTCCTCGCGATCGAGGCGTCGTACGTCTTCTTCGTATCGGCGGGCCGGTTCACGCACTGGCCGACGTACCTCACCTTTCTCGATGATCAGGCGGACGGCTTTCGGGCGGGCCACCTTCACTTCGCGGTCGAGCCGCCGGCCGCGCTGGTGGCCCGGGCGAATCCGTTCGACCCGGCGTTGAAGCCGCTCTGGTACTGGGACGCCAGCCTCTACCGCGGCCACTACTACCTCTACTGGGGGCCGGTGCCGGCGCTGCTGCTGGCGGGCTGGAAGACGCTGTTCCGCGTCCACGCGCCCGTCGGCGACCAGTACGTCGTGTTCGCGTTGGCCAGCTTGCAGGCGCTGGCCGGCCTCCTGCTGATCGATCGGGCGCAGCGACGGCTGTTTCCGGCGCTGCCCGGCCTGTTCGTCGTGCTGGCCGCGGCGGCGTTCGCGTTCGTCAACCCGACGCCCTACAACCTGGCGCGCGCGGGCGTCTACGAGGCGGCGATCGTGGGCGGGCACGCCTTCCTGCTGACCGGCCTCCTGTTCGCGTTCGAGGCGATGTCGACGGTCGGCCGCCAGCGCTCGCGGCTGGCGGCGGCGGGCGCGTGCTGGGCGCTGGCGCTCGGGTGCCGCGCGTCGATCGCGCCCGCGATCCCGCTGCTGGTGGCGGCCACGGCCTGGCTGGTGGCCCCGCGGGGAGGCGATCCCGCCCGCTGGCGCGTGCGGGCGCAGGCGCTCGGCTGGCTCGGCACGCCGATCGCGGTCGGGGCGATCCTGCTGCTCACCTACAACAAGCTCCGGTTCGACGCCTGGTTCGACTTCGGCCGCCACTACCAGCTGACCTGGATCGCCTTCAGCTCGTCCGCGAAGTTCATCCTCGCCAACGTCTGGAGCTACGCGCTCCGGCCCGGGGCGCTCGGCTGCCGGTTCCCGTTCCTCCACGGCGTCTCGAACATCGGCGCGGCGGCGTTCCCGGGCTGGCTGCACCCGCCGGCCGGCTACGTCGTCTACGAGCCGGTCGTCGGCTGTCTGCTCGCGATCCCGTGGGCCTGGCTCGCGCCGGTGGCGGCGGTGGCGGGCGTCCGGCGGTCGTGGGTGGCCGCCCGCCGGGGCGCGGGAACGGACGCGCCGTCGGTCGCGGTGACCTGGCTGTCGATCGCCACGACCCTGGCCGCCGGCGCGAGCTTTCTGGTCCCCTTGACGCTGTTCTGGGCGACGATGCGCTTCCTCGGCGACGCGACGCCCGCGCTGACGCTGGCCGGGGCGGTCGGGTGGTGGCTCTGCTGGGCGCGCGCCGACGGGCGGCCCCGGCTGCGCCGGCTGATCGCGGCGGCCGCGGTGGTTGCGTCGCTTGCGACCGTGGGGGCCGGCGTCGCGCTCGGGTTCGAGGGCCAGTACGGGCATTTCCGCCAGCACAACCCGGCGCTGCTCGACCGCCTGGAAAAAGCCCTCACCGTTTGTTGACCGCGGAACCCTCAGAGGGTTCCGCACCTCCCGCGATGGGCTCCGGTGGGCGAAGCCCACCTACGCCCACGCGATCAACTGGGGTTTACATTGCTACGGCAGTTTGCAAGATTTCGGGCTCACCATGGCCGAACCTCCCTCGCTCGGCGCGATCAAGATCTTCGCGGACGGCGCGTCGCTGGCGTCGATGGTCGAGGCGGCGCGCGATCCGCGCATCGCCGGCTTCACCACCAATCCGACCCTGATGCGCAAGGCGGGCGTCGCCGACTACCGGGCGTTCGCGCACCAGGTGCTGGCCGCGATCCGGGACAAGCCGATCTCGTTCGAGGTGTTCGCGGACGACACCGCCGGCATGCGCCGGCAGGCGCGCGAGATCGCGTCGTGGGGTGACAACGTCTACGTGAAGGTTCCGGTCACCAACACGCGCGGCGAGCCGTCGACGGAGCTGGTCCGCGAGCTGTCGGCGGGCGGCGTCAAGCTGAACGTCACCGCGCTCTGCACGCTGGATCAGGTGCGCACCGTCGCTGGCGCGCTGGCGGGCGGAGCGCCGTCGGTGATCTCGATGTTCGCGGGGCGGATCGCGGACACCGGGCGCGATCCGATCCCGATCATGCGCGAGGCGCTGGCGATCTGCCGCGAGGCCGACCGCCGCATCGAGCTGCTCTGGGCCAGCCCCCGAGAGGTCCTGAACATCGTGCAGGCGGCCGAAATTGGTTGTGACATCATCACGGTCACGTCCGACCTCCTCGCCAAGCTGGCGCTCCACGGCAAGGAACTGGGCGCCTTCAGCCTGGAGACCGTGCAGATGTTCCACCGCGACGCCGAAGCCGCCGGGTACAAGCTGTGAGCGACGACTTCGTCCGCCTGTACCTGGACGAGACCGCGCGCGCGGTGGCGGCCCTGGACGCGCGCGCCATCGACGCGGTCGCGGCCGGCCTGGCGCGTGTGCGCGACGGCGGCGGGCGGCTGTTCGTGCTGGGCGTGGGCGGCTCGGCGGCCCACGCCAGCCACGCGGTGAACGACTTCCGCAAGCTGTGCGGCTTCGAGGCGTACGCGCCGACGGACAACGTGTCGGAGCTGACCGCGCGCGTGAACGACGACGGCTGGGAGTCGAGCTTCGCGGCCTGGCTGGAGGTGTCGCGCCTGGGGCCGCGCGACGCCGTGCTGGTTTTTTCGGTCGGCGGCGGCAACAAGGAGAAGAACGTCTCGCCCAACCTGGTCCGCGCGCTGGAGCTGGCGTGCGCGCGGGGCAGCGCGGTCTTCGGGGTGGTCGGGCGCGACGGCGGCGCCACGCGCGCCGCCGCCGAGGCCTGCGTCGTCATCCCGACCGTGGCGCCGGAACGCATCACGCCCCACACCGAGGGGCTGTGCGCGGTCGTCTGGCACCTGCTGGTCAGCCACCCGGCGCTCAAGCGCGCCGAGACGAAGTGGGAATCGACAAAGTAGCCTCGATGCGGGGCTGGGCACGCGCCCACGTGCCCGAGCTGTGCGCGCTGGGTGTCGGCGTCCTGCTTCGGCTGTCGATGGCGCTGACGTACGACGCGCGCATCGGATACGACTTCAACGCGCACTGGCCGCACATCCAGTACATCGCGACCAAACACGAGCTGCCGCCGCTCGGGTTCAACACGACCAGCTGTCACCCGCCGCTCTACCACTTGATCGGCGCAGCGCTGGTCTCCCTCGGGCTCGGGGCGGGCGCGCTCGGCTGGCTTTCGGCCCTCTGGGGGATGCTTCGACTGGGCCTGATCTGGGTCGGCCTCGAGAGGTGGCTGCCGGAGTCTCGCCTCGCCCGCGTCGTCGCGCTCGGGCTCGCCGCCGTGATCCCGGCCAGCGTTCATCTCGAAGGCATGATCACGAACGAGACGCTGGTCATGCTGATCTCCGCCGGCGCGCTGGTCGTGACGCCGTGGGCGATCAGGACCGCCCGGGCCGGGCGGGGCTGGCCGATGGCGGCGCTCGCGGTGCTGCTCGCGCTCGCGATGCTGAGCAAGATCTCCGCGTCCGTGCTGGTGACGTCCGTGGCGCTGGCGATGGGACTCGAGATCGTGCGCGCCGGACGGTCGTGGGCCCGCGCGTTGCGCGTGCGCGCGCTGCCGATCGCCGCCCTCGTCGTGATCGTCGCCAGTCTCACGGCGCCGTTCTTCGTGCGCAACCAGATGCTGTCCGGGCAGCTCGCGCCCAGCGCTTACGAGCAAGCCTTGCAGCCGAACCAGGCGCCGTTCGAAAAGATCCCGTACCTCCAGCGGCGGCCGCTCGGCTTCTATGTCGGCTGGGACCCGCGGATCTTCATCCACGCGCTCTATCCGACGGGCATCAAGCCGCAGCCGCGCTTCTGGCCGGTCCTGATCGCGAGCACGTTCAACGACTACTACGTCTTCAGCTACTCGGGCGGCGGGAAGTACAACAAGCAGCGCTGGGTGTCGGCCGCCGGCGTGACGCTCGGCTGCCTGTCCGTGGCCGCCGGAACCGTGATCGCGCTGGTGACGGTGCTGGCTTGGTTCGCGGCGGCCCGGACGCTCTGGCGACGCCGCGAGGACGGCGAGCCGGACTCGCGCTTCGCGCTGCTGCTCGCGCCGCTCGGCGCGCTCCTCGGCCTGCTCCACTTCGTGACGAAGTATCCGAACGACAACTTTGGACCGATCAAGGGCGCCTACCTGCAGTTCACCGCCCCGGTGCTGTGCGCGCTGTTCGGGGTGGGCGTGGCCTGGATGTGGCGGCGCGGCGGGCGGCGCTGGCGCGCGGCGGCGGTGACGTCCCTGGGCGCGCTCGCGCTGGTCGCGGCGTATTCGCTGCAGGCCCGCTTCCCGCCGCTGGGCAAGGACGCCAACGGCGCGGCGCCGTTCTTCGCCGTCCCGGGCGACGCGAAGTGGAAGTAGATCACGGGGACGGTAGGATGTCAGCGGTGTCTCAGCGGTTCTTCATCGTCGGCGGCGCCGGCTTCATCGGCGGCCATTTCTGCGACCGCCTGCTGGCGCAGGGCGGCGGCGCGTCCGCGGTGACGATCTACGACAACTTCAGCTCCGGGCGCGAATGGCACCTGGGGCCGCACGCGGGCGACGCCCGGCTGCGCGTCGTGCGCGGCGACGCCGAGGACACGGTCGCGCTCGCCGCGGCGATGGCGGGCCACGACGTGGTGATCCACCTGGCGTCGAATCCAGACATCGCGCGCGCCGCCCGCGAGCCGACCATCGACTTCTGGCAGGGGAGCGCGCTGACCCAGAGCGTGCTGGAGGCGATGCGGACCAGCGGGGCGGGGCGGATCCTCTACGCGTCGGGCAGCGGCGTCTACGGCGATCTCGGCACGCACGAGGCGGCGGAGGACCA
>Ga0066903_100000664_pt1 | contig 22558 bp, 21 predicted proteins | sample PanSoiMetaGPlot1_FD_67491 | JGI IMG/M metagenome (GOLD analysis project Ga0066903, IMG submission 67491) | Tropical forest soil microbial communities from Panama analyzed to predict greenhouse gas emissions - Panama Soil - Plot 1 (version 2) | ecosystem: Environmental > Terrestrial > Soil >... | reverse complement strand
TTCAGCGGCATGTCGACGAACACCGTGCCGCCGCCGGCCGCCAGCGCTCGACTCCCGGTGGCCCCGCCTTCCCAGTCCGTTCGTCCGGGCTCGTTGAAGTGCACGTGAGCGTCGACGATGGCCGGCAGCACGTACGCGCCGCGAGCGTCGATCGTGTGGCGCGCGGCCTCGTCCACGCGGCCCACCGCCGCGATGCGGCCATCCGCAATCGCGACGTCGCCGACGACGCCCTCGGGCACGCCGTCCGGCGTGACGAGCGTGCCTCCTCGAACGATCAGGTCGACCACGCGCGACCCCGCTCCAGATCGTCCAGGAATCGATGGCCCACCGCGAGCGCCGCGGCGACATCGTCGACCCGCACGTCTTCGTCCGGATGATGGCTGACGCCGCCGGGGCTGCGGAGGAAGAGCATGGCAGCGGGCATGCGGCCCGCCATGATCATCGCGTCGTGTCCGGCGCCGCTGGGCATGCGGTGCACCTGTTGATGGCAGCGCGCGACGGCGTGTTCGAGTTGCGCGACCAGCGCCGAGTCCATCACGGTCGACGGCTGATCGAGGCGCGGCTCGACGTCGACCCGCAGGCCGCGCCGACTGCCGATCTCATGAGCCCGCTCGAGGAGCGCGTCGGCCGCCGACCCGCGGATCGCATCGTCAGGATGGCGCACGTCGAGGCTGGTCCTGCATGTGCCGGCGATCACGTTGACGGCGCCGGGATGGGCGGCGATTTCACCAACCGTCGCGACGAGCCCTTCGGTGTCACGAGCCAGGCGCTCGACGGCGAGAATCCATTCGGCGGCGCCCGCCAGGGCATCGCGCCGGGCGCTCATCGGCGTGGTGCCGGCGTGATTGGCGGCGCCCGTGAACACCACGTCGAGCCGGCGCGAACCGACGATGACGTCGACAATGCCCAGCGGCAGGTCGAGCGAGTCGAGGACGGGTCCCTGTTCGATGTGGAATTCGACGAATCCAATGGCCGCGCCGGTCACCGCCGCCGCAGGCACGGCGCGCGGATCGAGCCCGAACTGGCTGATGGCGTCGCCGACGCTGGCGCCGTGCGCGTCGACACGGCCGAGCAGTGCGGCGTCGAGCGTCCCGGCGAGCGCCCGGCTCCCGATGAAAGGCACGCCGAACCGAACGCCTTCTTCTTCGGAGAAGCCGACGACCTCGATGGCGAACGGGAAGCGCCGGCCGCTGAGCAGATCGACGAGCGCGATGGCCATGGCGACTCCGAGAATGCCGTCGAAGGCCCCCGCGTTGGGAACCGTATCGAGATGCGATCCGATGAAGAGGGTGGGCGCGTCGGGCGCCGATCCGCGATGGCGCCCGCGAATGTTGCCGGCGGCGTCGACCGACACCGTCATACCCAGGCGTGTCATCCAGGCAGTGAGATGTGCGTGCACGTCGCGCATGGGCGGTGACAGGAAGGTCCGCGTCGTCGCGCCCGCGGTTTCGGTGCAGCCGGCGAGGAAGCGACAGCACTCGACGGCTTCGGCCGCTCGCTCGGCCAGCATCACGAACCCCGGTACGTGCTGTAGCCGTACGGCGTCAGCAGGAGGGGCACGTGATAGTGCCCATGCGGGTCGGCGACGCCGATGCGAATGACCACGTCGCCGAGAAACGGCGGATCCGCGAGCGCGACGCCCGATCGACGGAAATAGTCAGCTGCGTGGAACGTCAGCTCGTAGACGCCGATGTCGAGGCGATCGCCCGACAGGAGCGGATTATCCGTGCGGCCGTCGGCGTTCGTCACGGCGGACGCGACAGCACGGCGGTCGGAGCCCGCGACGACATGAAGTTCGACGAGAACCCCGGCGGCCGGGGAGCCTCGCGAGATATCGAGGACGTGAGTCGAAAGACGCGCCATGTTTTACCGTCGCAACCGCAACCCGAGACAACCGTAGGGCGGCCGCGCATCCGTGTACACGCCGAGCTCGTTGCCGTGTTCGGCAATCGTATCCCACGTGCGATTGTTCGCCTCGAGGTGGACTTCGGCGATCGCCGGCAGTTCCTGCAGGAACCGTGTGCCCATCTGGTAGATCACCTGCTGGATGCTGCCCGACTCGAACGAGAGGAACACGTCGCGGACGAGGCGTGCGACGCGAGCCGTCACCTGTCCGCCGCTGAGGGCGGCTGCCGCGTCGATGTACGTCCACTCGAGGTCGAGCCACATGTGAAGCGGGCGATTGGTGACATCGGGCAGCGTCGTGTACTGGTCGCGCACGAAGCCCGTGAACGAGCTGCCGCCAAGTCGCAGCAGCCTGAAGCCGCGGAGGCCCGACGCGACTTCGACCGGCCCGCTGCGAGTCTGCTCGAGGCGCGCGTAGGCGCGCTCGGGACCCGCCGGCGCGAACGCCATGCCGCCGGCGCTCGCGTAAGGGACCGCGGTCGCGGTGAGTTGAACGCCTTCCACCTGAGGATACGTGCGGAGGAACTTCTCGGCGAGGAACCGGCTGTATCCCTCGAGGTCGGAGCCCTCATAGTTCAGCGTCTCGCGCTGGATGAAGTTCTTCATCGAGTCGGTGGCGATGAGGCCCGTGTTGTCGCCCGTCGTGTAAGTCGGCCAGAACGCGTCGCCGTAAACGAGCATCAGAACGTTGGCGCCAAACACGGGGCTGCCGCCCGCGGGCCCGGTCCCATCGCGATGGAGCCGATAGACGATGACGTCGCCTTTGCCGTAGTAGTGCTGTCTGAAGCCGCTCGCGAACCGTTCCATGGGTCCTCCGTGCGTCAGCGTTGTCCGCTGCTGGCATCCTCCAGCGTGTCCCTCAGCCGGAACTCGGCGATGCGATAGATCTGCTGGAGCGCTTCCCTGAATTCTTCGTCGGTGGTGTGCGACACGCGCGCCTCGAGCGCGAGAAGCACGTCCTTCGTGGTTCGTCCCTTCACGGCAAAGAGAAAGGGGAAGTCGAACCTGGCCCGGTAAAGCGTGTTCAGCTGCTGCAGCCGATCGAATTCAGCGGGTGTCAACCGATCGAGGCCCGCGCCTGCCTGCTCCGCGGTGGAATGCTGCGTCATCTTCACGCGCGCGCCCAGATCCGGATGCGCGCGGATGAGCGCGAGCTGCGCGTCGGGACCGGCCACAGCGACCTCACGGACCAGCGCCCGATGCAGCTCGTCGATCGAGGCGAACGGCCGCCTGGCCCAGGCGCGCTGGGGTACCCACGGGGAGCGCTCGAAGATGGCGGCCAGCGCCCGCACGAACGTGTCCTGGTCGGCGTTGTTCAAGTCGTCGAGCGTCATCAGAACGATATGCGATTCGCCGGAACGGCCTACAGGCCGTTCCCTGCCGTTTCACCTTCTACCCAGACACCGCGCACGCTTTCGGCTCCGGCCAGCGTGAAGATCGACGACAGAAGTTCCTCCGGCGATCCGGCCCGCCGGTAGATGGCGTCGAGCGGGCTGCCGTCCGGCGGCTGCAGGCAGACGAAATCCGCCGCCTTGCCGGGCGTGAAGTCGCCGATCTCCTGGCCGAGCCCGAGCGCCGTCGCGCCGCCAAGCGTGGCCAGATACAGCAGCCGCGCCGCGTCGAGGGGCACGCCGTCGTGCGCGACCCGCTGCATCAAGTACGCCTGCAGACCTTCTTTCAGGATGCCGAAGCCGATGCCGCCGCCGACGTCGCTGCCCAGTCCGCAGGCGATGCCGGCGTCGAGATGGCGCCGCAGCGGAAAGATGCCGCTGCCGAGCGCGGCGTTGCTGCACGGACAGTGCGCGATGGACGTGCCGCTGGCCGCCATCCGCGCGAGCTCGCCGTCGGATGGATGCACGTTGTGCGCCAGCACCGTACGCGGGCCCGCGAGGCCGTGGCGCTCGTAGATGTCGAAGTAGTCGCGCGCCCAGGGAAACGCGCTCCGCACATCTGCGATTTCCGCCGGGTTCTCGTTGATGTGCGTCTGCGCGCGCACGTCAGCGTGCTCGTCGACCACGGCGCGGCACATCTCGAGCATCGGTTCCGAGGTCGACAGCGCGAAGCGTGGCGTCACGGCGTACAACAGTCGCCCCTGCCCATGGAAGCGCGCGACGAGCGCGGTCGTGTCGCGGTACGCCTGCTCCGGCGTCACGTGAAGGTCCGGACGCAGCTGCCGATCCGACACGACGAGCCCGCTGATGATGCGGAGCCCCGATTTCCCCGCCGCTTCGAACAGGGCCGTCATCGCCGGCGCGAAGTGTGCGCCGAAGACGAGCGCGGTGGTCGTGCCGTGCGCCGCGAGCGCGCGCAGGAACAGGCGCGCGGTGACACGCGCGTACCCTTCATCCGCCATCCGCGCTTCTTCCGGCAGCGCGACGTCGACGAGCCAGTCGAGCAGCGATCGCCCGAGGCCGCCGATGATGCGGACCTGCGGGAAATGCACGTGCGTGTCGACGAGGCCGGGAAGGACGACACCCGGGCGGAGGTCGAGCTCGTCGGCGTCGAGTGCGGCGTTCCTGATCGCCGAGTAGTCGCCGCTGGCGGCGATGCGGCCGTCACGAATGAGCAGCGCGCCGTCGTGATGCGCGATCAGCCCGCGACTGTGGCGGAACGGATCGGACGGCGTATGGAAAATCCTGGCTCTGACGAGGCGCGGGCGCGACGGCATCGGTCAGCGGAGCACGGGGTGGGCGCTGCGGCCGGCCGCGCGCGCGGCCTTCAGCGCGAAGAACACGCGCTCGGGTGTGGCTGGGCTCGCGAAGGTGATGTCAGCGTCGGGGACGGCGCCCGCGAACGCATGGACCGCGTCACGGATCGCTTCGCGCACCGAAATGGCCAGCATCAGCGGCGGCTCGCCCACGGCCTTGCTGCCCATGATCACGTCGGCCTGCGCTGCCCGATCGAGCACGGCGACGTTGAAGATCTCCGGCATGTCGGACCACGACGGCAGCTTGTACGTCGAGGCGCCCGCCGTGGCGACACGCCCCTGGTCGTCCCAGAGCAGTTCCTCGATGGTCAGCCAGCCGACACCCTGCAGGAATCCGCCTTCGATCTGCCCGCGGTCGACGACCGGCGAGATCGAGTCGCCGACATCGTGAAGGATGTCGGTCCGCAGCAGCCGATACTGCCCGGTGAAGCCGTCGACTTCCACTTCCGACACAGCCGCGCCGTACGCGAAGTAGTGGAACGGACGCCCTCGGCCGGTCACCGCATCGAAGTGGATGTTCGGTGTGCGGTAGAAGCCGTGCGCGAACAGCGGCAGCCGCTGGCGATACGCGGCCTCGCAGACGTCGGTCAGCGGCATCGTTCGCGCGCCATCCGACACCGCGTTGTCGCGAAACACCACGGAGCCTGGATCGCAGCCGAGCAGCTGAGCCGCCACCGGCACGAGCGTCGTTCTGATCGAGGCGCAGGCATCCGCGACGGCGGCGCCATTGAGGTCGGTGCCGGCCGACGCGGCCGTGGCCGACGTGTTCGGCACCTTGTCGGTCCGCGTCGGCATGAGCCGTACGCGATCGAGGCTCACGCCAAGGTCGTCGGCCGCAATCTGCCGGACCTTCGTGAAGAGGCCCTGGCCCATTTCCGTGCCGCCGTGATTCACCTGCACGCTGCCGTCGCGATAGAGCAGGACCAGCGCGCCCGCCTGGTTGAAGAACGTGGCGGTGAACGAGATGCCGAACTTGACGGGCGTGATGGCGATGCCGCGCTTGCGATGCGGCTGCTCGGCGTTGAAGCGGGCGATGGCCTCTCGTCGGCCGGCGAGACCGCTCGACTCCTGGAGCGTGCGCCAGATGCGCGGCAGCCGATCGGCGCCGTCCACACGCTCGCCGTAATGCGTTGTGTCGTCCTCGCGATAGAAGTTGCGTGCGCGAACCACGTCGGCAGCCAGCCCGAGGTGCCGCGCCGCCCGCGACATGATCTCCTCGATCACGAGCATGCCCTGCGGGCCGCCGAAGCCGCGAAACGCGGTCTGCGACGTCTTGTGCGTGCGGCACACGCGGCCGACGAGGTCGACGGACGGGAGACGATAGGCGTTGTCGCAGTGAAACAGCGCGCGCCACATGATGGGCTCGGAGAGGTCGAGGCTCCACCCGCCGTCGGAGAACAGCGCGAGCCGAAGTCCCTCGATCTGGCCCTCCGGTGAAAACCCGGCGGCGTATCGCGCGAGAAACGGATGGCGCTTGCCTGTCATCGCCATGTCGAGCTGACGTGTCAGCCGCACGCGGACGGGGCGCCCGGTCTTCCAGGCGCCGAGCGCCGCAATGGCCGCATAGGCGTTCGCCTGCACTTCCTTGCCGCCGAAGGCGCCTCCCATCCGCACGCATTCGACCGTCACCTGGTGTGCGGGCACGCCGAGCACGCGCGCGACGATCGCCTGCGTTTCCGACGGATGCTGCGTCGACGATTCCACCGAGACGCCGCCGGTTTCATCCAGCCATGCAATCGACGCCTGCGTCTCGAGATAGAAATGCTCTTGCCCGCCGATGGCGAGTTCGCCGTCGATGCGGACCGCGGATCGATCGATCGCCGTCGCATCGCCACGCGCGAGCTTCAGTGGCTCCGTCAGGAAGCTGCCCGACGCGATCGCGTCCTCGATGGTGAGGACGGCCGGCAGCGGCTGGTAATCGACGCGCACCCCCGCGGCGCCCCGCCGCGCGGCATCGAGCGTGTCGGCGAGCACCCACGCGACCGGCTGGCTGTGGAACATCACTTCAGCCGGAAAGAGCGGCTCGTCGTGCCGGGAGGCGCCGCTGTCGCCTTCGCCGGGCACGTCCCGATCGGTGAGCACCCACACGACGCCGGCCTCGCTGAAGGCAGCCGATGTATCGACTGATACGACACGCGCGTGCGCGTGAGGCGCGACGACGGGCCAGGTATGCAGCAGATGCGGGAATCGACGCACGAGATCGTCGGTGTACAGCGCCTCGCCGGTCACGTGGCCGCGCGCGCTCTCGTGCGGAACAGGCTGTCCAACCGTCGTCATCGCGCGTGATCCCATCGGAATTTCTCGACGAGGCTCTGGGCCACGTCGAGGCGGTACGCCGCCGAGCCGCGATGATCGCTCAGGGGCCGCAGCGTACGCGCAAGAATCTGCTGCACACGGGCGACGGCGGCCTCATCCCACGCCAACCCCGTGATCGCCTGTTCGGCCTCGGTGACACGCACGGGTGTGGCGGCGACGCCGCCGAAGGCGAATCGCGCACGTGTGATCCGCTTGTCGCCGTCCCGATCGAGCGCCATCGCGGCAGCCACTGTGCTGATGTCGTCGAGCCGTCGCTTGGAGATCTTGAAAAAGGCCAGCGTCCCTGGAAGCGGGTTGGGGATCTCGATCGCGGTGATGAGCTCGCCGCGCCGTAGCACAGTTTTGCGGTAGGCCGTGAAGAACGACGCGATGGGCACCTCGCGCCGGCCGTCCGCGTTCGCGAGGTGGATCGACGCGTCGAGCGCCGCCAGCAGCGGCGCGGCGTCGCCGATGGGCGACGCAGTCGCCAGGTTGCCGCCCAGCGTCGCGCGGTTGCGGATGCCCGGCGACGCGAACAGCTCGAGCCACTCGCGCACCGCGGGCGGCGCGTCCGTCCACAGCCGTCCGATATCGGTGAGCGGAAGAGCCGCGCCAATGTGGATGGCCGTCGGCCTGTTCGCGAACTCGTGCAGCTCCGCCACCGCGTCGAGGCTCACGAGCCGCGTGAACCGACGGCCGCGCAGGTTCCACTCGACGCCCAGATCCGAAGCGCCCGCGACCATCGTCGCATCGGCGTGATCCCCGAGTGCCGCGATGCACCCTTCGACGCTGGTCGGCCGCACGAAGGCATCGCTCGCGATCGCCTCCAGGACCAGGGCCGGCGATTCGAGCCGATCGCGGAACGGTCCCGGCGGCGCGGCGCCCAAGGCGAGCGCGGCGTCTCGGATCGGACGGTAGCCAGTGCAGCGGCACAGGTTGCCGGCGAGCGCGAGCGGATCGCACGTGTCCACGCGGCCGCGTCGATAGTGCTCGGCGAAGAGGCTCATCACGAAGCCGGGGGTGCAGTAGCCGCACTGCGATCCTCCGGCCGCGGCCATCGCGGCTTGCGCGTCCGACAGGTCGCCGTCCTGCGCCAGCGACTCGACGGTGTGAATCTCGTGCCCCGCCGCCAGCGGCAGGGGAATGAGGCAGCTGTTGACGACCCGGTATTCACTGGTCGAGCGGTCGTGCGGTGCCACGACGGCGACCGCGCAGGCGCCGCACTCGCCCTCAGCGCAGCCCTCTTTCGCGCCGGTCAGGCCTTCGGCGCGGATGAAGTCGAGAAGGGTCAAGCCAGCAGCGCGCTCGTCGACACGCGTGCGCCGTCCGTTCAGCAGGAATTCAAACGCGCTGGTCTGCGGAGGCCGGGACATTCGACCAGCCCATTGTGCATGAAGAGACGTCACGGTAGGAACGGGCTTCAGTCCGTTCCACGTCGTCGATTCGGAACGGCCTGAAGGCCGTCCCCTACTCGTAATGCAGGGCCGCGACCGGATCGAGCCGCGTCGCCTGGCGAGCGGGCACCAGGCAGGCGGTCAGCGCGACGAAGATCAGCACCGCGGCAATCGCCGCGATGGTAGCAATGTCGGTGCTTCGCGTCGATTGCACGACGACGCTTTGCAGCAGTTTGCCGACGCCCACTGCGCCAGCCACGCCGAGTACGAGACCGACGGTGAGGAGCATGACGACGCGGCTGAGGATGAGCCATCGCAGCTGGCGTGGCTCGGCGCCAAGCGCCATCCGCACGCCGATTTCCTGGGTGCGCTGCGTGACAGAGTACGCCGTGACACCGTACAGGCCCACCGAAGCAAGGACGAGCGCGATGAGCGCAAAAGCCGCGAACATCGTGCCGAACGTCCGGAACGTCCATCGACCCTGTGCGAGGACCTCGTCCATCGACCGGATGTTGGAGAGCGGCATGTCCGGGTCGAGCACGCGGATTTCCTCGCGCAGGAGCGCCGTCGCCTTGACCGGGTCGGCGTGCGTCCGGACGAGCACGCCTGTGCCGCGAGCGGCATTTGAGTTCTGACGGTGCGGCATGTACACGACGGGATCGGGATCCGGATCGCCGATGTTGCGCTGTCGGACGGTCGGCGCCACGCCCGTGATCGTCAGCCAGGCGGGAGGTGTCGCGCCAGGAGAGTCGTCGTTCAACTGGATGCGGCGTCCGATCGGATCCTGTCCGGCGAAGTACATCGTCGCGAGCCGCTGATTGACGATCGCGACCTCGTGCCCGGGTGTGCCGTCGCCGGTCGTGAACGGCCGGCCGCGCGCCAGCCGGACGCCGAGCGCGTCGAAGTACCGCGGTCCGACGCTGAGCATGGTGACGGCCGGCGCGTGCTCGCCGGGCCGGAGCGGCCTTCCGTCGATGGCCAGCTGAAGGCTCGCGCCACCGCCAGCGGGGAAGCTCGAGACCGTCGACACCGCCTCGATCGAGTTGACGGCCGACAGCCGCTCGTCGATCCGTTCGAGGAATGTGACGCGATCCTCGATGCGCGGATACTTCCGCGCCGGCAGAATGAGCTGCATGGTGAGCAACCGTGACGGGTCGAAGCCGAGATCGACGCGATACAGGGCCAGGAAGCTCCGCATCATGAAGCCCGCTCCGGCTAGCAGCACGAGCGTCAGCGTCAGCTCCGCGACGATGAGCGCCGAGGTCCACCGCCGCGCGCGAACGCCGCTCGAGCCCGAGCGGCCGCCTTCTTTCAGCACGTCGTTCACGTTCGTCTTCGACACGTGCAGTGCGGGCGCGAGGCCGAAGAGGATCGCGCTGGCAACGCAGACCAGGGCGATGACCGCAAAGGTTCGCGCGTCCATCGTGAACGTCATCCAGTACGGCTTGCCGACGTTCTGCGTCATGCCGTCGAACCATCGGATGCCGGCAATGGAGATCACGACGCCGACCACGCCGCTGACGGACGCAAGCACGAGGCTCTCGACGAGGAGCTGCTGAATGATGCGCCACCGCGTCGCGCCGAGCGAGAACCGCACGCTGATTTCACGCGCCCGCTGTGAGGCCCGCGCCAGCATGAGATTCGCGACGTTCGCGCAGGCAATCAGGAGGACAAACGCCACCGCGCCCATGAGCGACCAGAAGATCAGCTTGAGCTGCGAGCCGATAATGCGCTGCACGAACGGCGTCGCGGTGGCGATCATGTCTTTGTTCGTCGTCGGGAACTGCCGCGCGAGCTCCGCCGAAATGTTCGACAACTCCGATCGCGCTTGCGCGAGCGTCACGCCGTCCGAGAGACGGCCGTACGCGAAGAAGTTTCGCGCCTGGCGACCCTGCTGATCGCGGATCGCCGGCGGAATCTGCGCGGCGGGCATCCAGGCCTCGGTCGTGAACGGGAACTTCATGTCCTCTCCCATCACGCCGATGACTGTCACGACCAGGCCGTTGACCTTCAGGGCGCGGCCGATGACCGAGGGCTCGGCCCCGTAGCGTGTCTTCCACACGGCGTTCGACAAGACGATCACCGGCTGGGCGCCGATGCGATCGTCGTCCGCCGCGAATGTGCGCCCGAGCACGGCTTTCTCGCCGATGATCTGAAACCCGTTGCCCGAGATGTAGGCGCCCTGTACCTGCTCGGGGGCCTGGTCGTCGCCGCTCAGATTGAAGCTGCCGTTGAAGACCACCGCCATGCCGGAAAACGAATGGCTGGCGCGCCGCCAGTCGTCGAAGTCGAGCAGGGAGACGCCGAACTGACGGCCCCGGACGTCGTGCGTGTCGAGAAACATGATCTGATCCGCGCGATCGAACGGGAGAGGACGCAGCAGCACCGCGTTGACGATGGTAAACACGGTGTTGTTGGCGCCGATGCCGAGCGCGAGGGCGACGACGGCCGCCAGCGTGAACCAGCGGCCTTTGATCAGCAGACGGATGGCAAAGCGGACGTCTTGCCAGAGGCTTTGCATGCGTGGCTCACGCTAATTCATCGTGGCCTGTGCGGCGCTGTCGACGACGCGCCCGTCGAAGAGATGAATAGTGCGGTCGGCGTGACGGGCGTAGCGTGGATCGTGGGTGACCATGCAGATGGTCGCGCCGTTCTGATGAAGCTCGCTGAGGAGCTCGATGACGGCCTCGCCGCTCTTCGAGTCGAGGTTGCCTGTGGGCTCGTCGGCGAGCAGGAGCACCGGTTCGCCGGCCACCGCGCGCGCGACGGCGACACGCTGCTGCTGGCCGCCCGACAGCTGGCTGGGCAGATGCTTGGCCCGATGCGCCATGCCGACGCGTTCGAGCGCTTCCTGCACGCGCTGCCGGCGCTCGGTGCCGCCCATGCCCCGGTAGGTGAGGGGCAGCTCGACGTTCTCGAACACCGTGAGGTCGCCGATCAGGTTGAAGCTCTGAAAGATGAAGCCAATCTCGCGGTTGCGCACCTTCGCGCGGTCGCGCGACTTGAGCTCCGCCACCGGGCGGCCGTTGAGCGCGTACCCGCCGGAGGACGGGGAGTCGAGAAGCCCGATAATCGACAGCAGCGTCGACTTCCCGCAGCCCGATGGGCCGGCGATGGAGACGTATTCGCCGCGCTCGATTTCGATGGAGATATTGGCCAGGGCGTGGGTTTCGACCTCTTCGGTCGAGAAAACCTTCGTCAATCCGTCGAGTTTGATGACCGGGGGCGGGTTCAGGGTCATAGTGGCCTTTTAGACGGCCTGACCCCCCGGAAAGTTCGTGTTCAGTCGGCGGTCAGGGCCAGGACGGCGAAGGCAGTCGCCACGTCGGACATGAACAGGCGGCGCCATGGTTCGCCCCGAGTTCCTCCGTGTTCACGGTCGACATTGAGTGAATGGGCCCGCCACGCCCGCCAGTGCGCGTCGCCGACATCGATGGCCGCCTGGTTCGATCGCAGCCAGTCGAGCCCGCGGCGTACGGGTTCGTCCATCGGCGTCGCCCCGGTTCGCCGGAGCGCATACACCACGAGGCCGGTCGCATAGCCGTCCGATCGGCCGGCCAGCTCGGTGTTGATCGGGTCGGGCGGCGAAAACGGCGGAGTCGTCTGGCTCCAGCGCCAGGGTCCGAGATCGGACAGCGACCAGCCGCCGTCGGCTTTTTGCGCGCGCCGCAGGTCGGCGATGACGCCGTCGCGCTGCGGGGCTGTCAGCACGCCGCTCAAACGGCTCGATGCCAGAAGCGTCCATGTGCGGTTGTAGAGCGACTGCGCTGCGAACTGGCCAGAGAGCAGTCCGCGAAGACGACCGAGATGTTCCCGGTCGACCGGACGTTCAAGCCGGTCGCCCGACGACCCGAGAGCGAACGCCGCGAACGCGGCGCCCTCGTAAACCGAATCAGTGGTTTCGAACGGCTCGAGCGAGAAGTTCAGCCAGTCCCACGCGCCGTCGGCGCGTTGCGTGCTCCACAATTCCGCGATCGCATTCGGCCACGACGGCGAATGTGGAACCGCCGTCGCCAGGACGAGCGCGTTGAGGACGGCTTCAGTTCCGCGCGACTCGCGTTTCTTGTCGTCGTTCTGTTCGTTGGTCTGCTGATGCGAGGCGTAGGTGTCGACGCGATGCGTTGTTTCGTCGACGAGTCGCGATTCCTGCGGCGTCGGCATCGATTCGTGGAGCAACCGCCTCAACGCCGGGCGTGCGAGCGCGTACGGCATGGGCGTATGGCACGACAGGCACGCGACGCGGCCGTCGCCGGTGCGGAGTTTCGTGGCGTTGGTGAACCACATGTCCATCCGGGCATCGAGATAGGTGGCGGCGGCCTGCGCATTCCAGGCGTCGCGCGGGTGGTCGTCGGCCGCGCGTGACGTCAACGGCTGGAAAGCGGCGATGGCGAGCGCAATGGAGATCGTGATCGCGAGGGCCCGCGCACGGCTCGTCAGCACAACGCGAGCCTACACCCCGGACAGGACGAAGACAACGGGTTTTCCGCGTGCGGCGGCGCCGCGCGCCGGCCAACTAACGCTGCGGAACGGCGCAGAACTTCTCGAACGCCGCCGTCAGCTCCGACGCGATCGTCAGCGCGTCGCGATTCTCGATGTGCCGCCGCTCGAGCATGAACACGAGCTGCTGATCGCGGAAGAGTGCGATCGACGGGGACGAGGGCGGGTAGCCGGTGAAGTACTGACGCGCGCGATCGGTCGCGTCGACGTCGAATCCCGCGAACACGCTCGCCACGCGGTCGGGCTTCACGCTGTTCCGTAGCGCGAGAGCGAGCCCGGGCCGCGCCTTGCCGGCGGCGCACCCGCACACGGAGTTGACCACCACCATGAGCGTGCCGGGTGTGCCCTGAACAGCCTGGTCCACCTGTTCCGGCGTGCGCAGTTCTTCCACGCCAAGAGCGGTCAGCTCCTGACGCATCGGTTCGACGAAGAAGTCCGGATATGCCATGGACGTCATTGTAGCGGACGCTACTTCTTCTCTTCCTGCTTCTGCGACTGCTGCGAGTGCGTCGACGCCCACAGCCACCGGCCGGTCGCGACGGCGGCCAGCGCGAAGGCGCCGCCCCTGGCCAGCCGCTTCATGCCGTTCGGACGCGGGGGCGGCGGCGGCGTGGGACGGCGCCGCTGCTCACGAGGCCGGTCGTCGACGGGCACCCAGCGCGTCAGAAACGCGAACGCCTCCGAGGCGCAGACAGGGCAGTGCTCCTGATCGTGGAGCTCTTCGCAATCGAGGCACAACCGCGCGGACCGAAGCTGCATACCTCCTAGTGTAGGGCAGCCTCAGGGCACGGCGGCGACGAGATCCGAGGCCATCTGCTCGAGGTTGCTCGTGCCGTCGACAAACGCCCGCACGTAGCGTTCGATGGGCGTCCGGAATGTCGGCCACGCGGTATCGAACAGGCCGAGCGCGTAAAGATACGGCTGGTACTCCACCGATCGGGCAGCCAGCACCTGACGCGTGACTTCACCCGCGATGTAGAACAGCACGACGTGCCACAGGTCGCGCGTGTTCTTGCCGGCCTTGCCCGCCGCGTTGCTGATCGCGCGTGACACGTTCTCGATCAAGGCGTGCGACGCTTCGTGGAACATCATCTCGATCCCGGCCGATCCGCCGTAGCTCGGGTCCGACGTCGCCATGACGATGAGCACCCGCGGGCGGATCGAGGTGTACGCGCCCTGCCTCTTGGCGACGAGTACGACGTCGACGCGCACCGGATCGGTGAACCACGGCTTGCCGTACAGCCGCGTGAGACGATCGACGATCGGCGTCGCCACCGGCCGCGCGCGTCCGACCACGTCGGCGATCCACGTGCGGTTTGCCGCAGCGTGCTTCGTCCACCAGTGGCGCCGGTACACTGGCGCCGCCGCTTCGAGGACCGCACGAAACCGCTCATTGACGCGGCCGGCCGGAATCACGTCGCCGGATGTATCGGCCATGGCGAGGTTGATGACGGTCATCTGCGGGTCGAACAGGAGATCTCTCGAGGCGAGCTCCTTGTCGTAGTAGTCGATCGCGGCGTCCCAGGCCGACTGTTCGCCGGGTGTGAGCGCCACCGGAGGCTCGGGCGGCAGCGGCATGGCGAGCGACCGCGGTCCGGCGTTGCGTCTGGCCCACGCCGATGCGTACAGGTAGTGATGCAGATTGGGCCAGAAACTGCTGAACAGGTGGAGCTGGGCGATTTGCGCTGCCGGAGTATCTTCAGCCGACGCGACACCGGTGCACGAGACGAGCACGGCCATTGCGCACACGGCCACGGTCGAACGCTTCAGCATGGCAACCCCCCGCACATTAGACGCCGTGTCCCGGCTCCGGTTGGGATCATGCTTCAATACGGCAGGAGCCAGGCGTGAGGCGTTCGACATGATCCACGTGCCGAGATGAGATGGCCGACGCTGTTCATCCCGCACGGCGGCGGGCCGTGCTTCTTCATGGAGCCGCAGCCGGGCCTGCCGCGCGACCTCTGGGATCGCATGGCCGCCTATCTGCGCGGGATCGATCCGTCGCTTGGCCGCCGTCCGGACGCGGTCCTCGTCGTCTCGGGCCACTGGGAAGAGCCGCAGCCGACGGTCAACGTCGCCCGACACCCGCCGCTATTGTTCGACTACTACGGATTTCCTGAACACACGTATCGGCTGACGTATCCGGTCGCCGGATCGCCGGCGCTTGCCGCGCGTGTCCGGTCGCTCGTCGCCGCCGCCGGGTTTGCTTCCGACGAAGACGCGGGGCGGGGGCTCGATCACGGTGTGTTCGTCCCGTTCAAGCTGATTTACCCGGAAGCGGACGTGCCGATCGTTCAGCTCTCGCTGCACGGAAGCCGCGACGCGCGCACACAGCTGGCCGTCGGCCGCGCGCTGATGCCGCTGCGCGACGAAGGCGTCCTCGTCGTGGGCAGCGGCATGAGCTATCACAACCTGCGGGAGTTCTTCGTCGACGACCCCAGGCGAAATCAGCCGGCCGACGACTTCGATCGCTGGTTGTACGACACGGTCGTGTCTCCGCCCGCCATGCGTGAGTCGAAGCTCGCGGCATGGGCCGATGCGCCCGGCGCGCGCGCGTCGCATCCCACGCCCGAACACCTGCTGCCGCTGATGATCGCCGCAGGCGCGGCCGGAAGCGACGCAGGCGTGCGGACGTACCACGATCGACTGCTCGGCAAAGCAGTATCGGGTTTTCAGTTCGGTTGATCGGCTCGTGCCTGGCGCTGGCGGCGCACGATAGCTGCCAGTTTGGGCGCCAACTCATCTGCAATCGCGTCGGTACACGGCTGGCACAAGAAGCCCCGCTCTCCGATCGGCGTGGCCTCTTCGAGCGTCAGGGGAATCCGGCAGACCGCGCACGACCCGAAATAGCCAGGCTGCGCGGCGGGTTCGGTTGGCGCACTCGGTTGGGACTCGAGGCTTCCTTCCCGACCTGCGGCTTTGATGGGCCATCGTCGATCGTCGGCGATGATGTCGTTGCACACCTCCACGCATTCATCGCAGATGAAGACACTCGGACCGGCGATGATCTTCTTCACCTGGTCCTGATCCTTCATGCAGAACGAACAGCGAAGGATCTCTTTGTCGTGTGGCCTGCTCTTCGCGCCGCGGGACATCGTCGTGCCGGTTTGATTCTACGCCGGTCGTCACTTGCATCGCCGTGTGTGTTATGGTCCGCGACGGACACAGCACATGAGCGGACACGTGCAGGCCGATGTTCGGGCCGTGGCTCGAACCGCCGGCGAGTCGCAGAGGTGGCTCGCCTGGTTCCGGGACGCGCCCGCCTCGGCGCGACGCAGCCTGCTGGCGGCGTGGCTCGGCTGGATGCTCGACGCGTTCGACGTGATGCTCTACGCGCTCGTCATCGGCGCCCTGATTCGCGAGTTCGGCCTGAGCAAAACATCGGCGGGGCTTCTGGGCTCGATGACGCTGGTGGCGTCGGGGTTCGGAGGTGTGCTGTTCGGGCTGCTGGCCGATCGCTACGGCCGGCGCCCTGCGCTCGTCGCAAGTGTGCTCGTGTACTCGGTGTTCACATTCGCGTGCGGCCTCTCGCAGTCGATCTGGCAGCTCGGTCTGTGCCGCTTCCTGCTCGGGTTCGGCATGGGCGGCGAGTGGACCAGCGGCGCGGTGCTCGTGTCGGAGACCTGGCCCGACGCCCACCGCGGCAAGGCGCTCGGCCTGATGCAGAGCGCCTGGTCGATCGGCTACGCGCTGGCCGCGCTCGCCGCCGCGCTGATCCTTCCGCGTTTCGGTTGGCGAGTCGTCTTCTACATCGGCCTCGCGCCGGCGCTGCTCGCGCTCTGGGCGCGGCGGGGCGTGGACGAGTCGCCTGTCTGGCTCGCGTCGCGCGGGGCCGTTCGCGAGGCCAGACCGATTCGCGCGATCTTCGGCGCCGAGTACCGCCGCTACACGCTTCTCCTGTTGGCGCTGAGCCTCATGACGCTCGTCGCGTATTGGGGCTTGAATCTCTGGATTCCTGCGTATCTGTCGCTGAGCGAGGCGCAGGGCGGCATGGGCCTCGGCACCTGGGCGACGTCGACCCTTGTGGTCATCATTCAGGCGGGCACGTTCTTCGGCTACGTCTCGTTCGGCTATGTCGCGGATCGGTTCGGCCGCCGACGCAGCTTCGTCACGTACCTGCTCGTCGCGGCCGTGATGATCTTCGTCTTCGCCGGCGTACGCGATCCCGTGGCGCTCGCCGTCTTCGGGCCGATTACGACGTTCTTCGGCACGGGATTCTTTTCAGGCTTTGCGCCGGTGGCCGCGGAGCTTTATCCGACCGCCATCCGCGCAACCGCGCAGGGATTCACCTTCAACATGGGCCGCATCGGCAGCGCCGTCGCGCCGTTTCTCATCGGAAGCCTCGCCGAGACGCGCGGCTTCGGGCTGGCGTTCGCGCTGCTGGCCGTGGCGCTGCTCGTCGGCGCGTCCACCTGGATCTGGCTGCCGGAAACCCGCGGCGCCGGCGTGCGATGAAGAAAATCCTCATCGCCAACCGCGGAGAAATCGCCGTCCGGATCGCGCGCGCGTGCCGCGAAATGGCCCTGGCCTCGGTGGCGGTGTACTCGGACTGCGATCGCGCCGCGCTGCACGTGCGCGCCGCCGACGAGGCGCAGCCGGTCGGTCCGAATCCGCCGACGGAGAGCTATCTGAGAATCGATCGCATCCTCGACGCCGCGCGCCGTTCGGGCGCCGATGCCGTCCATCCGGGTTACGGGTTCCTCGCCGAGAACCACGAGTTCGCTTCAGCGGTCCGCGCGGCAGGCCTGACGTTCATCGGACCGTCGCCCACCGCGATCGCGCTCATGGGCAGCAAGACGGCGGCGCGCGACGCGGCTCGGCGAGCGGGTGTACCGGTGGTGCCCGGCAGCGACGCCCCGCTGGCGGCGACAGCCAGCGACGACGAAACCGCGGCCGCCGCGGCGCGGATCGGATTTCCGCTGCTGGTCAAGGCGGTCGCGGGCGGCGGAGGCAAGGGGATGCGGACGGTCGTCGATCCTGGCGATCTGCTCCACGCCGTGCGTGCCGCGCGCTCCGAAGCGGCGTCGGCGTTCGGAGACGCCGCGGTGTATCTCGAGAAGCGCATCACGCGGCCGCGCCACATCGAGGTGCAGCTCCTTGGAGACGAGCACGGGACCGTTGTCCCGTTTGTCGAACGGGAGTGTTCGATCCAGCGGCGTCATCAGAAGGTCGTCGAGGAAACACCGTCGATGGCCGTCCCGCCGGCGCTGCGAGCCGCGATGACCGATGCCGCGGCTCGCATCGCCCGCGATGTGGGCTACACGAACGCGGGCACCATCGAGTTTCTGCTGGACCAGGACGGCTCTTTCTACTTTCTCGAGATGAACACGCGCCTGCAGGTCGAACACCCCGTCACGGAAATGGTGACCGGCGTCGATCTGGTGCAGTGGCAGATCCGCATCGCGCGCGGCGAGCGCCTGGACGTCGATCCCGCGCACACGCTGGTGCCGCGAGGCCACGCCATCGAGTGCCGCGTGTACGCCGAAGATCCCGATCGCGGTTTCCTGCCCTCGCCCGGTCGCATCCTCCACATCCACACGCCCGGCGGTCCCGGCATCCGTGACGACAGCGGCGTGACGACCGGATCCGACGTGCCGCTCTTCTACGACCCGATGATGTCGAAGCTCGTGGTCTGGGGCGACCGGCGTTCCGACGCGATCGCGCGGCTGCGCCGCGCGCTTGGTGAGTACGTCGTGGCCGGCGTGAGCACGACGTTGCCGTTCTTTTGCTGGCTCGTCGACGAGCCGGCGTTCGTGGCAGGAGACTTCCATACCACCTTCCTCGACGATCTGCTGAAGGCGCGCAACGGCGAGCCGTTCACCCGGGACGCGCCGGAGGTCGAGGAACTCGCCGCCATCGCGGCGGCCTTGCACGCGCACCTGGCGGAGCAGGCGTCAGCCGATCGGCCGTCGGGGCCGTCGCCGTGGAAGGCGCGCGCGCGGTCGGAGCAGCTGCGCTGACCGTGCAGTACGACATCCTGATCGACGGTCGGTTGCGGCGCGTCAGCCTGACGCAGGCTGGGGATCGATTCACCGTGACCGTGGACGGACATCGTCGCGAGATCGACGTGCGCCGCACGGGCGCGTCGATCTCGCTCATCGATGCTGACGGGACCAGTCACGAGGTCATGGTGCAGCAGCGTCCTGGGTCCGCGGATCTCGTGGTGGCTGTCGGCCCGCACGCTCTCGCTGTCCGCATTCAGCGCGGCCGGGCCAGGGCCGCCGCCGACTCGATGCACGGAACCGACGCCGAGCGGATCGTGGCGCCGATGCCTGGAAAGATCGTGCGCGTGCTCGTACGGCCCGGCGACGTCGTCGCTGCGCGCCAGCCGCTGATGGTTGTCGAAGCGATGAAGATGGAAAACGAAGTGCGCGCCGGTCGGAACGGCGTCGTCGCGGAACTGAAGGCGGTCGAAGGTGCGCTCGTCGAGAGCGGGGCCGTGCTGGCCGTGATTGACCCGCCGTCGTCAGACTTTGTGACGACGCGATGAGGGGCGCTCGTCGCGCGACGGGACGCGCTCGAGCTGATCCATACCGAAGATCGACACGTGCAGGCGGCCGTCGACCGTCGAATGATGCCCGCGGGGGCTCGTGTCGCGCACCTGGTCGACCATAACCCCTCCTTCCAACACGCGCTCAAACGTATCGATGTTGGGATGCGACGGTTCCACAGAATCGCGACGCGGCGGCTTCACAGGGACACCACTCGCGTGACAAGTGCATCGTGGATGCCGTCTGTGCGATCAGGAACGGACGCGCTGACGCGCCTTGACCCGCTTGGGCGCCCGCGAGTGACCGGCGGACTCACGGCGGGGGCGTTTGGTCTTATTGTCGCGCTTGACGCGCTGCGCCCTCGGGCCGCTGATGGGGTCGTCGATCACCTCGAACCGGACCGCCACCCCCACCTCAAGGTCGTTGAACTCGTTGTTCAGCACGTCCGCCTTGTGGAAGAACAGGTTGCGGCCGGCGGTGTCACGGATGTATCCGAAACCCTGGCCGCGCGTCAGGCTTTTGATTCTACCGAGCATCGCTTCTCACACCGCTCTCTATGGTACCTCCTCTGACAGGCATTCCGCACGTACCCTTGGGAGCGCGGACCTCGTCCGGGGCCCGAAGCGCTTCCGGGCGGGCGGGTCCGATCGTCGGTGTACGGGAATTCAGGCCGGCGGCCGCCGGCCTATTCGGCGGCCCGGTCGCACAGGTGCCCGATGCTGACTATGCGCCACTGGGGTTTGGCCGTGACCCGGCTGATCGCGCTGAGACGCGTCCGGGTTTCGGGCGGAATACGCCTGCCGTGAGCTTCAACCTCGGTGCCGGGAAAACCCTGAAAACGTGAAAGATGCGGTTATGGCCGCGTTCAGATTGCTGACTCCGGCGGCCCTTGGTTCACGACCCGCCAACCCTCTGGCCTGTCGATTTCGTGGTGGAACGACACACCCAATGGCCAGCCGCTCGTGTGGCCTGAGGTGTGCAACTCTGAGCGGAAATGGCGACCAGTTGTCAGATTTCAAGTCGGACCCGCCAAGGTCCCGGTATCGGCGTAGGATGGCGCCGGGTGGGGCGGCGGAGAGTCAGGATGGACGGCGGCGGGCCTGGAGGCACTCATGCGATGGACGGCTGGTGACCGGAGCAACATCGAAGACGAACGGGGCCGAACGGGTGGAGGGCTCCGCGGCGGCGTGCCGATCGGCATCGGCGGGGTCGTCGTCCTGCTGCTTCTGAGCTGGGCCACCGGCACCGACTTCCTCTCGCTGCTGAATTCGGGCGGCGACACGTCGGCCCCTACTTCCGCGACGTCGGGTCCGGCCGCTTCGTCGCCGGCCGAGGAGCGGCAGGTCGATTTCGTCGACGCCGTGATGAAGGACATCCAGGAAACGTGGGAAATGCTCCTGCCCGGCCGGTATGAGGAGACGCGCGTGCGGCTCTTTCGCGATGCGATCGACTCCGGATGCGGCTCCGCGCAGTCGGCGACGGGGCCCTTCTACTGCCCGCAGGACCGCCGCGTGTATCTCGATCTCGGATTCTTCCAGGAACTGAGCGAGCGCTTCGGCGCGCCCGGCGATTTCGCGCGCGCGTATGTGATCGCGCACGAAGTCGGCCATCACGTGCAGCGGTTGACGGGAATCGAAGGCCAGATGCGGGCCGCGCAGCGGCAACAGCCAGGAGCGGCGAACGCGCTGTCGGTGCGCCTCGAGTTGCAGGCCGACTGCCTGGCTGGGGTCTGGGGACACGCGGCCTCGCAGCCAGGCCGGGCCGACAGGGGCAAAGTGGAACTCGAAGTGGGCGATGTGGAGCAGGGGCTGCAGGCCGCGGCCGCCATCGGAGACGATCGCCTCCAGCGGATGGCCACGGGACATGTGGCGCCTGAGCGATTCACGCACGGGACGTCGGCGCAGCGTGTCGAGTGGTTCCGGCGCGGATTGAACGCGGGAACACCCGATGCCTGCGACACGTTCGGCGCCGGGAGGAGTCGGGAGTAGGGAGTGGGGAGTAGAGCGAGGCGGTGACGTTGACGTGACCTCTAGCGACCGGTGGGTGACTGGTGACGCCTACGAAGTGTACATGGGTCGATGGAGTCGGCGGCTGGCCCGAGCGTTCGTCGACTGGGTCCGACCGGCGCCGGCGGCCAACTGGCTCGAGATCGGATGCGGCACCGGGGCGCTGACGTCGACGATTTGCAGTTTCTGCGATCCCGCGTCGATCGTCGCATGCGATCCCTCGGAGTCGTTTGTCGAGCACGCTCGAGCGCATCTCGCCGACCCCCGCGCGTCGTTCGCTGTGGCCGGATCCGAGGCCCTACCGCGTCGAGATGGGGGATTCGACCTGGCAGTCTCAGGGCTGGTCTTGAACTTCCTGCCGCAGCCTCAAGCGGCCATCGCGTCCATTCGCCAGCGTCTGCGTCAAGGTGGCACGGTCGCCGCGTACGTCTGGGACTACGCGGAGGGCATGGAGTTTCTCCGATTTTTCTGGGACGAGGCGGTTGCCTTGGATCCCGGCACCGTCGTCCTCCACGAAGGCAATCAGTTTCCACTCTGCGAGGCACCGGCGCTCGCATCGCTCGTCCGGACCGCCGGGCTTACGCAGGTGGAGACGACCGCTCTGGAGATTCCAACCGACTTCCAGACGTTCGACGACTACTGGACGCCCTTCCTGCGTGGGACGGGCCCCGCTCCGAGCTATGTCGCGTCGATGGATGGCCCCCGTCGTGAGCGCCTCAGAGAGCGGCTTGCACGACGTCTGCCCGTGGGGGGCGACGGACGCATTTCCCTTCGAGCGCGCGCGTGGGCGGTACGAGGTAGTAAGGGAGTGGGGAGTAGGGCGTAGAGAATCTTCTACTCCCCACTCCCTAACTGCTTCCCACCTAGTGGCGTGCGTGCTCCGGGATCTTCAGCACCTGTCCGGGCTTGATCTTGTCCGGATCGCTGAGCTGATCTTTGTTCGCGTTGAAGATCTCCATGTAGGCGCTCGCGTCGCCCAGTTTCTCCTTGGCGATCTTGCTCAACGTGTCGCCAGCCTTGACGGTGTAGGTGGCGCCTGCCGCGGCCGCCGGCGCAGTGGCCCCTGTGGCTTTGATGTCTGCGACGACGTCCTGCCGCCAGTCGGGGACTGTCTTGATCGCGTCCCAGATCTTGTTGGCTTCGTCCTGGGATGCGACCGTGCCGTGGAAGTACAGCTTGCCGTCGCGCTCGTCGGCTGACCCTTCCATCCTGAACCCTTTCGCGGTCTGAATCGCGAGCGCGTACTTGTCTCTCAGGCCCATC
>Ga0066903_100000663_pt1 | contig 22566 bp, 18 predicted proteins | sample PanSoiMetaGPlot1_FD_67491 | JGI IMG/M metagenome (GOLD analysis project Ga0066903, IMG submission 67491) | Tropical forest soil microbial communities from Panama analyzed to predict greenhouse gas emissions - Panama Soil - Plot 1 (version 2) | ecosystem: Environmental > Terrestrial > Soil >... | reverse complement strand
GACACCAACCGCCTTTTCGTAATCAAGGTCGATCCGTTCCTCGACGAGCTGCGCGACCATCCGCGTTTTCAGGCGTTGCTGCAAAAAGTTGTCGGCGCCCCAACATGAATTCGCGCAATCTCTTCGCTGAGCTAAAGCGGCGCAACGTTTACAAAGTCGCGGTCGCTTACATCGTCGGCGGATGGGCGCTTTCACAGGGAATCGCACAGGTCTTCCCAGTCTTCGACGTGCCAAACTGGGCCATTCGCCTCATCGTGCTCTTGATAATAATCGGCTTTCCTGTCGCGGTTGTTCTGGCTTGGGCATTTGAATTAACACCGGAAGGATTGAAACGAACCGAAGATGTCGATCCTATCGCCGCGGCGCGCGCTCCAAGGAAACACGGATGGATCTACGTCGTGGTTATCGGCGCGGCTACTTCGGTGGCACTGTTTTTTCTCGGTCGTTACACTGCGGGAAATAGTGCCAGTGCGTCTCGAACCGAATTGCCAGCGAAATCCATCGCGGTATTGCCATTCGAAAATCTGAGCGACGACAAAAACACCGCCTACTTCAGTGATGGCATTACCGAGGAGATACTCAACGCGCTCGCTCAGATTCCGAACTTGAAAGTTGCTGCGCGCCGATCGGCTTTCCAGTTTAAGGGTAGCGATCTCGATCTGCGTAAAATCGGCCAGATACTCGGGGTGGCACATATTCTCGAGGGGAGTTTGCAGAAGGCCGGCGATCAGGTGCGCATCAACGTGCAATTAGTCGATGTAAAAAATGGGTTGCAGGCGTGGTCCGAGAAGTACGACCGCAAACTCGACAACGTCTTCGCGGTCGAGGATGAAATTGCCAAGGCGATCGCAACGAAGTTGCGGGTTCAGCTCACGGGCGGAGCCGGGCAACCGCTCGTCGTTGACAGCACAAACAATCCGCAAGCGCATGAACTTTATCTGCGCGGACTGACTTTGCTGGCCGCTCGAGGTCCCGGATTACGCGAAGCAAGAGATTCATTTCAAAAGGCGGTGGACCTCGACGCCGGTTACGCGCAGGCGTGGGGCGCGTTGGCTGTAACCGAGCTTCTTCTCCCTTCGTATGGACTCGACTCGTTCGAGGCTGCGCTTCCGCAGGCTGAGTTGGCTGCGCAACGCGCGCTTTCGCTCGACCGTAACACGGCCTCGGCCTACGTCGCAGTCGGCCTCGCGAATACTTTTCGCTGCCGCTGGCCGGAGGCCGACCAGGCATTCCGCCGCGCCCTTGTGCTCGCACCTGGTGACGCTGAAGCGGTCAATCAATACGCGCAATTTCTCTCAACCGTTGGACAGCTTGAACCGAGCTTGCGCGAGATTGAGCGCGCTCAGCAGCTCGATCCATTGTCGCCTATCATCGGCGTTATTCATGCCGGCGCGCTCGCTGCACTCAGGCGCGATGACGCAGCGGAGGCACAAATTAAGGGCGTTCTCGCAGCACATCCCGAGTTCGCAGCAGCGCGTACCTGGGCCGCCACTCAGTACATCGACCGCAAAATGTATCCAGAGGCGGAAGCGGAGCTGCGTTCGTTAGGTAAACTCAGGGGCCAAAATGGGGATGCCAAAGCGTTGCTTGCCCGCGGCATGGCCGACCCGGCCCAACGCGTCGCGGCCGTAAATAGTCTGGAGACATCGCCGGACAATGCCGATATCCGGCGGGACCCGATTTGGTACGCGTTCTATCTCCTGTCATTGGGGGAACGTGGCCATGCCCTGGATCAACTCGAAATTTGCGCGGTCAAGCGCAACAGCGCTTTCGCAGCCTGGCTCTGGAATCGCGGTTTCGATCCGTTGCGTGACGAACCGCGCTTTAAGGCGATTCTTGCCAACCTGAATCTCCCCTACACCCCGCCTGCCGTCACCGAGCCATGAGCGACAAGCCATCTTTCTTCTCCGAGCTAAAGCGACGCAATGTTTATAAGGTCGCAGCCGCATATGCGGTGGCCGGTTGGTTGGTTATTCAGATCGCGACTCAGGTCTTTCCGTTCCTGGAAATTCCAAATTGGATTGTGCGCTTGGTTATCGCGCTGGTTGGGATCGGATTTCCGATTGCCGCGGTTAGCGCATGGGCTTTTGAAATAACTCCCCAAGGCATCAAGAAAACGGAAATAGCTGATGCACTCCCGCCAAGCGAACATCGGCGCCGGCACGCCTGGATCTATGTTGTCTTGATCTGTAGCGCCACTTCGGCCGCGTTATTTTTCTTGGGCCGTTACACAGCCGTGAGAAAAATTGAGACACCCGATGAGATCGCAAATAAATCCATCGCTGTTCTACCTTTTGAGAATTTCAGTGAAGACAAAGCTTTTGCGTTCTTTGCCGATGGCGTCCAGGACGAGATTCTGACTGATCTAGCCAAAATTGCGGATTTAAAAGTGATCAGTCGCACCAGTGTGATGCAATATAAAGACAACGTTGGACGCAACCTTCCCGAGATTGCCCAAGCATTAAAAGTTGCCCATGTCCTGGAAGGCAGCGTGCAGCGTTCCGGGAATCGTGTGCGAGTGAGCGCGCAATTGATTGATGCACGCAATGACACCCATATCTGGGCTGAGAAATATGACCGAGACTTGGCCGATGTTTTCGCCATCCAAAGCGAGATTGCGGCCGCGATTGCCGCTCAGCTTCAGGCCAGGTTATCGCCAAAGGAAAAGAGCGCGATTAACGAACGACCGACTTCTGACATCGCTGCCCACGATCTATATCTCCGGGCGAAGGAACTCATCTACGAAGGGGAAGTTACTCCCTCACGCCAGAGAGAGAATCTCTTTCAAGCTGTGGAGTTGCTTGACCAGGCCGTCGCCCGTGACCCTGCCTTTCTCCTGGCCCATTGTCAGCTCGCTGCCGCGCACGATTTACTATATTTCTTTAACTACGATCACACGGATAATCGTCTGAAGCTCGCCGAGGCGAGTCTTCAAAACGCGGTTCGTCTTCAACCGGATGCCGGCCAGACACACCTTGCCCAGGCAATCCACTTTTATTGGGGTTACCGCAATTACGATCGTGCGCGAGGGGAACTAACCAGGGCGCAACAATCTTTGCCTAACGATGCGCAGGTTTTTATGTTCCTGGGTTTAATCGACCGTCGCCAGGGGCGCTGGAACGAAGCGGTTCGAAATCTTGAGCGCGCAGTGGAACTGGATCCTCGAAATGTCAACGGGCTCGGAAATCTGGCCGACGCGTACTTCGGGTTGCGTAAATACAACGAATCAATTGCGATGTTCGACCGGATCGCGGAATTGGAACCGGGAAACCCTGCGCCTCGCACGTTTCGAGCCACGATCGAGTTTTCGGCGCGCGCAGATCTGGCCCCTTTGCACGCCGTGCTCGGCAAAATCGAAGCGGAAGGGCCAGCTTCCGCAGCCGATGTTGCCCCTCTCTCTTTTGAACTCGCTTTGAACGAGCGCGATCCTGCTGCGGCAGAGCGTGCTCTGGCAAGCATACCGCGCGAAGGCTACACCGATAGCAGCAGCTTCCCATTCCCGCACGCCTGGTTTGAAGGTTTGCTGGCGACGCTGCGTCAAGATATGGCTGCTGCGCAATCTGCTTTCACGGTCGCGCGCTCTGAAACCGAGAAAGTCGTCCGTGCGCAAATGAACAACGAGAAAGCATTGAGCGTCCTGGCTCTCATCGATGCCCAGCTAGGTCAAAAGGAGAAAGCGATCGAACAGGCGCGCGCCGCGTGCGACCTCGTTCCGGTAACAAAGGATGCCGTAGATGGCGTGTTGCTGATCACGAATCTTGCCAGGGTATACGCGATCGCCGGCGAGAAGGACCTCGCAATGCAACAGTTGGAGGTCGTCACCAAACTTCCAGGGGGGCCAACTTATGGCGAACTACGCCTTGCGCCGGAGTGGGATCGAATTCGCGACGATCCGCGCTTTCGGGAAATAGTGGCTTCGCTGGCACCACGGGATACTGCTTCGCAACCAAAATGAATCCGGGCAATTTTTTTGCCGAGCTGAAGCGGCGGAATGTTTATAAAGTCGCAGTCGCTTACATCGTCGCCGGTTGGGCTTTGTCGCAGGGAATTGCGCAGGTTCTTCCAGTCTTCGATGTTCCGAACTGGGCAATCCGCGTGATTGTTCTCTTGATCATTATCGGTTTGCCAGTTGCACTCGTTCTCGCATGGGTGTTCGAGATTACACCTCAGGGAATTAAACGCACAGAAACGGCCGACGCGATGCCGAACGCCGGCCAGCAAAAGAAGCACGCCTGGATATACGTTGTGGTTGCCGGTGGTCTGGCCTCCATCGGATTGTTTTTCCTCGGCCGCTATTCGGGCGAAAATGCAATACTTCGACAAGGCGATGCGGGTACGGCACTGCTATCGAAATCAATCGCGGTGTTGCCGTTTGAAAGTCTCAGCGAAGACAAAAGCAATGTTTACTTCGCGGAAGGCGTACAGGACGAGATCCTCACACGTCTGGCGAAAGTCGCTGATCTAAAAGTCATCTCGCGCACTTCGACCCAGCGTTTCAACAGCTCGCCGGAAAATTTACCGCAAATCGCGAAACAGCTTGGCGTGGCCAATATTCTTGAGGGCAGCGTGCAAAAAGTCGCCGATCAAGTCCGTGTGAACGTTCAGCTCATCAATGCGCTGACTGATACGCATCTTTGGGCTGAAACCTACGATAGGAAGCTGACCGACATTTTCGCGGTCGAGAGCGACATCGCACGATCGATTGCTGACATGCTCCAGGCGAAGCTCACCGGCTCCGAAAAAACGGCAATGTCGCAGAAGCCGACGGAGAGTTCCGAGGCCTACGAACTTTACCTCAGAGGCCGATTCTTTTGGAACAAGCGGACCGGACCAGACCTGAAAACCGCCCGCGATTACTTCGAGCAAGCCATCGCTGCGGATCCTCAATATGCCACTGCTTATGCCGGCCTGGCTGAAAGTTACCTTTTAATACCGGAATTCGGGGCCGGGTTCCCGCAGGATTATTTCCCAAAAGCTAAATCCGCTGCAGAGAGAGCAATCGCTTTGGATGAGAGTTCGGCGCAAGCCCACGCGGCGCTCGGTCTGCTGCTTTGTTTTTCTGATGCCAATTTCACCGGAGCGGAGAAGGAATTTAAGCGCGCGATTTCTCTCAACTCGAACTATGCGACGGCGCATCATTGGTACGGCAATTGCCTTTTGGTAGCGCTCGGCCGCTTTGATGAGGCCGTCAGCGAAACTCGACGGGCCGTTGAGCTCGATCCTCTCTCGCTCATTATTAATGCAGACCTCGGCAGCACACTGTCGAACGCTCGCCGCTATGATCAAGCCATCGCCCAGCTGCAGCGGACGCTCGCCCTGGATAACAAATTTGCCTATGCGCATTGGAATCTCGGCCAGGCGTTTTACTTGAAAGGTGATCGAGCTGCTGCAATCGCCGAATATGAGAAAGGACGCGCGCTCGACGACGATCCGGTGACCCTCGGGTTGCTTGGACGCGCTTACGCGGATGCCCACGAGAACGAGAAGGCTCTCGACATGATTCGGCAGCTTGAGGCACGAGCCAAACAGCAATTCGTCCGCGGCTATCTCATCGCAATCATTCATGTCGGTCTTGGCGAAAAGGACAAAGCGATAGATGACCTGGAGCACGAGTACCTGAACCATGACAACATCGATACCGCCTGGATCCGAGTCGATCCCATGCTCGATCCCTTGCGCGGTGATCCGCGGTTTGAGGCGCTGGCTGAAAGAATTGTTCCGGCGTCACAATTTCATTTCGCGACTGTTTCCAAATGAATCCGGGCAATTTTTTCGCCGAGCTGAAGCGGCGGAATGTTTATAAGGTCGCAGTCGCTTACATCGTCGCCGGTTGGGCTTTGTCGCAGGGAATTGCGCAGGTTCTTCCAGTCTTCGACGTTCCAAACTGGGCAATTCGATTAATAGTCATTTTGATCATCATCGGTTTTCCGGTGGCAGTCGTGCTTTCCTGGGCGTTTGAGATTACTCCGGAAGGAATCAAACGAACCGACGATGTCGATGTTACGCAGCCGCATTCGGTAGGTGGCGCCTGGATCTACATAGTTCTCGTTGGCGCGTTTGTGTCCATCGGTTTGTTTTTCCTCGGACGGTATACGGCTGGAAATGCAACGCCTCCACACAACGAGGTGGCTGCAGCGACTTCTCAGAAATCGATCGCGGTGCTGCCGTTGATCAATGAGAGCGGTGATCCAAAGGATGAATATTTTTCGGATGGGTTGTCGGAAGAACTGATTGCGGCTCTGGCTCAGATCAGCGGGCTGAAGGTGATCGGTCGCAGTTCGTCATTCCGGTTCAAAGACAGGAAGGAGGAACCGAAAACAATCGGTGAGAAACTGGGCGTGACCACACTTTTGGATGGCACGGTGCGCAAGCAAGGCGACCGCGTGCGCATCGTAGCCCAACTGGTGAACTCCGCCGACGGAATTCAGCTCTGGACGCAAACGTTTGACCGCCAACTTAAAGATATCTTCACAGTCCAGGAGGAAATCGCCAGGGCAGTCGCTGAGTCACTAAAGGTAACCTTACTCGGAGGCGACGGAAGGTCGGTCCAAGGAGCCGCCCCTAGCAATGTAGAAGCGCATAACGCTTACCTTAAGGGGCATTTCTATCTACTGCGTCGTAATGCCGAAGATTTTCGCAAGGCTATCGGTTACTACGATCATGCGATCGAGCTCGACCCGGAATATGCCTTGGCCTACGCGGAACGTGCCGAAGCTTGGATGATATTGGGGGATCTCACTGGCCAGCGCCCGATAGCGTACCCAAAAGCGCGAAGCGATGCAGAGAAGGCTGTCGCGATCGCGCCGGCGCTGGCTGAAGCGCGCGCAGCCCTTGGTTTTGTTCGGTGTTTTGTAGATTGGAAATTTGAAGAGGGCCTCGCCGAGCTAAAGCGCGCGATAGAACTTTCTCCAGCAAATCCCACTGCCAACGATCTACTGGCGCGAGTCATCGTTTACATGAGGCGATTTGATGAAGCCGAACGTCAGGTGCGGCAGGCGGTGGAACTCGACCCTCTATCTACTGTAACGCAAAGCAATCTGGCTCGCGTTCTTTTTTATGCCGGAAAACTGGATGAGGCGGACGCCGCTGCACGCAAGGCGGCTGAGTTGCAGCCGACCGGTGCTGCCAATCGTCGATGGCAGGCACTCATCGCCGCCCAGCGCGGTGACGGCGAAACGGCTTTGCGTGAAGCCCAACTCGAACCCGACGAAGGTTATCGCCGTTTCGAACTCGCCATCGCGCAATATGTCGTGGGAGATCATCAGGCAGCAGACGCGGCCATGGCCGACCTGATCGCCAAGGCCCGGGAAGGGTTTGCGTATCAAATCGCTGAGGTTTACGCCGTGCGCGGTGAGAAAGACAAAGCCTTCGAGTGGTTGGAAGTCGCGTTTGATGATCGCGACGCCGGGATGCTAAGCCTTTTAGTGGATCCGTTGTTACGCGGCTTGCACGACGATGCCCGGTACAAGAACTTGGTTGCCAAAGTCGGCTTACCCGCAGCGCAATGAGTACAAAACCGTCTCTTTTCTCCGAACTCAGACGGCGCAACGTCTTTAGGGTTGCGCTGACTTACGCTGTCGTCGCATGGCTGCTGATCGAAGTCGCATCGGTTCTTTTGCAAATAGTCGACGCGCCGAAGTGGATCATCGGCGCATTCCTTGTATTGCTCGCGCTTGGGTTCGCGGTGGCCCTGTTCATTTCGTGGGCCTTCGAAATGACACCGGAGGGGTTGAAGCGGACAGAGGACCTTTCGCCCGACGAAGTCATCCCGTACTGGAGCCGTCGCAAGTTTGCGAGATTCATCATCGGGATGGCAGTCGTTGCCTTTGGTCTCTCTGCTTACCAATTATTGGTACCGAAGCAAGCAGCCACGTTCTCAAACAACGCACCCGCTTCGATTTCGGCGCAATCCACTGCCGGCTCGCAGCCGGAAAACGCAAGCAATATGCAGCCCGTGGAGAGAATTCTTCGTGATCTGGATGCGCAATGGTCGAAAGCTGCTGCAGCTAAGGACGTGGAACGAACCATCGCGTATTACTCCAATGAAGCGACTATATTCCCTCCCAACGCCACCAAAGCAACGACGAAGGAAGCGATTCGCAGTATCTGGAAAGATTTACTGGCGACTCCCGGCCTTGTGATCAATTGGAAACCGGCCAGCGTGCAACTCGCCAAGTCTGGCGAGATGGCGTGGGTGAGCGGCCTCTACGAGATGACCATGAATGACATCAGCGGTAAACCGATCAACGATCATGGAAAATACCTCGAGGTATGGGAAAAACAGACTGACGGACAATGGAAATGTGTTGCCGACATGTGGAATTCCGACCTTGCCGCCTCGACGCCTGGACCTGCTGACAAAAGATAGCGGCTCGCGTGAAAGCTTTGTCGGTCAAAAAGGTGCTGAACTTACTTAAAAGACACACGATTCGATGAACTGGGAAATGCTCGCGGCGATCGGTCAACTCGCGGCGGTATGCATTGGAATCCCATCCATCCTTTATCTCGCCGTCCAGATTCGAGAGCAGACCAAGGAACGTCGCCAGTCAGCTGTGAATGCTCTTACGGTTCAATGGGGTGATCTCACCAAAGCCTTCCACGAAAGCGCCGAGTTCGCCGCGCTTTATCTTCGCGGCATTCAGTCCTTTCACAGCCTCGATGCGGTGTCCAAACTCCGATTTAGCGCGTTCCAGAATCGTTTCTTCAAGAACTTCGAAGCGATGTATTACTCCCGGTGCCAGGGGATACTTAATCAAGAGTCATGGAGCGAGATTGAGCGGACGATGAGCGACTTCCTCGCCTACGATGGCGTGCGCCAATGGTGGGAAACACGCAAACATTGGCATACGGAAACGTTTGTCCGCGTCATCGAGGCGATTATTGCAAGGGCAGACAAACCTACGGCCTACTCGACGTACGACCTAAATGAGATCGTCCGACAAAAAGAATAGCTGATGAGGGAACGTGACTGGCCGCGAATCGCCGTTGTCGGAGCCGGAGCCGTTGGCGGTTACTTCGGTGGCCTCTTAGCGCGCGCCGGCGCACCAACTGTTTTCATTGGGCGAAAACATTTCGTCGATGCCGTGAACTTGAAAGGTCTCGTTCTGGATAAATCGGAAGGCCAGCAGCGAATCGAAGGGACGGCGACCACTGATATGAGCGCGCTGCGAAATTGTTCTCTGATTCTGTTTTGCGTAAAAGCACACGATACCTCGGAGACCGCGGCACAAATGGCTCCATTCGTTAGGCCTGATGCGACAGTCGTTTGCTTGCAGAACGGCGTAGATAATGCGCAGCAGATTCGTGCTGCAGCGAATATCCTTGCATTACCTGCTGTGGTTTATGTCGCAGTCTCCGCACCGGAACCGGGGCGCGTGAAGCATTTGGCGCGTGGTGATTTGATCATTGGCCCGCCATCGGAGAAAACAACGGAAATAGCGAATGTTTTCGATCGCGCAGGAATTTCGTGCCTAATCTCGGAGAATGTCGAAGGCGAGCTATGGGTGAAGTTACTGTGCAATTGCGCGCTGAACGCGATCTCTGCGTTAGGGCGGGTGAGATATGGCGAGATCATGCAAGACGACAATGCAAAAAAGCTGATGCAGGACGTGGTCGATGAAGTACTTGCTGTGGCTCGGGCAGCTCGCGTCGATTTGCCGGGCGTGCACGACCGCGAATCGGGGATTGGGGCAGCGATGGAAATCGCGACGCAAATGGCGGACGCGTTTTCTTCGACTGCGCAGGATTTAAATCGCGGCCGCTCGACAGAAATCGACGCACTAAACGGGTACATCGCGCGTCGCGGCGTGGAGCTAGGCGTGCCGGTGCCCGTTAATTACGCGTTGTTCAGGCTGGTGAAATTGGCCGAGCGAAGCAGCACGAAGGGCAATCTTGATGTCGAATGGTCGAAAGCTGCGGCAGCGAAAGTTTGAGTGCATTGTTTCGTTGACTTAAATCTCAATATGCCGATCACCGCTTTCAACAGTCAATCTGACGGCCTGGATCCGAGTTTGCGAAGTCGGGCACATTTCATTACGGACACTGATCTCGACAACGATCGTCTGTGGGTGCCATACGCGGAAGGTGTCTGGTTCCAGCCCTGCTGCTTTAACGTCACGTCCGGAGGATTTAGCGTAGTTCTGAAAGGTCTCCCGGGCTCAATGATAGGAACTCATTACCATGTTGGCGCCGTTCACGGGTACACAATGCGAGGTCGCTGGCGGTACCTGGAGCACGACTGGATTGCTGAGCCTGGAACGTACATCTACGAGCCAGCAGGCGAAGCGCACACATTGGTTATCACGGAAGACTCACCTGGACCAATGATGGCGTTTTTCGTTGTAGAAGGGGGACTCATCTATTTAGATAAACCGACTAACGGTGCTTTTACTGCGTATGAGGATGGGTTCACGCTCCTCGAACTGACTCGAAAGCATTACCGCGAAGCTGGGCTCGATCTGAAAAAGCTGGACGCGCTGATTCGTTAAACATCGGTTAATGCATGTCGATTTTGCGAGCCTGCTAAATCTTGTTTCAACGGCGACGCTAATCGGCGCCCTCGTTTTCACCGGCTTGCAGGTGCGGGCCGCCAATCGAGCGCGCCGAGAACAGGCGGCTGTGACCGCGCTTCAAACCACTGCTCTGAGCGAAAATTCGGCCTGTATCTTGGAATTGTTAGGCGAAATTCCTCAAGGCGCTTCCGCCGCGGCAATCGACAATCTGGACTCGGAGGCAAAACGCCAGATTTTTCAGTTTGGCCTGCGATTGGAGGTGACCGGTTACATGGTTTCTCATGGAATGGTCGATCTTCAAATCGTCAACGACCTCGCCGGTGGCGCCATTCTCGGATTTTGGTCACGCGCAAAGAATTGGTCGGAGCAAAGACGAAAACGTACAGGGGAAGCCGAATTCTTGGAATGGTGCGAATGGCTTGTGAAACAGATTGAAAGCGAACGCGCCAAGCGCACGTACGTTCCAGCCTACTCGCGAGTCCGAACCTGACTGGCAACATCGTCAATCACGGGGAGATGAAACTGCGGTCATGAAATGGGAAGCATTTCGAGCGATTGGCTTCTTCGATCCCCGCGTGTATTCAAAGCACAAGTAGAGCTACGGAGAATGCGCGCGGTGCGACTCACTCAGGTCCGTAATTCCCTGCAGGAATCAAAGCCTGAACTTCCGGAAATCGGACCGTCCGACGTTTTGATTCGAGTTGCGGCGTGCGGGATCTGCCATTCCGACGAACATTATCGCGCCGGCATTTCCAGGATTGAGCGTTTGCCGGTAACACTCGGGCACGAAATCGCCGGTTGGATCGAAAAAGTTGGTGCCGACGTCAAGCATGTCGCGCCTGGCGATCGCGTCTCCGTACATTATCTGGCACACTGCGGGACGTGTGAATGCTGCGTTCGCGGCTTGGAACAGCTTTGCCACACAGGAGAAATGATCGGCAAACATCGCGACGGAGGATACGCGGAGTTCGTCAAGGTTCCCGGCCGAAATGCGTTCGTCCTCCCCGATGAAATTTCGTTCGAGATCGGCGCGATTCTGATGTGTTCATCAGCGACGGCGCTTCATGCATTGAACAAGGCGCGACTTAAGCCGGGTGAGTCGATAGCAATTTTCGGCTTCGGCGGCTTGGGATTTTCGGCGGTGCAGCTAGCGCGAGCGCTTAACTGCGACCAGATCTACATTGTCGAGATCAATCCCGCCAAGCTCGCCTCAGCCAAAATGCTTGGAGCGGTCCCGATTGACGCAACGAAGGGAAATCCGGTCGAGCAAATCGCTAAGGCGACGAGTGGAAAAGGCGTTGATGTCTCGCTGGAGTTAATTGGATCGGCAAAGACGATGCGACAGGCGGTCCAATGCTTAGGCGCGTCAGGCCGAGCGGCGCTCGTAGGTTTAACGGCGGAGTCGATATCGGTTTTTCCGTACACAGAATTGATCAACAAAGAAGTCGAGATCATCGGCGTGTCCGATCATCTTGCGGCTGAACTTCCGATGCTGATCGAGTTTGCCCGCAGGGGCAAACTTCGCTTTCCGCCAGACGCCTTGCGCTTTGTCGACCTTGATGCGGAACAAATCAACGCCTCACTCGACGCATTTCAGAATTCCATTGATCACGTCAGAACGGTAATAAGAGTGGCGAGTGACAGGCGACAATTTTATAGAATTTGATCCCGCCGAGCACGAACGCGAGCTCAAACATGGAGTCGCATGAGTCTTGGCGATCTGGCCAACCTTGGACAAGTGATCGGCGCAATCGCTGTTGTGATCGCGTTGATCTACGTGGCCTATCAAATCCGGCAAAACACGAATGCCGTTTGATCCGCGACAGCCGGATGCCAAACCGATGGGCGCTTTTAGTATCGCGGAAAGTACGCAATAGCTAGCTGGCGTAATCGGCGACGGCTTTGGCTACGTCTAGTGTGGAAGCTTTTCCACCCATGTCATATGTGTGCACCTTACCTTCGGCGATCACGCGCGCGATCGCGCCCTCGAGACGCGCAGCCATTTCAGTTTCCTTGAGCCAGTCGAACATCAGCTTTGCTGTTAAAAGCATCGCGATCGGATTCACCTTGTATTGGCCGGCATATTTCGGGGCCGAGCCATGCGTCGGTTCGAATACAGCGTATTTGTCGCCGAGGTTGGCGCTGGGCGCGAAGCCAAGACCACCAACAAGTCCTGCGCACAAATCGCTGACGATATCGCCGAACATGTTCTCAGCGACCAGCACGGAATAATCCTGCGGGTTCTTGAACATCCACATGCAAATGGCGTCGATGTTCACTTCGTCGGCCCAGATGTCCGGGTAACCCTTTGCCACATCGCGAAAGCAGCGCGTCATCAATCCGCCGGTCTCGCGCAACACATTGGGTTTCTCAATCAGTGTGACCCGCTTGCGTCCAGTCTTCTTTGCGAACTCGAAAGCTTCTTTGCAGATGTTGGTGCATCCCTGCACGCTCATGATCCGGGTGGAGAGAGCGATATTTTCAAGACCAGCCTTGTCCTTCCACTTCTTCATTTTTGGATTCGCGCAAAGGGCGGTGTAAACCGACTCGGGCAGTGGAAAAAACTCCACGCCGCCGTACATGCCTTCGGTGTTTTCTCGAAACACGACCTGATCAATCGGCACGTCCGCGCCGCTCGGGTTTGTGATCTTGTTACCGCGATAGTTCAGCGGGTTGCCTGGATAACTTTTACATGGCCGCATGTTCGTGTGGAGATGGAACAACTGCCGCAGTCCCACGATGGGCGAGAAATAGCTCAATCCTTTCCCTTGGAGTTCGAGTCTCAATTCTTCTTTCGCTTTGTCCTGTGCCTTGCTGGTGATTGCGCCGAACAGAGCACAGGTCGTGTCCTGCAATGCCTTCACCGTGCGATCGGGAAGCGCGTTACCTTCTGTGCACCAGAATTCCCAGCCGATGTCGCAAGGCACGTACTCAGCATCAAACTTCATTCGATCGAGCACGATCCGCGTCGCCTCCATCACATCGTTTCCAACGCCGTCGCCCGGCATCCACGCAATTCGGTACTTAGCCATAGGAGGGCGACTTTACCGGCATGGCTGCCACCCGCAAGCGTATGCGATCACAAATTGCAACCGGATCCAGCCGCCACCCTGGAATTGATATCTTTTCGTACGTTGATTAGTACAGAAAGATAAACCTTTGCTGTCGGCGTCATGAGAAACAAGCTCCCCAACATTAGGATTCTGACCATCCGTGAACAGAAGGTCGTGCTCGATAGTGATCTCGCGTTGGTTTATGGCGTAACGACAAAGCGTCTTAACGAACAGTTTCGACGCAATCGGAAGCGTTTCCCCAAAGACTTCGCCTTCCAGCTCAGTATTGATGAATACGACTCTTTAAGGTCGCACATTGCAGCCTTGGAGAATGGCCCATCAGCCGGCGAGTCGAAGCGGTCGCAAACTGCGACCGCATCCGGTCATGTGCAATACATGCGGTCGCAAATTGCGACCGCATCCCGGCGGAACATCCGTTATCGGCCATGGGCGTTCACCGAGCATGGCGCGCTCCAAGTCGCAAACGTACTGCAGACGGATCGCGCGATTGCGATGAGCGTCTATGTTATTCGCGCGTTCATCGAGCAACGGGAAAAACTGGCGGCGAATGCGGCAATTCTGAAGCGCCTCGCCGAGATCGATAAGACGTTGTTAGAACACGACACCACCTTGCGCGACATCTACCAGAAACTTCTGCCTCTTCTTGGTCCTCCGCCGGAAGCTCCGCGCCGGCAAATCGGATTTCATGTTGCTTCGTAAAACGGCCGGTTCCGAACGTCCGGCGTATGTGGCCGCAAATTGCGACCAGTTCAACCGTCTAGCTGTAGCGGGATCGCTGATCCCGGTAATCTAATTGGATCAATCCGCGGACGCTTTTGCTCGAAGGCGGCTGGCTACCAGGTTTTCGGCGCCGCCGGCGACGATCAGTTCCTGCGCGGCGGGACTGAGCGGCGGAAAGGCAAATGATTTTCCGTCTACTGTGAGAATGGACTTGGCGTAGTCGATCGTGATCTCGGGCCCAACAGTCGTGGGCGTTCCATTTGTCAGGATCGTGCGCAAATGTGTGACTAACTCAGGACATTCGAACACCACAAAACCGTTGTTGAACGCGTTCCGCTTGTAGGTCTCCGAAAAACTACCGGCGATCACGCAGGGAATTCCCTTATACTTCAGTGCCGTGGCAGCTTGCTCGCGACTCGAGCCCGTTCCGAAGTTGAATCCGGCAACAACGACATCGCCTTTTTGATAAAGCTCGTTGAACTTCGGATCGTAATTTTCAAATGTAACCGTCGCCATCTGCTCGGGCGTCATGTCGTCGCGATAAGTGTGTTTGCCGGCGTAAATGCCGTCGGTGTTCAAGTTGTCTTTGTCGATAAACAGAACGCGACCTCGCACGCTGGATGGAAAACCTTCCATGATCTGCACCGATGCAGCCGGCCTTGCTTTCCTTCCCGGTCTTCGCACCGCAGTTCCGGCCGGGCGCTCATTGAAACTTGTTGGCGCGCAAATGAATCCGGCCAGTGCGCTGGCCGCGACCACGGCAGGCGATGCGAGATAAACAAACGCTTCGCGGTCACCCATGCGCCCCTTGAAATTACGATTGGTGGCGCTGATCGCGGTCTCGCCTTTTTGCACCAGACCACGGCCCAGTCCGATGCACGCGCCGCAACCGGGCGGCAGCGGAATCGCGCCGGCGCCGAGAAGAGTTTCCCAGTCCCCGTTCGATTCGGATCTGGCCTGCACCTCAGCGCTGGCCGGCGCGAGGTAAAATTCCACACCATCGGCAACGCGTCCGCCCCGTGTCCGCACGACTTCTGCCGCGTCGTGCAAATCTTCGAAACGCGCGTTCACGCACGAGAGCAGGTAGGCCTTTTGAATCGGCACCCGTTTTTGTTCCATTTCCGGCAGCGATACCATCGTCTTGACTTCGTTAGGCCCGGAGACGTGCGGAACGACAGTTGCAAGGTCCAGCTCCAGCTCGATCGCGTAAACGGCGTCGGGGTCGGCGCTCAGCTCTTCGCGATTTTTCCACCATTCGTCGATATCGGCGTTGGTGTAACCGGAGCGACTCTTCGCACCCCGTGTTCCCGGTCTTTTCGGAATTGTGAACTGGGGCACGCGGGAGCGCAGATAGTTGACGGTCACTTCATCAAACGGAAACACGCCTGCCAGTGCGCCCCATTCAGTGGTCATGTTGGCAATGGTCATGCGTGCCGACATTGGCAGATTGGCGACGCCGTCGCCTGTGAACTCCACGGCGTGATTAAGCACCTCGTCTTTGTTGAAAAGTCCACACAACGCGATGATGACGTCCTTACCCACCACGCCCGGAGCCAGCGATCCCTTAAGAACCACTTTCGCTACCGGTGGGGCCTGCCACCATGTGACGCCGGTCGCCCAAATGCTCGCTGCGTCGGTCCTTACCACTGGCGTACCGAGCGCAGCCGCGGCGCCATACAGGTTCGAGTGCGAATCGCTGGCCACTACCATGGCTCCCGGAGCAACGTAGCCTTGCTCCACCATGACCTGATGTGAGATGCCCGTGCCTGCCGGATAAAAATCGATGCCGTGCTCGCGAGCGAACGCTTCGATCTTCGCGTACTTCGCCAGATTTTCCGGCGAAGTATTTTGAATGTCATGGTCGATGGCGAAGACCGGTTGCGCCGGATCTGCGATTGCAGTCGCTCCGATCTGCCTGAACTTCGGGATCACCGCCCCGGTATTGTCGTGTGTCATCACATGCCGCGGGCGAATGGAAACGAAATCGCCACTGCGAACGATCGTGCCGGGAGTAAGGCCGTCAGCGTGACGTCCCGCAATCTTCTCGACCAGCGTTAAGCCCATATCAGTTGTTTAAAGTAAATTATCCAGTCAGACTTCGCGCGTCCAGCATTGCTGTAGCCGGCATCGATGATGCCGATTCGTGAGCGGCTCGACCCCGACCCGGATCAACCGATCCCGGCTACAACTTCTTGGCGGCGCGCTTCCCCAGAAGTTTCGCGATATCGAAGTCCACAAAATCGGCGTGATGAAAAATAATCGACTCGATTGAGCGCTCAACCTTGTCGCCTTCATGACTGTGCGTGGCGATGATGTGCAGGACTTCCCCCGGGGTCCCGTGCTTGTGAGCCAGCGCAACTCCGCTGAATGGGTGACGTAATTGCTGCCCAAATTTACCTTGAACGACCTTGCCCGAGGCGTCCTTGTCGTACTCGAGCGGTTTACCCACGTCGGCAAGCAATGAGCCGGCGATGAGGTAATCGCGCTGAATGGGAATGCCGCAGCGAAAGGAGCTTTCGAGCACATTCGCAATGGCGATGCACTGGCGCGCGCAGGAATTGAGGTGCTCGACAAACGTCATGTCGATATCGCCGGCCAGTAAAGTGAACTTAACTGCCCGCAGTTCCTCAAACGTCCAGCCCTTCCCACCGCAGCCGGTCGTAATCGCTTCGTTCCACACGGCGGCTACCTTTTTGCGCAACGCTTCATCCTTGATCTCCATCAGACTCGGAAAAAGGTCCGCGATTTCGTTTACGCCGTAGTCGCTTGCTTTCGTTGTTTTTGTCGTCATATCCGTTTCACTCGATACTTTTGCGGTTTTGAAGGAGTTCTTTCTATAATTTTTCTGGCTTCCAAATCCAGTTTAACAGTTTCTCCATACCAGCTTACATTTCCCACGAAGTTATCCTTCAGGCGCTTGTTTAGCTCGTTGAACAATTCAGTGTGAGTGAGTTCTCGCTCTTTCAAGGCCGAAAGAATCGCTCCCTTGAGCGTATCATATTTTTGCCTGCTGATATTCTTCCCGCTTTTCCCCAGCGGATGGTTAGTAGAAATCTTTTCTTCTGCCATCTCTCATCTTTCTGCGGAATACTCGTTTTCTAACTTCGGTTTCCTTGCCGTGGACTCACAAGCATGCGTTTGGAAAGGCTATCGTCAATTCACCAATGGGCTTGGGAGTTGAATTGTAAGTTCTTTAATGCAGACTTGCCAGCGCTAACAGAGAGAAAGTGCAGTAACTAATGCCGACTTACGAGTATCATTGCGAAAAATGCGGACAGAACTTCGACGCGTTCCAGTCGATGCGCGACGAACAGTTTCGCGAGTGCCCGAAAGAGCTTTGTCGTTTGCCGAAGTGGGGACACGGCAAAGTGAAACGATTACTCGGCACCGGCGCAGGTCTCATCTTCAAGGGATCGGGATTTTATACCACGGATTATCGCAGCGATTCGTACAAAGAAGCGGCCAAAAAAGAATCGCCTGCACCTGCATCAGGCGGCGAGAAATCCGACAAGCCCAAGGAACCTGCTAAGAGTCCTTCGCCTGCGCAAACCAAGAAGCCTGAGAAGAAGCCGGCTAAAGAAGAAGCTGGCAAATAATCTGTAGCCGGGCATCGCTGATGCCGGTCATTCGCTCTCCTTTTCGCTCGATTAGAAGCACCCCGCCTTCGCGCGCTACGACGAGGCAAGTGAACAAGAGCACAGACAAACCAATTGTTACAAATTGTTTTGCCAGGAACCCTTGACAGGCAAGGCGACGCGCTGTTTTAGAAGGAAGCCGCTTTATCTTCGGCGCCTTAACCTATGAAACACCTAATTTCCTTTTCATTACTCATCGTTGTTTTTTTGTGGACTGGCGTTCTTCCGGCAAGCGCGCAAGTCAACGTTACTCAGAAAAACAATCATCTTTCCCGGGACGGCCTGTATATCGATGCCGCGTTCACGCCGAGCAACGCAGCCAATCTGACGCGCGACCTGAGCTTTAACGGCACAGTTTCGGGCAATGTTCACGCTCAACCGCTCTATATCGAGGTTGGGCCAAATGGGCCGATGATCATCGTCGTGACTGCGTCAAATAATGTATATGCGCTCCATGCGGATACCGGCACTGTAATTTGGTCGCGCACCGACATCGGTCCGGCGGTAACTTCAGGTCTTCCGTGTGGCAACATCAGTCCCGTTGGCATCATTGGCACGCCAGTTGTCGATCTCGGGTCGCGCTCGCTTTTCTTCGACGCGTTGATCGATGGCTCGCCCAAGAGACATTTCATTTTTTCGCTCAACGTAGATACCGGCGCGACCAATGCTAACTGGCCGGTGGATGTGAGTGCGGCCGTCCCGCCATTTGACTCCCCCGTTCAGGAAGATCGAGGCGCACTCGCGCTCGTGAACGGGATCGTGTACGTACCTTACTCAGGATACTTTGGTGACTGTGGGGATTATCATGGGACGGTAGTAGGTGTACATATTGACAATCCTTCGATGGTAGCCAAATGGGCCACAGACGCAGAAGGCGGTGGTATCTGGGGCCACTCAGGAGTTGCCAGCGATGGTACCAACATGTTTGTGATCACGGGGAACACGTTTACCACCAACCAGCAGCCATGGAGTGGCGGTGAAGCGATTGTCCGTTTGCAAGCGGGACCGGTTTTTACCGGCAACCCCACCGATTTCTGGGCGCCATCCAACTGGCATTCGCTCGATAACGGCGACACCGATCTTGGAGGTTGTAGCGCCATTCTCATCGACGTGCCGGGCGCAACGCCCTCACAGTTAGTTCTCGCCCTGGGTAAGGACGGCAACGCTTATCTGGTTAATCGTAACAACCTTGGGGGTGTGGCTGGGCCAGTATCATCGGCAGGCGTTGATGGAACTATGCGAGGTCAATCGTCTGCCACCTATACAACAAGCCAGGGAACATATTTTGTTTTTCGAGCCGATGGAGGCAGCCAAATTAAAGCCTACAAGGTTACTGCGACAAATCCGCCAAACATCGTCTCTGCCTGGACCGCGAGCCAGAGCGGCCAGGGTTCGCCATGGGTGACAACCACTGATGGTACGCATAACGCGATCGTATGGGTGGTGGGTGCCCAAGGCGACCAGCGATTGCACGGTTATGATGGTGACACCGGTGACCCGGTTTTTACTGGTGGCGGAGCCAACGAATTGATGAGTGGCACGCGCAAATGGAACAGCGGCATCGTAGCTCGTGGAAGCATTTACGTCGCTAATGACAATAAGGTCTATAAGTTCAACGTGCCGACCGGAACGCCTTCGCCCACACCTACGGCGACACCGCCAATAACGCCGACACCCACATCCACTCCCACTGCTACACCACCTGTAACTCCAACTCCAAGTCCATCGGTCACACCTACAGCTACACCTACGCCGATAGTTAGTCCAACACCAACTACGACACCTACAGCTACTCCAAGAGTAACACCCAGAGGTCGGCCGACGCCACGGGGACGTCCGACTCCGCCGCCCCGGCCGTAAGCTATCAAAATCGTCGATTAAGCGTGACAGGAAATCCTGAACGGTGCGCTATGATCGATTCCAACTCTATGCCAGTGTCAAAGTCACGACAGCAGCTCTGGTGATTGAGCATTAGTTTCAACGGCGCATCATCAGTAAGTTAGCGGTGCTTTGAATAAATACGGTGTTGTGGCAACGGCGCAGTGTCGCCGTGCTGGCATGCACATCAACTGGCGGTGCCAGCTCGCGACCGCCTTTCGCGCAGGTTCAGCATGGCAGTCTCGCGAGAGAACGGCTATTACACCGACTAAAAGCGATTAGTGATTGGAGAACCGGTTGTGGGGATAACTTGTGACAACTGGAGTGGCGCCATTATCTGACTAGTTAGGTTCGCCTGGCTCCAGCAGGGCATTAAGGAACTCGAACGCGTGAACCATGAGGCGATCGATGGGTATTGGTCAACGAATCTTCAACTAGGCTATGCGGTACATAAGACAAGCACTGTCGGAAAACTTAACACAGACTTATTTTTCATTTGCATATTTCGTTGACAAGCGGGCAGTTCGTTGCTCTAAAAGGAAGGCCTGCCTTAGCCGTCGATCCCATGAAGACTCTAATTTGCTCTTCATTATTTATCCTTGTTCTTGTGTGGACCGCCGTCCTTCCGGCAAGCGCGCAGGTCAATGTTACTCAGAAAAACAATCACGTTTCCCGGGACGGCCTCTATATCGATGCTGCGTTCACACCAGGCAATGCGGTGAATCTGGTCCGCGACATGAACTTCAACGGCACAATCTCAGGTAATGTTCACGCTCAGCCGCTTTACATCGAGGGCGGCCCAAACGGACCGATGGTCATTGTGGTGACGGCATCGAATAGTGTGTATGCGCTCCATGCCAACACCGGCCTCCCGATATGGTCGCGCACCGACATCGGTCCAGCAGTCACCTCAGGTCTTCCGTGCGGAAATATTAATCCCGTTGGCATCATTGGTACGCCCGTTGTCGATCTCGGGTCGCGCTCGCTTTTCTTCGACGCGTTGATCAGCGGTAGTCCCATTAAGCATTTCATTTATTCATTGAACGTCGACACTGGCGCCACCCGTGCTGGCTGGCCGGTTGATGTGAATGCCGCCGTGCCGCCATTTCACTCTCTGGTACAGGAAGATCGAGGCGCGCTCGCTGTCGTGAACGGAATCGTGTACGTATCTTACTCCGGTTACGCGGGCGATTGCGGAGATTATCATGGCTGGGTAGTAGGTGTACATATTGACAATCCTTCCATTGTAGGTGGTTGGGAAACGGCCGCAGAAGGTGGTGGTATTTGGGGCCACTCGGGAGTTGCCAGCGATGGGACCAACATGTTTGTGATTACTGGCAATACGTTTACCACTCAAAACGATCCATGGAGCGGGGGCGAAGCGATTGTTCGTTTGCAAGCGGGTCCCGTCTTTAGCGGACAACCTACGGACTTCTGGGCGCCGGCCAACTGGCAGTCGCTCGATGGTAGCGACACCGATCTTGGAGGTTGCAGCGCCATCCTTATCAATGTGCCTGGCGCGACTCCTTCGCAACTGGTTCTAGCCCTGGGTAAGGACGGCAATGCTTATCTGGTTAACCGTAATAACCTAGGGGGCATCGCCGGACCGGTATCGTCGGCAGGCGTTGATGGAACTATGCGAGGTCAATCGTCTGCCACCTACACAACAACCCAGGGAACCTATTTTGTTTTTCGGGCCGATGGGGGCAGCCAAATTAAAGCTTATAAAATTACTGCGACAAATCCGCCAAACATCGTGTCCGCATGGACTGCGAGCCAGAGCGGCCAGGGTTCGCCATGGGTGACAACCACTGATGGTACCCATAACGCGATCGTGTGGGTAGTGGGCGCTCAGGGTGATCAACGGTTGCACGGTTATGATGGTGACACTGGCGCCGTCGTTTTCGCGGGTGGCTTCGCCAACGAATTGATGAGTGGCACGCGTAAATGGAACAGTGGCATGGTGGCTCGCGGAAGCATTTACGTCGCCAATGACAATAAGGTTTATAAGTTCAATGTGCCGACTGGGACGCCTACCCCCACACCTACGGTGACACCGACAGCAACGGCAACACCTACAGCAACAGCAACGGCTACAGCTACAGCGATTGCTACCGCGACGCCAACAACAACAGCTAAACCGACAGCCACCTCAACTCCAACTGCCACAGCCACTGCGACACCCACAGCCACCTCCAAACCCACGGCTACTCCGACTCCGACAGTAAGGCCTACAGTAACTCCGACTGCGACACCCACAGCCACCTCAACACCTCCAGCTACTCCGACTCCCACGGTAACGCCAACAGCTACTCCTTCGGCTACGCCACCGCCGAGTCCAACGCCTACGCCGACAGCAACAGCGACGCCAACACCGACGACTAGTCCATCGCCAAGCGCGACTCCAACGTCGACTCCGAGGGCAAGACACAGGCATCGCCCGCGGCCGCGACCGCGTCCGACTCGACCGCCTCGGTTGCAGATCGAATCTGCGATGATGCGTGATCGGTAATTAAACCAACGTCATAATCGCGTGCTGCTGAAGGCGATTTTTACAAGCTCTCCCGCAAGAATAGTTGATAAACGGGTACCACATTGGGTAGCAGGGAGCGCGGTATCGCCGACCCATTTGAAAGCATTACTTCCCATTTCCCTGCTTGTTGCTACAGCTTTGTGGAGCGCAATTCTTCCGGCAGACGGACAGGTTAATGTCACCCAGTATCACAACCACGCCTCGCGTGATGGTCT
>Ga0066903_100000662_pt1 | contig 22611 bp, 30 predicted proteins | sample PanSoiMetaGPlot1_FD_67491 | JGI IMG/M metagenome (GOLD analysis project Ga0066903, IMG submission 67491) | Tropical forest soil microbial communities from Panama analyzed to predict greenhouse gas emissions - Panama Soil - Plot 1 (version 2) | ecosystem: Environmental > Terrestrial > Soil >... | reverse complement strand
AGCAGGCGGTGCAGCAGGACTTTGAGTGGCTGGTGTTCATTGACCATGATGTGATTATTCCCCCTGATATCTGGCTCAAGTTCAATGAGTACATGCGGCAAGGGGATATCCCGATTATTAGCGGGCTGTATTGGACTAGGTCATCACCATCTGAACCACTTATCTACCGAGAACGTGGCGCTTCCTATTACGGGAAATGGAAACTCGGCGAGAAGGTGTGGTGTAGCGTTACAGGTATGGGGTGTGTCCTTATTAATATGAAAGTCATGAAAAAAATGTGGGAGGATGCGCCGCCCTATCTGGCAGACGGGAAATACCCGGTGCACCGCGTGTATGATACGCCACAATTCTTGTGGGTGGATCCCGAGCAGGGGACTAGTAGAACTTATAGCGGCACAGAGGACTTTTCGTTCTATGCTAGATTGATCGAAGGTAATTATTTAGCAAAAGCTGGTTTCAAGCGGATATCTAAGAGAAAATGGCCTATCCTAGTTGATACTAGCATAGCATGCAGGCACATTGACCCCAATGGTGTACAATATCCGCTTGCGTGGACGTGGTAGTCTTAGATATGTTTCCAACTTTTGCGTTTCCAGATGGCAGTGATATTTTGCATAGTGACATGATAACGCTTTGCAATATGCGTTGGACGTTCTTTGCCTTCAAGGGCACGAATTTCTAGAACTTGTTCAGGGGTAAGCTTGGCATGGGTGTTCCGTTCTCCTATAGGCATACGGCCTTTACGTGACGCATCCTGCATATTATCGAAATTGTTGCCGAGGAAGAGATGATCAGGACGGACACAGGCTCTCACATCGCACCGATGGCACACTTGGAAGCCTGGAAGAATTGGCCCATAATGCAGCTCATAAGCAAATCGATGTGCGCCAAGATGCCCTCTGTGGGGAATATGAAAATGCCCATAGCCATTGCGGGCAATTTTGCCTGTCCAGAGCCAGCAAGTATCGGTTTTGTTGATATAGCGTGCGAAACGAATGATGGGATCTGTAGCGACACGACCAGGGAACTTTCCCACAGCAACCTCCTGAGTATGTTGCCCCTGAGAGAGTACGCGGCCCTGCTCAGGAAACAGGATTGTCAGGGGTTCATGAGGCCCCTCAAGCCGCGCAGAAACACTATAGCAGAACAGTATAAGTATAGCATATTGGGCTAGAATAATCTAGGACAATTATATGCATCTCCTCCTCCCCATGCCCTGGGAAGCCACCACGAGCGAGTACATCTGGCAGTTGGTCGATGAGAAGAAGGAAGGTATCCACGTCGCCGGCCTGACGCTGATGACCCTCACCTATTATGCGCTCGATCTCACGACGCGCACGCGGACGATCCTCAACGGGCGCCAAACGCAGAACGTGCTCAATGCGAATAATGTGACGATTGTGACGGATGAAGGTCCGCCTCTCATCACGACGGTGACATGGCTGCTGCAACCGGCCGACCTGGCCATGCAGTTCCCGGCCGAAACGTGGGAGATCCACGAAATGGCCTGGCGCTGGGCGTGGGATAGCGGGACGCGACGGGGGGGCATGGCGCGGGCGGTCGAAGTGCAGGCGCTGGCGGCGTAGGAGAGAGAGGCATGAACGCCCCCATGCGCGCCTGGCTGACTGACGTGATTACGCAGGAGCCCTACGCCGGGCAGGACGCCTACGGCAAGCCCACGTATGGGGCGCCTTTCACGCGACCTGGGCGCCTGGAGTATGCCAATCGCCTCATCATGAGTCAAGCAGGTACCCAGCGTGTGAGTACGACGCGTCTCTACCTGAATGGGGATATCGCCGTGGACCTGCGCGACCGCATCACGTTAGCCAACGGGCTCACGACGCCGATCCAGGTGCTGGCAAGCCCACGTACGGTGCAGGGAGCGATCGATCATTTTGCTCTCGACTTCTGAGCCCATAGCGTGATTTGGCGGGTGAGCGTTGTCGAGAGGGCTACCAAGAACGTTTGGTCGGTGTCGGTATGGAGGGGCTTGGTTAGGAGCGTCTCGATATGGTGAACAGTGCGGCGTATCGTCACGAGTTGGGCGGTCTTGTCGGCCTCAACATCCGTACACCAGCGTTGCAGCAGGGGGTGGAGATCGCGTGGGGTCGTTACGAGTATGTCGAGAATAGCGGCCTGCAGCCGGTCTCGATACTTGGCCGGGGTGAGACGATGCCCAGAAACCCACATCGAGACACTACTCTTGGTCGCCTGGAGGCAGGTGGCGATGGCCTGCTGTTTCATCCCCAAGGCTTTGAGAAGCCAGAGATACTGATGGGCGTTTGCGACCTGAAAGATGCTCCACTCAGTAGGGAGAAAGATATCAGAGGGGTGAAACGCCATACAGTTCACCTTTGTAACGGATGTGTATTGTCTGTATAAAGTGAACACTACACGAGATCCAGGGAGAAGGCAAGCCCTCACATGGAAGTCACCGGTATGGAGCAGGTCGTGCAAGCACTGCAACAACTCCCAGCCGCCTTTAGTGCAGCGATTGCGCAGGCCATCTATGAGGAAGCGCTGCGCATCATGGCCGCGAGTCAGCCGCTTGTTCCTGTGGATACGGGGCTCCTTCGTTCAAGTGGCCGTGTGGAAACAGAAAACGTGCCAGGGCCTGATGCTGTGGTGAAGCTGAGTTATGGTGGGAACGGGCAGGCGCCCTACGCCATCTATGTGCACGAACGGACTGGTTTAAACCATCCCGTGGGACAGGATCACTTCCTCTCAGCGCCATTTTATGCTGCGACAGCAGGCATGGCCGAACGCTTAGCCGCGTCGATTCGGGAGCACCTCAACCTCTAGGAGCCTAGGGCATGCCCCAGCGCCTGCGCCATGATGCCTATGGTCGTCCGCTCCCCGAGCTGGCCGACGCACGCCAGGAAGTGTTGCTGGAGAAGGAGCAGAACGTCGAGCAATGTCGCCTGATTCAGCGGCTCTTAGAGCACTATTATGCCGAGTTGTTGCGGCGAGGGATTCATGCAGAGGTCACGTTGGGCTTTGCCGTACAAAATGGGATCATCCAACGGGAAGTCTGTATCGCGGTGACGCGGGAGTGGGGTCGAGGGTAATACTATGCTCCTTGATGAATTGGGCGTGTACCTCGAATCCATGGGCATCGGCATCCTCGGGCAGACCCTCTTTAAGAGCAAGTTGCCCTTGGATGTGGCCACGGGTGCTGGGCCAGATGCGGTGATGGCGCTGATCCCCGTGCCCGGCTTGCCCCCCGCGCATGTCCATACCCAGCAGCAGGCGGTCTATGAACAGCCGGTCGTACAGGTCCACACGCGCGGCATCCCGTATGACGATGAGGAGTGTATGCAGCGGGCCATGGCCGCGTTTGTGGCGCTCGATGGGCTCGCCAATATCACGCTCAGTGGCGTCTGGTATCTGTGGGTGCGGGCCATGCAATCCCCCTATACCCTCTATACGGATGAACTCGCCCGGCCGCACGTCATCTTCAATATCATGGCCGCGAAGGAGGTGTCATGACACGACAATGGTTCTGGAGTGGCGTGCTGCTTGCGCTGCTGCCCAGCCTCAGCGCTGCCCAGCAATCCACCGACGCCGATCTTCCCCTGCAACTCGACAAGACCCGTGTGCAGCTGGAACGCGCCCTGCTCGATCACCAGCGCTGCACCCAGGACTACGCCGAGCTGTTCGTGCAAGCGCGACGGCTCCAGATGGCCTTCGAGCAACAGAAGCAGGAACTGGCAACGGTGAAGGGGCCAGCGCCCGCGCCGCCCCCGCTGCCGGCACCCAGTAGCAGCAGTGTCCCTGAGCCAACACCGCCTGCCAGCACGGCGGGGCGCTAGGAGGACAGGCTATGGCGACCAAACAGATGCCCTGTATCTGTGGGGAGACCCAGCTGTGGCTATGGAATGGGTTCACCGATCCACCCTGGCGCGTCGGCTGTTCGCGGTGTGAGCGCTTCGCCACCGGCAAGAATGCAGAGGAGCTCTGGCAGAACTGGCGCCGGAAGTACCGCTGGCGTACGTATCGTCGACGCCCAAAAATGCCTCCGCTTACCGCCGAGATGCCTAGTTAAAATTGCCTTGGCTTCGTAGACCACATCACCTATACTCTGCCTACAAATTCGTTGAACGGTATTAGATGACGCTAGCTCCCCCTGGGGCGGTAGTCCGAAGAGCCGGTCACTTACAGCACCATCCGTGCTGTGAGGGCCGGCTCTTTTTTTTTGGCCAGAAAGGCAGCTATGGAGACCGAGGCACCCTCCCCAGTCCCCGAGGAAGAGGCCCCACCAGAGACGCCTCCTGACGCCCCTGAAGGGGCAGAGCCGTCTGAGGGTGTCTCAGCAGAGACGCCTGGCGAGCCCACGGCAGAGGCCACGCCTGCCGAGCCGGAGCCTACCTACCAGCTTGAGAGCTGGTCCGGCCTGGCCCGCTACGTGTGCCTCTTGTGTGGCTATGGCCATTTCATGCAGCAAGCCTTCGCGCAACACATGCTCGCCGAGCATGACGGGGTGATGATCCAGGGACCCACGGTCAAGGCCGGCACCACCGAGGTAACGGAGGATCAGCCCATCGAGGCGATCTTTCCGCCCGGCACAGCTGCCACGCCTGTGGACCTCACGCCCCCACCGAGCGACCCGTCAGCGCCCGTGGTGGAGGAGCCTGTGGAGGTGAGCGATGCCGACGCGCCTGCCAGTGCCAGCCCTTTACCGCTGGAGACGCCATCGTCACCTCCGCCCGAGGCGTTAGAGGACGAGGCCACAGCGCCGTCCTCGCGTAATGATGAAAGGGCATAATTATGCCTACACAGGCTTTAGCAGCATATGGCATAGCCCTCCGCGTGAGTGATGGTATTCCCCTCGCCCCCATCGCCGTGACCAATGCGAGTAATACGACCCCCATTGCCATGGCCCTCGCTGCCCCGCATGGCATCGCCGATGTGGGCGTGGTCACCATCACGGGGGTCGGTGGCAATCTCGGCGCTAATGGCCGCTTCATCGCCCAGCGTATCGATAATACCGGCATCTACCTGCGCGAGTCAGGCGGCACGGGGGCGTATACCGGAGGCGGGACGCTCACCCGCGTAGGGACATTTGCTTCTATAGCTGAAATGACTAATGTGCAGGACGCTGGGGTCACGGCCACGCTGATCGATGTGTCAGCTCATGACTCCGGGTTATGGACCTCACGGCTTCCCACGCTCCTCAGTGGCAACGCTATTCGTATGTCCATCAATTTTGTGCCTACGCATCCCACGCATAACGCCACGACGGGTTTAGGCCATCTCTTGCTCACGAAAGCCCGGCGGGACTGGATGCTCGTGTTTCCTGATCCCTTCAAGATGACGTGGGCGTTTACGGGCTTCGTCGCAAACATGCGAGAGCAGGCACCGGTGGCAGGGGCGCTCACGAGTGAGATCACCATTGAGTTCACAGATTCTGCTTTACTATCGGCAGTGGCTTAGGCCTGTGGGCCTCCTTCGATTTCGCGCTTGAGCACCGCGCGGACATAGTGCATGGCGTCCACGATGTGGCTGTAGGTCAGGACTGTGTCAGGATGCGCATCCGTGTACGCCTCCAGCGCATCGAGGAGCGCTTCGCCCAGGGCCATGACGGTCGCGTGATGCTGTTCCACGATGGTGATGGCGGGAGGCCGTGGGCGATGGCCATTGGGACTCGGGGACGCGCTGTGAGGGCTCTTGCGGGGGTAGTTACGCATCGGCGGGGTCGTCCTCTATCTCCCGTTCGAGCGTATAGCGCATGAAGCGGAGCGCTTCGAGAATCTGGGCATAGGTCGTTGTGGTATGCACGTCGGTATAGGTATCAAGGGCGTCCAACAGCACATCCCCCAGGGCCAGGGCCGCGTCCATGTGGGCACGATGCTCCTCTACACAGGCAGGACACGCCTCGAATGGCTCAGGATCATTGGCAGGCGGTGCCTCAAACGGCTCATCGTCCTCCTCAAACGTGATGTCCACGAGGTTCGGGCAGGGCGGCAAGCCCAGAATGGTGCGCAGCGCCAGGAAGCACGGCTTACACAGGATGTCCTGGCGATGGCCCATGGGGACGGTGCGCTGCCATTCCTTGTCGGGGACGCGAAAGAAGTCGGGCCACAGGATGCCACAGCGGCTACAGATCTGCGGCCACTCCAGGAAGCGCACGCGCTTGCGCAGGCGCGAGGGACAGCCACAGGACAGGCGTTGATGGCCACAATGGGGGCAGCTGGGCACCTGACACAGGTCCGCATGGAACTGCCCTTCCTCGACGCCACAGTCGTAGCAGGTGACGCCAGGAGTCGTGAGGGGATGGGTATGCGTCATGGTTAGGAGCCTTTCCTGTGCCGGGGTGTCTAGGGTTTCGGGGGCGCAGCGTTGCGACTGACTCAAAGCACTGAGCGGTTTGTCGATGCCATATGGCGAACAGATCTTTTCTTGTGTGGTATCCAAGGCTGCCTCCTTCACGGCATGGAGCGGGTCACCGAGCCTCTCCATGTGAAGGCATGAAGAGCTATGCGGCGCTGATCAGGCGCACTCGATGAGGGTAAGTATAACATATTGTTCATTTAGTAACAAGAATATCTCTTGAGCTTGCCAGGGCCACCAGGGATATTCAGCACTACCAGAAGGCGTAACTCATGCCAACTCAAGCAATTGCAGCATATGGGATTCAGTTGAAGCACGGGACTGTCACTTTGCCTGAGTTGGTCAATATGACTGACATCGGCGGCCAATATACTCTAGTTGATACTAGCGCACACGATGGTTCAGGATGGACTAGCCGCATTCCAACCTTACTCGACGGTGGCACCATTCGCTGTACCTTTAACTTTGTCCCCACCAACGCCGCCCAGCTCGGCTTACGCACTGCGCTTCTCAACCGCACCTCTGAGCCATTCAGCATTGTCTACCCTCCGTCAGCCACGCCGACCTGGACATTCAATGCGTTTATATCTAATTATCGTATTCCTGGTGCGCCCGTCAATGGCGCCTTGCAACTCAATGTGGACCTCACCCTAGATGGACCAATCAATATGGCCTAGGTGTAACAGGTTGTAAAGATCCGTCACAAGTTCGCCCTAGAAAGAGATGTTGCTATGCCACGTGTGACCCCTGAAGTACCGATTATCCTTGACCGCCCTCGCCACTTGCGCCTCGACAACCGCGCCATCTTCAGCGCCGAGAAGGAATTGTCGGCGCTCTGGGGCAAAAAAGTCAGCCTCTTTACCGTACTGGGCTCCGGCGAGTTGGGCCTCAATGACTTGTCCGTGCTTCTTTGGCAAGGCCTACGCCATGAAGATCCTGGCCTGACGCTGGAACGGGTCCAAGATTTGATGGACATGAGCGATCTCCCTGGCCTCATAGAAAAGGTCCTCGCGTCCTGGAACGCGGCCACCACGCCCGCGGAACCGCGCCAGGAGACGCCCGACGCCCCTTTTCCGAATGGATCGAGTGGCCCCGCCTCTGGAGCTACGGGCGCATTGAGCTTGGCCTCAGCGACCACGAGTTCTGGGGCTTAACGCTGTTTGAACTCGACCTGCTCTCAGTACGGTATAGATTGGTACAAGCGCGGGCAGATAGGCGAGCAGCCTTAACCGCCTGGCTCTTGGCAAATGTGAACAGGGATAGCGAAAATCGGCCACAACCATTTGAATTTGCTGAGGTGATTAGTTGGTTGGGGCACAATTTCGAGCCCCCCGAAGGGCCTCCAGAGGCTGCCACGCCTGGAGAGCAGCCGACGATGGAGGATCTAGTAGGCAAGATCAAATTATTACATAACGTCTATCAAGGGAGTAATGGGCAGCACGGCAGGGATGGTTAGGGGCCGTTGCGCCGGTTCAGGAGGTCCTTGATCGCCTGGAGGATCTGGCGTAGCTCGCGCATTTCCTCGTGATGCGCATCCATGCGTTCCTGATGTGCATCCATCCGTGCATCATGTCGGGCGAGCAGGGTCTGGAGATCATCCATGCGCTCGTGATGGCGTTCCAGGAGGTCGTAATGCCGATCCATGCGGCGCTGGTGGCGGTCGAGCAGGTCTTGCTGCCGCCGGTCCATGTCGGCCAGCGTTGCCATGAGGCGTTGCTGGCGCTCCTGGAGGGCACGCAGGGCACGCATGTCGTCCTCATGTCTGGCGAGACTCTCTGCATGGCGGTCCAGCATCTCACTATGGCGCCGCCGCGTGGCGTCATGCAGCTGTTGGGCGTGTTGCAGCAGGGTCAGCGGGTCCAGGTCCTCGGGGGGGGTGTCCATGGGGTCTCCTTTAGTAAGAGCGTTAGTAGAGCGTCCCGCCCCAGAGGCGATACACCTCTGCGAGGCAACGGTCAAACGCCTCCAGTGGAATTGTTGTACGCGGGGCATAGTTGAGATCAAGCCCGACCGCGTTCGCACATTCCTCCCGCAGGAAGTTGACGAGCGTATGGGGATGGGTAGTTGCCTCAATGTGGTACAGGGTCGCTGCGATGCGCACGGATTGCGGCATCGTGGGCGGTCCATCGAGCGTGGGATGCCCGACGATGACCCAGAGGGCGACGATGGTCAGGGCCACACCAAGGAGTTTGAGGTACGTATGAGGCGTGTCCATGAGAGGGCTCCTTCACTGGATACCGGGGATGCCTTCACGCAGGGTCTTCTCGATACATGGCATGGCGGCGTCAAGTTGCGCCAGGCCTGGATGGCTAGCTTAGGGTAACGGTGGAACCTTGTTATAGCCAAGATCAAAGATGATGCAATGGACATAGCCACCATAGCGGAGTGCTTTCGTTGCCTCGTACAACGCGGGGGTGTCCCGACGGATCCCGGCGTTGTACATGCACATATCCCGGTCGATAACGAGTTGCTTCTCAGGCGAGGTCTTGGGGGCAAGGCCAGTCGTCGAGAGGAACAGCACGAAGGCAACAAAAAGTATCACAGTGATGCCAACAAGTTTGAGCAGTCGCATAGCGGTCTCCTTCTTAGTAACTCGTACATGTGGTGGTATAGCCCCGGTAGGCATCACCAGTCGTGGTGCACGTCGAGGTGGTGGCGTAGCGCATGCGCATGAAGCGATCGTTGGCGATGCCCGCGTCGGCGATGGCGTCAAAAACGGCACAGCCGGTCGTGGCAGTGAGGAGTAGGACGAGGAGCGCAAGTTTCAGGAGTGCGGTGGTCATGAGTGGTCCTCCGATGGTTGTTTGGGTTCTTCGGTCTGCCAAGTTTCCAATTGTGTGTGGATCAAGGTGCGAACCACTTCACTCGCAGTGATTTTTCGCTCCAGGCAGGCCATCCGAAACGCCTGCCAGTCTGGGCCATCGAGATAGAGCGTGACTTTAGGCATAGGCATCCTTTGTGAAGAGCAATATACGTTATGATGTAATGCAGTATACGTCATGGCGTATAGATGTGCAAGGGTAAAGTTGTGGCGGATATAAGTCTAGGAAATATAGAAGCGACTCTCCGCTTTAATACTGGCGACTTTCAGCGTCAGCTCCAAGACATTGTTACGCGCCTCCAGCAGCTCCAGCAGAGCATGCAGCAGTTCCAGCAAGGCCAGCAGACCAGCGCCTCCCAGACTGCCCAATCGACCGTCGCCATGCAAGCCATGGCCCTCGCCATTCGGGAACAAACGCAAGCGTATGCCGCAGCCCAAGCGGCCAGTCTCCAGTATCGGCAGGAGCAAGACCGCATCCGGGAGGCAAACCGGCAGCAAGCCCAGGCCGCACGGGAGGCCGCACAGGCTGCCCGGCAACAAGCCCAGGAGCAGGCGCAGGCGGCCCGACAGATTGCCCAGGAACAACGGGCGGCGGCGCAGGCACAGAGTGGCTGGAATCAGGCGATGCAGGTCGCTGCCGGACTGGGCATCATCACCGGACTGCAAGGCATCGCCCGAGCCATGCGGGATTTCACCACGAGCAGCGTGGAAGCCGCAGGGCGCATGCAAGAATTACGGCTGGCCTTTCGGACCTTAGAGGGCAGTTCGGAGTCAGCCGCCCGGACGATGACCCAACTCTTTGCAACGGCTCAACGCCTTGGGACACCTTTTGAACAGACCGCGCGCAGTTTTCGAGGCTTGGAAGCGGCGGCACGGGGCACCACCCTGGAAGGCGAAAACATTCACCGCATCTTTGAGCAAATTGCGGGGTCGTCTCGAGTCCTAGGCACGACACAAGAGGAACTCCGGCGCATCTTTCTCGCGTTTGAGCAAATGCTGGCCAAAGGAAAAGGGACCGCTGAGGAACTCAATCAACAATTGTCAGAAGCGTCCCCTCTGGCGCGAGGGATCATTGCCGAGCAACTGGGGGTTACGACTGCCGCCCTGACCCGCATGGTGGAAGCGGGACTTGTCCCAGCGACGACCATGATGCTGGCCTTCGGCGAAGGCGTCCAGAAGCTGAAGGAGCAAAGCGGTGTTCCTGAACAGATCGATCTCATTACCGCCTCCCTTAATCGCCTCACGAATGAGTGGAATCAGTTCAAGGCGGGGCTGGGGCAAGGGCTGGGGCAAGCGGCGCAACCGGCCATTGAGTCCCTCGCTGGATGGGTACGACGCCTCAGGGAGTCAATGGATTTGCCAGGGCCGAGCGGAGCACCTGCGAGTCGGGATCTGACACGGTTCCCACTCGGGACGTATATTCAAAATCCCTTCCAGGCCCTGATTGCCCAGTATACGGCAGCGACGGGTACGGATCCCACACTGGTCTCTCGCCAGATTCAGGCGGAGTCTTACTTCAGGCCTGGGGCCATTGGTCCTCGGACCCCCCGTGGTCAAGCCGTGGGACTGATGCAGGTCTTGCCGAGCACGGCGGGAGACTATGAAAACCTGGGGATGTTTCCGCAAGGCGCTCTGCAAGATCCCGCCACGAATATTCGCATCGGCACGCGCGTCCTTCAGGATTATGACAAGCAGATTCAAGCGGCGTTTGGCATCCTGAATGACCGGACCCGGCTAGTCTTCGCTGCCTATAATGCGGGCATTGGCACGATTATTAACGCCATTCGAGCCACCCAGGCCGCCGGCCAAGAGCCCTCGTTTGAGAATGTCATTGGTCGCACGGCGCAAAGTGCGGCCAATCGGCGGCAGACCGAAGCCTATGTCCAATTTATCGCGGGCAATCGCCCCGTGCCCTATAACCTCTCGCAAGTGCAAGGCGAGCAAACCCTGGCGGATGCCATGGCCCCAGCCCTGACGTCGGCCCAGGGACAGGGACGGGTCAATCAGCGCATCCTCGACGATCTGATGAAGCAGGTGCAGCGGACGCTCCAAGAGCTGCCGAAGATCGAACAAGAATTTGATCGCCTGATGTCGCAAGGGCAGAACATTGGCGGCATCCTTGACGAATCCTTGAGCAAGCAAGGGCAACGGGCACAGGAGGAATTTGCCAAGGTCCTGGGGATCTTGGCGCAGCTCCCGGATGCTATGGCGCGGCTGACGCCTGAGCAACAGAAGCAGCTCACGCTGGCGAATGAGCAAGTTGCGGCGTTTCGCCTGCGCGTGCAAGAAGCCATCAAGAATCCTGAGCTGGAACTGCTCAAGCGCGAAAATGAGCAGCTAGAGCGGCTCATTATTCAGCGGAGGGCTGCCATCCTCGCCCAGGAGCAGGGGCGGTCTGCTGCAGAACAATTTGCCCGTGAAGCCACCGCCGCCCAGGCACAGCAGCAACTCCAAGAGAACCGTGAGAATGCCATGCGGACGCGCGAGGAGCAGGTCGTCCTCTATCGGCGCCGCGTCCAAGAACTGACCGAGACCCTCAAGGCGCTGGGCGTAGAACTGGAGAACATCCAGGCCCAAGAAGCCCTCCCCGGCATCAATGCGCAGCTGAGCCGCGTGGAGCAATTTCTGCAGATTGGGGGGCAGTCGGCGGCCGCGCAAGCGGCGGAAGCCGTCCAGACGCAAGGGGCCGAAATTCGGCGCAACCTTACGCGTGTCCTGCAAGAAGTCGCGCAGAATCCGGCCCTGCTCCAGATTGCGCCGACGCTCGTGCAACAGATTGAGTCGTATTTCAACTTGTTGGCCGACAAACTTCCCAGTCTCATGGACGCAGCCTATACGCGCATCGATGAGCAACAACGGCGGGCGGTGAGCCAGCTTGGCGACCAGATCGAGGCCATGGCCGAACGCATAGGCGATGCCGGCCTCACGCCGATGGATGCCGCGCTCGCCCGGGTGCGACGGACGTTTGCCGAGATGGCACGCCAATTTGATCAAATGCGCGAGCGGCTCGTCGCTGCACGGGAAACGGCCACGGAGGCCGGGAAAGCAGAGATCGATGCCCGCCTTGCCCGGCTCAATCAGCTCACGGCCCTCCTTCCCGAGGCACAAGAGCGCGACGAGTTTGAAACGCGCATGCGCCCGGAGCGGGAGCAACTTAGTACCTTGCGCCGCCAACTCCTGCAACTCCAGGCCCAGCGCAACGAGCGGGCGGGGGTACGGGCCGAACTCAGCGTGCAGGATGTGGACTCCCCTGAAGGCCGTCAGGCCGCCCAATACTACATTGACCGCATTAAGGCGCAGGAACGGCTCAACTACTATGCCGGCCTCTTTGAGCAACTCGGTGAGCGGGTGGGGAGTGCCTGGACATCGGCATTGTCGAGTGTCGCACAGGGCACCCAGAGCGTGGCGCAGGCCTTCCGACAGATGACCCAGTCCATCATGCTCTCGATTTCGCAACTGGCCGCGCAAGAAGGCTTTAAGGCGCTCATGCGGTTGGGCTTTGGGCTGATCACGGGCGCCTTTGCTCCCACCGTCTCACCGATCGATACCGCGGGCACGCTTGGCGCGGCGGAAAGTACGGAACCCCCACCGCTGCTCTTCGGGGGAAGTGGGTTACGGCGTATGCAATTTGGCGGCGTCGTGAACAAACCGACCGTGGCACTTTTGGGCGAATCACCTAGTACGAGCCCCGAATACGTCCTGACAAGGCAACAGATGCAGGCCGTCATGTCACGCGGTATTCGGGGTGGTCCTACGGCAGGCGGCCAGGCGCTTGGCGCCGTCCACGTGCACAACCACCCCGATCAGGCCAGTGCGGAACGTGGCGCAGCCGATGATATGGCCCGTGGAGAAACTGCCGTCGTGAATGCCGTGATGCGCAACCTTAGAAGTGGCGAGTCAAGTAGTATCATGAGAACTATCCGCACGTTGCAGAGGTGATCCCAATGGCCACCTATCCCTTGGATCCTCGGCCAGCGAGTGTCTCAGCGCCGGCGATTATTGACGAGAGCCTCCGCTTTGTCAGCGACTCTGGGTATGAACAGCGGAGAGCCCTGCACAGCCGCCCCCGCCGCCGCTATACCCTGGAGTACCTCGGCCAGGATACGGTGCATACGCGCGTCATCCGAGACTTCCTGCAACAGCAGCGCTTGGGGGTGTTGCCCTTTGAGTTTGTGCATCCCACAGCCATGGATGCCTGCTTTATCTATGCCAATAGTACGCCGGTCATCGTGCAGTTTCAGCATGCGATGGTCAGCGGTCAATGGTTGGGGCTGGTACAAGGCCCTGCGGCGCTGAATACCGTCTGGAAGGTCACATATGCGAATACCATTCAGGTCACGCTCAATGGGAGCCAGGCCGTCGGTGGCGGGACGGTGGTCGGCTATGCGATTCCCTATATGCCGTACGCGGTGGCGCGCATGCAGAGCGATACGTTTGAGGCACCGACCAAACTCCTTGGGCCGGATCAGGTGACGGCCAGTCCCTCGTCACCGAACACCGGGTACTTCAATTTTACGGTGGTCGTGGAGGAGATTTTTTAGGCATGGCACGGATTCTCAGTGCGGCTCTAGTCTATGAAAAAAACAAACTTGAATCAGACCATGTCTGGACAATGGCCTTTCAGCTGGACATCCAAGGCGCCCCTGTGCCGTTTCGCCTGGTGAACTATGACCAGGATATTGTCTTTCACGGGTTGAACTTTGGGCGGTTTAGTGTCGATATTGACAGCCTGGAGGAAGCGACGACGGCGGCGCTGGTGCACCTCCGTGCCACGATCGGGAACGTGGATCAGCAACTCCAGTCACTGCTCGAGAACTATTGGGCAAGCAGCCCTGACCCGCACTGGGAGGTGACGATCTGGACGATCGATGCCATGCAGCCGAATGAGACGCCTTTTGGGGCGGGCGAGGTGTTCAGCGTGACGCAAGTGCAGACGGACTTTCTTGGCGTATCGCTTGACTTAGAAGCTGAGGGCCTCACGCTAAGTACTGTTGTTCCTAGGAGAAGATATACTACAAGCTCAGGTTTTACCGGGATCCCCCGGCGTTAAGGATGTGATGCGCGGAGGGTGGCGATGGGTGACCTATGGCATGTTGATCCTTCTCTTGCTTGGGCTTTCCCGGTGTGTCGCCGGCATGAGTACGCAGGTAATTGTCTTGCATGATGCTAATGATCATCGCTTTTACACCGGGCATCTGGTGTCCTTTTCCCTGCTCTTCCCCAGTCGGGAGATGCAGGATATGTTAGCGAAACTCCGAGCCATGCGGCCACGGGAGCATGTCGATGATATTAACCAGGCGATCCAGGAACATTAACTTATGCTCAGTACCGTCCTCCTGATCATCTGTGTCGTCCTTTTGGTGGGTATGCTGCCGACCTGGGGCGCGCATACGTGGGGGTATTACCCATCCGGTGGCATTGGAATCGTCCTGGTGGTGATTCTTCTTCTATTGCTCTTGGGGTACTTCTAATGCTGGCCACACGTCTTCCAGACCTGCGGAGCCTGGTGGAACCGCTGATCGGCACGCCCTATGCCCAGTTCGATTGCTGGGGCCTGGTGTATCACCTGCTGCGTGAGGGGTTAGGCCTGGACCTCGCCAACGATCCTTCCCTGGCTGCCCAGACCTTTCGAGAAGTGTGGTTCCTGGGCGATTCCGCCGACCCGCAGACGCTGCTCTGCCCCTGGGATGTCCTGATCATGGCGCGCGATACCGGCCTGCCGGTGAGTGATCATGTGGGGTTAGCGTTAGATGAGACTACCTTTGTCCATGCCATGGGTGGAGCGACGGGGGTTGCTCTGGGTCGCGTGCACAGGTGGTCTCATACCTTGATCCAGATTGCGCGGGTACGGCAGATGGTGGATACATGGCGATAGCGCTATTGCCTGAACACACAACCGAGACACCGCTGCATGTTGGCACGGCGACGGTCCTGCTGGTCTGCACACCCGTGCGGGCCGCTGATGGCTCCTTGCGGACCTGGCGCCTTGACGTCCCCTGTCCTATGCGACTCGAGGAGGCGCTTCCCCCACGGGTCCAGCCCGGACGCATTATCCTGAATGGCCGTGTGGTGGTCCTGGAGGAGGAGGCCGATCTGGTATTGCGGCCCGGTGATGAGGTATTCGTCTTCCCGACCTGGGGCATTGCCGCCCCGCTCGGGGTCTTGCTCGTGCAAGCGGCGATTGGCCTCGCCCTGTCTATGGCGGTGACGGCCATTTCCTATCTGCTCTTTCCGCCCAGCAAGCCGCATATCGCCACCCGGGATGAGCAGACCTTTTCGTTTGAGGGCATTCGCACGGCTATTGGCCCAGGCCAGCCCGTGCCGGTCATTTATGGGCGCCACCGCATCGGGGGCCAGCTCCTGAGTGCGGCGATTACCCAGTCTCAGACTATTGACGACGTGGGTCAGCCGCAGCGCCAAATTGCGGCCCTCGCCACGCCGCCGCAGCTCACCATGCTCCTGGCCCTCGGGGAAGGCCCCATTGGCGAAGTCTTAGTGAATACTATTGAAATCAACGGGCAGCCTATTGCCAACTTCCCCACCGTCAGCTATGACTGGCGCTTTGGCTATCCGGTCCAAGATCCCATGGCGAACTTTGGGGAGAACGCCAATACCTTTAGCGATGGGCGGGAGATTACCCAGGCCGGGATCATGTATACGACGACGATCCCCGTCGAAGCCTTCACGCTCAATATCGTCTTCAATCAAGGCCTCTATCATTTCACCACGAAAGGCGACAAAGAAGATAACCGCGTCATCGTGCAGTACTGGTATCGCGTCTCCCCGAGTGGCAGCTGGGCTGGGCCGCTGCCCTGGGATATCGTCGCCGGCCGTACCGCACCCGTGCGGCTGGGGATTCGGCGCACGGTGCCCCTCGCCCGCTATGACATTCGCGTCGAGTTTGTGTCAGCCAAGAACCAGGTGGAGGGCCGGGATCAGTGGGTGCCGTCCCTGGAATCGGTGACGGAAATCCTCCATAACACGCAGAGCTATCCCAATACCGCGCTCTTGGGCATTCAGGCGCTGGCCACGGATACCTTGCAAGGCGCCTTGCCAAACATTACCACGGAGATTCTGGGTAAACGGGTCCGGGTCGCGACATTCGACCACGCCGCCGAGGTCTGGTCTGATGATCCTGCGTGGTGTGTCATGGACTTCCTCACAGACACCCGGTATGGCCTCGGCATCCCCGATGGCGATATTGACCTGGCCTCCTTTGGGCAGTGGAGCGTCTACAACAACCAGACCGTGGACGGCGAACGCCGCCATCTCCTCAACTATGTCCTGGACCGTGATGCCCGTGCCCAGGCGATCTTGCTTGAGATGATGGGCGGCTCGCGGACCATCCTCTTTAAGTCGGAAGGCCTGTGGACCGCCCGCCCCACCCGCAATGATCCCCCCGTGCAGCTCCTCTCCTGGGCCAATTGCACCGATGTACGCCTAACCTATACGCGCGATGTCGATCGCATTAACGTCATTGAGGGCCGTTTTGCGAATGAGGATGAAGCGTTTCAGCAGGACGTCCTCACCTGGCCGACGATTGATGACTGGCCGCCTGAAGTGCGCAAGTCGAGTATCGAAGTGCGTGGGGTCACGAAGCCGTCGCGCATCATGCGGGCCATGCAGTTTGAGCTGAACCGGCGCCGCTATGAGAATCAGACGCTGGAGTTGACCTGTGCGCTGGACGCTATCGTGCTCCAGCCGCATGACCTGTTTCGCTTCTCGCATCCGCTCCCCGGCTGGGGCGTCTCCGGACGGCTCAGCCTCGGCTCCACCAGCAGCGTCCTTGTGCTGGATACGCCGGTCACGTTCAGCGGCCCCCATAGTTATCTGGTCTATGTCCGCCATGCCGACGATAGCGTGGAGTTGCGGCATGTCATTTATCCAGGGGATGGCCCAGCAACGACCCTGGCTCTCACCTCCCCACTGGCCCAGACCCCTACCCCGCGCGTGAGCCTCTGGGCCTTTGGCGTCGATGTTGGGCCGACCGATACGGCGGTACGCGTGTTTCGGGTCGTGGAGATGAAACGCAAGAGCAACACGACGATCACCCTGCAAGCCGTGATCCATAATCCGTCCCTCTATGACGAAGCCGACGCCGTGCCGCTGCCGGTGATCACCGGCCTCTTTAATCCCCTCGGGCCACCCCCACCGCTGACCATCCTCGTCCTGCGTGAAGTGACGCGGGTGCAAGCGAGTGGGGCAAGCATGCGCGTGGTCAACGTCTCGTGGGATATCGCCCCGCTGGGGTCCGGACTGGCGCCCTATGGCGGTGCCCAGATCCTGCGCCGCACGGTCCTCGATGGCACCAGCGCCGGCGTGGCCACGGCCGGCGTGGCCCACATGGGACAACCACAGTCCGGGCTCGATGGCACGGGGAACTTCATGCCCCTCACGCAAGTGAGTGGACACGTGTTGGATTTCGACGACTACACGGTGGCGCAAGGGGCGACTTATATCTACCGGGTGATTCCGGTCAGTCAGCGCGGCGTGCCCAACAATACCGGGGCGCTCGAAGCCCTCATCCATGTAGCCGGGCCGACCAGCCCGGACTATTTTCCGGGCACCGTCCTGAACCTGCGCATTCGTGGCAACCTACCGGGCAATCCCTTCTTTGAGGGACCGGACATTCATCTTGAATGGGACCCCGTCACCGATAGCGGGCTGTTCAGCGAAACGTTTTTTGTCCAAGACTACATTGTCCAGGCCTGGGTGCCCGGACAACTGGCGCTCCTGCGTACCGCCTCCGTGCCCGCAGGTCTGCGCAATCAGACAGTGGAATGGACGTATACGCTCCAGCAGAATGGCGAAGATCATATCCGTGCGGGGTATCTAGGCGCCCAACGCCAGGTGCAGTTTTTTGTCTGGGCGCGTACCAACACCGGGCGTATCTCGCTGGATCCGGCAACTCTCACCGCGATCAATCCACCACCCGATATGAGTGCCATTGAGCCCGAGGCCACCGGGCTTTTTCAAGCGGCGCTGATCGACTGGAGCCAGTATGTCGAGCCGCGCGACTTTGACCACTACGCCGTGTACCTGGATACGCGCACCCCGCCCGTGCAGGCGTTTATGGATGTGTCGATTAGCCTGCAAAAGATCTTTCCCGATGGGTTGACTCCAGGGCTGACCTACTATGTATACATTCTCCCCTTTGATACGTTTGGTGCCGGCCTGCCGACGCCTATTGTGAGCTTTATCCCCGTCGCTATTGACGCCGATGCCCTTGATACCATCCCCCCAGCGATTCCCACCGGCCTCTTCCTCACGACCGGGACGAGTACCAGCCAGGATGGGACGATTCTGACGTGGGTGCAGGCCAATTGGGCCGCGAATGCCGAAAGTGACCTGGCCGCCTATGAGGTGCATTTTCGTGTCGCCTCCTCCAGTGTGCCGACCGTGCTCACGGTGGACAAGAGTCGGACCAATGTGCGCCTGGAGAGCGTCGGCGGGGGTGTGACCGTCTTTGCCCGCATGCTCGCCTATGACAAGTTCCACAACGTCAGTGCCTTTACGGGTGAAGTCTCGATTACGACCGGCTTCGACACGCAGCCGCCGGGCGTGCCGACGAACCTCGTCGCGTTTGGCAGTATTCGCTCGGTCGCGCTCTACTGGACGCCGCCAGGGGATCTGGACTATTCCCACACCGAAATTTGGGCCTCCCAGACGAATAACCGGGTCACCGCGGGCTTCGCAGGCGCGGCCTCTGCCACCTTCACGCATACCGGCATGGGGCCGCTCCAGACGTGGTATTACTGGTTTCGGGCCATTGACACGTCAAGCAATGCCAGTCCGTTTGTGCCGGGCGACCTGGCCGGCATCCCGGCCACGAGTGTGCAGGCAGGCGGGTTGGATATTCAGGATGCCGCGATTACCAACGCCCATATCGTGAATCTCGCCGCCGATAAGATCACGACCGGCACGCTCAACAGCACCGTGAGTATTGGCGTGGCGAACCGGATCTTTCTGCAAGGCGTCGGCAATGACATCCTCGTTTTTGATGACAACGGCATCCTCCGGGTGCGGCTCGGGAAGCTGGGCGACTTCACCACCCAGTATGGCCTGCAACTCTTCAATGAGGCGCAGATCCCGATGTGGGATTTTCAAACCGGGGCCACTCCGGCAGGGGTGAGCGATAACGCAATTACGGCCACGAAGATCGTCGCAGGCACCATTGCCGCGGGGCACCTGCGCACCGATACGGCGGTCATTACCGTGGCCGCGCAGATCGCGAACGCCCTGATTAACTTTGCGCATATCCAAGACGCGGCGATCATCACCGCGAAGATCGCTGATGCCGCCATTACCACCGCCAAAATTGGCGATGCGCAGATTTCAGACGCCAAAATTGCCAGTCTCACCGCGAGCAAAATTACCACCGGAACTTTGACCTTGCCCGTGGCCATAGGAAGCTTGGCACACATGTTCCTGGATGGCCCCAGTAACAATCTGGTCGTGTTTGATGCCCAGTCCCCGTCCAGGGCGCGTGTGGTCTTGGGCCGCATGCCAGCGGCCGTCAATGAGCAGGACTATGGCCTGCGCATCTGGAACGTCAATGGCGATCTCATGTACAACCTCGTGGATGGCGCCCAGACGCCTGGGATTGCCGTCAACGCCGTGACGGAGATGATTCATTTCAATGCGGGCGCCTCGGTCGTGGGGACCGCGCTGACAGAAATTGAAGTCTGTAACGTCAACATTCCCGTCCTCGCCTTGAATGATCAGGTGTGGATCGAGTTTGTCTGCCTCGGCCAGGTCAACAGCGCGAGCGATAGTATTTTGGTGAACCTCCGTGAAGATACCGCCACCGGCCCGATCATCCATCAGCAAGCTATGACTGGAGCGCTCAACAGTACGATTGTGCTCATGCATGTCTACACATCCCCAGGTCCCCAGACCAATAAATTCTTTCGCGTCACTTTTGTGAGCACCACCTTAAACACCGTATTTCTCAACCAGGTCCGCATGATCGGTTTACGGAGGCAGCGTTAATGGCGGCATGGATTCTTTGCCAGGGGCGCTGTGGCGTCTTCGTGCGCACGTCTCTGCCGCGTCTCGGCGGTACCTGGTGCCCGACGTGCACCGTACGCCAACAGGTCCTGCTCGCAGAGGCCCTGTGCGACACGATACGGCAAGCCTTGGTGGTGCTCGAAGACGGCTGTGAGGCGTGGACGCCAGAGGAAGTGCAGGAGCGGCTTGAGCACTGGTGGCCCGACCTCTTCACGCCCGCATTTCTGGAGAAGCTCAGCACGTTTATCGCCGATGAGTGGATGGAAGACCAGCGTGAGGACCACGAGGAGCCCTGTTGATGGCCCAAGTTGCCCAGTATTGGTTGAGTACGGGGCAGATTGCCGGGATCTATGAAGCGAACACGGACGCCCTCGTGGAGGCGCAGATCGTGCCAGACGATCCGATCTTTGGCTATTACAAGGTGCAGACGCCCATCAATGCGATGGACATGCAGCACTATGAAATCGTGGCGGGGACGGTGCAGGCGAAGGCCCAGCTGACCATCGTGGCCGACAACCCAATATTCCCTGCGCAAGGCGGCGCGAAATGTACCGTGACCGTGGAGCCCTTCGTGCCGTGTACGCTTCTGGCCAATCTGGTGGACGCCTACCCTCTGACAGTGCAGCAGCCGACCGTGGAGATGTCCCCAGGGGAGCCCAAGTCGGTGCGAATCACCTTACAACTGATGGCCGGGTATTGGGCAGACCCGATTATCGTGACCGCAATTTAAGAAGGTATTTTTTGTGAGCCAGCTCGGCAGTGGTAATTCATCGAGCTATCCAGCCGCGATTGATACGCGGCAGACGTGGCAGAACGCCGTGGCCGCGTCTCCTGATGGCGATACGCGCCTCGATGCCGAGATGGCCAACGACTTTGTGCAGGCGATCATCAACATTGAGACGGCTCTAGGCGCGAATCCGCAAGGCACCTTTGGCAGTCTGGCCGCCCGCCTACAACAGTTTCTGCCAGGGGGCGGGGCCAGTCCGGCCTTCTTTCCGTTCAGTCAGGTGCCCTCGGTCACCATCTCCGGCACGCAGAGCCAGCTCGGGGCGCCTGCCGTGCTCTACCAGGTCTATGACGCGCAAGTCCCGGCGCATGCCATGGATCCGGCCCTCGTGGCGGTAACCATATCTCAAACGAACTATACCATCACAGCCCAATTCGGTGGGCCACAGAGTGGCATCATCGTCCTCAGTGCGGCCTCGCCCCAGTATGTCACCACGTTTACCGATGTGACCGTCCTGAATATTTCCGGGGCGACCCATGCGCTCAATACGCGGGGTATCTTGTATCAAATTTTTAACGATGCGACCCCGGCCTTGGCGCTGCAACCGCAAACGATGACGGTGCACCCGACCACGTTTGATGTCCAAATCACCTTTGGTCAACCGCAGAGTGGGCATGTCATCCTGGCGGCCCCAGGGCCGCAGTATATCGCCGCTCTCAGCGGGGTGACGAGCCTGAGTATTCCCGGTACGACGCATCATCTCGGCACGCAAGCGTTGCTGTTTCAGGCCTATAACGCCGCCACCCCCGCCGCCGCGATCCAGGTGGAGAGTCTGACGGTGCACCCGCTGACATTTGACGTGCAGGTGACGTTTGGCCAACCGCAGAGCGGCATCCTGGTGCTCGGCGCCGCGACGCCGATTTCGGGCGGGGATTTTGATATCCGGGATAGTGGCATTATAGGCAGCACCGCCACGCGGATGTTCAGCTCAGCCGGGATTCTCTATCTCGTGGCTGGCGCGGGCGGCTTCGTGGCCTTCCAAGACCCTGCGAACACGGTCAACGCGGTCCTGGTCGACACCCAACATATGCGGATCGGGATTGGCAATATTGCGCCCGCCTTTCAGCTCCAGTTGGCGACCGATAGCGCGGCCAAACCAGGCAGTACGCTGTGGACCGTCGCCTCCGATGCACGGCTCAAGACGATCCTCCGGCCCTATGTCGATGGCCTGGAGCTGATCTTGCAACTCGAGCCCGTGTGGTTCCGGTATAACGGGCAAGGGGGGATGCCGAGTGACCGGAGTGAGTATGTCGGACTCGTCGCGCAGGCCTTGCAACCGTTGGCGCATTACATGGTGGGCTCCTATCGGGGACGCCTGCGTCCAGGAGACGAGGAAACCGATATCCTCACCTATGACGGTGGGGCCATGGTATTTGCGCTGGTCAATGCCATCAAGGCGCAGCATGCCACGCAGGAGGCGATGCAGGGCACGATGGAGGATATGCAGAGCCGTCTAGAGATCTTAGAAACCATGGTAGTACAACAGGAAGCCCGGTTGGCAGCGCTAGAAGGAGCAGCCCGTGCGTAACCCGATGACTGTCCTGAGGACGCTCCGTGTGTACAGCGTCTCCGTGTTCCTCCTCTCGCTCCTCATGGTCGCATCGGTCTCCGCCCAGGGCCAGCTGATCAACGGCAATCGCACCATGGCCGGTGCCCTGAATTA
>Ga0066903_100000661_pt1 | contig 22638 bp, 21 predicted proteins | sample PanSoiMetaGPlot1_FD_67491 | JGI IMG/M metagenome (GOLD analysis project Ga0066903, IMG submission 67491) | Tropical forest soil microbial communities from Panama analyzed to predict greenhouse gas emissions - Panama Soil - Plot 1 (version 2) | ecosystem: Environmental > Terrestrial > Soil >... | reverse complement strand
GCGGCGGAGCTCGAATCCGTTCGCGAGCTGCGGATCGTCGGTGAGGACACGGACCTCACCGTCGTCGTCGAAGGCCGCACCTGGCGTGCGGCCCACGGCCGGCAGAACATGCCGGACGGCGAGGTCTACACGAGCCCTCTCGAGACCGGCGTCAACGGCACGATCCGATTCGGCCTGCCAGCGGTCTTCGGCGGTCGTGAGATCGACGACCCGCGCCTGCGCTTCGAGGACGGGCGCGTCGTCGCGGCGGAGGCCGCAGGCGGCGACGGCTACCTCACGTCATTGCTCGAGCTGGACGAGGGCGCGAGCGTCGCGGGGGAGATCGCCTTCGGCCTCAACTACGAGATCGACCGTTTCACGCGCAACATCCTGCTCGACGAGAAGATCGGCGGCACGGTCCATCTCGCCCTCGGAATGGGGTTCGAGGCCCTGGGCGGGTTGAACCGCTCGGCACTACACCTCGACCTGATCTGCGACCTGCGCGAGCACGGCGAGGTCTACGCGGACGGCGAGCTGGTCTGGCGGAACGGGCACTTCCTCGCAGACCCCCAGCCGGCACGGCCCGTCGAGCATGTCGGATAGCCGCCTCGTCAAGTTCGCCGACGTGCTGGTCGGCTTCTGTACCCAAGTCCGCGAGGGCGACCTCGTCACGCTCGAGTCGAGCCCTCGAGCGGCGCCGCTCGTGGGAGAGCTCTACCACCGCGTGCTCGAGGCCGGCGGGCATCCGCTCCCGCGTATCTCGCTCGAAGGAATGGACGAGAGCCTGCTCACGCTCGGTAGCGACGACCAGCTCGATTGGGTGAACCCGACGCGTCGCGACGACATCGAGACGGTCGATGTTCGCATGGCCGTTGCCGCGCCAGGCAATACGAGGCGGCTCTCGGACGTCGACCCGTCACGGCAGGCGCGTCGCGATCGCGCGTCCGAGCCGGTCCGCAACCGCTACCTCGAGCGCGCGGCCGCGGGCGAGCTGCGCTGGGTGCTGACCGCCTACCCGACGGAAGCAACGGCACAAGACGCCGAGATGTCACTCGCGGAGTGGGAGGACTTTGTCTACGGCGCCGGCTTCCTCGACGACCCGGACCCGGTCGCCCGCTGGCACGAGTTCGGAGAGCGCATCGAGGCCGTCGCCGACTACCTCGCAACCAAGCGAGAGCTGCGTATCGTGTCCGACGGAACCGATCTGCGCCTTTCCACCGAGGGCCGGGCGTGGGTTTCATCCAAGGGGCGCGAGAACTTCCCGGACGGCGAGGTCTTCACCGGGCCCGTCGAGACGAGCGTCGAGGGGGAGATCCGCTTCACGTACCCGGCGATCTTCAACGGCCACGAGGTGGAGGACGTGCGCATCCGTTTCGAGCGGGGCGAGGTCGTCGAAGCGACGGCGACTCGTGGACAGGAGTTCCTGCGCGAGATGATCGCCATGGACGATGGCGCCAGGCGCGTCGGCGAGTTCGCATTCGGCCTCAACGACGCGATCACCACGTTCACGCGAGACACGCTCTACGACGAGAAGATCGGCGGGACTGTCCACCTGGCGCTCGGGACGGCCTATCCGGAGACCGGCGGGCTCAACCGCTCGGCGCTGCACTGGGACATGGTTTGCGACCTCCGGTCCGGCAGCGAGGTGTACGCGGACGGCGAGGTCGTCTACCGCGACGGGCGCTTCCTGAACGGCATCGGCTGACACCCGGCGCCGGTTTCCTGCCGGCCGCGCATCTATTCGGCCGTGGGGGAGAGGCGCAAGCGGGACGAGCCGAAGCAACCGCCGAGCGCGAAGCAACGCCAAGCTGCGCTGCTGCGCCGGAGAGAGGTTCTCGAGAAGCTGCTACGGGCTTTGCGCTCCGCGTCTTGACACGAACACGTGTTCGCTCTAGGATGGCGAACATATGTTCGTCAAGTTCATCGGGCTCCTGCTGGGAGCGCTTGTGATCTGGTCGATCGCAGCTCACGCGTCGAACGGCGCCGGCAAGCGGCAGATCTACACCGTCAAGCGGTACGACACGCTCTGGTCGATCGCGACGTCGCACTACGGTGGCGACCCGCGCGACGCGATCTACCGGCTCGAGCAGCGCAACGGCCTGACGAGCGCCATCGTCTCACCTGGACAACGCCTAGTCCTGCCCTAGATGCCGGACAGGTGGATGCGCTCCCCTGTGAACAGGCGCTCCTGCGCGTTCCACGGGAAGAAGATCACGACCGTGAACTCGAGCCGCTGCCCGGTGGCGGCGACGCTGAGCCAGTCGCGTGCGTGCGTCGCCGTCACTCGGGCCTCTTCGCAGACGCCCTGCGGCCCGATCACGATCTCGGTGAGCGCGAAGTGGATGTCCGGAAAGGCGGTCAGCAGGCCGTTGTAGAACTCGGTCGCGCCCGCGTGGCCGTCCCACCGCTGACTCCAGGCGGGGATCTCGTAGAGGCAGTCCTCGGTGAGCGTTGAGATCACGCCGGGCAGGTCGCGGTGCTCCTCCGCGATCGAATGGTGCTTCCAGAGCTGGCGGATCTCGTCGTAGAGCCGAGGGTCGACCTCTCGGCGCAGCTGCTCGCGCGCCTGGTCGCTGGCAACTGCGGGCGGGACCTCACCATGTGCCGGATTTGTCGGCGCCATCGTCGTCGAACCTTTCGCGGGGTTTAGACGGCCGCTGTGGCAAAGCCACGACGGCCTCCAACCGGCATCGCAAGCGATGCGTCCATTCCAGGCGAGCCTACACTTGCCTTCGTGGACCTCGACCTTGTGTTCTTCGGCACCTCCGGCTCGGTGCCGACCGCACAGCGAGCACCGACTGCCCTGCTCCTGCGCCGCGGCGGGGAGCGGCTGCTCTTCGACTGCGCCGAGGGGACGCAGCGGCAGATGCTGCGTTCGACCGTTGGGTTGGTCGAGCTCCGCGAGGTCTTCCTGACGCACTACCACGCCGACCACTACCTCGGCCTGCCGGGGATGCTGAAAACGTTTGCCCTCCGCGGGCGCGAGCTCGAACTGACCGTCTACGGCCCACCGGGGCTGGTCGAGCTGTTCGGGGCGCTCCGGCGCATCTTCGGAAAGCTGACCTACGAGCTGCGGCTCCGCGAGCTCGAGGCGGGCGCGGTGCTCGAGCGCGACGGCTACAACCTGACCACTTTTGCCCCGGCGCACGGCGTCTCTGCGATCGGCTACGCGCTCATCGAGGAGCCTCGGCCGGGCCGCTTCGACGTGGAGGCCGCGGATGCGCTCGGCGTTGACCCGCGGCAGCGGGGCCTGCTCCAGCGCGGCGATTCGGTGGAGCTGGACGAGGGCGTCGTGGTCACGCCGGACGAGGTCCTGGGCCCACCGCGCCCCGGCCGTAAGCTCGTCATCGCGGGCGACACCGCTCCCTCACCGATCGTGCTCGAGGCGGCCCGCGAGGCCGAGGTGCTCGTCCACGAGGCGACGTTCCTCGACGAGGAACGCGAGCGGGCTCGCGAAACCGCGCACTCGACCGCGCTCGAGGCGGCGGAGCTCGCGCGCGACGCCGAGGTCTCCCTGCTCGCGCTCACCCACCTCTCGAATCGGTACTTCGGCCCCGAAGTCGTGCGCGAGGCGCGTACGATCTTCCCCGAGACTGTTGTGCCGAAGGATTTCGACGTGATCGACGTGCCGTTTCCCGAGCGCGGGTCGCCGCAGCTGTTGAGGTCCGCTGTCCGGCGGAGCCGGGAAGCGGTCATCGAGCCCGAGCCCGAGGAGGCTGTTTCATGACACAGCTGGTGCAGGTGGCGCTGGCGGAAGACATCGCGGAAGCCGAAGAGCTGCAGACGATTCTCAACCAGGCCGGGATCGCGTCAGAGCTCGAGGCGGCGGTCGAACATCATCCACGGGCGACGGAGGACACGCCCCAGAAGGTGCTTGTCGAGGCGGAGTCGCTCGAAGCCGCTCAGCACGCGATCGAGGCGCTTACCGATCCGGACGACCTCGTCTCCGACGTCTGACCCCTCGAACCCTCCGACGCCCGATTTCGGCCGGCGCGCTGCGCGCTACGACGAGCTACGTCCGCAGGACGAGAAGTGGTGGGAGCTCTACGAGCTCGTGGTTCGTGAGGCAGACCTGCGCGGGCGGCGCGTCCTCGACGCCGGCTGCGGGACGGGGAGGTTTGCGGCCGCGCTCGGGTCGTCGGCTCGCGTGTGGGGGATCGACGCGTCGCCGGAGATGCTCGCGGTCGCACGCGAACGCGTGCCCGCGAACGTCCGGCTGAAGTTCGCCCGCGCCGAGGAGCCGCCCTTCAAGGACGGCTGGTTCGAGCGCGTCGTCTACTGGCTCGTCATTCACCTGCTCGACCGGCCGGCCGCGTTCCGCGCGGCGCACAGGCTGCTCGCGCCGGGTGGGTTCGCCTGCGCGGTGACGTTCGACTCGGACTACTTCTCGGGCTTCTGGCTCAGCCGTTACTTCCCGCGCCTCGAAGAGATCGACCGAGCGCGGTTTCCGACAGCCGACGAGCTCGGGGACGAGCTACGCGCGGCAGGCTTCGACCGCGTGCGGCTCGTCCGTCACCGCCAGCGCGAGCGGATCGACCGCGAGACCGCCCTGGTGAAGATCGCCGGCCGCCACATCTCGACCTTCGACCTCCTGGACGAGGAGGAGTACGAGCGCGGCCGGGCGCTGGCCGAGCGCGAACTGCCTGCGCACGTCGACGTCGACGTCTACTGGTTGATCGCGATCGCCGGGCGCTAGCGTCCACTAGAGTCCCGGAACTCAAAAAAGGGGGGAACATGGCGAAGCAGCTCAAGTGCGCGGACGTCGGCTTCAACTGCGACGCGCAGATCAACGCCGAGACCGAGGAGGAGGTCATGGCCCAGGCCGGCGAGCACGCGCGAACCGTCCACGGCCTGTCGGACAGCGAGCTCCAGGAGAGCGAAGGAGCGATCCGAGCCGCTATCCGCGACGTCTAGATCTAACTAGATCTGCCAGGAGCCGCCGCGTAGGACGGGGACCTCGTCACCGTCGCGCGTGATGCCCGTGACGTCCACGTCGTCGCCGCCGATCATGAAGTCGATGTGGATCGCGCTCGTGTTGATCTTGTCGGCGTCCTCCGCGCCCACCGTGACCTCGTAAGCGTTGCCGAGCGCCACGTGGCTCGCGGCGTTCTCGTCTAGGAGCGTGTTGTAGAAGGTCGTCCCGAGTCTCCCGATCCGGCCTTCACGGTCGACGAGCGCCACCTCGCCGAGCCGTGAGGCGTCGGCGTCGCGAGCGGCACGCTCGCGTAGCAAGTCGACGCCGGTCCTGGCCTGGATGTCGACCGCGCGGCCGCCCTCGAAGCGAACCTCGAGACCGTCGATGATCGTCCCTGCGACGTCGAGCGGCTTCGTCGCGCGTACCAACCCCTCGGCGCGGGTCGGGTCCGGCGTCGTGTAGACCTCCTCCGTCGGCAGGTTCGGCATGTGCTCGACGTCGTCGACTGTCGTCGTCGAGCCGCCTTCCCAGATCGACGTGGGCAACAGGCCGATGATGATGTCGGTGCCGGGGCCCTGGAACCGGACCGAGTCGAAGTGGCGCTCGCTCAGCCTTGCTGCCGCAGAGTGCAGCGCCTCCTTCCGGTCGCGCCAGGCCGCGACGGGATCGTCCTCGTCGAGCCGGCAGACATGTGCGAGCTCCTCGCCGAGCCGCTCGAGTGCGGCGTCACTGTCCAGATCGGGGTAGACAAGCTCGGCCCAGGGCCGAGTGGGGTAGGGAAGGATCGTCCAGTTGACGAGCCGCTTGTTGATGACCTCGAGCCGCTCCTGAAGATCCGGAAGCTGGTCGCGCCCGGCCCGCCTCGGGTCGACGCCGTTCAGGATCCCGGGCGAGACCCGTGGCACGAAGACGATCCGCGCGGCGTGCACGTCGCCGAGCTCGAGCATCCGCTTGCCCCACCACTCGGGGACGAAGTCGAGCGTGTCCTCGGCCGCGCGCTCGAGGCGCGCCCTCTTCACGTACGGGTCGAAGAAGATCGGATCGACGAACCGCGCTCCGCGGTCGTACGCGCGCGCGGCGACGGCGCGGACGATGGGCTCCATGCCGGTCTCCGCCTCGGTGGTGACGATCTGGCCGGGTTGGATGTTGGCGGCGAAGTCGACGGCCAGGGCGGCCAGGCGGTCGAGAGCCAGCTGATCCACGCGCCGGAGGATAGTGGACGGGACGTCGTCCGCCGGGGCCGTCTAAACCCGGCTGCTGAGAAGGGTGCGGCTGCACAGTGGATGTCGTCCGCTCGGCGGCGTCGCTTGCGATGCCGCAATGGAGGCCGCGGCGGCTTCGCCGCCGGGGCCGTCTAACCCCGGCTGCTGAGAAGGGTGCGGCTGCACAGTGGATGTCGTCCGCTCGGCGGCGTCGCTTGCGATGCCGCAATGGAGGCCGCGGCGGCTTCGCCGCCGGGGCCGTCTAACCCGGCTGGTGAGAAGGGTGCGGCTGCACAGTGGATGTCGTCCGCAGGACGCGCTACTCTCCTGCGCGACCACGAACCCCTTTAACCCGGTCCCGTGAGGCCGGAAAGGAGTAGCAAATGACTCTGCCTGTCCCTGCTGCGCTGCGCCCGCGCGCGTGAGCGCTGTGAACACCGAGCGCGAGACCGTTCTGCTCGATCGCGACGACGTCGAGCGGACGCTCTCCCGGATCGCGCACGAGATCATCGAGGGCAATCCCGATCTCGACACGGTCGCGCTCGTCGGGATCCACACCCGCGGCGTGCCGCTCGCCCAGCGCCTGCGTCGGAGGATTGCGGAATTCACCGGCCGCGAGGTCGCGCTCGGCCAGCTCGACATCACCTTCTACCGCGACGACGTCCACGTCCGCGGCCGCGAGGCGCCCCAGCACGCGCAGCCGCTCGTCCGCGACTCGAAGCTGGACTTCGGGCTCGACGGGATGACCTGCGTGCTCGTCGACGACGTCCTCTACACCGGGAGGACGATCCGCGCCGCGGTCGAGGCGCTCTTCGACTACGGCCGCCCGGCGCGCGTTCAGCTGGCCGTGCTCGCCGACCGCGGCCATCGCGAGCTGCCGATCCGCCCCGACTATGTCGGCAAGAACTTTCCGACCCACCGCGACGAGCGCATCCAGGTGCAGCTCGTCGAGGTCGACGAGGTCGACCAGGTCCTGTTGATCCCTGCAGCGGAGGAGGAGGAGGAGACCCCCAATGGCTGAGATACGCGTCATGCGGGAGGACCTGCTCCCGCCGAAAGAGCCACCGCGGCGGCACCTGATCTCGATCGGAGACCTCGAGCGCGAGGACGTAGAGCGGCTGCTCGCGACCGCGCGTAGCTTCGAGCGCTCGCTCGAGCGGGAGCTGAAGAAGCTGCCGACGCTGCGCGGCAAGACCGTCGTCAACGTCTTTTACGAGTCCTCGACCCGCACCTCCTCGAGCTTCGAGCTCGCCGCGAAGCGGCTCTCCGCGGACACGATGTCGATCAAGGCCGCCGGTTCGTCGGTCGACAAGGGCGAGTCGCTGAAGGACACGGCGCTGACACTCGGCGCCTACGACCCGGACGTGATCGTGATCAGGCACCCGCAGATCGGCGCGCCGCAGCTCGTCGCCCGCTTCACTGGCGCGCACGTCGTCAACGCCGGCGACGGCAAGCACCAGCACCCGACCCAGGCGCTGCTCGACCTGTACACGATCCAGGAGGAGCTCGGCCGGATCGAAGGCCTCCACGTGGCGATCGTCGGCGACGTCCTCCACTCACGGGTCGCGCGTTCGAACATCCAGGCGCTCGCCCTGATGGGCGCGCGGGTGACGCTGGTCGGGCCGCCGCCGCTGATCCCGCGCGGGATCGAGGCGATGGGCTGCGAGGTCGCGTACGAGATCGATGCCATCAAGGCCGCGGACGTCGTGTACGTCCTGCGCATGCAACGCGAGCGGATGGCCGAGGGCGCCAACTACGTGCCCTCGCTGCGCGAGTACACCGCCCGCTGGGGCGTGACAGCGGAGCGGCTGCGCCCGGGGCAGAAGGTGATGCACCCCGGCCCGATGAACCGCGGCGTCGAGATCGACGGCGCCGTCGCGGACGCAGCCGACGCCTTGATCGAGCGTCAGGTGCGCTCGGGCCTCGTCGTCCGGATGGCCGTGCTCTACGACCTGCTCACACACGGGCCGGCCGGTGTCCAGGCCGGCGCCCTTCACGAGATCGGAGCCGCGTGATGCTGTTCGGGAAGACAGGCGAAGAGAACCTGGTCGTCCGCGGGGCGAGGGTGATCGACCCGGCCGAGGGGGTAGACGCCCTCCTGGACGTCCGCGTGGACGCCGGCGTCGTCGCGCAACTCGGCACGAATCTCGAGACGAACGAGCACCGCGTCATCGACGGCGAGGGCCTCGTGCTCGCGCCGGCGTTCGTCGATCCTCACGTTCACCTGCGGACACCGGGGCGCGAGGACGAGGAGACGATCGCGACGGGCAGCGCGGCTGCGGCGGCCGGCGGCTACTGCGCCATCCTGGCGATGCCGAACACCGAGCCGGTCGTCGACTCGGCCCCAGTGCTTGGCTCGCTGACGGAGGCGGCGCAGACCGATGCGGAGGTGCCGGTCGGCTTCCTCGCCGCGATCACAAAGGGCCAGGAGGGGGCGGAGCTGACCGAAATGGCGGAGCTCGGCGACGCGGGCGCAGCCGGGTTCACGGACGACGGCCGTCCCGTCGTCGCGCCCGGGCTGATGCGCCGGGCGCTCCAGTACAGCTCGGTGACGGGGCGGCGCCTCGCTCTCCACTGCGAGGAGCCGACGCTCTCCAAGGGCGGCCAGATGCACGAGGGAGCCGTCTCGGCAGAGCTCGGCTTCGCCGGCTACCCGTCGGTGGCCGAGAGCCTGATGGTGGCGCGCGACCTGGCGCTCGCGGGCTACGAGCGCCGGCCGCTGCACCTCATGCACATGTCGGCGCGCGAGTCGGTGGAGGCCCTCTCCCGGGCGCAGGTGGGCGGCGTCGCCGCCACGGGCGAGGTGACGCCGCACCACCTCTGCCTCACCGACGAAGCCGTGCGCTCGCTCGACTCGAACGTGAAGATGAATCCGCCGCTTCGTGCCGAGGAGGACCGGCAGGCGCTGATCGCGGGGCTCCGCGACGGGACGATCGCCGCGGTCGCCACCGACCACGCGCCGCACGCGCGGCATGAGAAGGAGGTGCCGTTCGAGGCGGCGCCGTTCGGTGTCACCGGGCTCGAGACGGCCTTCCCGGCCCTCTATACGCACCTCGTCGAGCCGGGGCTACTGAAGCTCGAGACGGTGCTCGAGCGCATGTCGACCGGACCCGCCCGCGCGTACGGGCTTGATGCGCCGCGGATCGCCGTCGGCGCGCCGGCGAACCTCGTACTGCTCGACCTCAACGCGAGCCGGCGCGTCGCCGAGAGTGACTTCCGCTCCCGCTCGGCGAACTCGTGGCTGCTCGGCGAGACGGTGAAGGGCCAGGTGCGGCTGACCGTGGCGGCCGGGAGGGTCGCCTACGAGGGATGACCGCCGGGGCAGCACGCCACTACCTCGACCACGGCGACTGGCACTCGAAGGGGGATGCCTCATGAAGGGCTTTCTCGCCCTCGAAGACGGCACCGTCTTCCGCGGCGAATCGGTCGGCGCCGACGGCTTCGCATTCGGCGAGGCCGTGTTCACGACCGCGATGACCGGCTATCAGGAGATCGTCACCGACCCGAGCTTCGCGGAGCAGATCGTCGCCTTCACGGCGCCGATGGTCGGCAACTACGGCGTCGAGTCGAGGCGCTCGGAGTCGACCCGGCCGCACGCACGCGCAGTCGTGATGCGCGAGGCGCGCGGGCCCGCCTGGACGGACTGGCTGGTCGGGCACGGGCTCGTCGCGCTCTCCGGAATCGACACACGCACGCTGACGCTGCACCTGCGCAGCCGCGGCGCCATGCGCGCCGTCGCGGTTGCAGGGGACGCATCCGTCGACGAAGCCGTGCGGGCCGCGCATGAGCAGCCGGCACTAGAAGGCCGGGCGCTCGTCGCTGACGTTTCGACGGCCGAGCCGTATGTGGCCAGCGAGTCGGGCAGAGCCCGAATTGCCCTGGTCGACTACGGCTGCAAGCGCTCGATCCTGAAGCGGCTCGCGGCCGCGGGCGCGGCGGTGACGGTCTTCCCGCACTCGGCCCAGGTCCGCGACCTACATACCTTCGACGGCATCCTGCTCTCGAACGGGCCCGGCGACCCGGAGCCGCTCCACGACGAGGTCGACACCGTTCGCGCGTTGCTCGGCCGCGTCCCGATCCTCGGGATCTGCCTCGGCCACCAGTTGCTGGCGCTCGCGACCGGGCACGAGACCTACAAGCTGCCCTTCGGTCACCGCGGCGCCAACCATCCGGTGCTCGACAAGCGGACCGACCGCGTGCTCGTGACGAGCCAGAACCACGGCTTCGCGGTCAAGGCGAGCGCGGCGAAGGAAGTCACTCACGTCTCGCTCTACGACGGAACCGTCGAGGGGCTCGACTTCCCGTGGCTGCGGGCTCGCTCGCTTCAGTTCCATCCCGAGGCCGGGCCCGGGCCGCACGACGCCTGGGCGCTCTTCGAGGAGTGGGTCGGGGAGGTGTCGACCCGTGCCGCGGCGGCGTGACCTGCGCTCGATCTGCCTGATCGGCTCCGGCCCGATCGTGATCGGCCAGGCCTGCGAGTTCGACTACGCGGGCTCTCAGGCGCTGAAGGTTCTCCGCGAGGACGGCTTCCGGACGATCGTCGTCAACTCCAACCCGGCGACGATCATGACCGACCCCGGCTTCGCCGACCGGACCTACCTCGAGCCGCTCGACCTCGCCGGAGTCGCTGACGTACTCGGCCGCGAGCGGCCCGATGCGCTCCTGCCGACGCTGGGCGGGCAGACGGCGCTCAACCTCGCGATGGAGCTCGTCGCGGAGGGCGTGCTCGAGGCGCTCGGGATCGAGCTGATCGGCGCCGGCCCCGAGGTGATCCGGCGCGCCGAGGACCGGGAGCTCTTCCGCGAGACGGTCCGGCTGACGGGGCTGAAGGTGCCCGAGTCGACCATCGTCATCGACCCGGCCGACGTCCCGGTCGACTTGAGCTTCCCGGTCATCCTGCGCCCGGCGTTCACGCTGGGGGGCCACGGCGGCGGAACGGCGTCGTCGTGGCAGGAGCTTGCTGGACTCCTCGACCGAGCACTGCAGGAGAGCCCCGTGCGCCAGGTCCTCGTCGAGGAATCGCTGCTGGGCTGGGACGAGTTCGAGCTCGAGGTGATCCGCGACCGACGTGACAACGTCGTGATCGTCTGCTCGATCGAGAACCTCGACCCGATGGGCGTGCACACGGGCGATTCGGTCACCGTCGCGCCGCAGATGACGCTCTCCGACGAGGCCTACCAGGAGCTCCGCGACGCCGCGATCGACGTGATCCGCGCCGTCGGGGTCGAGTGCGGCGGTTCGAACATTCAGTTCGCGCGCCACCGCGAGACGGGCGAGCTGCGGGTGATCGAGATGAATCCGCGCGTCTCTCGCTCCTCCGCGCTCGCGTCGAAGGCGACCGGCTACCCGATTGCGAAGGTCGCCGCGAAGTTGGCGGTCGGCTACACGCTCGACGAGATCCCGAACGACCTGACGGGCACGACGCCGGCCAGCTTCGAGCCGACGCTCGACTACGTCATTGTCAAGGTTCCGCGGTTCGCCTTCGAAAAGTTTCCCGGCGCCGAGACGGAGCTCGGCACACAGATGAAGTCGGTCGGCGAGGCGATGGGGATAGGTCGCACGTTCACCGAGGCATTCCTCAAGGCCGTGCGCTCGCGAGAGCTTGACGGCGGCGCGGTGACGCCGTGGGCGGCTCTCGACGCCATCCCGAACGGTGTCCACCCGTGGTTTCGACGCGAGCTCGAGTCCGTGACCGCGGCGCTCGAACGTGTGCAGTCGCAGGACGATCTCGTCGCGGACGACTGGGTGCGTCTGAAGCGGCTCGGTCTCTCCGACGCCGACATCGGCGCCGCGTGCGGGGTCGACGAGGACGCCGCGCGCGCTCGACGGCGCGGCTGCGGCGTGAAGCCCGCGTACCGCCGTGTCGACTCCTGCGCCGGCGAGGTCGAGGCGGGCTCGAACTACCTGTATTCGACGTGGGGCGAAGCCGACGAGAAGCCTACGGCCCCTGGGCAATCGATCGTGATCTTGGGCTCGGGCCCGAACCGGATCGGCCAGGGGATCGAGTTCGACTACTGCTGCGTCCATGCGGCCAAGACCTTCCGCGAGCTCGGCTACGAGGCGGTGATGGTCAACTGCAACCCGGAGACCGTCTCGACGGACTACGACACCTCCGACAGGCTCTACTTCGAGCCGCTCGGCGTCGAGGAGGTCCTGGCGATCTGCGAGCGGGAGCGCCCCGCCGGCGTCGTCACGCAGTTCGGCGGCCAGACCCCGCTCAAGCTGGCCCGGTCCCTCGAGGCCGCGGGCCACAGGATCCTCGGAACCTCGCCGGAGACGATCGATCTCGCCGAGGACCGCGAGCGGTTTGCGGCGTTGCTCGACCGCCTGAAGATACGCTGCCCAGCCTGGGCGACCGCGGCCGAGCCCGACGAGGCGGTCGTCGTCGCGGACCGGATCGGCTACCCGGTGCTCGTGCGGCCCTCGTACGTGCTCGGCGGCCGGGCGATGCGGGTCTGTTACGGGCCTGACGAGGTGCGGGCGGCAATGTCGGGCACTGCAGGCGGGCGCGCCGGCGAAGCCGCCACGCCCTTCGAGCGGCATCGCGAGCGACGCGTTGGTGAGCGCGTCCTCCTGGACCGCTTCCTCGAGCAGGCGCTCGAGCTCGACGTCGACGCCCTCTGCGACGGGGAGGACACATACGTCGCCGCGGTCATGCAGCACGTCGAGGAGGCCGGCGTCCACTCCGGCGACTCCGCCTGCGTGCTCCCTGCGCCCTCGTTGAGCCCGCTCGAGCGGACGTATCTCGAGGAGGTCGTCCGCGAGCTCGGCGGCGCGCTCGGCGCCGTCGGTCTCCTGAACGTCCAGCTCGCGATCGCGGACGGCGAGCTCTACGTGCTGGAGGTCAACCCGCGCGCATCGCGGACAGTGCCGTTCGCGAGCAAGGCGAGCGGGATCAACCTCGTCGCGGCGGCCTGCCGCCTGGCCGGCGGAGCGAATCTCGGCGAGCTCGACCTCCCGGCCGACCCGACGCCGGCGCAGGTGAGCGTCAAGGCGGCGGTGCTCCCGTTCGCGCGGTTCCCCGGCGCCGACCCGGTGCTCGGCCCGGAGATGCGTGCGACCGGCGAGGTGATGGCGACCGCGGCCGACTTCCCGACCGCGTTCGCGAAGGCCGAGCGCGCAGCCGGCCGCGGCTTGCCGACCGAGGGCACGGCCTTCATCTCGGTTTGCGATGCTCACAAGCAGGCGATCGTGCCGGTTGCCCATGCGCTCGCAGGGCTCGGCTTCGAAGTCGTCGCGACCGCCGGCACCGCGCACGTGCTCGCCGCCGCGGGTCTCGCCGTCGAGTCCGTGCGCAAGGTCACCGAGGCTGGTGACGGGCCGAGCGTCGTCGATCTGATCCGGCGCGGCCGGGTCGAGCTCGTCGTGAACACCCCGCAGGGCTCGGGCGCCCGGACGGACGGGTATCGCATCCGCGAGGCCGCCCTCGTCGCACGGGTCCCGTGCATCACGACGATCTCGGGTGCCGCCGCAGCCGTCGAGGCGATCGCGCACGCCCAGCCCGAGATCTCCGTCAGCCTCCAGGAGCGGATCGGTGCAGCAAGAGCGAGCTGAGGAAGCACGGGGGAACCCATGGGTCCCCTATGAGCCCCCTCCTTCTTGGTCTCCGCACCGCAGTCGGCGCTGCGCCTCCCGCCGGGCCAAGCCCGGCTCCGGCGGCGAACCGCCTCGTGTTCCCGGACCCGTCGCGCCCAATGTCCGCATTTAGTCGCGAGCACACATCTGTTGTCGCGAGCGAGGTCGTCGGTCCGTACACACTTCTGCGGGTTAAGCGCGGACGCCTCGAATCTGGGATTCCCGGCCAGTTCTTCATGCTCGAGGCGCCTGGTCGCCCGCTGCCGCGGCCGATGAGCCTCTGCCTTGCGCCGCCCGGGGAGCTCGCCTTCCTGATCGACCCGATCGGGCCGGGGACCCGCGCGCTCTGCGCTCTCGAGCCCGGCGAGGGGGTGTCGATCCTCGGGCCGCTCGGGAACGGTTATCGCCTCGATGTCGAGCGTCCGCTCCTCGTCGGCGGCGGGATCGGCGTTGCGCCGCTGCCCTACCTCTCCGAGGCGCTGAACGGGCCTCCTGCGGTCCTCGGGTTCCGGACCGCAACGCATGCCGAGGCGGCGGAGCTCCTTCCAGGCGCACAGGTGGTGGTCGACCCGATCCTCGTGACCGACGCGATGCCGGCCGGCCACGACGTGCTCGCCTGCGGGCCGGAGCCGATGCTCCAGGCGGTCGGACGGCTCGAGCCCGCCGCGCAACTCGCCTGGGAGGCGCCGATGGCGTGCGGCTACGGTGCCTGCTACGGCTGCGCGGTCGAGATCGACGGCGAGATCAGGCGCCTCTGCGTCGAAGGGCCGGTGCTCGAGGCGGAGGCCGTCGCGGCATGAAGATTCTTAACGCTTCCGGCTGCCTCGACGCGCTGACGGCGCCCGAGATCGCACGCTCGCTGGACGCTTTCGTGACGAAGACGGTGACGCCGCTCGCGCGCGAGGGGAACGAGCCGCCGCGGATCGCAGAGGTCGAGCACGGGATGCTGAACTCGATCGGGCTCGCCAACCCTGGGATCGACTGCTTCCTCTCGATCAACCTGCCCCGACTGGCGGAGCTCGACGTGCCGATCTGGGTATCGGTCGGCGGCTTCGAGGTCGCGGACTACGCCGAGCTTTGCGATCGGCTCGACGACCTCCCCGAGGTCGCGGCGATCGAGTTGAACGTCTCCTGCCCGAACGTCGACAACGTGCCGGCGAGCGTGGGGGAGATCGTCGCCGCGGCGCGCGGCGCGACCAGAAAGCCCCTCTTCACGAAGCTCTCACCTGCGACCGCCGATGTCGCGGAGGTCGCGCAGGCCGCGCATCGCGCCGGCACCGACGGGCTCTCGCTCGTCAACACGATCCTCGGGCTCGCGCTCGACGAACGCACGCTCCAGCCGCGGCTGTCCCGCGCCGCCGGCGGCTTCTCGGGCCCGGCGCTGAAGCCGATTGCGCTGGCCGCGGTCCACGCTTGCTACGCGGCAACCAGGCTCCCGATCGTCGGTATGGGCGGCATCTCGTCCGGCCGGGACGCACTCGAGTTCATCGCCGCGGGCGCGTCGAGCGTCGCCCTCGGGACGATCCTCTTCTCCGACCCCCGCGCCCCGGACCGCGTCAGAAGCGAGCTTACGAAGGAGTTGACGAAGTTCGGCGTTGACGATCCCGACAACGCAATCGGCCTCTCCCACGCCGAACCGGCGCCGCATCTTGCGAAAGCGGAGCGCGCGGCGACGGTGTCCAGCTAGTAAACACCCTGCAAATTGGCCTGTTTCACGGTGGTTGACGGCCTCGTCCCACTTGTTAGTATGCGGCGTTCGTGCCAGCGCTCAAGACTCAGGCCCAGGCACCGCTCCGCTCGCTCGACCAGCGCATGGAGGCGCTCAAGCGGGCGAACGACATTCGTGTCCGCAGGGCGCAGCTCAAGAAGGACCTCAAGAACGGCTCTGCCAGCATCGACGACGTCCTCCGCGACCCGCCGGAATACGTCTCGACTGCGAAGGTCTTCGACATCCTGATGGCCGTGCCGAAGTTCGGTCGCGTCAAGGCCGCCCGCTTCCTGAATCAGTGCAGGATCAGCCAGTCGAAGACCGTTGGAGGCCTGTCTGAGCGCCAGCGCGCCGAGCTCATCGGGCTCTTCAACAGGTAACCGGACGCGCCCGCCGGTCTTCGTCATCACCGGCACGTCCGGGGAGGGCAAAAGCACGCTGGCACGGATGCTGCTGGAGCGGGTTCCGGAGCTCGAGCTCGCCGTCTCGGTGACCACCCGCGAGAGACGGCCCAACGAGGCGGAAGGGCGCGAGTACTACTTCCGGAGCCAGGAGGAGTTCGAGCGCCTGCTCGCGGTCGATGAGTTCCTCGAGTGGGTCGAGTGGCCATGGGGAGAGCGCAAGCGCGCCGGCACGCTGTGGTCCGAGGTCGAGCGGATCACGGAGAAGGGCCATCCGGTGCTCCTGGAGCTCGAGACCGGCGGCGCATTGGCCGTCCGCGACCGGATCCCGGGCAGCGTCACGATCTTCATCACCGCCCCGAACCGCGAGGAGCTCGAACGGCGCCTGCGTTCGCGCGGCACTGAGAGCGAGGCCGAGATTGAGCAGCGCCTCGCCCAGGCGCTTGAACAGCGCAAGCTCGCCGGCGAGTTCGCCTATACGGTCGTCAACGACGACCTCGAACGCGCAATTGCCGAGCTCGAGGGCATCGTCCGAAGAGAGCTTGCGGCGGCGCGTCTCTGAGGGAGGGACTGACCCCGCAGGGGTCTGTCCCAAGAACCGTTTCGGTGGGACAGTCCCCGTTCGGGGGCAGTCCCTGGGCGGCAGGTAGCATCCCCGGACAATGATCCACCCACGCATCGACACCCTGCTCGAGAACGTCGATTCGCGCTACGCCCTCGTGATCGTGGCGGCGAAGCGCGCCCGGCAGATCAACAACTACCACCACCAGCTCGGCGAAGGCACGTTCGACCAGTTCCTGCCCCCACTCATCGAGTCCCGGTCGAAGAACTACCTGACGATGGCGCTCGAAGAGACCGCGGAGGGCAAGATCAAGTACGCCTACCCGAAGTAGAAGTAGGGGAACCAAGGGTTCCCCTACGGGACCCCTCCTTCATGGAGGCGATCCAACGATGGAGGTGCGGCTCCCGCCGGGCGGATCCCGGCTCCGCCTGCAAGCGGTGCAGGCGACTCGGCCGAACGGGCTTGTAACAGACTGTTACTTGGGCGTACCGGCCTGACTGAGCGGTTCTTCGTGCCGGTTCTCTCAGTTCAGCCGTGTCCTTCTTTGCAACAGACTGTTACTTGGAATGCCGGGATGCGAGTCCGCCTTGTGTGGTCTTGCTGATTGACGTCTGCGTTACGCGGGCACGTTGCAGGCGGTCTTGGGCTCTCCCGCGTCGATCTTCCTACGTTCGAAGGGCAAAATGTGGCTCATGGCACGGGTCGTGCTCGGCGTCACCGCCGGAATCGCTGCCTACAAGGCGGCCGAGCTGGCCCGCCTCCTGGTCAAGGCCGGCCACGAGGTCACGCCGATCCTGACGCCCGAGGCCGAGAGTTTCGTCACGGCCAAGACCTTCGAGGCGCTGGCGAGGCGGGAGGCGCCGCGGGAGCTCTACCCGCACCTCGTCGAGGCGGACTTGCTCGTGATCGCGCCGCTGTCCGCGAACACGCTCGCGAAGATCGCTCACGGCCTCGCCGACAACCTGCTGACGCAGACGGCGCTCGCCTTCGAAGGCCCGCTACTGGCCGCGCCGGCGATGAACCCGCGCATGTGGGTCAACCGGGCCACGCGAGAAAACGTCGCACTCCTGCGGGAGCGCGGCGTCGTTCTGGTCGGTCCTGAAGAGGGCGAGCTGGCCGAAGGCGAGTGGGGCCTCGGCCGAATGAGCGAGCCCGAGCAGATCTTCGAGCGCATCGAGGCCGTGCTGGCGCGCCGCGCGCAGCTGCTTGGCAAGCGGGTTCTCGTCAGTGCAGGCGGGACGCGTGAGCCGCTCGACGCCGTGCGCTTCCTCGGCAACCGCTCGTCCGGGCGGATGGGGGTCGCGCTTGCCGAGGAGGCGAGGCTGAGGGGTGCCGACGTCACGCTCGTCGCGGCAAACCTGGCAGTGCCGGTGCCCGGGAAGGTCGAAATCGTGCCGGCGCCCACTGCCGAGGAGCTCGAGCGAGAGGTTCTGGCGCGCTCGGACGCCGACGTCGTCGTCATGGCGGCCGCCGTCGCCGACTACCGCCCGGCGGAGCCGACAGCCGAGAAGCGGCCCAAGGACGGCGAGCCGTGGACGGTCACACTCGAGCCGACCGCCGACGTGCTCAGGCAGCTCGGCGAGCAGCGCCGCGAAAGCCAGGTGCTGATCGGCTTCGCAGCCGACCGGGGCGAGACGGGCCTCGCGCGCGCGCGCGAGAAGCTGGCGGCGAAACTCACCGACCTGATCGTCTTCAACGACGTCTCAAGAGACGACATCGGTTTCGATTCGGCCGAGAACGAGGTCGTGCTCGTCTCGGCCGCCGGCGAGCGGCGAATCCAGAAAGCGCGGAAGGAGCGAATCGCGAGTGAGATCGTCGACGAGATCGTGAAACTAGTGCCGGGGGCGTGATGGACGACCCGCTCGCAAGCGCCGCGACCCGGATACGGTCGGACGAAGCCGTCCGCCGCGTCGTCGAGAACCTCGGCGCGGTGGTCCGCGCGCCTGCGGAGACGCTCGAGCTCACCGTCCTCTGCCTGCTGGCGGAGGGCCACCTGATTATCGAAGACCTGCCTGGAGTGGGGAAGACCACGCTGGCGAAGGCGCTTGCGCGAAGCGTCGACTGCTCCTTTTCGCGCCTCCAGTTCACGCCCGACCTGCTGCCCTCCGACGTCACCGGGGTCAACGTCTTCAACCAGCGCTCGAACGAGTTCGAGTTCCGGCCCGGGCCCGTCTTCGCGAATCTGCTGCTCGTCGACGAGATCAATCGCGCCTCGCCAAAGACCCAGGCGGCGCTGCTCGAGTGCATGCAAGAGGACCAGGTCACGATCGACGGCGTCTCCCACCGGCTCGTACGGCCCTTCATGGTGATCGCGACCCAGAATCCGGTCGAGTACGAGGGCACCTACCCGCTGCCGGAGGCGCAGCTCGACCGGTTCACGATGCGGCTCGGCATCGGCTACCCGCCGCTGGCGGATGAGGCGAGGATGCTCACCGAGCAGACGGTCGACCCGCCGCTCGACACGCTCGAGCCGGTCGCGACCGGGCCGGACGTGCTAGAGCTCATCGACCAGGCTCGCGCGATCTTCGTCGAAGAGAGCGTCAACCGCTACGTGGTCGCTCTCCTGCGGCAGACCCGGCAGGACGAGCGGCTTTACGTCGGCGCGAGCCCGCGGGCCGGCATCGCGCTGCTGCGGGTCGCGAAGGCCCGCGCCCTCGCGGCCGGGCGCGAGTTCGTTGAGCCCGACGACGTCAAGGCGGTCGCCGAGCCCGTGCTCGCGCACCGCTTGATGCTGGCGCCGGAAGCGCGCTCGGCGGGCCTGACCGCCCACGAGCTCGTCGAGGACGCACTCGAGCACACGCCGGTTCCGGTCTAGTGGCCCTCCCGGCACCATTCGCCGGCCTCTGGCACGCGATAAGCGGCGCCATGCGGCGTCCTCAGTCGCGCCCGTACCTTCTCGGTACGAGCGCTCCCTGCGTCCTTGCCTGGCTTGCTTCTCGCACCCGAGAGACTCGGCAATGGCACCGGGAGGACCACTGACGGCCAGGGGCCGCGCGCTGCTCGGCCTCGGTCTCCTGACCTACGTGGTCGCGCGGGCATTCGGCTCGAAGCCGCTGTACCCGGTCGCGCTCGGGCTCCTCTTCGCCCCGCTCGTCGCGTGGCTCTGGGTGTGGCTGGCGCAGGGACCGATGCGCCTGCGTCGCGAAATCGGCCCAGAGGTGCGCTACGAAGGCGACGACGTGGACGTGCAGCTGCTGCTCGACCACACGGCCACGGTTCCGGCGGCGTCGCTCGTCCTCGTCGAGCGGGTGGAGGGGCTCGGCGAGCGGCGGACACCCCTCGACTCGAAGCGGGGCCGCTACACGCTCGCGCGGCTGCGGCGCGGCCGTTACCACTTCCTCGAGGTTCGGGCGGTGATCGAGGACGCGTTCGGCCTGCAGCGCGCCGAGATCCCGCTCACCGCGCCGTGGACGCTGCTGGTCTACCCGCGCCTGGTCGAGCTCGACCGGCTCTTCTCCGAAGGCGGCACCTATGCGCAGGACGGTCGGCGGCTCCTGCTCCGGCGGCCGAGCGGCTTCGACCTGCACAGCGTGCGCGAGTACGAGCAGGGAGAGTCGCTGCGAAAGGTGCACTGGCGATCGACGGCCAAGCGCGGCCAGCTGATGGTGAAGGAGCTCGAAGACGCACCCCGAGACGAGGTCGCGATCCTGCTCGACGCCGAGGCCGGCACCGCCGTCGCGGAGAGCTTCGACCTGCAGGTGCGCGCGGCGGGCTCCCTGCTCCTCGCCCAGGCGCGGCGCGGAAGGCGCGCGGTGCTGGTCGTGAACGGCGCCAACCGGACCATCCAGAGGGTTCATTCGTACGAGACGGACTGGCGGCAGGCGTACGACCTGCTTGCAGCCGCCGAGCCCGACGGCCACGCGCCTGCGGCCTCGCTCCTCGGCGACGAGGGCAACGTCATCTCGCGCGCGCTCGAGCTGACTGTGGTGACGTCGTCGCTATCGCCGCTGCTCATCGAGCGGCTGCTGCAGCGGACGATGAGCCAGCGGCGGGCTGCCCTCGTCTTCGTCGATCCGGCGAGCTTCGAGCCGAACGGCGACCGCGCGGCGCCGCGCACGGGGCTGCTTCGGCTCCAGGCGTCCGGCGTGCCGGTGGCCGTGCTCCGGCGCGGAGACGACCTCCTCGCCACGCTCGGCGGCGACGCGCTGCGAAGGGCCGCCGATGGCTAGAACCGCAGCTCTCTGCGCCGGGCCCGCGGCCCTGCTCGCCTGGAGCTGGCTGCGGCTCGGGGAGCCGCACGCGAAGGCCTCGACGGCCCTCTGGCTGATCGTTCTCGCCGTTGCGCCGGCCCTGCTCCCGCGTCTGCGTCTGCGCCTGCTGGCACTCATCCCGGCCACCGTGCTTGCCTTGCACGCGGCGCTCGGTGTCTGGATCGTCCACCCGTTGCGGATGCTCGGGCGTTTCGGCCACGGCTTTCTCGAGTTCTACGACGTGCGGCTGCCGTTCGCGTCCGCCGCGCATCCGCGGATGGAGGACGTCTTGCTCGTGGCGCTCTTTGCATCGTGCGCGGTCGTGGCGCAGCTGGTCGCGGCCCGCAGGCCGGTGCTCGCGTCCCTTGCGGTCATCGTTGCGGCCGGCTGGCCGGCGACGCTTCTGACCGGCCCGGACGACCTGCAGCGCGGCGTCGTGCTGCTCGCGGTCGTGCTCTCGCTCGTCGTCGGCCTTGGCGAGCGGCCCCAGCCGCGGCGCCTCGGGCTCGCGGCGCTCGCCGGCGGCACGATCGTGGTTGCCGCCTTCGCGGCCTCGACCTCGTCGGCCGTCGCCAGCGGCCAGGTCCTCCACTGGCAGGGGTGGGACTTCTACACGAAGCCTCCGAAGCCGGTCGGCGTCGAGTACGTCTGGAACTCCAACTACACCGGCCTGCACTTCCCGAAGAAGGTGACGACGATCCTGACGATCAAGGCGCCGAGCAGGCCGACGTATTGGCGCGCGACGACGCTTGACGAGTTCGACGGCGGCGGCTGGTTCGAGAACAACGCAGTCGCGGTGCAGCCGACGCGGATCGACGGCCGCGACGAGCTGCTGCAGGACCCCGAGCTGCCCGCCGCCGCCCGCGATCCCAGGCACTGGGTTCGGCAGGACGTCACCGTGCGGGCGCTCAACGACGAGCACCTGATCGGTGCGGCGCTCCCGGCCGCCTACGCGCCCGGCTCGCGGAGCGTCGACTACACCGCGGGCGGCGTCGCCAACCTCCAGGACACCCCGCTCTCGGACGGCGACCGCTACAGCGTCTGGAGCTACGAGCCGCAGCCGACGCCTCGGCAGCTGGCGGCGCTGCCCGCGCGGTATCCAGCGTCGATCCGCCGCACCGACCTCTACGTCGAGACACGCGCCCTGGCGCCGCCCTTCGGGGCGCCGAACCGCGCCGCGCTGATGGCGAAGCTCTTCCGGAGCTCGTACCGCGCACAGCAGTACGAGGGCTTCTACGCAACGGCTCAGCGGGTCGTGGGGCAGACGTCGAACCCGTATGCGGCCGCGCTCGAGCTCGAGGGCTGGTTCCGAAGCAGCGCCTTCCACTACGACCAGACGCCGCCGCCGATCGGGAACGTGCCTCCGCTCGTTGCGTTCGTGATGCAGACGCGGCAGGGCTACTGCCAGCACTTTGCGGGCGCGATGGCGCTGATGCTGCGCTACCTCGGGATTCCCGCGCGTGTCGCGGCCGGCTTCACCAGCGGCGTGTACGACCGAAGCACGCACGAGTGGACAGTCACCGACCACGACGCCCACACGTGGGTAGAGGCGTGGTTCCCGCACTACGGGTGGCTTCCATTCGACCCGACACCCGGCCGGGGCTCGCTCGGCGGCACCTACACGACCGCCTCGCTGCACTTCGATCTCTCGGACGGGCTGCTCGCGGTCGCGCGGCACCTGAAGCGGCCGGGATCGTTCAATCTCCGGACGCTCAAGGGTGGGGGCCGGGCCCACGGCGGAGCGGCGGCGGGCAAGGGCAAGGCGCAGACGAAGGCGAGCGCTTCGGGGGCGAGGATCGGGGCGCTGGTGCGGCTGCTGATCCTCGTCGCCGCGGCGCTCGTCGCCGCGATCGTTGTCTTGAAGCTGGCCGTCCGCAAACGCCGCTACCTGACCCGCGATCCCAGGAAGCTGGCGCGAGCCTGCATCCGTGAACTGGCGGACTTCGTCGCCGACCAGGGCGCGTCGGTGCCGCCGAGCGCGACGCTCCGCGACCTGTCCGGGATCGTCATGGACGAACTGGGCGTCTCGGCGTCCGAGTTCATCTCGGCTGCCGCCGAGGCGCGCTTCGGGCCCGCGACCGGCGCCCGCTATGCCGCTCGCTCGGC
>Ga0066903_100000660_pt1 | contig 22663 bp, 23 predicted proteins | sample PanSoiMetaGPlot1_FD_67491 | JGI IMG/M metagenome (GOLD analysis project Ga0066903, IMG submission 67491) | Tropical forest soil microbial communities from Panama analyzed to predict greenhouse gas emissions - Panama Soil - Plot 1 (version 2) | ecosystem: Environmental > Terrestrial > Soil >... | reverse complement strand
AACCTGTCGCGCCGCCTCGAACTGGTTGTCGCGCGCTCGGCCGGAATCTCGGCCTGGCAGTTCGTCTGGCCTGCGATCGTCGTCGCGCTGTTGCTGGGCGTCGTCACGACCGGGATCTATAATCCGCTGTCGTCGTCGCTGCGCGAGCATTCGGCCAGACTCGAGGCCGAGCTGTTCCGTGGGACGCGCAGCTTCCACGACCTCGGCAGCGGTTTCTGGGTACGCCAGCGCACCGAGGACGGCCAACAATCCATCATCAATGCCAAGACCAGCAGCCAGCAGGGCATTCAACTTGCCGGCGTGACCGTTTTCCAGTTCGACGATTTCGACCGTTTCCAGGGGCGAATCGAGGCCAAGAGCGCGGAGCTCCATACCGGATACTGGCGGTTGGAGGACGCGCGGATCTATACCGCCGGGAGCGAGGACCCACCTGTCGACCGGGCCGTCCATAATCTCAAGACCAATCTGACCCCCACCCAGGTACGGGAAAACTTCGCGACGCCCGAGACTGTGCCGTTTTGGCAACTCCCCGACTACATTAGCTTGGCCGAGAACGCAGGGACGGCTGCGGCCGGCTATCGCGTGCAGTACTATCAGCTATTGGCGCAGCCATTCTACCTGGCCGCGATGGTTCTGCTTGCGGCCTCCGTCAGCCTTCGGCCGGTCCGTTTCGGCGGAGTCCAGCAGATGGTCCTGGGCGGAGTGGTCGTAGGCTTCCTGCTGTACGTGATGTCGAAGGTGGTCGGAGACTTGAGCAAGGCCGGATTGATGCCGCCCGCGGTCGCCGCCGCGTTGCCTCCGTTTGCCGGTGGGCTAACGGGTCTGGTGATGCTGCTCTATCAGGAGGACGGGTGATGGCGCCGCCAACCGCCCCTCGTCCAATCCTGCCGCATTGCCGCTGGTGGTGCCTCGCCGCGGCGATGCTTGCCGTCGTCGCGCTCGGGATCGTGTCGAGCGGGCGGCCGTCGTATGCGCAGCAGAACCCGATGATCAACTTCCCGGCGCGCCCGAAGACGCCGACGCAGCCCGGTCAAGGCCTGCTGCAGGGCGGCCTGAAGAACCCCAATGTGAAGACCACCAAGGAGCAGATGCTCGTCCGCGCCGGCGAGATCCACTACGACTACACCAACGAGCGCGTCTCCGCCGTCGGCAATGTGCAGATCTACTATTCGGGATCGACGCTGGAAGCCGACAAGGTCATTTACGATCAGCGCACCAAGCGGCTCCATGCGGAGGGAAACGTTAAGCTGAGCGAGCCGGACGGGAAGGTCCTGTACGGGGAGATCCTCGATCTCAGCGACGATTTCCGCGACGGCTTCGTCGATTCATTAAAGCTCGATGGACCCGAGCAGACTCGCTTAGCCGCCACCCGCGGCGAACGCACCAGCGGCAACATCACCGTCTTCCAGAACGGCGTCTACACCGCCTGCGAGCCCTGCAAGGACGACCCCCGCAAGCCGCCGAAGTGGCAGGTCAAGGCCGCCCGGATCATTCACGATCAGGGCGAGAAGATGATGTATTTCGAGGACGCGCGTATCGAATTCTTCGGCGTGCCGCTCGCCTGGTTGCCGTATTTCTCGGCCCCCGATCCGACCGCCAGGCGCAAGAGCGGATTCCTGATGCCGACGTACCACACCGGCTCGGCGTTCGGCTTGGGCGTCGTGACCCCGTATTACTGGGCGCTCGCGCCCGACTACGACGCCACCATCACGCCGATGATCACGAGCAAGCAGGGTCCGCTCGTCCAGGCCGAATGGCGCCAGCGCCTCGTCAACGGCTCCTACACGATCCGCGGCAGCGGCATTTTCCAGCTCGACAAGCAGGCGTTCCTCGATAAGGGCGATATCCCCGGCAACCGCGATTTTCGCGGCAGCATCGCCTCCGAGGGTCAGTTCAGGCTGAGTGACAAATGGGTCTATGGCTGGGACGGGACGCTGATCACCGACCGCGCATATTTCCAGGACTACGGGCTCTACCGCCGCCAGAATGTCAATCTGCTGGCTTCGACACCTGACTACGTGCTGTCGCAAGCCTATCTGCAGGGGCGCGGTGAGCGCAGCTTCTTTGACGCGCGGGCGATGTATTTCTACGGCTTCTCCAGCGCCGACAGCCAGCAGCAGATTCCTGTCGTCCATCCGGTGATCGAACACGACTACACCGCCAATCAGCCGATATTCGGCGGCGAGCTCAACGTGCGCAGCAATCTCACCAGCCTGACCCGGCAGGCGCCGAACTTCGATCCGGTCAACCAGAACGCCGCCCTTAACGGCCTCTGCCTCACCACCGCTGATCCGGCCGTCAAGAACCTGAACAACTGCCTGCTGCGCGGTACACCCGGCACCTTTTCGCGCCTGTCGAGCGAGGTGAACTGGCGCCGCACGATCGTCGATTCCTTCGGCCAAGTCTTTACACCGTTCGTGTCGGCGCGCGGCGATGTTGCCAGCGTGCAGGTCCAGAACGACCCCGGCGTCTCTAACTACGTGACGACCGGCTCAAACGACGTCACCCGCGGCATGGCGTCAGTCGGCCTCGAATATCGGTATCCATTCATCAGCGTGCAATCTTGGGGCACCCAGACCATCGAACCGATCGCACAGATCATCGCCCGACCGAATGAGACAGGCATCGGGCAGTTCCCGAACGAAGACTCGCAGAGCTTCCAGTTCGACGCCAGCAACCTGTTCCGGGTCAATAAATTCTCCGGCTGGGACCGCGTCGAGGGCGGCGGACGATTGAATGCCGGCATCCAATATACGGCGCAGTTCAATCGTGGCGGCTTCGTCAATGTGCTGTTCGGGCAATCCTATCATCTGTTCGGCCAGAATTCGTTCGCGGTGGGCGGACCGACCAATACCGGAATCCAGAGCGGCCTCGACACCGAGCGATCGGACTACGTCGCTCGCGCTTCCTACCAGCCGAATTCCACCCTCACCTTCACCTCGCGTTTCCGCATCGGCGAATCCGATTTCACCCTGCAGCGCTCCGAATTCGAGGCGACGGCCAACTTCGACCGATGGACCACCTCGCTGATGTATGGCAATTATGCGGCGCAGCCGGCGCTGGGCTTCCTGGAGCGCCGCGAAGGAGTGGTCGCCAGCGCCAAGTACAAGGTCAACCCGAACTGGCTGCTGCTCGGGGGAGTCCGTTACGACCTGCGGGCCGAACAGGTCACCGAAACCCAGCTTGGTGTCGGCTATATCGACGATTGCCTTATCTTGGCCCTGAATTACATCACAGAATTCAATTACAACTCGACCCAGAAGCAGAACCACTCGGTCATGCTCCAGCTCAGCCTGCGTACGCTGGGTGGGACTACCATCAGTACCGGGATTCCGTCGGTTTCGAGTCTCAACGAGGGTCTTGCGGGGTTGCCGAAATAGCTGCCGGTGATTCGGGGGCGGCAGCATTGACGCAGGCGAGATGGCCATGATTCACACGATCAAACCCGATGCCGCATGCCGACGGCTCCTCGCCGCCGCGCTGATACTCGTCGCCACGGCGATTGCAGCCTTCTCCCAAAACGTCGTCGTCGTCGTGAACGGTGAGCCGATCACCGCGCTCGACGTCGAGCAGCGCATGAAGTTCACTCAGCTGACGACCCAAAAGGCGCCGGTGCGCCACGACGTCATCAACGAACTCATCGACGAGAAGCTGAAGGTGCGCGAGGGCAAACGCTGGGGAATCGAGGTAAGCGATTCCGAGGTCGACAGCATGTACGCGACGATGGGCGGCCGCATGCGCTTCACCGCCGAGCAGCTGACGCAGAGCCTGGAGAAAGGCGGCATCAAGGCCAATACCCTCAAGGCCCGCATCCGCGCGGACTCGGTATGGCAGCAGCTTGTGCGCGGGCGATATCAGTCGAGCCTGCAGATACCGGACAAGGACGTTGAAGATGCGTTGAAGTCGCGCACCGACGCGGCACAGGGGGCGGCCCCGACGGTCGACTACGTCTTGCGGCCGATCTTGCTGCTGGTGCCCCCGGGATCCCCGCCCGCCGTGTCCGAAAACCGCCGCAAGGAGGCGGAAGCGCTGCGCGCCCGCTTCAAGAACTGCGAAGAAGGCCTTCCGATCGCGCGCGGAATGGGAGCGATCGTGCGCGACCAGGTCATTCGCAACTCGGGCGAGATCGCGACCGAGCAGCGCAAAATTCTCGACGGGGTCCCGGTCGGCCAACTGACCGCGCCGGAAGTCACCAAGCACGGCGTGGAAATGTACGCGATCTGCGGCAAGCAGGACTCGCGGGCCGATACGCCCGGCAAGCGTCAGACCCGCGACGCGTTGTACTCCGAGCGCTTTGAAAAGCAATCGAAGGCGTATTTGCAGCGGCTGCGTCGCGAAGCTCTGATCGAGCCCAGAGAATTCGCGCCCAGGTAGCTCGATGCCCCTTGCGCTGACGCTCGGCGAGCCGGCGGGCATCGGACCCGACATCGCCCTGGCGGCCTGGCGGCGGCGCGCCGAGTTCGATCTCGCCCCATTCTACCTCCTCGCCGATCCCGCCCTGATGCAACGGCGCGCCGAGCGCATCGCGCCGGATGTCCCGATCGCCGTGATCGAGCCGGGAGCGGCCCCCGCCGCGTTCGGTCGCGCCTTGCCGGTTGTCGACATCGGCGTCACGGTCACCGCCGAGCCCGGCCGGCCGGACCGGTCGAGCGCCGCGGCAGCGGTCGAGGCGATCCGCCGCGCAGTCCGCGATGTCGGCTTGGGCACCGCCGATGCCGTCGTTACCAATCCGGTCGCCAAGAACATTCTCTATCAGTCCGGCTTCGCCGAGCCCGGCCATACCGAGTATCTGGGCAAGCTTGCCGCCGCGATGACCGGCGGCTCTGTCCATCCGGTGATGATGCTGTGGTCGCCAGAACTCGCGGTGGTTCCAGTCACCATCCACCTGCCGCTGCGCGACGTTGTGACACGACTGACAACTGATCTCATCGTTACCACCGGCCGCATCGTGGCGCATGACCTCGCCGCGCGCTTCGGCATCGCCCGCCCGCGGCTCGCGGTCGCCGGCCTCAACCCCCACGCCGGCGAGGACGGCGCGCTCGGCGAGGAGGATCGCGCCATCGTTGCTCCGGCCGTCGAGCGCCTGAAGGCCGAGGGCTTCGATGCGCGCGGCCCGCTGCCGGCCGATACGCTGTTTCATGCGGCGGCGCGCGCGACCTACGACGCGGCGCTCGCCATGTATCACGACCAGGCGCTGATCCCGATCAAGACTCTGGCTTTCGATCACGCAGTCAATGTCACGCTCGGCCTACCGTTCGTACGCACCTCGCCGGACCACGGCACCGCCTTCGACATCGCCGGCACCGGCCGCGCCGATCCGTCGAGCCTGATCGCAGCGCTCCGGCTCGCTGAACGCCTGTCGTCCAGGCGCACGACGCCGGCCCCGTTGCGAGCATGAGCGACGATCTTCCGCCGCTGCGGGAGGTGATCCGGCGGTACGAGCTTCGCGCGAAGAAGTCGCTCGGCCAAAACTTCCTGCTCGATCTCAACCTCACCGGCCGCATCGCGCGCGCCGCCGGGCCGCTCGACGGCGTCAGCGTGCTCGAGATCGGCCCCGGTCCCGGCGGCCTCACCCGGGCGCTTCTCGCCCAGGGCGCGCGCGTGGTGGCGATCGAGCGCGACGACCGCGCGGTGGCCGCGCTCGCTGAACTCGCCGCACACTATCCGGGACGGCTCGAACTGGTTGCCGGCGACGCGCTCGGGTTCGATCCGCGCACCCATCCGGCCAGACCGGCGCGCATCGTCGCCAACTTGCCCTACAACATCGCGACTGCGCTCCTTGTCATCTGGCTCACTGCGGAGCCTTGGCCGCCCTGGTACGATCGCCTGGTGCTGATGTTCCAGCGCGAGGTCGCCGAGCGCATCACCGCCGCCCCGGGCTCGAAGACCTATGGCCGGCTTTCCGTGCTCGCGGGCTGGCGCACGCAGGCCCGCGTTCTGTTCGACATCGCAGCGTCCGCTTTCGTGCCGCCGCCCAAGGTCACCTCCTCGCTGGTCGAACTGGTGCCACGCCCACAGCCGCTGCCTTGCGACAGCCGCGCGCTGCAACGGGTAACCGAGGCCGCCTTCGGCCAGCGTCGCAAGATGCTGAGGCAGAGCTTGAAATCGCTCGGCATCGATCCGCTTGCGCTGCTCGGCGCGGCGCAGATCGAGCCGACGGCACGCGCCGAGGACATTGCGGTTGGTGGTTTCGTCGCGCTGGCGCGCGCCCTCAAGGAGAAGGCCGGGTCCTAACGAACTGTTAATCACCGGCGGCGCACGCTCCGAGGTTTCCGCCGCAACGGAGCGAGCCATGACCCTCAAAGCCGCCGTGGGTGTAAGGCGTCTCGTGCTTGCGGCCCTGATGGCAATCGCGACCCTTTCGCTCGCCAGCGCCCACGGTCCCGCCGAATGGATCGAGCGCGGCGGATACAAGAACGCCGCCGGCGAACTGTGCTGCGGCGAACGCGACTGTGTCGAACTCGCCGATGCCGATGTGACGGTGACCGCACGCGGTTATTTCGTCAGGAGCATCCGTGAGACGGTGCCGTACAACGAAGCGCTGCCCTCGCCCGATGGCCACTATTGGCGCTGCCAGTGGGGCGGCGTACGCAAGTGTTTCTTTGCGCCGCCGGGGACGATCTGAGCGGAGCGGTCGGCAACCGCGGCCTACAGCTTCGCCTGCAATCCGCGCACGAAAGCGGTGAGGCCGGTCTGTCGCTCGCGCTTGAGTCGCTCCGCAGACAGGATCGAGCGCACCTCGGCGAACGCATGTTCGATGTCGGTGTTGATCACGACGTAGTCGTATTCCGCCCAGTGGCTCATCTCGTCCGCTGCCCTGGCCATGCGAGCGCGAATGACGTCGTCGGAATCCTGAGCGCGGCTCCGCAGCCGTTCTTCGAGATCGGAAATGGAGGGCGGCAAGACGAAAATACTCACGAGGTCGCGGTCGGCCTTTTCGCGCAGCTGCTGAGTGCCCTGCCAATCGATATCGAACAGCACGTCGCGCCCCGCTGCGAGCGCCGTCTTCACCGGCCGCGCCAGCGTGCCGTAGTGGTTGCCGAAAACTTCCGCCCATTCGAGCAATTCGTTGCGGGCCACCATAGTGTCGAACGCGGCGCGATCGATGAAATGATAATCGCGTCCGTCGACCTCGCCCGGCCGCTTCCGGCGCGTGGTCACCGACACCGACAGCTCGACGACGGAGTCGGCCTGGAGCAGCCGGCGCGACAGCGTGGTCTTGCCGGCGCCCGAAGGCGAGGAAAGAACAAGCATCAGTCCGCGCCGGGCGATGGGGGCGTCGCCGCTAGCGGTCTCGGCCGCCGGCTTTCTCGCCATGATCGAGGATCCCCAGGAGTCTATTCGAGATTCTGCACCTGCTCGCGAAACTGCTCGACCACGTTCTTGAGCTCGAGCCCGATATTGGTGAGCGCCACGTCGTTCGATTTCGAACAGAGCGTATTGGCTTCGCGATTGAGTTCCTGTGCGAGGAAATCGAGCCGCCGTCCGATCGGCCCGCCCTGCGCAATCAGGCCGTCGGCCTGCGCCACGTGCGAGGCCAGCCGGTCGAGCTCCTCGCGGATGTCGGCCTTGGTCGCGATCAGGACCGCCTCCTGGTGAAGCCGATCCGCGTCAAGCCGCCCCGAGGCGTCGAGCAGCGTCGCCACCTGTTCGGCGATGCGCGCCTTGATCGCTTCCGGCCGACGGCCGGGCGTTGCCTCCGCGCGCGCCGTCAGCGCGGCAATCTCCTGCAAGCGCTGGCTCAGCACCTGCCCGAGCGCCGCACCTTCGCGGCGACGCATCGCGGCAAGCTCGGCAATGGCCTGCTGGAATCCGGCAACGGCCGCCTGCTCGGCCGCAAGCCGCTCGTCCGGCTTTTCGTCCTCATCGATCACCTCGATGATGCCCTTGAGCGTGAGGATGCCGTCGAGCCGGGGCGGTTCGGCATCCACCTTCCCGGTTAGGTCCTTGAGGGTCGCGAGCACGGCGTTGAGCACCGGTTCGTTCACCCGCACGACCGGCGCCACGCCCTGCCGTTCGGCGCTTAGCGTCGCATAGACGGACCCGCGCGCGAGCGCTTCGGCGGCGCGGCTACGCACCGGGATCTCGACCGCATCCCAACCGGACGGTAACCGCAGCCGCAGGTCGAGACCCTTGGCGTTGACCGATTTGACTTCCCAGGCCCAGGCGTACGGCCCGCACACGCCATGGCTGCGCGCGAAGCCGGTCATGCTTGAAAGCGCCATCGGCCGCAGCATCCTCGGCGAAACGACTCGGAGACCGACCTTAGCCGCGGCAAAACGGCGTCACAAGGCGGGGAGCCTGCGCCTACTGCTTCTTGGCCGTATTGCGCTTCGGCCGTGCCGGCGACGGGCTGATGCGCGGCGGTTCCTCGGTCTGGTACGCGCTCGTCGCCGAACTGCGCTCGCCCGCCTCGATGACGCGCAGACGGCTCACGTTGCGCTGGTGTTGCTCGAAGGTCTCGGCGAAGACATGGCCGCCGGTGCCGTCGGCAACGAAGAACAGCTCCCGCGTGCGCGCCGGATTGGCAGCCGCCTCGATCGAAGCACGGCCCGGATTGGCGATTGGTCCGGGCGGCAGGCCGTCGATCATGTAGGTATTGTAGGGCGTCGGGGTTTCCTTCTCGCTGCGGGTGATCGGATGGCCGAGCGAGCCCTTTCCACCGACCAGGCCGTAGATGATGGTCGGATCCGATTCGAGCCGCTTGCGCTGCTTCAGGCGGTTGACGAACACGGCGGCGACGCGCGTGCGTTCCTCCGGCTTGCTGGTCTCCTTCTCGATGATCGAGGCGAGTATGATCAACTGCTCGGGCGTCCGGATCGGCAGATCGGGCAGCCGCCGGTCCCAAATCTCCTGCAGGATCCGCCGGTGCTCGCGCTGCATGCGTTGGATCACCTGCTCGCGGGGCGCGCCGCGTGCGAACCGATAGCTTTCGGGGAGCAGCGTTCCTTCGTGCGGGATGTCCTTGATGTTGCCGGTGAGCATGTCGTTATCGAGCAGGCGGCGCACGATCTGCTCGGAGGTCAAGCCTTCCGGAATCGTGATGCTGTGTTGAATCACCTTGCCTTCGATGATGGTCTCGACCACTTCGCGGACGCTGGAGTGCTTGGCGAACAGGTATTCGCCCGACTTGAGCTGGGTGCTGGCCTTAAGCGCGACGACGCCGCCGACGAAGATGGCGGGATGCTCGTCGATCACGCCTTCCGAGCGCAGCAGTTGGGCGATCTCCATGACGCCGAGCCGCGGCGGGATATTGACCATCTTCTCCTGCTCGAGCGGTCCGGGCGCCTCGAAGCGGGTCTTGCCGACTGCGAAAGCAACGCCCCCGGCGATGGCGAGCAGGATCAGCAGCGTGAAGATCGCATTGCCGACGATCACCAGGGGATTGCGTGTTCGCCTCGAACGGCGGGTCGGAACATTCACGTGTTCGGGCTCCAGGGCAACGCGCGGCGAGCGCGGCGTAATGCGTTTCTGGTCCATCACCGACGTGCCGCCACCATCCTGTGGCCGCCCCGAGATGGGCGGTTCGGGCTCGCCTGCATCGATCATCACGCGGCTCGGAGCCGGGCCGGGAGGAACATGATGCGACGAACGCTGACCAGGATGTGGGCGTGTCGTTCCGACCAAACCCGTCATCGGCTCCGAGCGAATCGGCTGCTCAGTCTCGAGTGCTCCACGTGCACTCCCATTCGGGCGGGGTTGCGGCGAAAGCCCGGGAGCAGGCCGATGACTGCTCCGTGTTTGCGCATCGCTTTGGAAACGGTTGCGGAGCGTTGGAAGGGTATGACCGGTGGGGGCCGGGGGTGGGGCCTTGGTGGCAGGGCCGGGCGCCGGACGGTGCGGAGAAACCGGGGGCGGCGCTGCATGCGAGCCATTCGGCTGCACTGAGGGGCGCTGGCTTCGAGTTGTGGGTGCCGTGGGCGGTGTCGGCTCAGGAATGAGCGTTTGGCGCGGCCGCACATACGATCCGCGGGCGCTCCGGCCAGAGACGGGCAGTGCAATGGGGGTGCGCGGGCGCACCGGGCCATTCCCGCTCCCACCTGGCGGCGTCCCCTTTGAATTCACGGACGTGCCCCCACACAGACGCAAATCACCGACGTGGCGGAATCCACCATCGGACGTTCAAAGGCCAAATGCTGGTAATCTTGGCCCGTTACCACCGAAATCTGCCCGAAGCCGACCTCGGCCCCCCGGGTCCTAAGTTATTGCCGAATATGGCAACCATGGGACCGGGAACCCGCGCGGCGTTCAGTGCCAGAGGCTGCGAAATACCAGCGAAGCATTGGTGCCTCCGAAACCGAACGAATTCGAGAGCGCTACCTGGATATTGCGCTTTTTGGCCTCATGCGGAACTAGGTCGATGGGAGTATCCACAGATGGGTTGTCCAGGTTGATGGTAGGCGGGGCGACCTGATCGCGGATGGTGAGCACCGAAAAAATGGCTTCAACCGCCCCCGCCGCCCCCAGCAGGTGTCCGATCGAAGACTTGGTCGAGGACATGCTGAGGCGCCCGGCGGCATTGCCGACAAGCCGCTGCACCGCACCAAGCTCGATCTCGTCGCCGAGCGGAGTCGATGTCCCGTGCGCGTTGATATAGTCGACCTCCGCCGGCGAAATGCCGGCGCGGCGCAGCGCGGCCGTCATTGAGCGCATCGCCCCGTCGCCGTCGGGGGACGGCGCCGTGATGTGATAGGCGTCGCCCGACAGCCCGTAGCCGATCAGCTCCGCATAGATCCGGGCACCGCGCCGCTTGGCGTGCTCGTACTCCTCGAGCACCATCGCGCCCGCGCCCTCCGACAGGACGAACCCGTCGCGATCCTTGTCGTAGGGCCGTGATGCGCGCGCCGGCGTGTCGTTGAAGCCGGTCGACAGGGCGCGCGCAGCGGAAAAGCCGGCCATCGAAATGCGGTTGATCGGCGACTCGGTTCCACCCGCCAGCATGACGTCAGCGTCGCCGAGCGCCACCAGTCGACCGGCATCGCCGATGGCGTGCGAACCGGTCGAGCACGCCGTCACGACCGAATGGTTCGGACCCTTGAGCCCATGCTCGATCGAGATATAGCCCGCCGCCATATTGATGATGCGGCCCGGGACGAAGAATGGTGAGACGCGCCGCGGCCCCCGCTCCTTCAGCAGCACACCGGTGTCGGCGATCCCACCAGCCCCGCCGATGCCGGCACCGACGAGGACGCCGGTCGCGACCTGATCCTCATAGGATTGCGGGTTCCAGCCCGCGTCGTCCAGCGCTTGCCTCGCCGCGCACATCGCAAAGACGATGAACTCGTCGACCTTGCGCTGCTCCTTCGGCTCCATCCACTGATCCGGATTGTAGGTGCCGTCAGAGCCGTCGCCACGCGGGATCTGACCCGCGATCCGAGCGGGCAGGTCGGATACATCGAAGCGGTCGACGCAGCGCACCCCGCTTTCTGCGTTGAGCAGGCGCTGCCAGGTGGGCTCGACCCCGCACGCGAGCGGCGTCACCATGCCAAGGCCCGTGACGACCACACGTCTCATCTACGGCTCCTCAGGCCCCCGCGTCGGCGATCATACGTCTCGACGCCGCGAGGTCAAAGCCTCGCAACCGGGGCAGACCAACGTATACGAATACGGGAGAAATCAGCTCTTGGCGTTCTTCTCAAGAAACTTGACCGCGTCGCCCACGGTTAGGATGGTCTCGGCCGCGTCGTCGGGAATCTCGCAGCCGAATTCTTCCTCGAAGGCCATCACGAGTTCAACCGTGTCGAGACTGTCGGCGCCCAGGTCGTCGATAAAGCTCGCGTTCTCGGTCACCTTGTCGGCTTCGACGCCCAGGTGCTCAACGACGATCTTTTTCACCCGCTCGGCAATGTTGTCACTCATCGCTGCGCCCTCGTGTCCTTGCATTGGGCTCGATTGGTCAGCGCCCCCGAGCCAGTGAGATCGGCTTGTCGTTGCAACCGGTGCGGAATCACTTGCGGTCGCGAGCGGACCCGAGCGAGCCCTGGCGTGCTGTCCCAGCCAAGCCGAGGTTCGGTTATCATACTTCAAATGCCTTGACCAGCACGCCTGATCCGCCACTTGACGCAGTGCGGAACCGCGATTTTAGGCCATCAACATGCGCATTGCGCGGCTCATGGCAAGCCTTGCGCGAGGGCCATCGGCAGCACCATGGGCGACCCGAGCCTCACACCATCGCCATCCCGCCGTTTACGTGCAGCGTCTGCCCGGTGACGTAACCGGCCTCGTCGGACGCGAGGAAAACCGCCGCCGCCGCGACGTCGGCGCCAGTGCCGAGCTTGCCGGCCGGCACGCGCGCCAGGATCGCTTCCCGCTGCTTGTCGTTGAGCCGGTCGGTCATCGCGCTGGCGATGAAGCCCGGCGCAATCAGGTTCGCGGTCACGCCGCGCTTGGCGTATTCGGCGCCGATCGACTTGAACAGACCGATCATGCCCGCCTTGGCGGCGGTGTAATTGGCCTGCCCGGGATTGCCGGTGACGCCGACCACCGAGGTGATGCCGATGATGCGGCCATGGCGGCGGCGCATCATCGTTTTCACGGCGGCGCGCGCGAGGCGGAAGGTCGCCGTGAGGTTGACGGCGATCACCTCGTCCCAGGCCTCGTCGCTCAGCGACACCAGGAGATTGTCACGGTTGATGCCGGCATTGGCGACGAGAATGTCGAGCTTGCCCATGCTCGCTTCCGCCTTCGGCACCAGCGCCTCCACCGCCTCCTTGTCGGCGAGGTCGCCCGGTAGCTCATGGACGCGGCCGCCGAGTTCGCCTGCCAGCAATGCCAAGGCCTCGCGCCGCGTCCCGGAGATCGCGACGGTCGCGCCCTGCTGATGCAGCGCACGCGCGATCGCGCCGCCGATGCCGCCCGTCGCGCCGGTGACAAGGGCGCACTTGCCGGTCAGATTGAACATGGCGCTCTCCTTTGCGCTCGTGTGGCGGTTCAGAATGACGCGAACTTCGAAACCGGGACACTAGCCGCGCGCCGCCTTGAACGCCGCGACGTCCTCGGGCGTGCCGATCGCCACGCCGCTTGCCCCGTCGGCGATGCGCTTGACGAGAGCGGACAGCACCTTGCCGGAGCCGACCTCGTAGAAGGTGGTAACCCCCTGCCCCGCCATGAACGCGATCGACTCACGCCAACGCACGTTGCCCGTGACCTGGTCGATCAGCCCGCGCACGATCAGCGCCGGGTCGGTGGTCGGCTTGGCCACCACGTTGGCGACAAGCGGCACGCTCGGCGGCTTGACCGCGACCTTGGCCAGCGCCTCGCGCATCGCGTCGGCGGCGGGCTGCATCAGCGCGGAATGGAACGGACCCGACACCGGCAGCATCATCGCGCGACGCACGCCCTTGGCCGTGGCGATTTCGACCGCGCGCTCAACTGCGGCCTTGTGGCCGGACACTACCACCTGCCCGCCGCCATTGTCGTTCGCTGCCTGCACGATCTCACCCTGCGCGGCTTCCGCGGCGATGGCCGCGGCCTGATCGAAATCGACGCCGATGAGCGCCGCCATCGCGCCGACGCCGACCGGCACGGCCTGCTGCATGGCGCGGCCGCGGATGCGCACGAGCCGCACCGCATCGGCGAGCGTGAGCGCGCCGGCTGCCGCGAGCGCCGAATATTCGCCGACCGAATGGCCGGCGACGAAGGCGGCATCGCGCTTGAGATCGACCCCCGCCTCGGCCTCGAGCACGCGCATGGCCGCGAGCGAGACCGCGACCAGCGCCGGCTGGGCATTTTCGGTCAGCGTCACCTGCTCGGGCGGCCCCTCCCACATGACGGCGCTGAGCTTGTCGCCGAGCGCGGCATCGACCTCGGCGAAGACGTCGCGCGCGGGCGCGAAGGCGGCGGCGAGCCCCTTGCCCATGCCGACTGCCTGGCTGCCTTGCCCTGGAAATATGAACGCAATTGCCATCGTTTGCCGCCCCTCCCTGAGGTCGGGCCGTAAGACACCGGCACTGTCCCGCCTGTCAAGGCGGCGGGACCAGCCAGGCTTCGTAACCAATGGCAAACCGCCCGCGGCTAGACTGCGGCGCCGGAGAGAACCCGACATGAGCGACCCTGCCCTCGTCACCGACGACGATCTCGCGCGGGCACGGCTGGATCCGGCCTTCCGGCACCGGCTCGTGGCCGACTGCCTCCACCTGTTGTTGTCGGAGCTCAACAAGCTGCGGGCACGTACCGGCGCCGACCCCAACAGCGCGCGCCAGATTCGCGAAGGCGTCGACCTCGCCGTCAGGCTCGCCGAATTACTACAACGGGTCGACTCCGGCCTGAGTCGCGCGGTCTGAACAGTGTCGCCGAACGCCTTGCGTTTTCGCCGAAAATCCCTATAAACCCGGCTTCCGCTCGATCCCGGCCGGGAGCTGAACGGACGGCCGCCGGCGATGCCGGCGGCAGGGCCTGCTGGCCCGCCGTCCCGTGTTCCCGCCTTCTGAGCTTTCGAGCCTTTCCCGAAAGGGCTCGAAGGGCTACGCGCCGGGTGCGGGCATGGACCGAACAAGGGAAGGCATTGCATGCCGCTTTACGAACACGTGCTCCTGTCGCGCCAGGATGTCAGCGCGCAGCAGGTCGAAGAACTGACCGCCCAGCTCAAAGGCGTCATCGAGCAATTGGGCGGCAAGGTCACCAAGCTCGAACAATGGGGCGTCAAATCGCTTGCCTACCGCCTGCGCAAGAACCGCAAGGCGCACTACACGTTCATGAATCTCGATGCGCCGCCGGCGGCGGTGAACGAGATCGAGCGCCAGGAGCGGCTCAACGAGGACGTGCTGCGCTATCTCACGGTGCGCGTCGACGAGCACGAAGAAGGGCCGTCGGTGATGATGCGCAAGGTCGATCGCGACCGCGATCGTGACGACCGCGGCGGCTTCCGCGACCGCGATCGCGGCGGGTTCCGCGACCGCGGCGAGCGCGGCGACTTCCGCGACCGCGGCGAGCGCGGCGACCACCGTCGCGACAGCCGGCCACCGCGCGATGAAGCGACGGCCGCGGAAGCGACGGAGGAGTGACCGCCATGAGCCTCGCACCAACGCAGACCCGACGGCCGTTCTTCCGCCGCCGCAAGACTTGCCCGTTCTCCGGGGCCAATGCGCCGAAGATCGACTACAAGGACACCCGCTTGTTGCAGCGCTACGTGTCCGAGCGTGGCAAGATCGTGCCAAGCCGCATCACTGCAGTGTCTGCCAAGAAGCAGCGTGAGCTCGCGCGGGCGATCAAGCGCGCACGTTTCCTGGGACTCTTGCCTTATGTGATCAAGTGAGGCGGCCGGGGGCGGACGCGAGAAGTCCGTCTCTTGTCGTTCGATGAAGGTTGGGGCGGACCTGGATCCGTCTCTAACCGCTGATGAAGCGGGACAGCTGGCGATGATGCAGATTGTTCTTGTCGGACTGGGAGCTGGTATAGCCGCGGCGCTGCTTTTTGCGTCCGTCGCCTCCGGGTCGCATCTCGCGACGCTGCTGTTCTGTCTCGCGCCGCTCCCGATCGTGATCGCTGCCCTCGGCTGGAGCCATTTGGCCGGCCTCGTCGCCGGCTTCGCGGCGGCGTTGAGCCTCGGCCTCGTCCTCGGCTTTTACTTCTTCATCGTCTTCATGGTTGCGGTGGCACTGCCGGCGTGGTGGCTCGCCTATCTGGCACAGCTCGCACGCCCGGTCGGCGGCAACGGCGCGATGATGCTTGAATGGTATCCGGTCGGCCGGCTGGTGGTATGGGCGGCGCTTCTTGCCGCCGTGCTGGTAATCCTGCTGGTGCCGGCTCTGGGAACAGACAAGGCGAGCTTCCAGGCCGGCCTGCGCAGCGTGCTTGAAAGCGCGCTGCGGATGCAGACGCAGATGGCGCCGGGCGATGCCGTGCCCGCCGATACCGGACGGCTGATCAACATCCTGGTCGTCGCGTTCCCGCCGGGCCTGGCGGCATTGGTGACCGTCATCAGCGTGGTCAATCTCTGGCTCGCCGGCCGCATCGTGGGCCTGTCCGGCCGGCTCAATCGGCCTTGGCCCGACCTGTCGACGCTGACTCTGCCGCCGCTGACGCCCGGTCTCCTCGCCCTGGCCTTGGCCGGTGCCTTCCTGCCCGATCTCGGCGGCGTCGTTTCCACGATCGTGGCGGCAAGTCTGCTCATGGCCTACGCGCTCCTCGGCTTTGCGGTGTTGCACGCGATCACGCGTGGCGCGGGCTACCGCGGGGCCGCGCTTGCGGGCGCCTACGCCGCCGTCGTCGTGCTCGGCTGGCCGGTGCTCGCCGCCTCGCTCCTCGGCCTCGCCGATGCCGCCTTCAACATCCGCGCCCGGGTCGCTGCCGGGCGTGCCCCACCCAATCCACGGACCTGATCGACCCGACAACCACGGAGACTGTCATGGAAGTGATCCTGCTCGAACGCGTGGCCAATCTCGGCCAGATGGGCGAAGTCGTGCGCGTCAAAGACGGCTTCGCGCGGAACTACCTCCTGCCCCGCGGCAAGGCGCTGCGCGCCACCAAGGAAAACCGCTCCCGCTTTGAGACGATGAAAGTCGAGCTCGAGGCGCGCAATCTCGAGCTCAAGGGCGAGGCCGAAAAGGTCGCAAAGAAGCTCGACGGCCAGAGCTTCACGGTGCTGCGCCAGGCGGCCGAGAGCGGACAACTGTACGGCTCGGTGTCGCCGCGCGACATCGCCGCGCTCGCGACCGATCAGGGCTTCGTGGTGTCCCGCAACCAGATCGCGCTCAACACCCCGATCAAGACCATCGGCCTGCATAAGGTACCGGTGACCTTGCATCCCGAGGTCGAAGTGTCGATCAGCATCACGGTGGCCCGCAACGCCGACGAAGCCCAGCGCATCGCCCACGGCGAAGATGTCACGGCCGTTCGCGAGGAGACGGCCGAAGCAGAAGCGCTGGCCGCCGCGGAGCGGTTCTTCGAGCCGGAGGCGGCCGAGGCGGCGCGGGCGCGCGAAGCCCCCGCGGAAGACGGCGAAACAGCCGAGAAGGCGGAGGAGTCGGAAACGGAGGCGGAAAAGGTGGGAAAGGCCTGAAAGGCTTCCCTACTCTTCGAACGGTTCGAGCACAGGGGCCGGCGGGGTGGGCGGCGGTTCAGGCGGCCTCTCCTCGACGACGATAGGGGGACGCGCCTGGGCGGTCGCGCCGGGCCGTCCTTTGGGCTGCTGCCCTTGCGCGGATTTGGGCTGCGCAGGCTGCTGAGGCGGCTGCTTGGCGACATCGAGCGGCGGCCGCTTTGGCTGCGCCGCCCTCGGATCGAAGCCGACACCGGACAGATAGTTGGCCATCGCGTTCGCCTCTTCGGCGCCGGTGGTGTAGTGCGTGCGCAGGAAGCTTGAGCTGACGCGGCGGAATTCGCGCGCGCTGCGATGGCAGCCCGAGCAGGTATCACCGAATATCTGTGCGGGCGTCTTGCCCGCGTCGATGTTGCCTTGGGCATCGGCGGCTGTGATCTGCAAGGCAGCCACCATCGCCACCATCCATGGCGCAAGCCGCAGCACGTTCACCAGCAACCCCTCCTCTAGGCGGCGCCGCGCGTTACCTCGCCCGGCCCGCGCCGATGACCTCATCGCCGACCCGCCCCGGGTCCGCTCGAGCCACACTGACCACCCCGCAATGGTGCATTGCCGCGATGGCCCAACTTTGTTTTAATTGACTCTATCCGACGACATTCGGCCATGGAACCAGTAGGCCGGCCGAATTGTTTTGCACCGATGCCGCCGGATTGTGTCGGCGGCATGGCGGGGCGGACGCCAAGAATACGCGTGGGATGCGGCCGATGGACCGGTTGCTTCAAGCGGTATTGAAGCGGGTAATCCCTGCGGGAACTCTGCAGGTCACGACCGCGAACCGTACGACCTTTATCGTCGGAGACGGCTCGGGGGCGCCGGTCGGGATCCGTTTCACTACGCATGCCGCGGAACGGGGCATTATTATCGACCCCGAACTCAAGTTCGGCGAAGCCTATATGGACGGCAGCCTCGTGGTCGAACGCGGCTCGATCGCCGACGTCCTCGCGATGGCGCTGAGTCAGGGGCGCGACGGTAGGCCATCGCACTGGGCGACGCCGCAGTGGCTCGCCCGCTATCTTTTGCGCCGGATGCTGCAGTTCAATCCGCGGCCGCGTGCGCGGCGCAATGTCGCGCACCATTATGATCTGGACGGCCAACTTTATTCCCTGTTCCTGGATGCCGACCGGCAATACAGCTGCGCTTATTTCGAGACGCCCGACCAGTCGCTCGACGACGCCCAGCTCGCCAAGAAGCGCCATCTCGCAGCCAAGCTCCTGCTGGCGAAGGACCAGCGCGTGCTCGACATTGGCTGCGGTTGGGGTGGCCTCGCCCTCTATCTCGCCGAATTCACTGGCGCGCGCGTGACCGGCATCACGCTCTCGCGCGAACAGCATGCAGTTGCCAGCGTGCGCGCGGCTGAAAAGGGTATGTCGGAATCGGTCGAGTTCCGGCTCGAGGACTATCGCGATGTGACCGGGCGGTTCGACCGGATCGTCTCGGTCGGCATGTTCGAGCATGTGGGTGTCAGCCACTACGACGCGTTTTTCCGCAAATGTGCGGAGCTGCTCAACGACGATGGGGTGATGCTGCTGCATTCGATTGGACGTTCGGAAGGCCCGAACGTCACTAACCCCTGGATCGCCAAATACATCTTCCCCGGCGGCTATATCCCGGCGCTGTCCGAGGTGCTGCCCGCTATCGAACGGTCGGGCCTGCTCGTAACCGACATCGAGATCCTGCGCCTGCACTACGCCGAGACGCTTAAGCAGTGGCGCGAGCGCTTCCTCGCGCACCGCGATCAGGCCGAACGCCTCTACGACGCCCGCTTCGTGCGCATGTGGGAGTTCTACCTCGCCGCCGCCGAGATGGCGTTCCGTCAGCAGGCCATGATGGTGTCCCAGATCCAGCTCACCAAGCGGCAAGGCGTGGTGCCGATGACGCGCGACTACATCGCGCGCGAGACCGCGCGGCTGCGCGCGCGCGAACTCGGACAACGCCTGCCGCTACGGCTCGCCGGCGAGTAGTCCGTCATCGGTCGCGCACTCACTTGGGATAGTTGAGCACGTTAAGGAACTGCAGCTGCAGCGGCCGACGGCGCAACGCCTCGAGATAGCGGTTGCGCAGATCGCTTTTCGCGCGGCGGTCGTATTCGCCGAGAAGCAGCGCGGCAAGGTCGTAGGAGCCGTAGACCAGATCGAGGATCGCCGCCGCCTTGATGAGCCCGTCATCGCTGTAGCTGTCGAGACGCGTAAAATCCCGGACGAAGATAGCGTCAGCCCACAGCAGCTGGCTCATCGGCAGATAGGGATTGGGCGGCGAGAACGGCCGGAACGGCCGCCCGCCGACGTCGATCAGCTTGTGCAGCACAAAGCCCTGCTCGCGCAGGAAGCATTGGATATCGCCGAACAGCGGCTGGCCGCGATAAAGCGGAACGAACTCAGCCTCGCACTCGATCATCACGGTGTTGGCGAGCTTGCCGGTCCCGTGGCGCATGATCTCGAGCTCGTAACCCTGGACATCGATCTTGAGGAAGTCGATGACGACTGACGATCCGAGATCGTCCATGCGGACGGTTTCGACTCGCTCCCGGCTCTGGACGTAGAAGTTGCCGCCCGGATCGGCACAGCCGATGGTCATGAACATGTCGATGACGGCGGCGTCCGGCGCCATCAGCGAAGAACAGCCGGGGTAGCGGGTCAGATGGAACGTGGCGGTTCCGCCGTTGCCGAGGAACACCGGAAGATAGCTGTAAGGCCCCTGGCGGCCCTGCAGCTTGGCGTACTCTGCCGGATTGGGCTCGAGGCCAGTCACCTTTGCTAGACCCGCCGCCACCAATGGCTGGTAGCGATCCTGCTCCACCAGCATGGCGCCGACGTCGAAGATGTGAATCGTCGGAATCGCGCGCCCGAGGATCTGCGCCAGGTTTGCGGGCGCCGTCATGCCGGGCCTCGCTGCAACGGCGACGCGGCGTTCACCGCCGGCCCCGCGCCGCCCGCAGGCTCTCGGCAAGCTCGCCGCGGAACATGTGCTGGCCGAGGTGGCCGAGCTTGCAGTGCAGATCGACCATTATCTTGCTGTCCATGTCGTGCCAGCGGCGGCAGCGTCCGCGCGGGCAGGATTGGAATGGCCGAAACAGCGTCCCAGGGACCGGCAAACCTGTCCACGCGTGATCCCGGCGAATTCCTGGGCGTGTTGCGGACCAGTCACATGCCAGCTGCACGAGCCCGTCTTGAGCAGCCGCCTGCGTGCACGAATCACAAAGCCCCGCGCCGATTGGAATCCGAATGAGCCGATCAAGCGCGCACCTGGCTACCGCATCTTGGTCAAGCCCGATCGGGCTCATGTCCACGTCCTTTTCAGTCGGTGGGTAGCGGGGAAAGCGCGCCCAAAAGGTCGCACCGAATCGGCGGCGCGGTGCTAGCTGGCGCTCCTTCGGCCAAGCACCGGCTTGGCCACCCTTTCGACCGATTGGACGCCCACCCAAAGCCCATGGCACAACTTGATTCGGCTGCCCGTGTACAAACAGAAGAGTCCAAAACAACGTACCGGGTCGCCCCGCACAACATCGAGGCGGAGCAGTCGCTCCTGGGCGCCATCCTGGTCAACAACGAGGCGCTCTATCGCGTCTCCGATTTTCTCGAGCCGGGGCATTTCTTCGAGCCGATCCACCAGCAGATCTACGACACCGCCCGCAGTCTGATCCGCACCGGCAAGCTCGCATCGCCGGTGACGCTCAAGACCTTCCTGCCGGCCGACATCAATATCGCCGGCCTCACCGTCCCGCAGTATCTCGCCCGCCTTGCGGCCGAGGCCACGACGATCATCAACGCCGCCGACTACGGCCGCGCGATCTACGATCTCTCGATCCGGCGCGATCTCATCGGGATCGGCGAGGACATGGTCAATGTCGCGTTCGACGCACCGGTCGATTTCGCGCCGAGCGAGCAGATCGAGGACGCCGAGCGCAGGCTCTACGAGCTGGCCGAGACCGGTCGCTACGGCGGCGGCTTCCAAAAATTCGAAACCGCGCTCACCACCGCGCTCGACATGGCCTCGCATGCCTACCAGCGCGACGGCCGGCTGTCGGGCCTGGCCACGGGCTTGCGCGATGTTGACGCCAAGATGGGCGGGCTGCAAAAGTCCGATCTGGTGATCCTGGCCGGCCGGCCCGGCATGGGAAAGACCGCGCTCGCGACCAACATCGCCTACAACGTCGCCAAAGCCTGGCGCGGCGAAGTCCAGGCCGACGGCCACACCGCGACGGTCAACGGCGGACGCGTCGGGTTCTTCTCGCTCGAAATGTCGGCCGAACAGCTCGCCACCCGCATCCTGTCCGAACAGACCGAAATCTCCTCGAGCCGAATCAGGCGCGGCGAGATCACCCAGGCGGACTTCGAGACCATCAAGGACAAGTCGATCGAAATCCAGCACCTGCCGCTGTTCATCGACGAAACTGGCGGTCTGTCGATCGCCCAGCTTGCCGCGCGTGCGCGACGCCTCAAGCGGCAACGCGGGCTCGACCTGCTCGTGATCGACTACATCCAGCTCCTGCAGGGCACCTCGCGCCGCTCGGCGGAGAACCGCGTGCAGGAGGTGACCGAGATCACGACCAACCTGAAGGCGCTCGCCAAGGAGCTGGCGATCCCGATCCTCGCGCTCTCGCAGCTCTCGCGCCAGGTGGAGAACCGCGACGACAAGCGCCCGCAGCTCTCCGATTTGCGTGAATCGGGCTCGATCGAGCAGGACGCCGACGTGGTGCTGTTCGTGTTCCGCGATGAGTACTACCTGACCAACAAAGAGCCGCGGCCGGGCTCCGATGAGCACATCAAATGGCAGACGGACATGGAGGCCGCGCACGGCAAGGCCGAGGTGATCATCGGCAAGCAGCGCCACGGCCCGACCGGAACAGTGTACCTGCAGTTCGACGCGGCGGTCACCCGCTTCGACAATCTCGCCCAGGAGGCGCAGTTGCCCGACCGCAGCAGTCCCGCGTTCTAGCTGACCTTAGAGTTCGCGTCCGATCGCACGGTCGAGCGAGTAAGGGCCGCCACCGCGCAGCGCGATGGCGAAGAAGATCAGTCCCCACAGCAGCGGGTATTCCCAACCGCCGCGCTCGTTGGTCCAGCCGTAGCCGTTTCCCCAATGGGCGATAAACGTAATCACGGCGAATTCGATCGCGATCGCCGCGGCAAAGAAACGGGTGAATAGGCCGAGTATGATCGCCACCGCGCCAACCGTTTCGAGGGTAAATATCACGTAGGCCAATGGCAGCGCCGGCTCGATGCCGCGTCGCGCCAAGCCGCCCGCCGCGAAGGCAGCGACGCCCGGACCTGTGAGCTTGACGATCCCGTGGACCAGCAGGGTACCACCGGCCGTAAGTCGAATGAGCGGCCAGGACAATTCGCGGATGCGATCATAGAACGGTGCCAATGCAGGAATGAAAAGCTTCGGTTCGGCCGAACCGCCGTGCTGTGGTGTGGTCATGCTCATGACATTCTCCCGACTCCGAATCGATCCGAACCGCATCGGTCGATTCTGTTGTGGCCGCCGGAATAAGCCCTCTGGCGAACGCGGCCGCAAGGGGTGTCGCGGCACTTGCGCCATCCGCTGGACGGCCGCGGCAAGGCCGGTATAACTGCAACCATGACCCTGCAGGACGCCACACTCCAGCCCGCAGCCGAATCTGCC
>Ga0066903_100000659_pt1 | contig 22679 bp, 21 predicted proteins | sample PanSoiMetaGPlot1_FD_67491 | JGI IMG/M metagenome (GOLD analysis project Ga0066903, IMG submission 67491) | Tropical forest soil microbial communities from Panama analyzed to predict greenhouse gas emissions - Panama Soil - Plot 1 (version 2) | ecosystem: Environmental > Terrestrial > Soil >... | reverse complement strand
GACGCGCTGATCCAGCACTGCCGCGCGCAGATCGCGAGCTACAAGAAGCCGCGCAGCATCGATTTTCTCGACGCGCTGCCGCGCCTGTTCAACGGCAAGACCGACAAGAAGCAGCTGCGCGCGCGGTATTGGCAGGGGCAAGAGCGACAGGTGTCGTAGTGTCGTAGGGCGGATTAGCGAGCACCCGCGCACTTGCGCGGGGGCGAGCGTAATCCGCCATCCGCGATCCGCCGCGGGTTTGGCGGGTTACGGCGCGCAAGAAAGCGCGCGCCTAACCCGCCCTACGAATTGCTCAAAGTCGATATCCGAACACGTCGCAATTGGTCCGCGCCTCGACATGCCGCCCGAACCTGAACTTCAGCTCCGGCCCGTCGAACGGCGGCTGCTCGAGCTTTTGCTCTTGCGGTGAGAACGGCTCAACCTCAAGCACGACGAACGTGTGTCCCTGTAGGTTCGCCCCCGACAGGGCAGCGAAATCGCGCTCAAGCGCGTCGATCGATCTGAATTCGAACACCCGCTCCAGGCCCATGCCGCGGGCGATCGCCACGTAGTCGTTGCTCTCGACATTCGGCAGTCCCGCGTTGGAGGTCGCACCATAGACCCGGTTCGACACCAGGAAATGCGTCAGGTTCGGCAGGTTCATCGACCGCTCGACCATCAGCATGCCAGGGTTCATGCAGAAGGCGCCGTCGCCCATGAACGCCCAGATCTTGAGCTCGGGCCGCGCCAGTGCCAGGCCCGATGCGAACATGGTGGCAAGGCTCATGGAGGCATCGAGATAGAACGTCGCCTCGGTGTCGCGGGTCGCCGCCCACCACGCCTGCCCGGAATTGCCCGCTGACGTAACGACGAGCTGATCGGTGCGATGGCGCGCCAGCGCGCGGAAGCAATCGACGTAGTTCATCAATGGCCTCCCCGCAGCAGGTCGCGCGTGAGCAGCACGGCCATCGGCCGCGAGAACGTGCGGGTGTGGTGGTAGCAGCGCGAGATCGCGGCGATCTCGTCCGGCTTGTCGATGATCTGGTACGGCATGTTGATCGCGTCGAGCACGGGACGCAGATAAAGCCCGTTGGAGATATGGTGCTTGTGGTGATCGCCCACGCTGCCGCGCAAGGTCAGCAGCAGGAGCAGCGGGATCTCGTAAGTGTAGTTGATCTTGGTGATGGCATAGATCACGGTCATGAAACCCGATGCGCCCATCAGCGCCGCCGACCCGAGCGCCCCCATGTAGGCGCCGGAGCAGAGCCCGATCGCGGATTCCTCGCGGTTGACCCGCACGTGCACGAAGCGCTGATCGCGGTCGATGGTGTCGATCAGATCCATCAGCCAGTTGTCGGGCAGCGACGCCACGAGCCTCACGTTGCATTTGGCGAGCTCTTCGGCGATGCGTTTACCCGTGTCGGATGATTTTTCAGTCATGCTTTTCTTGCTCCGCGCAACGCGCGCCAAACGGTCTCCGACGTAATCGGCAACGTGATGTCGCGCACGCCGAGATGCCACAGCGCATCGATGACGGCATTGCCGATCGCCGCGGGCGCGCCGATCGTTCCGCTTTCGCTGCCGCCCTTGACCCCGAGCGGATTGCTCGGCGCGGGAGTGGCAATGAACGTGGTGTGGAACGCGGGAAGATCAGATGCGCGCGGCATCGCATAATCCAAAAAGCTCGCAGTCAGCAGCTGACCGGAGCGATCATAGACGATGTGCTCGCGCAACGCTTGGCCGATGCCCTGCGCCAGGCCGCCGTGCACCTGGCCCTCGACGATCATCGGATTGATCACCACGCCGCAGTCGTCGGCGGCGTAGAAGTCGCGCAACTGCACCACACCGGTCTCGGGATCGACAACGACCACGGCGAGGTGCATGGCCTGCGGATCGTTGGTGTCGGGCGGGTCATAGAATTCCGTGATCTCGAGACCGGGCTCCTCGCCCGGCGGCAGCAGCGCGCCGTGATAGGCCGTGTTGGCAACCTCGGCAAAGCGCACGGAGCGGTCGGTGCCCCGCACCTGGAACACGCCGTGCGCATAGTCGATGTCGCCCTCGGCGCATTCGAGCATCTGTGCGGCGAAGCGCAGCGCCTTGGCAACAACTTTGTCGCAGGCGCGATAGATCGCCGTCCCCGCGACCGAGGTCGAGCGCGCGCCCCAGGTGCCGTTGCCGAACGGGATGCGGTCGGTATCGCCCTCGACCAGCGCAATGTCATCGATCGAGAGCCCCAGCCGGTCGGCGGCAATCTGGCAGAAGGTGATGTCGTGGCCCTGACCGTGCGAATGGCTGCCGGCGAAGATGGTCACCTTGCCGTCGCTGTGCACGCGCACGATCGCGCTCTCCCAGCCGCCATGCAGCCCGCCGCGCTTGGCGAGGTTGCCGCTCGGCCCGGTGCCGGCCTTGTCGATGAAGGCGGCCAGACCGATGCCCATCAATATGCCCTGCTTGCGCAGTGCTGCCTGCTCGCGCCGCAGCGCGTCGTAGTCTGCGAGTTTCACCAGCGCGTCGAGCAGCGCCGGCGGATCGCCCGAATCGTAGACGCGGCCGCCCGGCGCCGGATAAGGAAAGTCGTCGCGCGTGATCAAGTTGCGCCGGCGCAGCTCGACCACGTCGAGCCCAAGCTCGCGTGCGCCGCGCTCGATCAGCCGCTCGTTGCTCCAGGTCGCCTCCGGCCGGCCGGAGCCGCGGTAGGCATCGACCGGAACCGTGTTGGTGTAGACCCCGCGCACCCGTAGATGCAGGCTCGGCGTGCGGTAGAGGCCGGTCACGGTCTGCGGGTAGGAATTGCCGGGAATGCTGGGTGCGAAGTTGCTGAGATAGCCGCCGAGCGCCGCCACCGTGTCGATCTCCATCGCGACGATGCGGCCCTCGCGGTCGAAGCCCATGCGGGCGAGGGTGTCGTGATCGCGCGCCTGCGCGTCCGAGAGGAACGTCTCGGTGCGGGTGGCAGTCCATTTCACCGGCCGACGCAACAGCTGCGCCGCCCAGACCACGGTCGAGACCTCGACCGCGAAGTTGCCCTTCACGCCGAAGCCGCCGCCGACGTCGGGCGAGATCACGCGCAGCTTATGCTCAGGGATGTGCAGCGTGTAGATCGACAGCCAACGGCGCAGATAATGCGGCTGCTGGCTGGTGGCATAGAGCGTGTAACGATCGCTCGCCGCGTCGTAGTCGCAGAGATAGCTGCGCGGCTCGATCGGGTTGGCCGACAAGCGGCTGTTGGTGAGCGCAAGCTCGACGACTTTCGCGGCTGACGCCATGGCCGCCGCGGTCCTCACGCGGTCCCCGCGCTCGACTTCGAACACGAGATTGCTGCCGAGGTGCGGATGCACGAGCGGCGCGCCCGGCTCCGAGGCGGCGCGCGTGTCGGTGACAGCCGGCAGCGGCTCGTAGTCCACCTCTACCGCCTCGGCCGCATCCTCCGCCGCGAGCCGGCTCTCCGCCACGACGGCGGCAACGATGTCGCCGACGTGATGCACCGTCCCGCGTGCGAACGCCGGGCGCGGTGCGCAATTCATGGGCCGGCTGTCGCTGAACGGCATGGGATGCACGACGGTGAGCTCGCCGTGCCCGGCCCTCGCCCAATCCTTGGCGGTGAGCACCAACAACACGCCCGGCCGTGAAGCTGCAGCCGTGGTCGAGATCGCGCGAATGCGCGCATGAGCGTGCGGGCTGCGCACGAACGCGCACCACGCCATGCCGGGCAGCGCAACGTCATCGACGTAGCGGCCCTTGCCCTGCACGAAGCGGGCATCCTCGCGGCGCCGCAGCGGCTGGCCGATGTAGCCTTCGCGCTGCTGCGTCCGCTCACACGTCATGGTCGCCTGATCCGCGTCAGCCGAAGATCGCAAGCGGCGCGCCGCTCGCCGCCGCGCCGCGGGCCTCGAGCTTGTGGCAGAAGTAGTTCCAGGAGTGCTCCCAATGCACCGGCGTCATGATCTGGCGATTGCGCTTCTCGCGGGTGGCGCGTCCCGGCAACGACGCGCGGAAGCCCGCGCCCTGCCCGGCCAGCTGCGCCTTGCAGGCCTTCTCGAGAAAGATGCCGACGCAGCCGGCATGCGGGATCGACGTGCCGCAGAACGTGACGCCATGGTTGCCCATCAGCACCGCAAAGCCGCTGCCGAGCGATTGTGCGAGCGCGCTGCCCTCCTCCTTGGTCGTGATCAACGCAACGTCGGCCTCGTGGCGCGGCACGTCGATGAAATAATCTGCGTCGAGCGTGAACGGCTGCAGCGGGTCGGCGGATGCGGAGAACACGCAGGCGTGAAACGGATGGGTGTGCGCAACCACCTGCACGTCCGGCCGCACCCGAAGGATCTCCGAATGGATCGGCCATTCCGAATGGCGGCCACCGGAGCCCGCAATCTGCTTGCCGTCCCAATCGACCAGTACGAAATCGTCGGCGGAGAGCACCTCGCCAAGCCCGATACGGTTGCGCTTGAGCCAGAAGCCGCGTCCCGCAGGATCGCGCAGCGACAGATGGCCGAGCGTCATGTCGCCGTGCCCTTCCATCTCCAGGATGCGGCAGGCGCCGGCAAGCTCGTCGAGACTCTGCCGCAACTCCCCCTCAGGCACGATGTCGGTCATTGCTCATCTCCCGGGCGTTACACCGCCTCACGCTGCCAATAGACCAGGCGGTGCCTCGCCAACAGCATCGCCTGGTCGAGCGCCAGGCCGCAGATGCCGATCACGATGATCGCAGCATAAACATTGGCAAAGGTGAAGCGCGTGCTCCAGATGGTGATGTAGTAGCCGAGCCCGATGGAGTCGCCGATCATCTCCGTGATGACCACGACGATGATCGCGACCGGCAGCGCAATGCGCAGCCCCGAGAAGATGCTCGGCAGCGCCGCCGGCAGGATGACGCGCCGCAGGACGGTGGCGCGGTCGGCGCCGCAGTTCTGCGCGCTCCAGATCAGCCGCGTCTGCACGCCGCGGAAGCCGAAATAGCAGGTCACCACGATCGGATAGAGACACTCGAGGAACGTGAACGCGATCTTCGAGGGCGTGCCGACGCCAAAGATGTAGGTGAACACCGGGAACAGCGCGATCTTGGGCACGGGATAGCCGAAGAAAAAGATCGGCTCGAACAGGTTGCGGATGAGCGTTGAGCGCGCCATCGCGGCGGCGAACGGCACGCCGATGATCGCGGCCAGCACGAAGCCGGTGAGCGCGCGGTAGACCGTCACGCCGGCATGGTAGAGGAGCGTGCCATCGCCGAGGTCGGTGACGAGCGCGTCCCAGACCCGCACCGGGCTCGGCAGCAGCCGCGACTCGACGAGACCGCTGCCGACCGCCAACTGCCAGACCAGCAGCAGCAGCGGGATCGAGTACCAGCGCGTCGCCAGGCTCCAAGCTTGCGTCAATGTCTGCGCCAATGTCTGGGCAAGTGCCGGCGAGGGCGTGTGCACACTCATAGCGCTTGCGCCTCCTGCTCCTCGGTGCCGATCATCTGGCCCTTGAGCACGCGCGCGCGGATCGCCAGCAGGATGCGATCGCCGAGGAAGCCGAGCACGGCAAAACAGACGATGCCTGCGAACATCAGGTCGAAGCGCACCCACTCCTCGCCATAGCTGATGATGGTGCCGAGCCCGGCCTTCGACCCGATCAGCTCGGCCGCGAACAGCACCACGAAGGCGTGCGCCAGCCCGATGCGGATGCCGGCAAACAATTGCGGCGCCGCCGCCGGTACGACGACCCGGAAGAAGATGGTGGGCGGCGGCGCCCCCATGTTGCGCGCCGACCAGACCAGCAGCTTGTTGACCGCGAGCACCGCGTGGCGCGAGGCTATGAACACGGGAAAGAAGCCGGAGAACGCAATGATGCTGATCTTCGAGGCGTGGCCGAGCCCGAACAGCAGCAGGAAGATCGGCAGGAACGCGACTTTCGGAATGGCATAAAGAAAGGCCACCAGCGGATCGAAGAAGTGGCGCACGCCCGGCAGCAGCCCCGCGCCCAGCCCGACGATGATGCCGGCGACGGTGCCCACCGTGAATCCCACCGCAACGCGATAGAGGCTCGCGGCCAAGGCCACGAACAGCTCGCCGGTCTCGGCGAGCTCCCACAGCGCGGCAAGGATCGCGCTCGGCGACGACAGATAGCGCGGCAGGATGCCGGCGCGGCCGAGCGCCTCCCAGGCCACCAATGTCGCAATCGGCAGCAGCCAGTTCTGCACCGTCGCCGCGTTGAGCCTCACGCTTCCTCCAGCGCGCGCGCTTTGAGCACCTCGTCGCGCAGGAGGTCCCAGACCTGGATGCGCAGCGCGAGATACTCCTGAGACTTGCGGTAATCGCCGGAGCGGTCGAGGGTGGGGATGCGGATATCGGCCTTGATGCGGCCCGGCCGTGCCGTGAATACGATCACCCGCGTGCCCAGGTAGATCGCCTCGTCGATGTCGTGGGTGACGAACAGCGCGGTCTTGCGCGCGCGCCGCCAGATCGACTGCAGCTCCTCCTGCAGCAGCTCGCGGGTCTGGGAGTCGAGCGCGCCGAACGGCTCGTCCATGAGAAATATCTCGGGGTCGAGCGCGAACAATCGCGCCAATGCCACCCGCTGCCTCATGCCGCCACTGAGCTGGCCGATGTAGAGGTCGGCAAAGCGCGCGAGATGCACCAGGTCGAGATATTCCGCCGCCTTGGCGAGCCGCTCGGCCTTGGGCAGCTTCTTCATCTCCAGCGGCCAGGCCACGTTCTCGATCGCGGTGAGCCAGGGAAACAGCGACAGGTCCTGGAACATCATGCCGCGGTCGGGGCCCGGCGGACCGATCGGCTTGCCGTTGAGCCGCACCCCGCCGCCGGTCGCCGGCTCGAAGCCGCCGACGATGTGCAGGAACGTGCTCTTGCCGCAGCCCGAGGGCCCGACGATCGAGACGAACTCGTGCTCGTCGATTTCGAGCGAAAGGCGATCGATCGCGGTGACGCTGCGGTTGTCGACCGTGAACGTCTTGTCGAGCTCCGACACCTCCAACAGCGGCATCTGCGCGCGCGTCTCCCCGGGCAATTCTTGCAGAGCATGATCCCGAAAAGTGGATACCGGTTTTCGGATAAGATCATGCTCCACGAATAAGATAGAGCGAGATGACGATTCGAAGAATCGTCATCTCGCTCTATTGCGGCAGGTAGCTCAGATCGACCAGCGATCGCATATCGGCCTGCTTCTTCTGGAAGCCGGCCCTCACCTGGAACTGCTGCATGCGCTCGAGCGCGTCGGCATCGACCCGCAAGGTCGGATCGCGGTAATAGTCCTTCATCGTCATGTAGACGTCGGCGCTCACCCGCACCATGCGCGCATCGATCAGCAGCTGTCGCGCCTCGCGCGGCTTCTCCAGATAGAATTGCATCGCGGCCTTGAGGTCGGCGAGCAGCGCGCGCACCGCGGCGGCATTCTTTTTGAGGAAATCGTCCTTGCCCGCCAGGACAGTCAGCTCCTCGTCGAACGGCATGCCGTACTTGGCATCGAAGATCTTGCGCAGCTTCATTTGCTTCTCGGCCAGCGCCGCGAACGGCTGCGGGAACATGCCGACGTCGACCCGGCCGGCGTCGAGCGATTCCTGCATCGCCGAGAACGGCACCGGGATGATCCTCACGTCGCTGTCGGTGAGCCCATGCTTGTCGAGCGCCGCTTTGAGCCAGAGATGCCCCGAGGTGGAAAAGCCGTTGATGCCGACGGTCTTGCCCTTGAGGTCGCCCACTGACCGGATCGGCGAGCTCTCCTTGACGTAGAAGGTCGTGCTGAAGCCGCGCTCGCTTTCACGCGAGATCGACGCGATCACCTTGGCGGTCACGCCTTCCGCGGCGGCGAAGATGACGCCGTTGGCGCCGCCGACGGACAGGTCGATCGCGCCCGCCTCGAACGCCTGGGCGCGCTTGTCGGAGCTGACGAACTTGATCGCGTCGAGCACGTAGGCCCTGCCGTACCCTTTGGCGAGGTCAGGCTTGGCCAGGATGAGCCACATCGGCTCTTCCGCGGCCCCGCCGTAACCGAGACGGAGGGTGACGGGTTGCTGGGCACGCGCCATGCTCGCGGCACCCACCGCGCCGAGCAGGCAAGCCACGGTCATGCCGTGCCGAACAATGCTCCAGTCAAGTCCGCGCATTCGCACTCTCGGGCCCTCGACAGGTCATTTCGGCAGATAGCTGAGATCAACCAGCGTTCTCACGTCCACCGGCTTCTTCTGGAAACCGGCCTTGATCTGGAACTCCTGCATCCTCTCCAGCGACTGGATGTCGACCTGCAGGCTCGGCTCGTGAAAATAGTCGTTCATGTCGAGATAGGCGTCGGGCGCGGCGCGCACCATCTTGCCGTCGATCAGGAGCTGGCGCGCCTCGCGCGGCTTGTCGAGATAGAACCGCGTCGCCTCCTTGAGGTCGGCAAGCAGGCCGCGGATCGCCACTGCGTTCTTCTTGAGGAATTCGTCCTTCCCGACCAGGACGATCAGCTCCTCGTCGAACGGCACGCCGTATTTCGCGTCGAAGATTTTGCGGACCTTCATCCGCTTTTCCAGGAGCGCGGCAAACGGCTGCGGGAACTCGCCGAGATCGATCTTGCCGGCATCGAGCGATTCCTGCATCGCCGGAAACGGCACCGGCGTGATCGTCACGTCGCTTTCGGCGAGGCCGTGCTTCTCGAGCGCCGCCTTGAGCCAGAGATGACCCGACGTGAAGAAGCCGTTGACAGCGACGGTCTTGCCTTTGAGATCGGCGACCGCATGGATTGGCGAGGTCTCCTTGACGTAGAACGCCGTGCTGAAGCCGCGGGTGCTTTCGCGCGAGATCGAGGCAATCATCTTGGCCATCACGCCTTCGGCGGCGGCGAAGATCACGCCGTTCGCGCTGCTCGAGGCGAGATCGATGGCGCCGGACTCGAACGCCTGCGCGCGCTTGTCCGAGCCGGTGAAGCGCGTGCCGTCGAGGATGTAGGCCTTGCCCTGGTTCCTGGCGAGCTCGGGCTTCGCCAGCAAGAGCCACAGTGGCTCCTCGGCGGCCGCGCCATAGCCCACGCGCAGCGTGACGGGTTGCGCCTGCGCAGCGACGCTGCTTGCAACGAGGATTCCCAGCAGGCAGGCCGCGGTCGTGCCGCGCAGCAGGGCGCCCAGCTCACTCACCAGCTCAGTCACACGCATGTCCGATCCGCAGAATTCCGAGCCTCGCCCGAACCATGGCAGCGCCGAGTTTAGGGCATCAAGCGCAGGCAGGAAGCGTGCCATACAGCGGCAAAAGCCCGCAAGCGCTTCGCAACTTCCTTTGCGAAAATGGCGCCCAATGAGTATCGTCAGCCCTGCCACCACGAGAGTTGGTTTTGGCAACCATTGCCCAGCCCCCCAAGCCCATTGGCAAGGAGCCTGCAATGACCCCGATCAGCGGCGATGAGATCCGCGCCATGGTGCAACCCGGCCGGGTGCAGCGGCGCCTCTATACCGATCCGGATATTTTCGAGCTCGAGCTCGAGCGCATTTTCGGTGCGGCCTGGATCTATGTCGGGCACGAGAGCCAGGTCAAAAATCCCGGCGACTTCCTCGCCACCCGGATCGGCCGCAAGCCGCTGCTGCTGGTGCGCGATGCCGACGGACAGATTCAACTGCTGCACAACCAATGCGCCCATCGCGGCTCGATGGTGGTGGCGTTGAATGGCGGCCACACCTCGGAGTTCCGCTGCTGCTATCACGGCTGGACCTATCACCTCGACGGCCGCCTCAAGGCCGCGCCGCTGCTGCACGGCTACCCCGCGCATTTCGACCCGAAGAATCCCGAGCTGGCGATGCTGCGCGTGCCGCGCGTCGCGAGCTATCGCGGCTTCGTGTTCGGCAGCCTGGCGGAGGACGGCCCGAGCCTGACGGACTTTCTCGGCTACATGACCACGTCGTTCGACGACATGGTCGACCGCGCGCCCGACGGCGAGCTCGAGGCGGCGGGCGGGGTGTTCAAGCATTCCTACCAGGGCAACTGGAAGCTTTATCTGGAGAATCTCTGCGACGCCGCACATCCCCTGTTCGTGCATCAATCCTCGATCGACGCCTCGCGCGAGCAATCCGACGAGGTTTTCTCCGACGGCTCAGGCGAGATCGCCATCCGGCAGATGCGCCAGAACGGCGCGCCCTACAGCTTCTGGGAGGCCAATGTCGGCATCTGGACCTATCCCAACGGCCACAGCTTCCTGGGCGACTATCACGACGACGCCAAGCTCGTCGCCGCGATGAACGATCCGACGTTCCGCGACTACATCGTGGCGATGGAGGCGAAAAAGGGCAAGGAGCAAACGAAGAAGATCCTCGAGGTGCGGCGCTGGAACAGCAACGTCTATCCCAACCTCTCGTTCATGAGCCAGTTCCAGCAGCTGCGCGTGGTGCATCCGATCTCGGTCAACGAGACCGTCGTGCACACCTACAGCTTCCGCCTGCGCGGCGCGCCGGCGCGCATGTTCGAGAACGTCATCAGCTTCGCCAATACGGTCAACGGCACCGGCTCGCTGGTGCTCACCGACGATCTCGAGATCTACACCCGCGTGGGCCTGGGCCTGTCGAGCGCGGGCGCGCAGTGGCTGGAGATCGGCCGCGGCTATGCCGGCGACCTCGCGGACGAGCACGGCGGCCGCCGCGGCAAGAACTCGACCAGCGAGATCTACATCCGCAACATGTTCGATGCGTGGCTCACCCTTATGACGCAAGAAAGCGAGTTGCAGGGCGAGCCGTCGGCCGCGCGCGCTCCCGCCGCGCAGCGGCGGGCCGAGATGCGGCAATGAGCGCAGGGGCGGCCTTCGACACGGCCGAGTGCGAGCAGTTTCTTGTTCACGAGGCGCGGCTGCTCGATGAGGCGCGCTTCGATGAATGGCTCGCTCTGTTCACCACGGATGCCTGGTACTGGGTGCCGGCCGAGCCGGGCCAGGCGAGCCCGCGCGATACCATCTCGCTGATCTATGACGACCGGCGGCTGCTCGAGACGCGGGTGCGCCGGCTTGCGAGCCCGCGCATTTATTCGCAGGAGCCGCGCTCGCGCACCAGCCGGATCATCGCCAATGTGACGATCGAGGCGGCAGAAAGCGCGGCCTGTGTCGTCCGGTCGAAATTCCAGCTGCTGGAATATCGGAGGGAGGCGCAGCGCATGTTCGGCGGCACCTGCTTCCATCGTCTGGTCCGCGGCGCCGACGGCATCCAGATTGCCTGGAAGCGCGTCGACCTCGTGAATTGCGACGCCCCGCTCGAAGGGCTGGTCGTGCCGTTCTAAGCCGACCGACGAGTTCTTCCCGCACATGGCGCAGGGCATCGGGGGTGTCCGATCAGGCGCTCAAGGAGAGGCCCGAGCTGGTCGGCAAATTCGTCAGGGCTGCTCTGCGCGGCATGAAGGACATCATGGACGACCCGGGCAAGGCGGCGGACGACTTCGTCGGCTTCGTTCCGGAGTGGAAAGGCAAGGAAGGCGCGGTGAAATCCGCCTTCAACACCTACGCCACGCTGGTCTATCCTGGGCAGCCGCGGCTCGGCGAGGTCAATGCGCAGCGCCTGAGCAATCTGCAGGATTTCTACCTCGCCAAGGGCATCATCCAGCGCAAATCGCCGATCGACGAGCTCTATGCCAACGAGTTCATCAAATAGCCGGTTGTAGGCGGCGCCTCGTCATAAAACATTCGTTGGATCAAATCGTTAGCACGCTTCCCTCGCCCGCCGGCGGGGCCGGAAAAACTCGCCCGAATTGTGATGTGGTTAACAGTCGGCCCCGCGGGCGCGGCCTATGCCCATTGGCAGATCAAGAACGACAGGGAAGGCTGCCAATGCGGAACGATTACGCCGGATCGAGCTCGCTTGCTCTGACCAGCCGGCCAGCGCCCAAGAGCCAGAGCAACTCCGACGACGAGCTCATCGCCAAGATCGCGGCCGGCAACCGGCTCGCCATGCAGGTCCTGTATGCGCGGCATCACACGCGGGTCTATCGTTTCGCGTTGCGATTGGTCGGCAGCAATGCCGTCGCGGAGGACCTGACCAGCGACGTGTTCCTGAGCGTGTGGCGGCAGGCCCACCGGTTCGAGGGACGCTCGGCCGTCACCACCTGGCTCCTGGCGATCGCCCGCTACAAGGCGCTGGCGGAGCTGCGCCGCCGCCCCGTGGCATTATCGGAAGAGGCGCATGCGGAGGTCGCGGATTCGGCCGACGATCCGGAGGTCGCGCTGCAGAGCAAGCATCGCGGGGAGATCCTGCGCCGCTGCCTGGCGCAGCTCTCGCGCGAGCAGCGCGAGATCATCGATCTCGTCTACTATCACGAAAAGTCGGTGCAGGAGGTCGCGGCGATCGTCGGCATCCCCGGCAACACCGTGAAGACGCGCATGTTCTACGCCCGGCGACGGCTGTCCGAGCTGCTGGCGGCGCAGGGCATCGTGGCGGCGGCGTCGTAGCGCGCCGAATTGACGAAGCGCACGACGCTCACGAGGCGTCGAGCTCCGAGCCTTCGGCGGCAACGCCGGCAAGCTTGTCCGACGCCAGCACGCTGACGCCGCCGCGCTCGAGCTTGATCCAGCCGCGCTTCGCCCACGCCCGCAGCTGCTTGTTGGTGCTCTCCCGCGAGCGGCCGATGATCTGGCTGATCTCGCGCTGGGTGATCGCCACCTTGCGCTTCGGCCCGCTGCCGTCCTGATCCTCGGTGAGCTGGAGCAAGGTCTTCGCCAGGCGGGTCGGCAGGTTCAGGAAGGTCACGTCCTGCACCTGCTCGCTGGTGCGCCGCAGCCGCGAGCAGAGAATCTCGATGAACTTGATGGTCACGTCGGGATGGTTGCTGAGAAACGGGATGAAGTCCCGCCGCTCGATCACGATCAGCTCGCAATCCGACATGGCGGTGGCGTCCGCGGTCCGGGGCCTTCCGTCAAGCAGCGCGATCTCGCCGAAAATCTCGCCCTCGTGAAAGATGTTGAGCACGATGTCCTTGCCCTCGGTCGAGGCGACGCTGACCTTGACCATGCCCGAGAGCACCCCCATCAGGCCGCTGCCCGGGTCGCCCTTGGCGAAGATGGTCGAGCCGCGCGTCACCTTGCGCGTCTTCATGTACGAGCCGAGGTGCTCGATCACCGCCGGCGGGAGATCGCCGAACAGCGGATGATTGCGCAGCAGGGACAGCTTGTCGCGGACGCGCTCGCCGGGGCGTTTGTCGGTCGAAATTGGCATGGGCATGGGCCGCCTCCCTCGGATACAAAATCGCTCAATTTGCCGGCGTTTGCGAGGGCGCAATTGAAGTGCACAGCCCGCCTGTCGAATAGGCAGGGACGTGATCTTCTGTCCCATAAGCACGGCTTTACTCAATAAGAAAAAGCAAATACGCTCCTCATGCTAAAAGGGGCGCTAAATTGCACGTTGGGGGTGTGTTTGGGCGATCAAGTGATTTCACTGTCGGTACAATCGGGTACCGGAACCGCCACCCCCCGCCTGCCAAGGCGTGACCGATGGTAACCGCACGCTCCTTGGCCGCGCCAGCACAGTCCGTGCGCCCTTCAGGCGCGGCGGCACAACGATCGGAAGATGCGGCGCTTGCGACATTTCACTTCGACGGCCGAGTCGAGGGGGTCGCCTATCCGAGCCTGTCGCCGCAGCAGCAGGACACTTTCAAGGCGGATTTTTCCCGAGAGGTTGCGAGCTTGCGCGCGTGGTGTCGCCAGGAGAGCTGGCCGCCATCGCCGCCGGCGAGCCTGCAGATCTTCGTGTCCGACGAATACAAGATTTCAAGGTCCCTTGTGCCGGCGGCGCTGGATCAAAGGGGGCACATGGAGTTTCCGGCGTGGAAAGCGATTGCTGGCGAAGCAGCCATCGCTCACGAGCTGGCCCACGTCTATTTTCCCAACGGGAATCGATTCCTCGCGGAAGGGCTGGCGGTGTACCTGCAGGCCAAGATCGGCGGGAATCCGGCATTTCCGAACTATGGCAAACCGCTGCGCGAGATGACTCGCGAGTTGCTCACCGCGATGGTCGGCGAGCTTGTTGCCGAAAACCTTGCGAAGGTGCGCTTGGCAGATCTCGACAAGATCACTACACCAAGTCCGCTCCGGCTGCGGATCGGGCGAGAGCTTTACGACAATAATCCGGTGGGACAGGGGCACATTTATCCCCTCGCCGGTTCCTTCGTAGAGTTCTTGATCGGGACTTATGGCGCCGACAGATTTCGGGCGCTCTTTGAGATGACCCCGCTTGTGCCGTTCGAGCGCAATGCGGGATCGCCGGATCGTTGGACCGACGTTTTCCGGCTCTCCTTAACTGACCTCGAAACACAATGGAAATCGTTAATCGCGAGCGACCCTGCGCCATCGTTGGCCGGGCCAGTGCGAGGGTCGACGCAAGACACGCGGCAGGTCGCTGCAGCGCGGCTGCGGTTGGACCACGCTGAACATTTCTGAAGGGAGCAGCGCGATGGACGTCAATCCGAAACTATCAATGGGAAAATTGAGAAGTGGCGCTCGGAAAACTTCCGCAGGCAGAGGTGCTTCACCGCTTCCGGGAGTGAAGACGGACGCAAGGCAAGCCGCGACGGCCGATTTTGCGGATCCCAATTCCCCATTTTACGGCACAACGGCCTGCGATCCGCGCGGTTATTCGAAGAATCGCGAGCTCGCGAAACGAATCAGTGCGGCGGTGAACGAGCTCAAGGTGAGCGACGAGCATGGGCCTCGTTTCATCTTGGGGTGGCGGATGTATCCCAACAGCGACCATCCTTGCTGGGACCCGAAAGAGGTGCACATTTGCGGGTGCGGGTGCGGCTGCTTTTCGCGGGCGGCGCCAAAGCCTGCCAGCAAGGCATCACGTGCGCGCAAGGCCAAGTCTCGGAAATAGGAGTCGTGCCATGGCGCTGCAAAGACAAAAGCAAACGAGACCCGTGGTTGCGTTCCTCAATAGTGGGTCGCGCAGCGGCTTTACCCGGCCTCTCGCTGCATTCCATCGCGGTCTGAAAGAAGCCGGCTACAAAGGTCAAGATGTCGCGGTCGAATTCACTTGGGCGAACGGCAAGGTTGACCAGCTGCCGGCGCTGGCGGCCGGGTTGTTTCGTCGTCGGGTCGATCTCGTCACTGTAACCGGAGGCATTACGCCGGCGCGCGCGGCTGTGGAGGCCCGCAATCAGGCCCCCGGCGCCAGGGATGTTCCGCTTGTCTTCTCCGGCTGCGATCCGGATGAGGTCGGGCTGGTTAATGACTTTGAGCGGCCGGACCGCAATGCGACCGGAGTGGACGTGTGCGTGCGTAAAGGTCTTCCGCACCGTCCATTCCTGGTGAACGAGCTGGTGCCGGGCGCCGATCTGGCCCTCATCGTTAAGCCGGGGACGCTGGGAGCCGACCTCGAAAAGAAGGAGGCTGAGGAGGCCGCAGCGGCGAACGGACGCAAAGCTCTCATACTCGAAGCCAAGACTGAGAGCGATTTTCCCGAGGCGTTCGCGACCTGTCGGCGTCAGGGCATCGGCGTCCTGCTTGTCCAGGCGGATGCATTCTTCACCAGCCAGCGCAAGAAGATCGTGGCGCTCGCGGCGCGGCACAAGCTGCCGGCGATCTACCCGTGGCGCGAATATGCCGAGGCCGGCGGCTTGATGAGCTACGGACCGAACCTGGCGAACGCGTGGCGCCAAGTCGGTTTTTACAGCGGCATGATTCTCAAAGGTAAGAAGCCTGCCGACCTGCCCGTGCTGCAGAACAGTCCCGAATTCGTCATCAACCTCAAGGCCGCGAAAGCGATCGGCTTGCAGGTTCCTGCGAAGCTGCTCGCGCAGGCCGATGAGATCATAGAATGACATAGACAAGCGCAAAGCGTTCCGCCCGCCAGTCAAGCCGGCTTTGCGCTTTGTCAAATCAGCCGTCGGCAAGCCTTCAGCGACAACGAGAGGAGCGCATGCCCATGCCCGAGATCGGGTTCCTTAACAGCGGATCGAAAGCCGAGTTTGCACATCTGCTGGCCGCGTTTCGCGACGGCTTGAAATTGCAGGGCTACAAGGTCGTGGGATCCACCCCGAAGGGGTCGAAAGAGGTGCGCATCCATACCGAATGGGCGAACGGCGACTATCCTCGATTGCCGTCCAAGGCGAAATCGCTGATCGACAAGAAAGTGCAGGTGGTCGTGGCGACCGGAGGCATCGGCGCGGCGCTTGCCGCCCAGGAGTCCGTCTCGGAGATCGGCTCCCGGATCCCGATTCTGTTCACCAGTGGACGCGACGCGCCGAAGCCGGGAGACCTCAAAGCGAATGCGAAGGCGCTGCACTTGGCGATGAGCAATCCGAAGATCCACGAGGATAACCGCCACAAGAGGCTGCGCGAACTCATCGGCGACAGCGCCGTGATCTGCCAGCTCATCAACGAGGCCACTCCGGTTTACCCTGAGGAAGGGAAATGGCCGAAACCCGTGAAGGCGGGCAACGTCGCCGAGTTGAAGACGGCATTCGAGACTGCAATCAAAGATCACAAGGCTGGAGCGCTCCTCGTCAGCGGCGACCCGTTCTTCAACAGCAAGCGAGCCGAAATCGTCAAGCTCGCCACCAAGCATAAGATACCGGTATGTTACCCATGGCGCGAATACGTCGAGGCGGGAGGGCTCATGAGTCATGGACCCAGCCTCAGCAGCGTTTATCGCCGGCTCGGTATATGGACCGGCATGATCCTCGACGGGACGAAAGCTCCGGACTTGCCGGACGCGGATGCGGGGCACCGAGAATTCGTTGTAAATCTCAAGGCGGCGAAGAAGCTTGGCCTTCCTCTTCAGAACCTGGCCAAGCTGCTGCTGAAGGCAGATGCAGTGATCGCCTGATTGCGCGGGACCGCGCGCGCATGTACCGGAGCGTGCACCGCGGCCCCGTCTTGGATTTTAGAGCACTCCAAAGAGCGGCTTGACGGTGGATCAGCCCGTCATTTTTTCGTTCCGTGCCAAGTACTTGTCGAAGGAATGTGAAGCCTGACACACAACATCCGGCAAGAGTTGTGTTATGCTTCAAGCGGGATGGGGCGATCCCCTTGCCACTCGATGGCGGCGCAAGGTAACGAAACATGATACGGCGCTGGCTCTGCACCATACTCACCATGCTGGTGGGATTGTTTGCCGCACTACCGGTCTGCCGCGCGCAATCCCAGAACATTCCGATCATCGGATTTCTCAACATCGCGACTCCGAACGCGTTCGCATCATTCGTGGCTGCATTCCACAAGGGATTGAACGCGGGGGGCTATGTCGAAGGCCGCAACGTCGCGATCGAGTACCGCTGGGCAGAGGGCAATTACCAGCGGCTGCGAGAGCAGGCCAAGGACCTTGTCGCTCGACAAGTAGCGCTCATCGTCGCTACCGGGGGCTTGGCGGCCGCGCGCGCTGCCAAAGACCTGACCGACACGATTCCGATTCTCAACATCTTCGGCGCTGATCCGGTCGGCGAAGGACTCATCACGAGCTTCAACCGACCAGGGGGAAATGTCACCGGCATCAGCGCCTACGCCTCGGAGCTGATACCGAAACGTCTCGAGCTGCTCCGCGAGCTGGTGCCCAAGACCGAAACTTTTGCCGTGCTGCTGAATCCGAAAGTCCCGTCGGCCCGATTTGAACGGCTGGATGTGGACCGAGTAACAGCAGAGACAGGAATGCGATTGCTGGTACTGGAGGCGAGCTCACAGGACGATCTTCGGAAAGCTTTCGAAGCGGCCGCCAAGGAAGGTGTGGGCGCTCTGGTTGTCAGCCCCGACGGATACTTTACGAGCCAGCGCGCGCTCGTTGTCGAGCTAGCCGCCAGCTACAAGCTGCCGGTCGTCTATGGATGGCGCGAGTACACCGTGGCGGGCGGCCTGCTGAGCTACGGCCCCAGTATCACGGACGCCTATCGGCAGGTCGGCGACTACGCATCCCGAATCCTCAAGGGTGCCAAACCCGGCGATTTGCCTGTTCAGTTGCCCACGAAATATGAGATGGTCGTTAACCTGAGCACCGCGCGGGCTCTGGGCCTGACACTACCGCGGATTATTTACGCTCGCGCCAACGAGCTCATCGAATAACGCAGCAGACCATGAGCAAGCGCAAGACCACCACCACCCCCTCCCCCGCTGTGGGCATCGGCTACCGCCGCATCATCGACGAGTGGACGCGGGCGAACCTGGCGCGCTTCGACGTGCTGGAGATCACCGTAGACCACTGCATCTCGGGCGGGCCGCACACTCGCGCGGCGATCCTCGACCTGGTCGGCCGCATTCCGCTGACCGCGCACGGCATCGGGCTGTCGATCGGGACCGATGAGCCGCTCGATCTCGCCTATCTCGACCAGGTGGCGGAGGTCGTCGAGCGGCTCGATCCGCCGGCCTACAGCGAGCACCTCGCCTTCACCAAGGTCCCGGGCCGCGACCTCGCCAACCTCTTGCCGCTGCCGAAGACCGAGGAGGTGGCTGAGCAGGTCATCGCCAAGGTCCGGCAGGTGCAGGCGCGCATCCCGCGCCCGTTCCTGCTCGAGAACATCACCTATCTGTTCGACTGGCCGGATTCGCGGCTGTCGGATGCGCAGTTTCTCAACCTGATCTGCCGCGAGACCGGCGCCGGCCTGCTGCTCGACGTCGAGAACCTGTATCTGAACTCGGCCAACCACGGCTTCGACGCCTATGAGTTCCTCGACGATCTCACGCCCGGGCTGGTGCAGGAGGTGCACATGGCGGGCGGGACGGTCGTGGAGGAGGACTTTCTGGCGCGGCCTCACCTCGCCGACTCCCATTCCCATCCCCTGCCCGAGGAGACGCTCGATCTGCTCGACTATGCGCTGATCCGGCATGCGCCCACGAACATCATCGTCGAGCGCGACGATCGCCTGGACGCGGTCGAGGAAATCCTCGACGATGTGGCGCGCATCCGCGCGCGCTTGGCAAACGCCCAATCGGGGAAAGCTCATGGCCGGCCGGCTCTTCGATCGGCAGGTTAGCCTGCTCGCATACCTCACCAGCGGCACGGCAATCTTCGGCGGCAAGGGCGACGGCCCTCTTGAACGGTCCGTTCGCGGATTCGACCGCAACATGCTCCGCCTCGAGGCGCGGTTCTCCTACCGCAAGCGCATGGAGAAGATCCTCGCGGCCTTCCCCAAGACGTTCGCGCTGCTCGGCCGCGAGCAGGACCGCATTGTCCAGGAGTTCGTCGAGACCTGTCCGCCAGTCGACATCAGCCGGCTGGTCAATGCGCGCCAGTTCCACGATTTCCTGTCCGGGCGCTGGCAGCGCACGCCGCCCGCCCCGCCATATCTGCGCGACGTCGCGGCCTGCGAGCTCGCCTGCGCGACGGTGCGCGTCGATATCGACGAGCGGGAGCCGACGACCGCATCCGACGAAGGCAAGCCGCGCCGCAACCACATCCGCCGTCGCCGTGGCGTGGTCCTGTTGCGCTGCCGCTTCGATATCCGCCCCATATTCGAAACGGGCGCCGCGGACTGCGATCCGCCCGAGCGCGATACGCCGCTCGTGGTCGCGATGCCGCCGCGCGCCCAGCAGCCGCAGGTGTCCGAGCTGCCGCCCGTGATCTTCGATCTGCTCACCGCTCTCGACGACTGGACCGATCCGGCGGAGCTCGGCGGCACCGCGGAGCTGAAAGCGGTGACCCGCGAGCTCGCCGAGCACGGCCTGATCGAGATCGGCGGCGTGCGACTGGCCAAGTGACGGCCACATGAGCGCCAAGTGAGAACCACGTGAGAATCTGCGTCATCGGCAAGTTCCCGCCGATCCAGGGCGGGGTCAGCATGCGCACCTACTGGGCCGCGCATGCGCTGGCCAAGCGCGGCCACGAGGTCCACGTCGTGACCAACGCCAGGGAGGTGCAGCCGCCGTTCCGCATGCACATGCGGCCGCAGGACTGGACCAGGTGCGAGGCGCGCTATGGCGACGGCTCGGTCACGGTGCACTGGACCGATCCGGTCGACGGTGCACAGACCTACATTCCGATGGCGAGCCCGTTCGTCTCGAAGCTTGCCACCATCGCCGCGACTGTGCACGCGCAGCGCCCGCTCGACGTCATCTATTCGCATTATCTCGAGCCCTACGGCGTCGCCGGGCACTTGGCCGCGGACATCACGGGCGTGCCGCACGTCGCGCGCATGGCCGGCAGCGATGCCGGACGCCTCTGGCGCCACCCGCAGCTCGAGCTGCTCTATGATCATGTGCTGCGTTCGGCCGAGCTGGTGATCGCCACCGGGCCCGTGGCGAAACGGGCGCTGGAGCGCCAGATCGACCCCGCTCGCATCGTCTTCGGCGGCGGCATCGTGGTGCCGGACGATGTGTTCACGCCGGACGGCCCTGCGCTCGATCTGCCGCGGTTGCGGAGCGAGGTTGCCGCGGATCCCGACCTCCGACATCTGATGTGGGGGAATTTCGCCGGCGGGACACTGTATTTCGGGATTTGCGGCAAGCTCGGCGACAGCAAGGGATCGTTCCCGCTGCTCGCGGCGATGCATCAACTGGAACGCGCGGGCCTCGACGTCGGACTGGTGGCGCTCGCGCAGGGACACCCGGCGATCCAGGAGAAATTCCGCGCGCGGGCGCGCAAGCTCGGCCTCACCGACCGCGTGCTTCAGCTCCCGTTCCTCCCCCATTGGCGCGTGCCCGAGCTGTTGCGCGGCTGCCTCGCCGTGTGCTGCCTCGAGCAGGACTTCCCGATCGTCTTTCACACGCCGATCATTCCGCGCGAGGTGCTGCTGTGCGGCGCGTGCCTGGTCGGCTCGACCGAGGTCATCCGCAAGCTTCCCGGCTACGGCCAGCTCGTGCACGGCTACGGCTGCGTCGCCATCGAGGACGTGAACGACGTTGAGGCCCTGAGCGCGGCGCTGGCGGCGATTGTGCGCGACCCGCAGCCCGCCGCTGCCGTGGGAGCGCGCGGGCGCCGCTTCGCCCGCGATCTGCAGCAGGACATGCCGTTCGCGCAGACGCTGGAGCGCATCCTCGCGGCCGCGGCGGCACGCAAACATGTCGCGTCGATCGCGCCGCAGTCAGCGGATGAAGCGGCCGGGGACTTGGGCGAGGACCGCTTTCCCCTCACGCGCCTCGCGCAGGCGGCGATCAACCAACAGGCCGCGAGCGGCCACCTCGGCGACGCCGCTCCGCAGCCGACGATCGATCTGGCGCTGGCGCGCGAAATTCTCGCCACGCTCCAGCGCCGCATTGCCGACGGCGAGACGCACCTCGCGCCGTTCGTTCCGGGGGTCGAGATCGAGATTGCCATTGCGGCGGCGGAGAGCGAAGCCGCGCCGCCGAATGAGGCCGAGCCGCCCGATCCGCTGTTCCGGCTGCGCACACGGCGATGGGCGATGGCGGATGACGATCTCGCCGGACTGGTGCCGCTGCGCGATCCGCGCCTGCGGGTGCTCGACTTCGACTACGATGTCGCGGATTACATGAAGGTTCGGACGGTCGCGGACCTGCCAGCGTCCCTGTCGTGGCGCCGCAGCCATATGGTCGCCTTCGCCTGCTCGGAGGGCGACCGGCGCAACCCACTCATGGTCGACGGCACGACGGCGCATATCCTAAAGCTCAGCGATGGCACGCGTACCGCAGGCGAGGTTGCGAAAGAATTGCGTCACCCAGCGGGCCCTTCGGCGATCGTCAACAACCTCAAATGGACTGAAGGTCTATTCGTGCAAGGCCTGATCTTGCTGCAGGGCAGGCCTGTCACCCCAGTGCATTGAGCTATTCCGTCCGCGTCTTGGGGGACTCTGGATCGAGCCATTCCCTCGTTTCGAAACGATACAATCAGTGGTCGTAGTTTCAGTAGACGCGCACACGTCGCGGAATGAACCAAGGCCTCGCCTTGCGAGTGTGAGCTTGCTGAGTGTGAGATAGATCACGTATCATCACGAAATCTATTGCCATATTTTTTCGGGATCGGCATGTCCCGGCAGCTCAGCGGTCCGGTGACAATGAAGCGGCGCGACCTTCTTACCCTCATCGCTTGCGGGACAGCGGGAGCTTGGCCAAGCGCCGCCAGGTCGCAAGCATCCGCGATGCCGGTGATCGGTTTCCTCAACAGCGCGTCGGGCGCCGCGTCCGCGCGAGTCGTGGACGCATTCCGCCAAGGCTTGAGCGGCGAGGGATACGTTGAGGGTCGCAACATTGCGATCGAATATCGCTGGGCCGAAGGCCGATACCAACGCCTGGAGGAGCAGGCGGCCGATCTGGTTCGGCGACAGGTGGCCCTGATCGCAGCAACCGGAGGCGTGCAGTCTGCGCGGGCCGCAAAGGCTGCCACGACAACGATTCCGATCCTTTTCATCAGCGGTGCTGACCCGGTCCGTGCCAGGCTAGTGACCAGCATCAATCGCCCCGGTGGAAACGCCACAGGCATTAGTGTCATTACCAGCGAGATGACGGCGAAGCGCCTGCAGCTGCTAGGCGAACTGGCACCGAGGACGCAGACAATCGCGATGCTTGTGAATACAATATCCTACGCCACTGAGTTCGAGCAAAAATTCACAGCAGAGTTGGAGCTCAGAGAGACTGAAACGGCGGCGCGCGCCGTCGGCCTTAATCCAATGGTCCTCGACGCCGGGCGCGAGGGCGACCTCTACGCTGCCGTCGATGTCGCGGTGAAGAGCGGTGCCAACGCTCTATTCGTCAGCGCCGATCCATTCTTTACTGATCGTCGCGATGAAATTGTCGCACTGGCAGCCCGACATGGACTCCCAGCGATCTATCCGTGGCCCCTATATGCCGAAACGGGCGGTCTGATGAGCTACGGACCCAACATCGCTGAGATG
>Ga0066903_100000658_pt1 | contig 22686 bp, 26 predicted proteins | sample PanSoiMetaGPlot1_FD_67491 | JGI IMG/M metagenome (GOLD analysis project Ga0066903, IMG submission 67491) | Tropical forest soil microbial communities from Panama analyzed to predict greenhouse gas emissions - Panama Soil - Plot 1 (version 2) | ecosystem: Environmental > Terrestrial > Soil >... | reverse complement strand
CTTTACGGCAAGCGGATCATGCAGCCGCGGCTGGTCGGCTGGGCGGGCGACGTCCCGTACCGCTACTCGGGCCAGACGCTGGAGCCGCGCCCGTTCACGGCCACGGTCCGCGCGCTGACCGAACGCGTGAACGAATTCGCCGACGCGCGCTTCAACCACGTCCTGCTCAATCGCTATCGCGACGGCCGCGACAACATGGGGATGCACGCGGACGACGAGCCGGAGCTGGGGCCCGATCCGGTGGTGGCGACGCTGTCGCTCGGCGCCACCCGGCGGCTGACGCTGGTGCCGCGCCGCCCCCGCGACGGCGAGCGCCGCGCCGTCGAGCTGCCGTCCGGCAGCCTGCTGGTCATGCGCGGCGCCTGCCAGCGCCGCTTCCGCCACGGCATCCCGCGCGAGCCGCGCGTGACCGACGAACGGGTGAGCCTGACGTTCCGGCTGATCACGCCTGCTCGGCCGGATCCCACCCCGTGACCAGACCCTCTTCGAGCGCGTCCAGCTCCTGCATCTCACGGCCGTCCAATGAGAAATCGAACAGCGCGCCGTTCTCGGCGATCCGCGCCGGCTTAGTCGATTTCGGCAGCACGACCATGCCGTGCTGCAGCCCCCATCGCAGCAGCACCTGCGCGACGGAACGTCCGGCGCGCCGCGCGACATCCGCGACGGCCGGGTGATCCAGGCGCTGTCCGTGCGTGAGCGGACTGTACGCCTCGACGACGATGCCGTGCTTGGCGCAGAGCGCGCGCGTGTCGCGTCGCTGCAGGAACGGCGACACCTCGATCTGGTTGACGGCCGGAATCCTTTTCGCCTTGCCCAGCAGCTCCTGCAGGTGCGGCACCAAGAAATTGCTGACGCCGATCGAACGCGCCCGGCCCTCCGCGTGGATGCGCTCAAGCGCTCGCCACGATTCCAGCCGCCGCCCCGCGACCGGCCAGTGAATCAGATAGAGGTCCACATATTCGAGGCCGAGCCGTTGCAAGCTCGCGTCGAACGCACGCAGCGCCGGATCGTATCCCTGATCGGCGTTCCACAGCTTCGTCGTCACGAAGACCGCGTCGCGCGCGACGCGGCTTTCCCGCACGGCGGCGCCGACGTCGGCCTCGTTCCCGTAGATGCGGGCGGTGTCGACGTGGCGGTATCCGCCGTCCAGCGCAGCGGCCACCGCTTGCCGCGTCGTCGCGCCGGAGGGCGTCTGCCAGACGCCGAGCCCGACCTGCGGGATCCGCGCGCCCGAGTTGAGCTGCAACGTCGTGTCCGGGAGACCGCTCATGCCGTGAAATCTACGGGAATCTCGGCAGGCGGCTACCGTTCCACGCCGGCGATCGGCAGTTCTTCAGAGCCGGTAACGCGCCAGGAACAGCCCGGCCGGGACGCTGGCGGCGCTGGCGCCCGGGACGATCTCGTTCGCCGGTCCCATGCCGACCACGGCGATCACGCCGCCGCCGGCGGCGAGGCCCGTGACGAAGCTGTACGTGCCGGCCAGGCGAAGCGATGACCGCGCGCCGAGGGTCTGGTCCAGCACGACGAGGTAGGGATCGGTGACCCCGCCGTAGCGCTGGTTGTCGTGGTGCTCGACGCCGACCAGACCACCGTCCGGCGCGGGCGCGATCAGATCGAGGAAGTTCTGGTTCGCCGACGTCTTGGCGGCCGCGACGAGCGAGAAATCCGGCCGCATCTTCATCGCGAAGCCGGCGGCGCCGGCGCCGGCCGAGCGCACGACCTGACCGGGGCCGTCGTCGAAATCGACTGTCCCCTGGATGTCCCCCGACGCGAAGACCGAACCGTCCGGGGCGACGGCCATGTCGAGCAGGTACGCCTCTGCGTTGTCGTCCAGGTTCTGAACCGTGCGGCTGGCGACGAGATTGCCGCCGGCGTCCAGCCTCAAGATGAACATGCCCCACGGGTACGACGCCGATGCGCCGGCGCACGGCGTGAGCGCATCGCCTCCGATCAACAACGTCCCGTCGGGCGCCTCCAGCACCTTCGCGAACGCCAGATCGGTGCAGGCGGAGCCAAGCTGCGCCGCCGTCGAGGTCCAGGCGACGCTCCCGTCGCCGGCCAGACGGACCAGGCTCTTGTCCGCGCCGAGGAGGACGATCCCTCCGTCCGACGTCGCCGCCGCGCTGGCGACGCCGAAGTCGGCGGCGCAACCCCAGCTCGCGCACGGCGTGGTCCAGACCGCATCGCCCGCGGGATCCAGCTTCGTGACCGAGGCGGCCCCGGCAATGAAGACCGCGCCGTCGTTCGCCCGCCAGCTGGTCGACATCGCGCTGGACTCGTTGCCGTCGAGCGTGCGGATCCAGTCGCGCGTTCCGTCTGCTCGTGTCCGCCAGAGGATCGTCGCGCGGCCGCCGCCGATCCCCATCCGCACGTCCCCCGCCCCGAGGGGATCGATGTCGATCGATCCAGAGAAGCTGTCGCCGAAGTACGTCGTCCCGTCGGCGCCGACGGCGACGACAGCGTAGTCCAGACTGTCGCCGTTCAGGACGTCCGTTCCGAGGTGCGTGGGCGGCGGGTCGCCGCCACACCCCGCGGCGACCACCAGCGCCAGCCCCCCGAACATCCCGCGTCGCTCTCGCTTTCCCATCGTCGATCTCCCGGCAGGGGTGGATTCCCGCCGCTGTCGCCACGGATCGCGGCCGTCCTGAATTATCGGAACGCCTGATTACCGCCGACGCCGAGGCGCCCACGTGTAGAATCCGTGCGGTGATCAGCAAGCGTCTGCGCGCGCGTTGGCTCGTCGGCGCGTCGCTGCTCGCGCTCGCCAGTTGCGGCGGCGGATCGGCGGCGCCGAGCGGCAGCGGTGGAGGCGGGGGCGGCGGCGCCTCGGGGACGGGGCAGGCGGGATCGGGAGCGGGCGGTGCCGGCGGAGGGACTGCGGGCGCGGCCGGCGGCGGCGGGGCGGCCGGCGCGGGCGGTGGCGGCGGAGGGCACGTCACGGGCACGGGCGGCTCGTTGCCCGCCGACGGAGGTCAGGACACGACCGGCGGCACGGACGCGCCGGCTGATGCGCCTCGCGATGCCGGGGCCGACGCGCCAGCCGACTCGCCTCGCGAGACCGCGCCCGACGCGCCTCGCGACGTCGCGCCCGACTCGCCGGCGGACGCGCCTCGTGACGTCGCGCCTGACGCGCCGACGGACGCGCCTCGCGACGCGGGCTCCGACGTGCCGACCACCGGGCCGATCAAGACCGCGCCGTCGCCGACGGCGGCGTGCTCGCCGGCGTGCACGCCGCCCGCGACCTGCGGCGGCGCAGGCAGCGCCGGCCAGTGCGGCGTTCCGGCGGAGATGCCCGGCCGGATGTGCAGCAGCGACGGCTGGTGCTGGCAGAACCCACTGCCGCAAGGGAACGATCTCGAAGCGGTCTGGGTGCGGACGCCGACCGACGCGTGGGCGGTCGGCTGGGGCGGAACCGTTCTCCGCTACGACGGCACGACCTGGCAGCTGGTGCCCACCAACAACAAGCTGTTCTTCCGCGGCGTGTGGGGGACTTCGGCGAGCGACGTCTGGCTCAGCAGCCTCGAAGGGGCCATCGTGCACTGGACGGGCAGCGCGTTCACCGAAATGCAAAGCGGCATGACCGGGCTCAAGGGGGTCTGGGGCGCCGCCGCCAACGACGTCTGGATCACCAGCTACAACGACACCACGCTGCACTGGAACGGCAGCGCCTGGAGCAACGTCCCCGGTCCAACTGGCGCGCCTGCGGACGAGCTCTACGCCGTGTGGGGCACGGCCTCGAACGACGTCTGGGCGGCGGGCGGCTACGGACTTCTGCAACACTGGAACGGCAGCGCCTGGACGCTGAGCCCGAACTTCTCCGCGCAGTACGACCTGACCGCCATCGCCGGCACCGGCACGAACGACGTCTGGGTCGTGGGCGACGACACCATCCTGCACTGGGACGGCAACGCCTGGTCCGAGCCGTGGCGGCCGGCGATGGCGAACGTGTCGACGACGGAGTTCTTCGGCGTCGCCGCGGGCGGCGCCGCCGACGCGTGGGCGGTCGGCCGCCCCGTATTCAACGGCAGCAGCCTGGCGCGCTACGACGGCCAGAAGTGGGCGCCGGTCACGAACGCGCTGCCGACCGAGCTGCACGCCGCGGGCGTGCTGGGCGCGGGCAAGACCCTGGCGGTCGGACAGTCCGGGATGGCGCAGGTGCTGACCGCGGGGGCGGCGCCCGCGCGCATCGGCAGCGGCACGATGGACAACCTCACCTCCGTGTGGGGCAGCTCGGCGACCGACATCTGGGCGGTCGGCGGCATGAGCTACTTTCCGGCGACCGGCGGCAAGATCCAGCACTGGGACGGGCAGCGCTGGACGGGCGTGCCCAGCGCGACCGACGCGTGGACGCTGCACGCGGTGTGGGGCTCGGGGCCCGCGGACGTGTGGGCGGGCGGCGAAGGCGGCGTGGAACACTGGGACGGGACGGCGTGGTCGCAGTGGGCGTTCCCGACGGGGAGCAACATCCTCGGCCTCTGGGGCACGGCGGCGAACGACGTCTGGGCGGTCGGCACCAGCAACGGCGTTTTCCACTTCGACGGCACGATCTGGAAGGCGGCGGCGGTGGGCACGATCGGGTATCCGAACTTCGACGACGTCTGGGGCGCCGCGCGCGACGACGTGTGGGCGGTGGGCGGAACCGACGCGTACGGCAACCAAAGCGGCAAGGACACCAGCGCCATCATTCATTTCGACGGCAACGCCTGGTCGTACATGCCCTCGACCGTCGAGCAGCGCTTTCACGGCGTGCACGGCACCGCGAGCGACGACGTCTGGCTGGCGGGCCGCAGCGGCTACGCGGCGCACTGGAACGGCAGCGCCTGGACACAGGTCACGGTGCCGACGACCAACGAGCTCTTCTCCGTGCGCGCGCGCTCGCGCACCGACGTCTTCATCGCGGCCGGCCTCGGCCAGGTCCTGCACCTCGCGGGCGGGACGTGGACGGCCCACGACACGCTGTCCGGCGACGACATCGTCGACCTCTGGAGCCCGGGCGGCGCGACCGGCGATCTGTTCGGCGTCGGCGCCGAGGGGATGATCCTGCGGCGCAACGGGCCTTAGCGGCGACTTCGCGCCGCCGATCGCGCGAGCCTAGTGACGGGATCGCTGGAGCTTCCGCGCGCGTCTGTCTTCAAGACGCCGCCACGCCCGCTCACTCAGCCCTTTCTTCACGTCGACGGCGAGCACGGGATTTGCGAATGGCGGAAGTTTGTCGCCTACTTCCGGCAAACGTACGAACGACCTCGGTGGCCCGCGCCGCTTGTCGGAATATGACCGTGGATACGCAAGAACCCACGACGTGGGTTCCACTCCAATCATCTTCGGACGTCGGCCGCCGACAAGAACGGCCGCATAGTCGGTTCCCGGGGAAACGTCGGCCTTGAACCCACCTTTGATCATTACGTCGAAACGGTCGTATTCAGGCTGCAGGTACCACCGCTTGTCCGTCGAACGCATGTAGAGAAGAACGGTAGCGCCCGGGGGCGCATCGAGCACCACGCCGGCAATGGGAACGACGTAGGAGCAGGCCGTGGGCTGCAGGTACGTATGATTGCACATGCTCTGAAGCTCCCCCTGAGCCTTCTCATTGAAGACGGGGGGCACTTCTGTAATCACCACGCGTGCGCGCAGAATGGGTGAGTCGGTCGGCGTTTCTGTTTTGTCCCCGGCCGAGGATGCCCCTGCGTCGGGCTCCCGGGCTGCCCCCTCTCCGCCATCCGCCAGCAGCTGTGTCGGCAGCATCCCGATTCCGCTGATTAGCCCAAAGAGGAATTCCAGTTTCACAATGAAAAGGCCCCACGCCATCGTCATTTCTGCCCTCCGTTGCCCCGTATTGTGCAATCGTCATTTCACGGTCGGAACGGGAAAGATTTCTTCGCGGTAACCGTTGAGGAATCGGAGGTCAGTGTGACGGACGGAGGCCCCCTCTCGGACAAGCCCAGTCCGGGAACGCAGATAGTCGTCGTGGATACCCGCGTGGCCGGCCCTCCTCCGAAGGGTCCGGCTGGGGCCCAGCCCCTGCTGGACAAAGCGGCCGACAAATCGTCGAGCGACAACGGCGCGGCGGGCCGGCGCTGGGAGGTCGCGAAAACCGCGGTTGAAACAGTGAAGGGCGGGTTGCTCGTTCTCCTGATGGTGGCCGGATTGTTCTATGGCCTGCCACTCATCCAGGCCCAGCACACGAAAGCGCAGCGGGACGAGACGATCGCGCGAGCAGAGATCGCGACCCGAGAGGCCGCCGAGAAGCAGATTCTGGAGCTCGATCTCTCGGCTCAGCTCCTGGGCGCGATCGAGCACGAGCGATATGTCCTCGTCACTCTAGAGCTGAAGAACACGGGCAATCGCGAACTTTCCATTCCCGCCGAGCACCTCGCGGCGTCGATCACAAACGTGAGGGACATCGAAGCAGACGGACAGATTCGCTACGGGGAACGGCATCCGTTCCTGTTCGGCGCCTATCCGGACGCCAAGGTCAGCGAGATGAAAATCAGTCCCGGCGAGCGCAGGAAGTTGCAAAGCGTCCAGAAGCTTCGCAGCGAGGGGCTTCACCTCGTCACGGCGGAGGTCAGCCTGAGTCAACGCCCGAGCGGGAACGAAGGCTTCCACGCGAACCTTTTTACCGACCTCTATTGACCGATCGCGAAAGGACCTTTCGAATGACGCGTCTTCGATCTTACCTTCCGGTGCTGACGCTCCTGGCGCTGGATCCCAGCCGGGCCGCTCGTGCGGGCGATACCACGCAGAAGATCGCGGGCCCGTCCGCCAGTCCGACGAAAGCAACCACTCCAACCTCCCCGGTCATGATCACGAAGCCGGCCAACAACGCGCTGGTAACGAACGATGGCTTGGCCAGCGGCACCTTCGACTCGTCAATCAAAGATGACATCTGGGTCTTCGTATGTCCCGCGAAGGCACCGGACAAGTGCTGGCCGCAAAGTCCCGACGCGTCCAAGGGAGCTCCCGCGGTCATGAACAGGCAAAAGAGCGAGTGGTCTACGCCTGTAGGATTCGGAGGACCGCCCCAGAGCTATGAGATCGCCGTCTACACGGCTTCGAAGTCCGCCTCCGCTCAAATCGGAAAGTTGCTCCAGAGGTGGGCGACGAAAAACGACTACCAAGGTTTGAAACTAGACAAGCTCGCCAAGCTAGCGTTGGTGGAGCGCCACCGGATCACCGTGCGCAAACCCTGACCGGCCGACGGAAAGAATCGACGCAAATGGCCCCGAAATCACGTACCGCAAAGTCATCTTCCGAGGAAGCCTCCCCGACGCTGCACGAATGGGAGCGGCTCAGGAAGTGGCTCGTTCCGGTGGTGGCCCTGTTCGCTGCGGGCGCTGGGGCCTTTGCCTACGTCTCGGCCAAAGCCGATCGAAGTGAGCTGCTCGCGCTCGGAGAAAAGATGGAAACGCTCCGCGACAGCGTCGCGTCGCTCGACAAGTCGATTGCCGTCTCGAATGAGCACCTCAAATCGCTCGACACACGAATCGAGGCAGCGGAGGCCCGCCGCGCAATGGGACAGCAGATACCTACGGTCGCGAAATGATCGCCCGGCACGCGCCTTCTCTCATAACCTTCGTTGCGACTCTCACCGCCGCCGTCTCTTTCTCCGCGGCTGGAAGTATCCATTACCAGAACGTCGCGCTTCTAAAGGATTACGATCAAGAGCTCGCTTCGCTCGAGCACGCCCTTCAGAGCTTCAGTGCGATCTCCGCCGATCGACGAACCGGACTGAGCACGCGTCTCGCGGAGGCAGGCATCGTTGACTCAGCTTCGCCAGACGATCATGCCGTCGCACCTGGCAACAACGGACGACTCGCAGCGCCTGTGCAAGACAGCCGACTCGGCGACGGGCCCGCAGCCACGACCCAGGATAAACCGCGCTCGTCGGTCACGATCACCAATCCGGCCAACAATGCCCTCGTCGCGAAGGCGGTCTTGGCCACTGGCACGTTCGATTCGTCGATTGCGGGTGACATCTGGGTCTTCGTGTGGCCCGAACTGGCGCCTGGCAAAGGATGGCCCCAGACTCCCAACGCCGCCGACGGAGCTCCTGCCGTCCTGAACAAACAAACGAGCATATGGTCCACACCCGTCGGGTTCGGGGGACCACCACAGAGCTACGAGATCGCGGTGTATACAGCCTCGAAACCAGCTTCCGCTCGCATCGGCCGCCTCCTGAAGAACTGGGCGAAGCGTGGCGACTACCCCGGCATGACGTTGAATCAGCTCGACGGGTTGGTGGAGCGCCACCGCATCACGGTGCGAAAACCCTGACTATGCGACGGGCGGTTGCCGCTGGCGGCGGCGATGACTCAGCCCGCGTGCGCCCGCACGACCGCGGCCACTGCCACCAGCAGCAACACCACGGACGCGCCCGCCACGATCGCGCGCACCCGCCGCCGCCGCGCCTCGAACCTCTCCCATCGTTCCAGCACCCGCTCGCGGATCTGTTCCCGGCGCTCCGGGCTCAGCTCCATGCGTTGATGCTCGCGGCGCACGAGATCGAGCAGACCCTGCAGCCGCGACCACTCTTCGCCGCCGACGCCTTCGCCGCCCCACCCCTCGCTCGGTTCCAGATGATTCCCCGTCTCCATGGTTCCCCTCACCGTCGTTCCGGTGCAAACACGGCAAAACGCAGGCCGACCGTCGCGCGCGTTCTCCCCGGACTTTCCGCGGCCCCGAGTTACCGATCGGCAACCGCGGCGTCGGCGTACGGGGGCGAATCGAAACGGTCGACCGGAGACGAGAGTCGAGCGCATGGCTCGATCCGACCGCGTGTCGGTAAACACTTTTCGGCTTGCGCGGCCGTGCGCGTGCGTCGTATCAGAAAAATACAATGCGGATCATCGTCGCTAGCGTGGTCGCGTTCTTGTTGGCGCTTCAAGCGAATGCAGCGCAGGCTGCAGACTCGCCGGCGCCGCCCAACTTGATGCCCGCGAACGCCCTGCTGCGGCTCAACGCCACCGGAACTGCCATTTTCTTGGCCCCTGATGTCGATGCGCAGTGCGCGAAGCTTGATGCGCAACAGACGGCGTGGGGAACGTTGAGCGTGTTGACCACCGCGCTCACGGGCACGAGCGGTTTGGGAACCTTGGCGGTCGGTGACAATCACCAAAACTGGAAGGTGGCGATAGGCGTCAGCACCGTCGTGCTGGGCGCACTCGGAGCCGTCTCCGCCTATCTGACGACCCACTACAGCGACCGCTACAAGAGCTACGGCTGCGTTCCTCCCACGGCCACCACCGCTCACTAGTCCGGGCGAAGCGCTGACGATCACTTGCAGCGATCGACGACGGTCTCGCCGTTGCCGCAATTCATGACGTCGGCGAGCGAGCAGGACGCGACCTGCACCGTACCGGGCACGCAGCTCGTCGCGGTGTCGTTGCAGTAGCAGTTGGAGGGGTGAAGGCTGGTATAGCGACAGCAGATCCCACCGGGCGGCTGCGGGCAGCTATCGACGCGCGGGTTCGTGTCGTCGAACGGGTCACCGCACTGGCAGTAGCCGATGGTCGGGACGTTCACGCACGCGGTCTGGAAGCAGGTGCAGAACCCACCGCCGCTGCAACAGTAGCCGTGATCGGTCGCCGCGACGGACGCCCCCGAACACTCGGTGAGGGTGTTCGACAACGTGCTGGTGCAGAAACAATTCGTGCCCGCGTCGTCGCTGACCGGCCGGCAATTCACGGCGCCGCCAGCGCCGCCGCCGCCAGCCGCGCCACCCGCCCCGGTCTTGCCACCTCCGCAGCCGGCAATGGCACCGGAAACGACGAAGAAGGTCAGCACCGATACGAACCGTCCAGCATGGGCCATGAGCTCGAAGTGCATCTTCAGGCAACACCGGCTCAGCGTAAATTGGCGTCCCGGACGGCCGAGTTCGTAAGCGGGACAGCCATTTCGCCGTGCCCTAAACAAAGCCGCCGAAGTGCCGAAACGGTTTGGTGCCTGCTCGAAGGAGGCACCATGCATTCGCGCTGGAAGGCAATCGCAGCCGCCGTGGCGGTCGGCCTGGTAACGACGCTGGCACCGACCGTCGTCGCCCGGGCGGAGGAGAGCGGCGAAATCCAGGACCTGAGGCGCCAGGTCAGCCAGATGCGCGCGGAGATGCAGGCGCTGCAGCTGGCGCTCGCCGAAACGGCGGAGCTGGAACGCCAGCGGGTCTCGAATCTGACCAGGGCGCTCGGGGAGCCCGCCGCGCCCGCCGAGAGCGGTGAGCCCGCGGCCGCGGCGCCGCCTGCTCCGGCCGCGCCCGACGCGAGCAGCGAAGGCAAGACCCGCAAGTCTTCGCGTCATCACCACCATCGCCACGCGTCGCGCTCGCGTTCGAGAGACCGCTGATCACTTCCGAATCGTCGCCGTCGGGATCGCGCTAGCGACGTCCGCGCAGATCGATCCGCGAAAAGGGCACCGCTGCCGCTGCGGCTGCAGGCGGCCGCCGGGGAGGCTCGGGATCGGGCCGCCCGATGCCGAGGAGGGTCGCGACCCAGGGCGGCGGGTGGGCGGCCGCGAACTTCTTCATGAGGGCGATAATCCTGTCCCTTCCTGTTCCGTTCAGCATTCGTCGGAGGTCATCGTCCTCCGGGCCGCCAGGCGAGCTCACCCTTATCAAGTGCCATCCGACGGACGGAGTGTCAATCGATGCGGCCGCCTATCCGCGCACCGTCGCCTTCGTTCGCGCTGGTTCGGCTTAGAATCGCGCCCAGCATGTGCAGTCGCGCGCGCGCCGGCGTCCTGCTCGCTCTCGGCCTCCTCGCGGTGACCGCCGCCGCGTGCGGCCACGCCGGGCCCGACACGTGCGGCGGCTACAGCGTCGAGCGGCAATGGGACCGGCGGTTCCGCGTCACGGTGTCGGCGAAGGTGACCGCGCCGCCCAACTGGAAGCTGGACGAGGCCGGCAACCCGTTGCCCGCCTCGTTCGGCGGCGCCGGCGTCGAGGAGGCGCGCACGCTGTACTGGCGCGTCGCCCGCCAGCGCTGCATCGACCTCGGCTTCCACGACCACGACGGCCGCGCGCAGCTCGAATGGCCCGCGGAGAAAGAGGTGACCTCGGTCTCCACCTGCGTCGATCCAGCCGCGCGCGGCAAGCTGTCCTACGCGATCCGGATCTGGGGCGACCACGTCAGGTGCGCATACGTCGAGTACCTGTGACCCCGCGCGCCGCCCACGCCTTGATGATCCCCAGCGTCGAGTCGCCGCGGTAGACGCTGGCGCGCCCCTGCGGCTCGTCGAGCGCGTCGCCCGTGAACGGATCGCCCGGCCGCCACGCCGCGGGCGGGCGCGGCGGCCGCCGCTCCCCGCCCCACGCCCACGGCAAGAGGCCCGCCATCGTCGTCTCGGCCGCCAGCGAGTGACAGAGGCCGTAAACGCCGTCGAAGTAGCGGTCGCGCTCGCGCGTCGGCGTCCCGGGTTCCAGGCCGATGCCGTCGCGCCAGTACGCGAACGCCTCCAGCACCACGGGCTTGCCGAACCGCGCCGCGATCTCGACGTGGTGCCGGATCCCGCGCTCGGCGTGCTCGAGCGCCCGCGGATCGGGCGAGCGGTACCCGTCCTGCCCCCAGAACGGCGGCCAGACGTGAAACGTGGCGAAGTCGACGTGCGGGCTTTCGTGATCGTGCACGAAGCTGTTTCCCATGCCCATGCCGAGATCGCCCTGGCTGCCCGTGGTGACCAGCTGCGCGGGCGCGAGCGACTTGACCAGCGCGGCCGTGCGCGCGATCCAGCTCTGAAACGGCTGCGTCTGGCTGTCGTAGCCGCGCATCTCGTTGCAAAGCTCCCAGACCACCGCACGGCGATCGCGAAACTGCGGAACCAGGAAGCGGATGAAGGCGTCGAACGCCGCGGTAGCGGCGGCATTCTCGTAGAAGCGGGAGGTGAACCCCTCCAGCATGTAGTTCGTCATCCAGCGCGTCCTGGCGGGCCCGGGCGGCGCGCGGTTCGCCCACGTCATGTACTGCGGCAGCCCGCCCGACCACGGATGGAAATTCGTCAGCACCAGGATCGCGTGCAGATCGCGCCGCTCCAGCTCGTCGACCAGCCGGTGCAGAGCCGCGACCCCGACCGGATCGAACTCGCCCGGCGTCGGCTGCAACGTGGGCGCGAGCGACTGGTAGTAATCGGCCGGCCCTTCCCCGCCGCAAAACACGCGCGCGACGTTCGTCCCGATTGATTGCAAGTCGTCGAGATCGCGCCGCACTCCGTCCCATCCGCCGCGCACGTCGTCGCGCGCGAGCGTCGCCGCCGCCCAATGATTGAACCCGTGCATGAAAAACGGCCGCCCATTCTTGACGAAGCGCTGGTCAACGACGCCGAGGCCGCCGGGGAGTGCGAGCGTGGGCGGGCGCTCCGGGATCCACGGGCGCCCGGGTGGGAGGCGCAGCGCCGGCTCGCACGCCGGCAACGCGGATGCACCCGCGGCCGCGGCGCCCGCCGCGAGGAGGTCGCGGCGGCGAAGCGGGCGCGCCGGGAACATGAGCCGCAGCTTAGGCCAGCGGCGAAAACGTGTCGAAGTGGAGGTAACGTCGCCCCGTGGCCCTCTCGATCGCCCGCGCCCGCAAGCTACTCCTCCGCTTCGACGACGTCACCGAGGTCCCCCACTTCGATCGCATCGCCTTCCGAACCCCGCGCCGCATCTTCGCAACGCTGGCCACCGACGGCCGCGACGTGAACTTCATGTTCGACCCGCTCGCCCAAGAGACCTTCTGCGAAATGGCCCCCCACGCCCTGTCGCCCGTCCCCGGCGGCTGGGGCCGCATGGGCGCAACCCGCTGCGACTTGAAGAAGGTCGACGCGGCGCTGTTTGTCGCGGCGTCGGAGGCGGCGCACGCGAGGGCGAGCGGGCCGCTCAAAGGGCGGCGCACGAAAAGGTAAGCTACGCGCGTCCTGGGTCCTCGCAGCTGACCAGCCCGATCGACTGGCCGCAGAGTAGGGCTGGATCGCCAGCGGAGGTGGCTTGCTTCGACTATCGACAGAACAGACGCCGGCTGCTAAACCCGCCCCCACCATGAAACTCTTCGTCGAGGATCTACCCGTCAGTGGCAAGCGCGTCATCGTGCGCGTCGACTTCAACGTCCCTCTCAAGGACGGCAAGGTGGAATCGGATAAGCGGCTCAAGGAGTCGCTGCCGACCATCAACTACCTGCGCGGCAAGAACGCGAAGGTGATTCTGATGTCGCACCTGGGGCGGCCGGACGGGAAGCGCGTGCCGGACATGAGCTTGCGGCCCGTGGCGGACGCGCTGGCCGCGCTGCTCGGCGCGCCGGTGGCGTTTTCCGATGACTGCGTCGGGCCGGTGGCCGAGAAGGCGGTCGCGGCGCTGGCGCCCGGCGGCGTGCTGCTGCTCGAGAACCTGCGCTTTCACGCCGCGGAGGAAGAGAACGATCCCGCCTTCGCCAAGCAGCTGGCGGCGCTGGCGGACGTCTACGTGAACGACGCGTTCGGCAGCGCGCACCGCGCCCACGCGTCGACCGAGGGGATCACGAAGTTCGTGCCGCAGGCCGCGTCCGGCTTCCTGATGAAGAAGGAGCTCGACTACCTGGGCGAGGCGCTCGGCAACCCGAAGCGGCCGTTCGTCGCCGTCATCGGCGGGTCAAAGGTGTCGGGCAAGATCGACGTCATCAAGAACCTGCTCCCGCGCGTCGACAAGCTGCTGATCGGCGGCGGCATGACGTACACGTTCCTGAAGGCGCAGGGGCTGGAGGTCGGCAAGTCGATCGTCGAGAACGACAAGCTGGATCTGGCGAAGAGCCTGCTCCGCGAGGCGGGCGGCAAGCTGGAGCTGGGGACGGACTTCGTCGTCACCGACAAGCTGGACTTCAAGGGGCGCACGGTCGGCGCGGTGAAGACGGTCGCGCGCGACGCGATTCCCGCCGACTGGGAGGCGGTCGACCTGGGGCCCGACTCGGTCGCGGCGTTCACCAAGGTCTTGCTCGGCGCGAAGACGATCGTCTGGAACGGGCCGGTCGGCGTGTTCGAGATCGACGCGACGGCGAAGGGGACGATCGCGATCGCCGAGGCGCTGGCCAAGGCGACGGCGGCCGGCGCGACCACCATCATCGGCGGCGGCGACAGCGCGTCGGCGGTGAAGAAGGCGGGCGTCGCCAGCAAGGTGTCGCACGTGTCGACGGGCGGCGGCGCGTCGCTGGAGTACCTCGAGGGCAAGGTGCTGCCGGGGGTCGCGGCGCTGACGGAGAAGTGACCGACATCCGGACCTCGACCGATCGCCGGACGGGCTTTGCTCATGAACCGCCGGAAGTCGCGGCGGTTTGTAGGCACGGAAATCGCGTCGGCCTTCTGCTACCCTGGAAGGAGATGTCGATGGCCGGAGACGACATTACGATCGAGATCCTGAAGGACATTCGGGACGATATTCGTGGCGTGCGCAGCGAGGTCCACGAGCTGCGTACAGAGGTCCAGGACGTGCGCACAGAGGTTCACGATCTCCGCACGGATACGAACAAGCGCTCTGCGCTGGTCGAGGCAGCGATTTTGGACTTGGCGGAGCATCACCGTTTCGTCGTCCGGTACGCGAAGACGATTGCCGATCGCGACGGGCAGCTTGAACCGCGGGTCAGCGCGCTCGAGTCGCGCGTCGACAAGCTCGAATCAAAGTAGTCGGGACTTACCGCCCGATCGGGCGGTGGAGCAGGTGTTCGATCGTCGATCGGGTGTCCGTGATGATGATCGTGTCGGATGGCGGCGGTGAGACGGCGCAGTCGCAGTCCTCGCCTTTGATCCGCCGCGCGAACAGTTGCTCTCGTTGTTCCGGGGTGAGGTCCTTCAAGTGCAGGAGGGCCGTGACGTAGGAGTCTGGATTGGCGGTGTCCGGGTCGACGACGCCGCTCCAGACGGGGTCCGGAAGCTCGATGCCGACCTCGGCGATGCGGTCGACGTATCCGTCTCGCACGATCGTGAGACCGACTGAATCAAGGGCGCCCGCAAAGAGGCGGTAGGCCTGCTCGGGCTTCATCCGCTCGGGCGCGACGAGGGGCAGCTTCCTGTTTTCGACGGCGAGCGGGCCTGGCAGCACGAATGGTTTGCATACCGCCGACGAGATCCAGGCGACGGCGTCCACCAGCTGCGGCTCGGGCGGGAGGGTGAAGGTGACGACGCGCTTGTCGCGGGGACCGTCGCACGAGGCGTCGCGCGGTTGGGGCCGGACCGGTTTGCCGTCCGTGCCGATCACGATCGCCGCATACGCCGGTGCGGCCATCAGCAGCGTCGCGACCAGTACAGCGCAACTTGTCAGACTTCGCTTCGCGATTGCCATGAGACAGCGTCCGGTTCGGGACATCAGCAAGGACTGGACCGACGGCGATCGGGCGCGAATTCGGCGGTTGAATGGGCGGCGAGCGTTGGCGGGCTGTCAGACTGGCGGTTGAGACGCGGCGCCTCGTGACGAAGGCGCAGACCCCTCACCCCAACCCTCTCCCCGCTTCGCGGGGCGAGGGGGAAAGAGAATGAAAAAAGATCGGCCAGGAATTTTGGCGGGCGCGTATTGCTGGCTATGAAAAGCGTAGCCCCGCATCGATCGCGCGTTCTTTTGACCTTCACCCTTGCCGCTGCCGGCCTCGTCCTGTCGTGTGGACGGGATGCGCCGGAAGGCGTCGACGTCTCTCAGTCGTCGATTGTCGGCGGCACAGCGACCAGCGCCCGGCCGGAGGTCGGCACAGTCTCTGGATATATCGGCAATAGTTGGTCCAGTTGCACGGGAACGCTGATTTCGCCGCGCTTCGTGCTGACGGCTGCGCACTGTGTGGGCGACAGCACCGCCAATGCGAGCGGGTTCTCGTACTACCCTGCCGTGGGCGGATCGCCGCCAGCGTACCCGGTCAAGCAGACGTTCATCATCGGCCCGAGCAGCCCGACCCCGATCGTCGACAATCTCATCGGAAACAACGGGACGGAGCTGGAAACGACCGACTTCTCAGGCACCAGCGACATCGCCGTCCTCATGCTCGCGACGCCGGTGTCGAGCAACCTGGTGCCCTCGCCCGCCGCCATCGCGAACGCGGTACCGGCGGTCGGCTCACCGGTGACGATCTTCGGATTCGGGTGCAATGATCTGGTGAACGGGACGGGCGGAGGTGTGAAACGCGTCGCGCAGGGGACGTTCCCGGCGTTCGGCGCCGGCAACCCGCTCACGCGTCCGGCGAATCTCATCGATGCCAACGGGAACACCGTGCCGAACCAGGCCTCGGTCCCCCTTCCCAGCGGCCAGGTCGGTGTGGCGCTGTGCCCGGGCGATTCCGGCGGACCCGCCCTCACGGGAGCGATCGCCGACAACGGCGCGATCTGGGGCGTCACCTCTTCGGGCGCCGCGTCCGGCGCCGTCACTTTTGGCGCGGTCACCTTCCTTCGCCAGCCGATTTGCCAGGTCGTCCATTCGACCGAGCCGCACTACTGGTGCACGACGGGCCAGCCGCTGAACGCGCCGCCGCAGGGTTGCGCGGCTTCGCAGAACGCCGCCGACTCCTCGATGGAGACGGATCAGGTCGTCTCCGCGGTCTGCGCCCAGAATCCCGCCTGCTGCACCGACTGGTGGAACTACAAGTGCGTGATGCAGGCGAAGGCGATCGCGACCGCCGCCGATCTGAACGCGTGCCATTCGCAGAGCAAGGTGGTCCACGCGGGCGACATCACCGGTGACGGAAAGGCCGACCTGGTCGCGTACACGGGCGGGGACATCTGGACGGCGAACCTCGCCACCGGATCGATCACGCAGTGGCTCACGACGCCGTTCACGGGAGACGGCGCGACGCTGCTCGGGGACATCGACGGCGATCACGTTGCGGACGGCCTGGCGTTGAACGTCACCCAGGGTGCGTGGGTGACGCGGTCGACGACGGGCGCGTTCACCTACCCGACCGAGTGGACGTCGCTGTGGCTGGGCGGGGTCCAGGCGTCGCTGCTCGGCGACGTCGACGGCGACGGCAAGGCGGACGCGGTCGGGATCACCGACGGAGAAAGCTGGGTGGCGACGTCGACGGGCGGCGGGTTTGCCTGGCCGGCGCGGTGGTCGGCGGTGCCGTTCTACGGCACACGCGCGACGATGCTCGGCGACGTCGACGGCGATGGGCGCGCGGACGCCGTCGCCGTCAACGATGGCGACGTCTGGGTCATGACGTCGACCGGAAGCTCGTTCAACTATCCGGCGCAGTGGCTCGGTTCCTTCACGGCCGGATCGCGTGACTCGCAGCTGGCGGACGTCGACGGCGACGGCCGCGCGGACCTCGTCCTCATCTACGACGGCGGCGGCGTCATGGTGGCCCGTTCCTTCGGGACCCGGTTCCTCACGCCGGTCACCTGGGCTTCCTTCGCGGGTTACGGCAACGTCGGCACGCTGCTCGCCGACGTCAACGGGGACCGGCGGGCCGACCTGATCATCCTGAACTCGTGGAACATCATGGTCGCCCTGTCGACGCGCGGCCCCTTCCCCTGGTCTGCGTCGTCGTTCAGCTCCCCTCGCACCTACCTGAACCAGCCCTTCTACGGCAGCTGGTGAAACCGTCCCATCGACAACCGGGGCCCGGTGCTGCTAAACCGGGCCCCGATGAGCACCGACCGGCGCGCGTTCTCGGTCGCTGTCTTCTGCCGGAACGGCGGCGAGATCTTGCTGGTGCGCCACAAGCGGCTGGATCTGTGGCTGCCGGTCGGCGGTGAGATCGAGCCGGGCGAGACGCCGCTCGAGGCGGCGCGCCGTGAGCTGCGCGAGGAGACGGGCCTGGACGGCGTCTTCCCGACCGGCCTCGGCGTCGACGGCACGCCGCCCGGCCTGATCGGCTACGAGGAGCACCCCGCCGGCAACAAGGGGCTGCACATGAACTTCGCGTTCGTCGCCGACGTCGCGACGCGCGAGCTGCGCGCCTGCGACGAGTACACCGCCGTCCGCTGGGTTGGCGATCCGGTCCCGGTCGAATGCCCGCTGAACGTGCGTCAGCTGGTGCGCCTGGCGCTCAGCCCCACTCGATCGTCCCCGCCAGGCTGAGGAGGCCGCCCTTCGCGGGCGACACGACCGAATAGGTCTGGCCCGCTTCCCGGTCCAGCACGTGGACGACGGCGCTGCCGACCTGTTCCTTCCACGACAGCACCACCAGCTTCTGGCGCACGACGGCTCGATAAGGAATCGTGTCGCGGAAGCCGGCGTTGTCGCCGTCGATGATCTCGACGGTCAACGTGTGGTTCTCGTGGAAGGTGATCCGGGGCGTGAACGCAGGGAAATGGATCACCAGCGTTCGCCCATCGGCGAATGGCGTCGGATCGGAGAGGCTCGCCTCGGCCATGATCAGCGGCCGAACATGGATATCGATCGCGAGGCATCAACCACACGATCGGCCGGCTCCGGGCTTTAGGGGTTTCCCTTACAGTGGGCGTCGAGGAAGCGGAAGACGTCGGGCGACCAGATGTCCGCGCCGAAGTAGCCGAGGGTGTGGCCCTGCTCGGCGGATGAACCGTAGGGCGGGTAGATCTTCAGCTCGAACGGCTTGCCGGCGTCGCGCATGGCCGCCGAGAGGACGCGCGACGGGGTGAGGTCGTGGTCGTTTTCGGCCTGGAAGAAGAAGATCGGCGCGCGCGCGTTGGTGACCGCGCGGATCATCACCGGGCGCAGGTCGGGCGCCTTCGCCCAGCTGGCGGCGCCGCCCGCCGAATCGACGGCGGCGCAGTAGACGCCGCGCTCCGCGCCGAGGACGGTCTCGATGCCGCCGAACGAGTTGCCGGCCACCGCGATCCGGTTCGGCTGGGCGAGCCCGCTCGCGCGCAGCCAGGCCAGCGCGGCCAGCTGGTCGTCGAGGTGATCGGTCGTCAGCAGGCGAACCATCGTCGCGGTGGCCGCCGGCATCCCGTCGCGGGCGCGGGCCGCGTGGATCTCGTCCATGATGTACGGGCCCGCGTCGGCGCTCAGCGCTTGCCCGCGCCGGAACGGCATGAAAAACAGCCATCCGTGCGCCGCGAACACGGGCCCGAGCGCGTTCGCCGCCTGGACCGGTTCCATGCCGGGCGCGCTGCCGTGGTTGTAGAGCAGCGCCGGAAACGGCCCCGCGCCCGCCGGCCTGTGCAGCACGCCGTGCAGCGTGCGCTGGCCGCTCGGGAAGGTGACCACCTCGCCGGCAGCGGTGACCGGGCCCGCGGCGTTCGCGCGCCGCGAGCCGCTGGAACGGCAGTCGGTCGCCGCCAGGACCGCCGCCGCCGCGACCGCCACCGCCCACGCGGCGATCTTGACGCCGGGCCGACCGCCTGAGATGCGCATGGTGTCCCGAAGGCTAGCAGGATCGGTCAAGGCGAGGCGCGCCCGTTGTTCGGCGCGCGCGAAGGCCCAGATTCGTTCGTGTAGGGAGGTGCGGTGTGAAGCGATTTTGGTTTGCGCTGTCGGCGGCCGGTCTGATTCTGTCGGGGACGACTTCGATCGCACTCGCCGACGAACGCGACGCCGGCGCTGACGAAAGGCAGGCGCGGCAGATCTGGGCGACGCTCCGGGGCGCGGCGGACCTGGAGGACAACCTCATCCAGGTCGACGTCGAGGACGGCATCGCGACGCTGGAGGGGGCCGTCGATTCGCAGCAAGAGAGGACGGAGGCGCAGCAGCTCGCCCACGTCGGGGGCATCCTGGGCGTGAACAACCGCCTCAAGGTCCGCCGCGACTGCGACTAGCTCGGGAGTGACCCCGATCCGATCGCGCCCGTCTGTTGACGGTTGCGCAGGCACCGCCAAGTTCAAAGAAGGTGGACGGTGGGATCGGAACGGGAGGGCGAACATGAGCTCGGAAGTGTGCTTTGAACGGGACCTGATAGGCGACACCTCGAAACACGACAACGGCACCAGCCTCTGGCTGGCGTCGGCGGCGCGCGCGGCGATGCGCAGCCCGTTCGGCGTGCTGTGCGGCGGGCTGCTGGTGGTCGTGGCCGTCGCCACCTGGACGGCCACGCCTCTGTGGGCGTTGCCGGTCCTTTTCGCCGTGCTGTTCGGCGCCAAGCTGCTGGACGGTCGGGCGCGGCAGACCGCGCTCCGGCGCGCGCGCCTGCTGCCGATGCGTCTGCCCGAGCCCACGGATTTTTCGGACGACGCCGTGCGGGTCGTGATCCAGAGGCTGGTGTGCGCGCGCCAGATCATCGTGAAGGTGCTGAGCACCGGGCCGCGCGGCCCTGGCTTCGATCTGGCGAGCGTGGTCGCGGACGTGCCGCGGCTGGAACGTGACGCCGTCGTGCTGGCACAGCGGGCGGAGTACGTCGCGCGCTTTCTGGCGGACCATCCGGTCGCCGTGTTCGCCGAGGAAGATCGCCGGTGCGCGGAGAAGATCGACCGAGAACCGGATGAGGATCGGGCGAACCTGCTGCGCCGGATCGGCGCCAACCTGAAGGCGCGGCTCGCATCAGCGATGGACCTGCAGCGGGAATACGAGCACCTGCTCGAAGCCGCCCACGACACGGTGGCGGCGCTGGAGGCGCTGCCGCCCCGGATGATGCTGCTGCAGCTGGATCGTCTCAGGGCCTGCGACCTGCCGTCGCTCGCGGCGCCGGAGACCGGCGACATGGGCGAGAGTCTGAAAGAGGTGGAGCGCGCGCTGGCGGCCGACGAGTTCACGGTGCGCGGGGGACCGGACGACACGTGGGTGCCCCCCTCGACACACGCTTGAGCGCCGCCGGCTGAGGTGCACGGCCGCGGTCCGGCAAGGTTGTGCGCGGCGCCCGAAGGCACAGATTGATTCATGTAAGGGAGGTGCCGTATGAGGCGAATCATTTTTGTGCTGTCCATCGCGGCAGCCGGTCTCATGGTGGCGGCGGGGACGAGCCGGACGGCCGTCGCCGAGGAGAGCTCGACGGGAGCGGACCTGAAGCAGGAGCAGCAGATCCGGGAGCGGCTGCAACAGGCGCCGGACCTGGGCAACAACCGCATCACGGTGAAGGTCGATGACGGCATCGCCGTCCTCGAAGGCACGGTCGATACGCAGCAGGAAAAGAAAGAGGCGCAACAGCTGGCCCACGTCGACGGCATCCTGGGCGTCAACAACCGTCTCCACGTGAGGGCCGCCGGGAAATAGCCGCCGGCGCGGATCTGCGATTGAAGGTAGGCTCCCGGATTCCGTGGACGCCGACGAAGAGACAAGGGACGAGATCGTGCGCGGCGTGCTGGCCGACCTGCCGGTGCGCGTCGTCGCCGCGCTGACGACGGGCGTGGCGGGCGAGGCGGCGCGGCGGCATCAGACGGGGGCGGCGGGCGCGATCGCGCTGGGGCGCGGGCTGACGGCCGGCATGCTGCTGGCGACGCTGACGAAGGACGACGAGCGCGTGACGTTGCAGGTGCTGGGCGACGGGCCGCTGGGCGGCGTGACGGTCGACGCGAACGGGTCCGGCACCGCGCGCGCCTACGTCAAGCATCCGGGCGCGGGCGTGATCCCGCCCGGCGCGCCCGGGACGCGTCCGTCGCTGGCCGCGGCGATCGGCCGGTCGGGCGTCGTCAGCGTGATCCGCGACGTCGGCCTCAAAGAGAACTTCAGCGGCACGACCGCGCTCGGCGGCGGCGAGATCGACGAGGACGTCGAGCGCTACCTGACGGACAGCGAGCAGATCGAGAGCGCGCTGGCGTGCGACACGATGGCCGGGGACGACGGCGTCGTCGTCGCGTCGGCCGGGATCCTGGTGCAGGCGCTGCCCGGCGAGGCCGCGATCGAGGTCGCGCTCGCCCGCGGCATGTTCGCGGACGGGGCGCTGGCGCGCGTCGTCGCCGGCGGCCTGCCGCCCACGGGCGAAGATCTGCTGCGCGCGGTGTTCGGCGGCCGCCTGGGCGAGATCCGGATCCTCGACCGCCGGCCCGCGCGGTTCTTCTGCCCATGCTCGCGGGTGCGCGCCGGCGTCTCGCTGGCGATGCTTGGCGACGCCGATCTGTCGGCGATGATCCTCGCCGACGGCAAGGCGGAGGTGATCTGCAACTTCTGCCGCGCGCGCTACGACTTCGACGAGACGGAGCTTGAACGGATCCGCCGCCGCGCCGCCGGCCCGAGCGGGCCTCCCAGCTGACCGCGCCCGTCACCCCGGAAAGCTGTAAGATGCGGGCGTTGACGCCGACGACGTGCCGGAGTCGCACCACCCTCCTTCTATCGGTGGGGGCGATGGTCGTGCTGGCGTCGCGGCCGGCGCGCGCGCACGGGCCCCGCGACCTGCCGTCCGAGGACAAGAGCGCGCCGGCGGCCGACGCGGCGCTGAACCTGAATCCGGACTGGTACAGCCTGCACTACCAGTTCACGGGGGCCACCCAGTACCACCCGTCGTTCTCGGCCAAGTATTCGGGCCAGAACAGCCTGAGCCCGGAGGCCGAGGACGCGACGGCGTTCGTGACCACGTTGTTCGCGGACTTCCGTCTCTGGCACGGCGGCGAGCTGCTGATCAACCCGGAGATGAGCGGCGGCCGCGGCCTCAGCAGCACGCGCGGTGTGGCCGCCTTTCCCGACGGGATCGTCTACCGCGTCGGCGATCCGGCGCCGGCGCTGTACATCGCGCGGCTGGCCGTCAGCCAGACCTTCGACATCGGCGGCGGCCGCGTCATCAACGAGGAAGGTCCGAACGAGCTGAAGGGCACGCGCGATCGCGACACCCTCGCCATCACCGTCGGCCGCTTCTCGGTGGTCGACATCGTCGACGGCAACCGCTACGCGAACGACGCGACGACGGAGTTCTTCAACTGGGCGCTGTTCGCGTCGGG
>Ga0066903_100000657_pt1 | contig 22735 bp, 25 predicted proteins | sample PanSoiMetaGPlot1_FD_67491 | JGI IMG/M metagenome (GOLD analysis project Ga0066903, IMG submission 67491) | Tropical forest soil microbial communities from Panama analyzed to predict greenhouse gas emissions - Panama Soil - Plot 1 (version 2) | ecosystem: Environmental > Terrestrial > Soil >... | reverse complement strand
CCGTTTCATGCCGCCGGTCGCGGTAGCGATCCCGATCTACCTGATGATCCGCTACCTCGGCCAGCTCGACAGCTATCCCGGGCTGATCCTGCCCTACATCGCGTTCTCGCTCCCGCTCGTGGTCTGGATCATGATCGGCTTCTTCGACGAGATTCCGCGCGAGGTCGACGAGGCGGCGATGGTCGACGGCCTGACGAGACCGCAGGTGCTGCTCCGGGTGCTGCTTCCCCTCGCCAGACCCGGGCTGCTCGTCGCGGCGACGTTCGGGGTCATCTTCATCTGGAACGAGTTCATGGTCGGCCTGTACATCATCAACTCGCAGGACAAGGAGACGATCCCGATCGCCGCGTCCTCGCTGCTGACGGTCGAGAGCCCGATCAACTACAACGTCGCCGCCGCAGTCGGTGTGTTCACGGTCATCCCCGTCCTGATCTTCGTGATCGTCGTCCAGCGGTTCATTGTCCGCGGGATCACCGCCGGAGCCGTGCGCTAGTGGCGACCGTCTCGTTCACCGGCGTCGGCAAGGTGTACCGGGACGGGACGCGGGCTCTGAGCGACTTCGCCCTCGACGTCGCCGACGGCGAGTTCATGGTCTTCGTGGGCCCGTCCGGGTGCGGCAAGACGACGGCGCTCCGGATGGTCGCCGGGCTCGAGGACATCACCGAGGGCGAGATCAGGATCGGCGACCGTGTCGTCAACGGCTTGCACCCCCGTCACCGCGACGTGGCCATGGTCTTCCAGAACTACGCGCTCTACCCGCACATGAGCGTGTACAGGAACATCGCCTTCGCGCTCAAGGTGCGGAAGACGCCGGCGGAGGAGGTCAAGCGGCGCGTCGAGGAGGCGGCACGGATCCTCGGTCTCACGAGCGAGCTGAAGCGGAAGCCCGCCCAGCTATCCGGTGGACAACGGCAGCGTGTCGCGATGGGCCGGGCGATCGTGCGCGATCCGCAGGTGTTCCTGATGGACGAGCCTCTCTCGAACCTGGACGCGAAGCTCCGCGTACAGATGCGGGCGGAGATCTCCCGTATCCAGCACGAACTGGGGGCGACGACCATCTACGTCACGCACGACCAGGTAGAGGCGATGACGATGGGCGACCGGGTCGCCGTGCTGCGGAAGGGGGAGCTCCAGCAGGTGTCGCCTCCGCAGACGCTGTACGACCGGCCCTCGAACCTCTTCGTCGCGAGCTTCATCGGCAGCCCCGAGATGAATCTCGTCGAAGCGCGTCTCGAACGCGAGGGTGGCTCGCTCGTCTGCCGGCTCGCCGGGCAGACGCTCGTCGTGCCCGACGACCTCGCGCGCGGCCGTCCGGGCCTCGAGCGCTACGTCGGTAGGACGATCGGCCTCGGCATCCGTCCCGAGCAGCTCGAGGACGCGGCGCTCGCGGGCGACGCGCGGGAAGGAGCGACCTTGCGCGGCAAGGTGGTGACGACGGAGCTGCTCGGGTCGGAGATGCTCGCCCACGTGGAGGTCGCCGCGGCCCCGGTGGTGACGCAGGAGGTACGCGAGGTCCTCGAGGACGTCGATCGCTCGCGCGTGGTCGACCTCGAGTCGGAGGCCCGCGCGCACAGGACCGTGATGATCGGCCGCTTCGGGATCGGATCGCAGGCCCGTTCCGGAGCGGAGGTCCAGATGCGCATCGACACCAGCAGGCTGCACTTCTTCGACCTCGACTCCGAGGCCGCGATCGCGGGCGACGCCGTGGCAGAGGCGGGAGCCGAGGCGGCGACTGCGACACTGGAGGGCTGATGGACGAGGGTGTCCTCGACCGGCTGCGCATCCTGGGCATGTCGCTCTACGAGGCCCGGATCTACATCGGGCTGTTGCGGCATGGTCCACAGAACGGCAACGAGGTGTCGAAGTCCGCCGGCATCCCCTCGTCGAAGGTCTACTCCACGCTCGAGCGGCTCGCGTCGAAGGGGATCGTGCACTCGGTTCGCACGGGCTCCGGCACGCAGTACGTGTGCATCTCGCCGCAAGAGCTCGTGGGCCGGTTCCGGGACGAGTTCGAGGAGCCGATGGACTACCTCGAGAGCACGCTGCCGACCCTGGCCGCCTTCGAGCCCGCGAGTGAGGTGCTGACCGTGGCGGGACTGGACGCGATCCGCGAGAACAGCCGCTTCATCGCCGCCGCCGCGGTCCACGAGGTCTACATCTCCGTCTGGGCCGACGAGCTCGAGCACCTGACCGAGGCGCTGCTCGCCGCGCAGGAGCGGGATGTCCGGATCTTCGGGATGCTCTACGGCGGCGAGGAGGCGCCCCCGATGGGCTCCTGGCTCGTCCACTCCTATCAGGAGATCGTCGCCGACCGGATCGGCGGCCGGATGCTCACGATCGTCGCCGACCGCGAGGAGGCGCTGATCGCCAACATCCCGCGCCGAGGGGAGGCGAGCGCCGTCCGCACCCGCAACCCCGTGCTGGCGTTGATCGCCCAGGAGTACCTCCACCACGACATCGTCCTGCAGCGTGCGCAGCTCGCCATCGGCTTCGACGAGTGGGACCGCTGGTGGCAGGCGGACCCGGACCTGCGCACCATCATTCTTGCCAGCCAGCCCGAGGAGGTCTCGCGATGACCCAGACCGTCGACGTCGCCACGGACACACGTCCGCTGCTGCTCGCCGGAACGCCGGTGACGACGGAGGAGAGCGCGGCCGTCGTGTTCCCCTACGACGGCAGCATCGCAGCCCACGTCTCCCTCGCTGACGAGACCCTCGTCGAGCAGGCGCTGTCGTCGGCGGCCGCGGCGGAGCGGGAAGCCGCCGCCGTGCCTCCGTACCGGCGCGCGGAGATCCTGATCCGCGCCGCCGAGCTCGTCCGCTCACGGGAGGCGGAACTGGCCCGGCAGATGACCCTGGAAACGGGGAACGCGGTCTGGGAGACGAAGTTCGAGGTCCAGCGGACGGCCGAGATCCTGCAGCTGGCCGGGGAGGAGGCGCGACGGAGCGCCTCGACGGGCGAGCTCGTCCCGATCGACGCCGTGCCGCGCGGCGAGGGCCGAATCGGTCTGACCCGCCGCTTCCCGGTGGGCACGGTGCTCGCGATCACGCCGTTCAACGCCCCGCTGCTCCTCGTCGCCCACAAGCTCGGCCCGGCGATCGCCGCCGGCTGCCCCTGCATCGTGCGCCCGGCGTCGAAGACTCCGCTCTCGGCCCTGTCCATGGGGGAGATCGCTCTCGAGGCCGGCGCGCCGCCCGCCATGGTGAGCGTGCTTCCCTGCCGCACCGAGCTCGCCGAGCGGATGGTCGGAGACGAGCGGGTGAAGATCCTCTCGTTCACGGGCAGCGCAGAGGTCGGCTGGCGCCTGCAGAAAGTGGCCGCGACGCCGCGGGTGACGCTCGAGCTGGGCGGCAACGGGGCGGTCATCGTCGAGCCGGACGCGAATCTCGACTACGTGGCCGAGCGGTGCGCGTTCGGAGGCTTCCTCCGAGCGGGGCAGGCGTGCATCTCGGTCCAGCGTCTCTACGCGCACGCGTCGATCTACGACGCGCTGCGCGACAGGCTGCTGGCGCGCATCGGCGAGCTGCGCACCGGCAATCCGCTCGAGGAATCGACCGTCGTCGGCGGCCTGATCGACGAGGCGGCCGCCGCGAAGGCGGAGGGACTGGTCGAGGAGGCCGTAAGGGCAGGAGGCCGTGCCCTGTGCGGCGGAGCCAGGACGGGAACCGTGCTCGAGCCGACGCTGCTCGTCGACGTTCCCGACGAGCTACGGGTATGTGCTGAGGAGGCCTTCGCGCCGATCGTGGTGCTGTCCAGGTACGACGACGTGGACGAGGTGATCGAGCGGGCCAACGACACTCCCTACGGATTGCAGGCGGGGCTGTTCACGAACGACATCCGCGTCATCAACAGGGCGTTCGAGCGGCTCGAGGTCGGGGCTCTGATCGTGAACGACGTCAACACGTTCCGAGTCGACCAGATGCCCTACGGTGGCGCCAAGCGCTCCGGCCACGGTCGCGAGGGCATGCGCTGGGCGATCAGGGAGATGACCGAAGAGCGGCTCCTGGTCATCGACCCGCGATGACGACGAAGGCCCTCGCCCGTCCCGACCTGCCAGCGCTACCGCTCGCCGAGTGGGCGGCGACGAAGACACGCTGCACCTGGGACCGCGGCGACCTGGCTGTCGCCGTGGAGCCCAAAAATGACAGTTGAACAAGGAGGAACGATGGACGATTCCCAGATCCATGCGAGCATCGAGAAGCTCGTCGCCGAGGAGCACGAGCTGTGGGAGGCCGAGGGCGCGGGCCAGGCCGGCGAGGTGGAGCGGCGGCGGCTGCAGGAGCTGAAGGTCTCGCTCGACCAGTGCTGGGACCTGCTGCGCCAGCGAAACGCGCTGCGCGAGGCCGGGCGCGACCCCGACTCCGCATCGCCGCGGTCGTCGGAGGTCGTCGAGGGCTACCAGCAGTAGCCGGCGCGTGTAGCAGGGCTCACGCGACCTGCGACGGCCGCCTCGTCCACTTGGTCGAGACCGGCTAGGCCGGCGCGGCTTCGACGTGCCGTTTGCGGCGCGCCGTGCCGCCGACGCTTGCGGCCAGCGCGACGGCCTCGGACACCGCAGGGGCAACCTTGCGGTCGAACACGCTAGGGACGACATAGTCCGATGAGAGCTGTGACGGCTCGACGACGCCGGCGATCGCCTCGGCGGCCGCGAGCTTCATCTCCTCCGTGATCTCGCGTGCGCGAACGTCGAGAGCGCCGCGGAACATGCCTGGGAACGCGAGCACGTTGTTGATCTGGTTGGGGTAGTCGGAGCGGCCAGTCCCGACGACCGCCGCGATCCCCTCGATCTCCTCGGGCGCGACTTCGGGCGTCGGGTTGGCCATCGCGAACACGATCGCGTCTCGCGCCATCGACCTGATCCCCTCGACCGTGACCGAGCCCGGTCCGGAGAGCCCGACGTAGACGTCGGCATCGGCGAGCGCCTCGTCGGCCGAGCCGCTCAGGCCATGCCCGTTCGTCAGCGCTGCGTACTCCTGCTTGTGCGGGCTCAGGTCGGGCCGTCCCAGGTGGAGCACGCCCTGACGATCGCAGCCGACGACGTCGCCGACCCCGGCGGCGAGCAGCATCCGGGTGGTCGCGAAGCCCGCGGCGCCGACGCCGGTGACGATCACCCGGCAGTCCTCGATCCGCTTGCCGACGACGCGCAGGGCGTTGAAGAGCGCCGCCAGGACGACGATGGCCGTCCCGTGCTGGTCGTCGTGGAACACCGGAATGTTCAGCTCCTCTCGCAGCCGCGCCTCGATGTCGAAGCAGCGCGGAGCCGAGATGTCCTCGAGGTTCACGCCTCCGAAGACCGGCGCAATCGCCTTCACGCAGGCGACGATCTCGTCCGCGTCGGTCGTGTCGAGGCAGATCGGCCAGGCGTCGATGCCGCCAAACTCCTTGAACAGGATCGCCTTGCCCTCCATCACCGGAAGCGCCGCCTCGGGGCCGATGTCGCCCAGCCCGAGCACGGCCGTCCCGTCGGTGACGACGGCGACGGCGTTCTGCTTCACGGTCAGGTTCCAGACGGCATCTCGGTCGTCGGCAATCGCCTCGCAGATACGCGCGACGCCGGGGGTGTATGCCATCGACAGGTCGTCGCGAGTCCGGAGCGGCGCCTTCGGGGCGATCTCGAGCTTGCCGCCGAGATGCAGCAGGAACGTCCGGTCGGAGACGCGTTCGACGTCGACCCCGGGCACCGCCCGGACGGCCTCCACGATGCGGCGGATGTGGTCTTCGTTTTCGGCCGCGACCGTGACGTCCCGGATCTTCGCGTCCTTCTCGACGCGCACGAGGTCGATGGCGCCGAGCGAGCCGCCGGCCGCGCCGATGGCGCTCGCGAGCCGGGCGAACGAGCCGGGCGAGTCCTCGAGCCGGACTCGCACTGTGGCGCTGAACGAGGCGGAGTGGTGCACGAGTCCATCGTGCTCCCGTGCGGCCGTCACGTCATCCGTGACGCCTCGGGAACCCGGTACGTATGTAGTACGGAGCTCAGGAGAGCGGGAGCCCCGTGAGGGAACCGGTGAAGGTCCCCGACGAGCCGATGCGGAGCTCGATCGAGACGTGCTCCGAGCGTCCGTCCGAGCCCGAGAGGTCGCTCTCGATCCGCGTCCCGTCGAGCCCCGAGACGGTTCCGGACGACCAGGCGGGCGCACCGCTCGGCAGAAGGCCGACGACGCTGTCGGTCATCTGGACGCCCCCGCCGTCCAGAGGAAAGCCGCGCACGGCGACGTGAAGCCGGCCGTCGAAGCCGCCGTGCACGGAACCGTCGATGGACACGACGACGAGGCCGCGGTCGGTTTGCTGTTCACTGATCTTCCCGCTCAGGCTGGCCGTGAACTCGCTGCTGGGGAACGTCGCCGGGTTCGGCGCGGGGGCCGTCTGGACTCGAATCGTCCCGGTGCCCGAGAGCAGGCGAGGAGGCGTGCCCGCGCGCGCCGCCCACCCTTTCTGGAGCGGCCCCTCGGCCGTCCAGACGAGCAGGCCGACGAACACGCCCAACGTCCCGAGGAGCGCAGCGGCGCGGAAGGCGGGATCGACGCGCGGCGTTCGGAGCAGCCTCCAGAGCACGGCGGCGAGCACGGTCACGCCGCAGCCGACTCCGAGGAGGAGCAGCCAGCCTTCACGAGCGTCGCTGCCCGTTCCGAGCGAGTGCAGCATCGCCACCGGCCAGGCGGCGTAGGCAAGCCAGTGCACGATCCGCCAGGCTTTCGTCCCGATCCGGCGGCGCAGGAAGCTGGTCAGGATCAGCGCCAGCAGCAGGTCGAAGGCGATTGCGCCGAGGCCGAGCCAGAAGGGCCGGTACGGCGACAGGAACGGGATGAAGGCGTCCACGACCCCGATCGGCGCGAACGGGTCGGCGACCGTGGTCACCACATGAATGCCCGTGAACGTCAGCGCGAGCAGCGTCACGTTCCGGTGCAGCCCGTAGATGACGAAGCGGGGCCAGCGGTTCGACTTCCAGCGCGTGGTGTTGGCCACGCCGAGCAGGACGGACGCCGTCAACAGCAGCAGCGCGACGGCCCCCGAGCCGCGCGTCAGGTACCAGAGCATCAGGATCCCCCGCTCGTTGCCGCCGGGGGCGCCTCCGTCGGTGCGGGCGGCTGCTGCGGCGGGCTGGGCGCGGGTGGCGGTGCGGGTGCGGGCGCTGTGCCCTCGTCGCCGGCGGCAGGGAGAGACGGCGGTGCCGGAGCCGGAGCCCGCGTCGTCCCGGCTGCCCGTGTTCGCTGCTGCGACTGGACGGCTGTTCGCCGATGGTGCTTGCCGGAGTTGGCGGCGGCCGCCAGGCCTGCGAAGACTCCGGTGAGCACGGCGGCCGCCACGCCCACGCGCTTGGTTGTCGCGCGCAGGCGCTGCAGTCCCGCGTTGCGTGAGTGCATCAGTGCACGTCGCTGTCGCGCGCTCGGCACTCCCACAGTGGAGCCGCCCTTCCTGAGGGCCCGATGAGAGTTTGCTGTGAGCGGGCTGCGAAACGAGCGAGGCGTGTGGCTACGGCATCGGTACGCCTCGCTCGAGGCTTGCGAGGAACGGAGCGAGGTAACGCGAGGCGATCTTCGCGGGTGGCCAGAAGAGCGGCTCCGCCGTCACCTCGCCGGGGGCGCCCGAGTCGGGCGAGAGTTCGGCGCGAAGGTAGAGGGGCTCCCGACCCGTGAGGAGGAGCGCGTGCAGGATGGGTCGGAACGGCTCCTGCGTCACGTGGGCGCCCGCGCGCGCGGCGATCGCCTCGGCGACGTGCACGCCCTGCTGCGCCGCGATGCCGCCATGCTTGATCGGAAAGCGCGTGATGTCGCCGGCCGCGTAGACGTCCTCGAAACCCACGACGCGGCCGGTGCGGTCGGTGGAGACGAAGCCGTCCTGGTCGCGCGAGATCCCGGGGACAGGCTGGCCCTGAAGCCGCGCAAGAGCGACTACGCGGTCCGCGAAGAGTGTCTGTGCGGGAACGAGCTCGAGGCTTCCGCTCTGGAACGAGAGCGGATAGTGGCCGATGTGGAGCGCGATCCCGCGCTCGTGGAGCAACTCGGCCACCGTGGCGCTCGCGACGGCGCCGAGCGCGGCGAGGGGCGCGGGCTCGTGGGTGACCACCGACAGCTCGACCCCGCGGACTCGGCGGTCCTCGAGCTGGGCGCTCGCCATCAGCGCGAGCTCGTACAACGGCAGCGGCCAGCCCGAGTGCCTTGGCGCAACGAACACGATCCTCCGTGCCGCGCCGGAGGCGATCTCCGTGAGGAGCGCACGAAGCCGGTCGACGTCGGACGGGCCTCTGAACGTGAGCGCGCCGTCGAGCGGAGCCACGGGCCGGGTTCCGCAGGCGACGACGAGGACGTCGTAAGCGAGCACTGCCCCGCGGCTCGTGACGAGCCGGTGTTCGTCGGGCTCCACGGCCGCGATCGCACCGGGGGTAAACGCGGCGCCGACGGCGCCGGCGATCGCGGGCAATTCGAATCGCTGCACGCGGGCGACGCCGAACGGCTCCCCGACCGCCAGCGGGCGGTACCAGAAGTGGTGCTCGGGAGAAAGCAACTCGACGTCGACGAGGTCTCCGGCCAGGTCGCGGAGGGCGAGCATCGTCTCGAGGCCGGCGACGCCGCCTCCGGCGATCAGCACCCGCAGGCCGTCGAAGCTCCTCGGTCGCGCGGCCTGTCCCATGGTGCGGCGAGTCTGCGCCGCCGGCGCCGAAACGCCATCGGGAGACAGCCGCATGCGCGCCGGGGAAACCCGCAGCCTTAGGCGCAGCGGTCGAGCAGCGCGTCCCAGTCCGCCTCGACCTGGTGCTGGATCTCCTCGACGTGCGCGCGGTTCTCCTCTCGGAGCAGGTGGGAGAAGCGCTGCTGCAGCCGGAGCCAGTCCTCCACCGGCACCGGCCGCCCGGGCCGGTAGGTCAGGCGGTAGCGGCCGTCGACGACCTCGTAGAGCGGCCAGAACAGGCAGTCGACCGCGACGTTCATCACGTCGAGCGCCGCCCCGGGCTCGTGGCCCCACCCGAGCGGGCAGTTCGTGAGCACGTTCAGGAACGCCGGGCCGTCGGCCGCGACTGCCCGCTCGACCTTCACGCTCAGGTCGTGCCAGTGGGAGGCTGCGGCCTGCGCGACATAGGGAACGTGGTGCGCGACCGCGATCGCCGTCATGTCCTTCCGCCGCTGCGCCTTGCCGAAGCTGTCCAGTCCGGCCGGGCTCGTCGTCGTCGAGGCGGCGAACGGGGTCGCGCCGGAGCGCTGGATGCCGGTGTTCATGTAGGCCTCGTTGTCGTAGCAGACGAACAGGAATCGGTGGCCGCGCTCGAGCGCGCCGGACAGCGCCTGCAGGCCGATGTCGTACGTCCCACCGTCGCCGGCGAAGCACACGACCGCGACCTCCTCGCCGGCCGACAACGCGTCGCGCCGGCGAAGCGCCCGCTGCGCGCTCTCGACGCCGCTCGCGACAGCGGCGGCGTTCTCGAAGGCGACGTGCAACCAGGGAACGTTCCACGCTGTCGTCGGGTAGCGCGTGGTGGCCACTTCCAGGCAGCCGGTCGCGTTCACGACGACGGTCGGCGACCGGATCGTGGACAGGACGGTCCTGACGACGGCGGGGATCCCGCAGCCCTGGCAGAGCGAGTGGCCGCCGCGGAGCGGCGGGATGCCGTTCTGGTTGCGGACGAGGGTCTTCAGGCGGGACACGGCTCACCTCGCACTCCGACGTAGAGCGGCTGGTTGCCCGTGAAGAGCGCGCGGACGTCGGCGGGATGCAGGTCGCGGCCGCCAAGCCCGTAGACATGGCTCTCCAGGGCTACTCCGCTGCCGTAGAGCGCGGCCGCGGTCTCGGCGAAGAGCGGCGGCGACCCGCCCGGCGAATCGGCGCGGTCGAGGACGATTGCGGTCCGGGCCCCCGCGAGCGTCTCCCGCAGCGCCGCGCGTGGGAAAGGCCGGAACGATCCGATCTTGACCACGCCGACGCGCTCGCCGGTGCCGCGCAGCTCGTCGACGACGTCCTTCGCCGTGCCGGCGGTCGACCCGAGCGCGACGACGACACGCTCGGCGTCGTCCGCCCGGTACCCCTCGAGAGCGCGGAAGCGGCGGCCCGAGCAACGCTCGAGCTCGGCCGCGACCTCGTCGATCTCGGGCAGCGCCGCCTCGGCGGCAGCAGCCTGCGCGCGCCGGAACTCGAAGTAGTAGTCGGGCATCGCGAACGGGCCTTGCGTGAGCGGGTGCGCCGTGTCGAGCACCGGATGCGGGATGCGGTACTCGCCCACGAAACGCGGCACGTCCGCGTCCGTGAGCAGCACGACCGGCTCCGCGGAGTGCGTGATCGTGAACCCGTCCAGGCAGACGAGCACGGGCAGCAGCACGTTCGGGTGCTCGGCGATTCGCGGCGCCATGAGCATGAGGTCGTACGCCTCCTGCGCGTTCTCGGCAAAGAGCTGGAGGACGCCGGAGTCGCGGATCAGCATCGAGTCCGAGTGGTCGCAGTGGATGTTGATCGGACCGGAGAGCGCCCGGTTGCCGAGCGCCATCACGATCGGCGCGCGCATCGAGGCGGCGATGTAGACGACCTCGGCCATCAGGGCCAGGCCCTGAGAGGACGTGGCCGTGATCGTCCGCGCCCCGGCGAGCGCAGCGCCGATCGCGGCGCTCATGGCGGAGTGCTCGGACTCGACGTTGACGAGTTCGGCGTGAGCACGGCCGTCGGCGACGAACTTCGCGAAGCCCTGGATGATCGGCGTCTGCGGCGTGATCGGATAGACCGGCACGACGTCTGGATCGATCTGGCGCATGGCATGCGCGACCGCCTCTCCGCCGGTGAGCAGCTCCAGGCTCATTCGGCCACCATCGCGATCGCGCCCGTCGGGCAGGCGAAGGCGCAGATCTCGCAGCCCTTGCAGTGTTCGTAGTCGAAGCCGGCGAACGCCGTGCCGTCGAGGAGCACGGCCGAGTCGGGGCAGTACAGCCAGCAGAGCAGGCAATTCACGCACGCCGACAGCTCGACCTCCGGCCTGAGGCCGGTGCGCCAGCCGCCGGTCGACGGCTGTTCGGCGTCCCCGGCTGCGACGACGCCGCCGGGCGACAGCTCCTGCCAGTCGGTCAGCTTGCCCATCGGTACCCCTCCGCCACGGCCTCGCGGACCGCGTCCGGATCGACCTTGCGGCCGAGCACCTCGACGGCGGCGTCCTGAAGCTGCTCGAGCGGTGGCTGTCCGAGCGCGGCGCCCGCGGCGCCGACCATGATCAGGTTGACGAAGCCCGAGCCTCGGTCGCTTGCGAGTCGGCTCGCGGGCACGCAGCGCACGGAGAGGTCTTCCAGCTCGGGTGGTGTCTCCTCGGCGTTGACGAGTACGAGGCCGTCCGTCTCGAGGCCGTCGGCCACGTCGGTCTCGTGGACCAGGGTGGGCTCGAGGACGACCACGAGATCCGGGTCGGTGATCGTGTCGTGCCGGCGGATCGGTCGCTCCGACACCCGGGTGAAGGCCCGGAGCGGAGCTCCCCGTCGCTCCGGGCCGTACTCCGGAAACGCCTGGACGCTCTTGCCCGATCGCAGCAGGGCAAGGGCGAGCAGCTGCGAAGCAGTCTTCGCGCCTTGCCCGGCACGGGCGTGCCAGCGGATCTCGGTCAGTTCCTTCACGGGCGCCGGAGCCTCCAGTCGAGCGCCTCGACGGCGCGCTTGGCCTCGCGCACGGCCTGGACGACGCTGGCGCCGCCGTTGATCGCGTCGCCGGCCGCGAAGACCTTCGGGTCGGAGGTGCGGCCCTGCTCGTCGACGGACTCGATCAGCTCCAGGAACTCGTCCCTGGGCCGCTGACCGATCGCCTTCACGACCGTGTCGACCGGGATGACGAACTCGCTTCCGGGCACAGGCTCCGGCCGGCGGCGGCCGCTCTCGTCAGGCTCGCCGAGGCGCATCTGCGCACAGCGGACGCCCTCGACGTGTCCGTCACCGACGATGGCGACCGGGTTGACGAGAAAGCGGAGCTCCACGCCTTCCTTGCGGGCCAGCTCGACCTCGTGCTCGTAGGCGGGCATCTCGTGCTCGGTGCGCCGGTAAAGAAGGAGCGAGACGTCGGCCCCGAGGCGCTTTGCCTCGACCGCGACGTCGACCGCCGTGTTGCCGCCGCCGATGACCGCGACGCGGCTCCCGACGGCCGGCGGCTCACCGGTCTTCAGCCGTTCGATGAACGGCAGGGACTCCCATACCCCCTCCAGGTCGTCACCGTCGTAGGCGACGTCGGCGTCCGCGCCCATGCCGACGGCGAGCACGACCGCGTCGAACACGTCTTCCAGCTCATGGAGCCGGGCTGCGTCGATGCGCATGTGCATGGAAAACCCGACGCCGAGCTCCTCGAGCAGGCGCCGCTCGTCCGGCAGAGGCTCGTTCGACTGCCGGTACGGTGCGATCGCGTAGCGGACGAGGCCGCCGACCTCCTCGCGCTCGTCGAAGACGGTCACCGCGTAGCCGCGCGCAGCGAGCTCGCCTGCGGCCGCTAGCCCGGCGGGGCCTGCGCCCACGACCGCGACGTGGCGCCCGTTGGGGGGTGTCGGCTCACGGAGGGGAACGTCGTGCTCGTGCGCCCACTCGGTGGCGTAGCGCTGGAGCCCGCCGATCTCGATCGCCGGCCGGCCGTCGTGGAGGAGGACGCAGTCACGCTGGCAGAGCATTTCCACCGGGCACACGCGCGCGCAGGTCCCGCCGAGGACGTTCTCGGCGAAGATCGTCCGCGCCGCGCCGCCGGGGTCGCCGTCGGCGATCTGCGCCACGAATCTCGGCACGTCCACGTCGGCGGGGCAGGCGACGACGCAGGGCGCAGGGGCATGCGGCCCGCCACACTCGAGGCAACGGTCGGCCTCGACGAGCGCATCCTCCGCCGTGAGCGGAGGACGCAGTTCGGCGAAGGTTGTGGGCACGGCGCTACCCGGCCACGGCCCGGGCGATGTCGAGCGTCGAGACGACACCGAGGGGGCGCTGCGACTGGGGGTCGACGACGGCGAGATGCGAGACGCCGCTCTCGGCCATCAGCTGTGCCGCGTGCCGGAGGTCGTCGTCCGCGCGCACGAAGACGAGCGGAGTGACCGCGCTCTCGCCGGCGGTCTGGTGGTCGACGTCGGCCCACGCCGCCGCCACGAGGTCGAGGTCCGAGACGATGCCCCAGAGCTCCGGCGTCTCGTGGGCCTCCGAGCCGTAGTCGAAGACGAACACGGAATGGACGCGGTGCGCCGCCATCAGCCGGGCGACGCCGCGCAAGGGCGTAGCCGGCGCGCACGTGATCAGGCCCTCGGTCATCACGTCGGAGACCTTCGCCTGCACGAACGGCAGCGGCGGCGAATCGTGGGCTGGAAGCGGTGTGGCCATGCCTCCACTCTCGCCGCGGAGCGCAGCCGAGGCATCAGCGACTGCCACGAGCGCCGTGCGGACAAGTACGGAACCGGGAGCGCTACGAGCTCAGCAGTAGTGGCCGCTCTGGTAGCCGATCAGAATCATCACGAGCGGCGCGGAGTTGGGCTGGCCGGCCTCGCCGAAGTCGGTGAACACCTTGCAGCCCGCCAGGGTGCCCTTCAGCCAGACGGCCTTCTCGCCGTCCTCGAGCTTCACGGTCTTGAGGGCCCTGCCGTACCGCGTCTTCAGCTTTCCGACGCCGCCCTTGCGCAGCATGCACGGCCCGCCGCCGGTGAGGCAGAAGTTGCGCCCGCTGATCCCGAGCAGGCGGACATGCTGCGGGCTCGTGCCCGTGTCGAGGTACACGTCGAAGAGCACGTGCTGCTTCTCGTCCCCGAACTGCATGTAGCCGTTCGCGTTCTTGTAGACGGGCTTCCCGAGCTTCGCGAGCACCTGCGCACGCGTCATGCCGAGCTTGATGCCGGCGGCGCCGACGTTCGGCGTCACCGCCCCTCCCTTCACGACGGCCTCCGCCACGCCTGCGAGCACGAGCGCGACGACGCCTGCAGCGATCGCGATCCTCACCGACCGGATTCTGACAGGCGGGCCGCTGCATGCTGGAGCCGGCCGCGGAGCTCACCCTCGGGGAGCGACCGGAGGTGGAGCCCGAGCAGGAACTCGTCGAGGCAGCGATCGAGCTCGGCGGCAGCGTGCGGCTCGACCGGCCGGCCTGCCTCGACTGCCGAGACGATCTCCTCCAGCTCGAGTCGAAAGGACGCGGCCGCCGGGTCGGCAGTCGCCGTCCGAAGCCGCTCGGCCAGCAGGCGACGGCGCGCGGGAGTCGCGGCACGTGCACAGAACCGGCGAACGTCGACAAGCTCGTACGCCTCGGGCTCGCGGGCCAGCTCCTCGACGAGGAACGACCGGCGCAGGAAGGCGCGGAGGCCGAGGAACGTCATCGCGAACGCCCCTGCCAGCAAGGGGAGCGCCAGCGGTGGGTGCATGACACTCGCCGCGAGGGCGAGGGCAAAGGCGAGGGCCGCGAGCCCGAGGTCTCCTGCAGTAAGGGCCCGGAGCTCCTGCAGCCGGGATGCGGCGCTGTCGATCTCCCGTGCGGTCATGCCTCCACGCTGGCCGCCCGAGCCCGTATGCGCATCGGGGCTGCGTGCCGTCCCGCTCAGTGGTTTCCCGAATGTCCGTCGGGGCTCGGCCCCGATGGCGCGCGGAGCGCTCCCAGCAAGGCTGGACGTGTGGATTCGCTGCGGGTGTTCCTGCAGGAGATCGGGCGCTACCCGCTGCTCACGCGCGAGCAGGAGGTTGCCCTGATGCGGCAGGTAGAACGGGGCGACGCAGAGGCGCGGGAGCGGGTCGTGAACGCGAACCTGCGGCTCGTCGTCTCGATCGCCAAGCGTTACCAGGGCCGTGGGCTGCCGCTGCCGGACCTGATCCAGGACGGCATGCTCGGCCTGCTGCGCGCCGTCGAGAAGTTCGACTGGCGGCGCGGCTACAAGTTCTCGACCTACGCGACGTGGTGGATCACCCAGGCGGTCCAGCGGGGCATCGACAACCGTGCGCGCCTGATCCGCCTCCCGGTGCACGTGAACACTCGCGCCCGGCGGCTGGCCCGCGCCAGGGACGAGCTCGCGCCGGCATCCGGAGGCGGGGAGCCCGGGGAGGAGGAGCTCGCCCGCGCGGCCGCCCTCTCGCTCGACCAGCTGCACGCCGTGCGTGCCGCGGCCCAGGTCGTCGACAGCCTCGACCGGCCGCTGCGAGACGGCGACGCGTCGCCGCTCGCCGTGCTGCTCGCCGACGACGAGCCCGATCCCTTCGACGAGCTCGAGTCGCGGATGCTCGTCGAGGCCGTCCGTATGGCGGTTGACGGCCTGCCGGACGGCGAACGGCGGGTGATCGAGTCGCGGTACGGGCTCGACGGCCAGGAGCCGCGCACGCTGGCCGAGACACGCCGTCGGCTCGGACTTGGGCGGAACGAAGTCGCGCGCCTCGAGCGGCAGGCGCTGCGGCGGCTGGCGCACGAGCCCGTCCTCGTCGCCTTGCACGAGGCCGCGTAGCTCGGTACTTCTCCGCACCACCGCTCGGCGGCCGCGCGGATGCCGCGCCCGCCGCCCGCGCGGACCATGAGCTCGTGAACGTTCCTCCGCCCTGGAAGATCAAGGTGGTCGAGCCGATCGCCCTCCGCGAGCCGGATCGCCGGCTCGAGGCGATCGAGGAGGCAGGGTGGAACACGTTTCTGCTCCGCTCGGAGGACGTCTTCGTCGACCTGCTCACGGACAGCGGCACATCCGCGATGTCACAGGAGCAGCGCGCCGCGATGGAACTCGGCGACGAGGCCTATGCGGGCTCGCGCAGCTTCTTCCGGCTCGAGTCGGCGATGCACGACGTCTACGGGTACCGCCACCTGATCCCGACGCACCAGGGACGCGGCGCCGAGCACCTCCTGGCACGCGCGCTCGTGCGACCCGGCTCGGTCGTGCCTTCGAACCTCTACTTCACCACCTCGCGTGCGCACGTCGAGCTCGCGGGCGGCGTCTGGCACGACGTCTCCGTCCCCGAGGCGAGCGATGCCGCGTCCCCGTTCCCCTTCAAGGGCAACATCGACCTCGTCGCGCTCGAGCGCGTGCTGCACGAGGTCGGATCGGAGAACGTCGCGTTCGTCCGCCAGGAGGCCTGCCTGAACATGGCCGGCGGACAGCCCTTCTCGTTCGACAACCTCCGCGCCGTGCGGGAGCTCACGCACGAGTACGGCGTCCTGCTCGTCCTCGACGCAACGCGTCTCTCGGAGAACGTGGTCTTCGTCAAGGACCGCGAGCCGGGGACGGCAGACCGGTCGCTCCCGACGCTGATCCGGGAGCTCGCGGCCCTCTCGGACGGCGCGGTCTTCTCCTCGAAGAAGGACCACTTCGTCCCCATCGGCGGGTTCCTGGCCGTCAACGACGACCAGCTCGCCGAGCGGCTCCGCGAGGGCCTCGTGCTCTACGAGGGCTTCCCGCACTACGGCGGCATGGCCGGGCACGACATGGAGGCCCTGGCCCAGGGGATCCGCGAGGCCGCCGACGAGGCGACGGTGCGGCACGTGATCGCACAGGCCGCGTATCTCGGTCGCGAGCTGATCGAGCGCGGCGTGCCCATCGTCGTCCCCGTCGGCGCCCACGCGGTCTTCCTGGACGCGAAGCGGATCCTGCCGCACGTCCCGCAGGTCGAGTTCCCGGCCCAGTCGCTGGCTGCGGCGCTCTACCTTGCGGGCGGCGTCCGATCGATGGAGCGCGGGATCGTCTCCGGACAGCACGGGGACGAGCTCTACGAGGGCCTCGAGCTCGTGCGGCTGACGCTGCCGAGGCGGGTCTACACCCAGGAGCACCTCGACTACGTCGCAGACGTCGTCGAAACCGTGTGCCGTGACGCCGACAGGATCCCGGGCCTGGCCTTCACCCACGAGCCGGAACACCTCCGCTTCTTCCTGGGTCGGTTCGAGCCGGTCGCCGCCTACCCAGACCTCGCCGTCGAGGCGCCGGGCCGGCGAAGTCCGGCCCTGGTCGTCTGAACGGAGGAACGATGACAAACCTCGTGATCATGGGCGCCGGCGGGCGTGACTTCCACGACTTCAACACCCACTTCCGCGACGATCCGACCAAACACGTCGTCGCCTTCACGGCGGCACAGATCCCGGGCATCGACCGCCGGACCTATCCGGCGTCGCTGGCCGGGACCCTCTATCCGAACGGCATACCGATCGTCCCCGAGAGCGAGCTCGCCGAGCTGATCGCCGAGCACGACGTGGACGAGGTCGTCCTGGCCTACTCCGACCTCTCCCACGACGAGGTCATGCACAAGGCTTCGATTGCGCTCGCCGCCGGCGCCGACTTCCGGCTGCTCGGCCCGCGCACGACGATGCTCGAGTCGACGACGCCGGTGGTCGCCGTGACCGCGGTGCGGACCGGCTCCGGCAAGAGCCAGACGAGCCGCAAGATCGGCCGCACGCTGGTCGACGCCGGCCTGCGCGTCGCGCTCGTGCGCCATCCGATGCCGTACGGCGACCTCGAGGCCATGCGCGTGCAGCGCTTCGCGAGCCTCGACGACATCGACGCGTCCCACCCGACGATCGAGGAGCGCGAAGAGTACGAGGCGCCCGTCGAATTCGGCATCGTCGTCTACGCAGGCGTCGACTACGCGGCGATCCTCGCGCAGGCCGAGGCGGAGGCCGACGTGATCCTCTGGGACGGCGGCAACAACGACCTGCCCTTCTTCCGGCCCGATCTCCACCTCGTCGTGGTCGATCCGCTGCGCGCAGGTCACGAGCTGCACTACCACCCGGGCGAGGCCAACCTGCGCCTTGCCGACGTCGTCGTGGTCAACAAGGTCGACACTGCCGGGCCGGCCGCGCTCGAACGTGTGCTCGCCGACGTCGCGGCGGTGAATCCGGCAGCGACTGTCGTCCGCGCCGCGTCGCCGATCACTCTCGACGACGGGCCTCCGATCGCAGGGCGCTGCGTTCTCTGCGTCGAGGACGGTCCGACGATCACGCACGGCGGCATGCCCTTCGGCGCGGCGACCGTCGCCGCCGAGCGCGAAGGCGCCCGGATGCGCGTCGATCCCCGCGCGACCGCGGTGGGGTCGATCGCCGCAATCTACGAGGTCTTCCCGCACATCGGCGCCGTGCTGCCCGCGATGGGCTACGGCGACGAGCAGCTTGCAGACCTCGAGGCGACGATCAACGCCACCGACTGCGACCTCGTGCTCACCGGGACGCCGATCGACCTCGGACGGCTGATCGACTCGCGTCATCCGATCCGCCACGTCCGCTACGAGCTCGAGGAGATCGGCCGGCCGACCCTCGCGGACGTGCTGGCGCCGGTCGCCAAGCTCGCCGCCCTCGAGCGGCTCGCGCTCGAAGCGACGCGCTAGGCCGTCGCTCAGTAGCTGAAGACCGTCGCGCCCTCGCCGATCCAGTCCCAGAGTGGCGTCGCCCCGCCGATGCGCGCGTTCGGGACGAGCTCGGATCCGTCGAGCTTGCGTGCGGTGAAGCAGATCGGACAGACGAGCAGCTCTCCGCCCCCGTCCGCGTACTGCTGGAAGAGCCGCTCGAGCGGCGGGCAGCCGTCGCACGCGACTCCCTGCGCTTCTCCCGGCAACGCGAGCCTGACCGCGTCCTTGGTCAGGAACATCGTGACGGGCTTGCCCTTCTCGGCGGCTGCGCCTCCGACGAGGAATGCGATCGTGACACGCTCGGGATCCTCGAGCCCGGTTGCGAGGTTGATCACTGTCTTGTCCGACATGTCGGCCTCCTCGGGGTCGTGGTCGTGGACCCTAGATCTCCACCTCGATCGACTCGAGCACGACGCCCTGGGCCTCGGGCTCGGTCGGATCGGTCCGCAGCTCGGCCTCGACCTCCGCTCGTTCGGCGACCGTTCCGCGAGCGGCGTCCGCGAAGTGCTCGCGGAAGTGCGCCTCGGTGAAGTGGGAGAGCGCGCCGAGCCGGACGCGGATCGCGGTCACCCGCTGCGAGCCGGCCGCATTCGCCTCGGCTTCGATCTTCTCCATCAGGTCCTCCATCAGCTTCCGCTCGTGCACTGCTCGACCTCCGCTCGGACCGCCTCTGCGACCTCTGCCACGGCTGCCTCGACCTCGGGCGACAGGCCCTGGCCCACGTCGAAGCTCGCGCCCTCGATCCCGTAGAAGACGACCCGCTGCGGCAGCCTGCCGAGCGCGCGGGCCAGCTCTACCGCCTCGGCCAGGCCGAGATGGTGCGTAGACGCACGGAAGAGCTCGGCTGGTAGCTCCTCCGCGGACACGTCGATCCGACACGTCGTGCCGGGCGGGGAGCCCGAGGACACCGCATCGATCAGCCAGAGCGCGTCCGCGTCCTCCCACGTGTCGATCAGGCCGGCCGGCTCGCCCTCGCGCTCGAGCACTTCGGCGCCCTGCCCGAGCGTGCCCCGGAGCCGCCGGGCCGCTTCGAGGCCCGCGGCATCGTCGCGGCGCCAGGCGTTGCCGACGCCGATCACCCTCAACAGCGCTCGACCTCGAGCGTCAGGAAGTGCGTGGCGCAGGAGATACAGGGGTCGTAGTTGCGGATCGCCTGCTCGCAAAGAAGCGTCAGCTCCTCGTCGGGCACGTCCAGCGAGCGCTCGACCACGCCGCGCAGGTCCTCCTCGATGGTGCGCTGATTCTGCGAGGTCGGGGGGATGATCCGCGCGTCGACGATCGTCCCCTCGTCGTCGATCTCGTAGCGATGCCAGAGGATCCCACGCGGCGCCTCCGTGCAGCCGTGGCCGACTCCCGCGCGCGGCTCGCAGTCGACCGCCGGCGCCTCGGGCTCCTCGTACTCCGCGATCAACCGCAGCGCCTCATCGGCCGCGTAGACGAGCTCTACCGAGCGTACGACGATGCTGCGGAAAGGGTTGCGCTCGTCCGGGGAGAGGCCGGCGCCGTCGGCCGCCTCGCGCGCCAGCGGGGACAGCCTGTCGTAGCCGAGTGCGAAGCGCGCCAACGGTCCACAGAGATAGGAGCCGCGCTCGCGCACACGCGAGTGGAGCGCGTTCGACCACGCGACGTGCTCCTCGACGAAGTGCTCGTCGTACTCGGACACGTCGATGTCGAGGCCGCGATTGGAGACGATGCGGCCGCGGTCGATCGGATACTCGTCCGGCTCGGACAGGCAGACGAGCTCGTAGTCGTGGTCGAAGTCGGGAAAGTCGAGGCCGGCGGTCACCGCGACCGCCTCGAGCGCGATCTCCCGCGCCCGCTCGAGCTTCTCGACGAGAGGGGCCAGCTCGCGCTTGCGCGGCGCGCGGTACCAGCCGCCGACGCGCACGTTGACCGGGTGCACCTCGCGCCCGCCGACCACGGTCATCACCTCGTTGCCGGTCTTCTTCAGCTCGAGCGCCTTCGCGACCAGCTCCGGGTGGTCGCGCGCCATGTGCACGGCGCTCTCGTAGCCGAGGAAGTCGGGGGCGTGCAGCATGAACACGTGCAGGGCATGGCTCTCGATCCACTCGCCGCAGTAGAGGAGCCGGCGGAGCGCGCGCAGCTGGCCGCCGACCTCGACGCCGCAGATCCGCTCCATCGCCCGAACGGAGCTCATCTGGTACGCGACCGGGCAGATGCCGCAGATCCGCGCGGTGATGTCCGGCGCCTCGGTGAACGCGCGGCCGCGGAGGAAGGCCTCGAAGAACCGCGGCGGCTCGTAGATCCGCAGCTTCACGTCGGCGACTCTGCCTTCCTGGATCTTCACGGTCATGCCGCCCTCGCCCTCGACCCGGGCCAGGTAGTCGGTGTTGATCGTGCGGCGCCTCGCAGGGCTCATCGGCTGCGCACCTCTTCGAAGTCCGTGACGTTGAACGTGCGGAAGACGCGCTCGACGCCCCTGTCGTCCATCCCGAGGACGCGCAGCCGCTTGGTCAACGAGGCGGTGTTGGGCGTCTCCATGGGGCCGAAGCAGCCGTAGCAGCCCCGGTTGTACGCGGGACAGATGGCGCCACAGCCCGCGTGGGTGACCGGACCGAGGCAGGGCGTCCCGTGCGCGACGGTGATGCAGACGGTCCCGCGGCGCTTGCACTCCGTGCAGACGCTCGTCGAGGGGATGCCCGGCTTGCGGCCGTGCAGGAAGGCGGTGATCACCTCGAGCAGCTGGGCCTTGTTGATCGGGCAGCCGCGCAGCTCGAAGTCGACCGCCACGTGCGCCGAGATCGGCGTCGAGGTCTCGAGCGTGGACACGTACTCGGGTGTGGCGTAGACGACGGAGAGAAAGTCGTTCACGTCGGCGAAGTTCCGGAGCGCCTGGATCCCGCCGGCCGTCGCGCAGGCGCCGATCGTGATCAGCTTCTTCGAGGCGCGCCGCACCTTCTGGATGCGCTCGGCGTCGTGCGGCGTCGTGACCGAGCCCTCGACGAGCGACAGGTCGTACGGGCCCTTCACCGTCGCGCGGCTCGCCTCCAGGAAGTAGGCGATCTCGACCTCGCCCGCCAGCGCGAGCAACTCGTCCTCGCAGTCGAGCAACGACAGCTGGCAGCCGTCGCAGGACGCGAACTTCCAGACGGCGAGCTTCGGTTTCCTCACAGCTCGCGCACCTCCATCAGCGGCTGGATCTCATCCCAGCGGTAGACCGGCCCGTCGCGGCAGATCAGAGTCGGCCCGAGCTGGCAGTGGCCGCAGTGGCCGAGGCCGCAGCGCATGTTCCGTTCCATCGACACGTAAACGCGGTCCGCAGGGATGCCGCTCTCGAGCAGCGCCTCGCCGACGAAGCGCATCATGATCTCCGGCCCCACGACCATCGCCACCGCGTTGTCGGGATCGAACCGCGCCGAGGCGATCAGCTTGGGCACGACCCCGACCTTGCCCCGCCAGCCGTCCAGCGCTCGGTCGACGGTCACGTCGACCTGAAGGTCGAAGCGGCTGCGCCAGCGCTCCAGCTCGCGTGCGTAGAGCAGGTCGGCGGGCGTCCGGCTGCCGTACAGAACTGCGACCTCGCCGTACGCGTCCCGGTTCGCGAGCACGTGGTAGGCCGCCGGTCGCAGGGGCGCCAGACCGATGCCGCCGGCGACGATCACGACGTCGGCGCCTGTGGCCGGCTCGACCGGCCACGCGTTCCCGAACGGCCCACGCACGCCGAGGACAGTTCCCGGTCGCGAAGAGCAGATCGCCGAGGTGACCGCGCCGACGTCGCGCACGGTGTGGACGAGCGGCCCGCCTGCGGCGCCCGAAACCGAGATCGGCACCTCGCCGATGCCGAACGCGTAGAGCATCGTGAACTGGCCGGGGGCCACATCCAGCGGCTCGCCCTCGACCGGCTCGAGCTCGAGCGTCCACGTGTCGCTCGTCTCACGCTTCCGGCGCGCGACCGAAAAGGGACGCGGGACCATCGCCCCGAGGTCGAGTGGTTCAGCGACCGTTGCCATAGAGGTCCAGCAGCCTCAGGCGGGTCCACTGCAGGCGCTCGATCATCACCTGCGCGAACCGCCCCATCAGGTCGTAGCCGAAGGCGGTGTCGGCCTCGCACTTCTGGCGCAGGCACGCCGCGTCGAACTTCGTCGCGCGTACGAGCCCGAGCGCCTTCGCGTCGAAGTGCCAGCGGTAGGGCGGGAAGAGCCACGACCAGCCGATCACCTCGCCGGGGTCGACGGTCTCGATCGTCACCGGGCCGCGCGCGGGCACGAACATGTCCAGCGCGACGCGGCCGTGGCGGACGACGTAGAAGACGTGAGCCTCGTCGCCCTCCCGGAAGAGCATCTCGCCGTCTCCGAAGCGGACGTTCGAGGCGCAGCCGGAGACGAGCTCGAGCGCCTCCTGCGACATGCCCTGGAAGATCGGCGCGTCGTGGATCAGGGTGTCGATCGTTCGCATCACACCTCCTCCGTGGCCCGGATCGCGGCCAGCTCCTCGGTGACGTCGATGGCGGC
>Ga0066903_100000656_pt1 | contig 22742 bp, 27 predicted proteins | sample PanSoiMetaGPlot1_FD_67491 | JGI IMG/M metagenome (GOLD analysis project Ga0066903, IMG submission 67491) | Tropical forest soil microbial communities from Panama analyzed to predict greenhouse gas emissions - Panama Soil - Plot 1 (version 2) | ecosystem: Environmental > Terrestrial > Soil >... | reverse complement strand
TGGAACGGCTCGTTCTCGGACGCCCGCAACGTCTCGCTCGACAACGCCACCAGCGACTGGGTGATGTACCTGGACGCCGACGAGCACCTGGTGGACGAGGACGCCGCCCAGCTGCGCGACGTGCTGCGCCGCACCTGGCGCGAGGCGTTCTACCTCGTCGAGACCAACTTCACCGGCGGCGAGGACTCGGGCGCCGCGGTCACGCACCACGCGCTGCGGCTGTGGCGGCACCGCCCGCAGTACCGCTTCGAGGGCCGCATCCACGAGCAGAAGACGCACACGATGCCGACGTACCTGCCCGAGCGGTTCGAGACGACCGCCGTGCGCATGAAGCACTACGGCTACCTGCGCAGCCGCATCGCGGCGAAGGACAAGTCGAAGCGCAACATCGAGCTGCTCGAGATCGAGGCCCGCGAGGCGCCCAGCCCGTTCAACGACTACAACCTCGGCTCGGAGTACCTCTCGCTGGGCGACCATCCTCGCGCGCGCGAGTACTTCGACCGGGCCTGGGACGCGCTGCGCGCCGAGGAGCGCTGGAAGGGCGCCGGCTACGCACCGCTGCTGGTCGCGCGCGTGGCCAACGCCCGCCGCGGCGCGGGCGACCGCGAGGCGGCCCGCGCTGCGATCACCGAGGGGCTTGCCGCGTACCCGGACCACACCGACCTGGTGCTCGAGCAGGCGCTGTGCGCCCGCGACGAGGGCGACCTACGGGATGCCGCCGAGCTGGCCGAGCGCTGCCTGGAAATGGGGGATGCGCCCGCCCGCTACGCCTGCACCGTCGGCGCGGGCAGCTTCCTGGCGCTGTGCCTGCTGGCCGACGTGCGCGAGACCTGCGGCCAGGCCGACGAGGCCGAGCGCCTGTACCGCCGCTCGCTGGCCGAGCATCCCGAGTACACCGCCCCCGTGCTGCCGCTGGTCTCGCTGCTCCTGCGCCGCGACGCCACGCCGGCCGAGCTGGCCGTGGTCGTGGCCGACCGCCCCAGCACCCGACTGCTGGCCGCGACGGCCTGCTACGAGCAGGGCCGCCACGACCTGGCCGAGAGCTGGTTCCGCGACGTGCTCGAGGTGCAGCCCGCCAACGGCGTGGCCCGTGTCGGCCTGGTCGAGGCATTGCTCTCGCAGCGGCGGCTCGACGATGCCGCCGCCGAGGCCGCCCGCGAGGCCGCCGACTCGGTACTGGCCGCCGCGGCGACCGGAGCACGCCTGTTCGCGCTGGGCGCGGCCGGGCACGCCGCCGAGCTCGAGCAGGCCGTTGCCGAGGCGCCCGCCCGCGGGGTGCCCTGGTACGACGTCGAGCTGTTCCGGGCCTGGGCGGACGCCCTCGCCGGGCGACCGGCGCCGCGCGGCCTACCGGCGGAGGCCGGCCCCAGCTGCGCCACCGCCCTGGAGGCGCTGCTCAAGATCGAGGACGTCGACGGCTTCGCCGGCCTGCTGCCGCTGTGGGGCCTGGTCGACCGCGACCCGCGCGCACAGCGCGACGAGCTGGCCCGCATCTACTTCCGTCGCGGCTTCCTCGAGTCGGCCGCCGACGAGTGGATCGCCAGCGTCTCGGAGGCGCCGGACAGCCGCTCGCTGGTCGGCCTCGCCCAGGTCGCGCTGGCCCGAGGCCTGGACGAAGACGCCGCCCTGTTCGCGGAGGAGGCGGTCACGCTCGATCCGGGGGCCGAGGATGCCCGCCGCCTACTGGCCGGAATCAATCAGAAACAATTGCAAGCGTCCTAAAGTGCGCAGCAAGCCGGCCGATTACGGGGGCGAAAGGACGATCCACGGACGGATCGGAGGCACCCCTCGTGATGGAACACGGACTCACGCCAATCGGCGGTATCTCGGGCACGAACCGGTTCACCCCGGCTCGCAGGCCCGGCGCCGCGCCGAGCACGCAGACCCCGGCAGACCAGCCGCCGGCGGCCCTGCAAGCCGAGTACCAGGCGGCTGCCAAGGCCATCGAAAGCCTTGCCGCCCAGCAGGTCAACCTGCACTTCGAGGTCGACTCGGAGACGAACAAGGTACGCGTGCAGGTGCTCGACACCGACGGCCGCGTCTTGCGCGAGATCCCGGCTCGAAGCCTGCTCGACATGCTGTCGGGCGGCGGGCTGCTGATCGACGAACGCGGCTGACCGAAAGGCCACAGACATGACGAATATCCCGACGTCGGCGACGCCGCTTGCGAACATCGGCGGGCTCGCCTCGGGGCTCGACACCAACTCGATCATCAGCCAGCTGATGCAGATCGAGCGCAACCCGCAGGTCCGCCTGCAGCAGCAGAAGACGCTGGAGCAGGTGCGGCAGCAGGCGCTGCGTGACATCAACACGCGCCTGCTCAACCTGCAGTCCGCTGCCACCGGTCTGCGTGACGTGGGCACCTGGGGCGACGTCCAGGAGGTCGACTCCAGCGACAGCAGCAAGATCACGGCGACCCGCAGCGGCGGGGCGGCGGCCGGCGGCTACGAGCTGATGGTCACCCGCCTCGCCCGCGCGGCGCAGATGACACAGGGCACGTCGGCCGCGGCCGCGTCGGCCGACGGCACACTCACGATCCAGGTCGGGTCCGGCGGCGCGGTCGACGTGGCGGTCACCGCCGGCGACTCGCTGCAGACGATCGCCGACCACATCAACGGCTCCAGCGGCATGCAGGCGTACGCCAGCGTCGTCAAGGGCAAGCTGGTGCTGTCGGGCAAGGTGACCGGCCAGACCAACGCGATCGCGGTGACGGGATCCTCGGCTGCCAACTTCGGCTTCACCCAGACCCAGTCCGCGCTGGACGCCAACTACACGCTGGACGGCGTCAGCAAGACCAGCGCCTCGAACATCGTCAGCGACGCGATCGCCGGCGTCACGCTCGGCTTCAAGGCCACCACCGCCACCCCCGTCAGCGTCTCGGTGGGCGCGCCCGGCCCGGATACCGATGCGGTCAAGGCCAAGGTGCAGAACTTCATCGACCAGTACAACTCGACGGTCGACTTCATCCACGACAAGCTGACCGAGCAGCGGGTGCCCAACCCGCAGAACGAGGCCGACCGCGAGAAGGGCCTGCTGAACGGCGACTCGGGGCTCAACTCGCTGCTCTCGAGCCTGCGCGAGGCCGTCTCGGATCCCGTGTCCGGCCGCCCCTCGATCCTGAGCACGCTGGCCCAGGCGGGCGTCTCGACCGGTGCCGCCGTGGGCGGCGCCACGCTCAACCAGGATGCGATCGAGGGCAAGCTCACGCTCGATGCGGACAAGCTTTCGGCGGCGCTCAGCAACAACTTCTCGGACACGAAGGCGCTGTTCACCAACATCACCGGCAGCTACGCCGGCGAGGGCCTGGCGCAGCGCCTGGACGGGCTGATGAACGGCTGGCTGAATCCGACCACGGGCATCCTCACGGGCCGCATCAACTCCGAGCAGACCACGATCGACTCGCTCACCACCCAGATCTCCGACTGGGACACGCGGCTGACCTCCAAGGAGGCGGCCCTGCGCGCCCAGTTCACGGCGATGGAGACCGCCCTCTCGCAGCTGCAGTCGCAGGGCGGGCAGCTATCCAGCCAGATCGGAGCCCTGGGCGGCGGCAACTAAGAGCCCACCCTGGTGTCTGGCTCCGTAGATGCGGCGGCCAGCCCGAGACCGTGTCATCCGGCCAGCAGGAACCTCAACCAAGCCGAGCCCCGGCCGACAACCTGATCAACGGTTCCGGCGAATCAGGAGACAAGAGCGGCCCGATGAACGACTACGCAAATGCGAACCAGGCTTACACGGCGTCGAGCGTGACCACCGCGCCGCCCGAGAAGCTGGTCGTGATGCTGTACGACGGCGCGATCCGCTTCCTGCGCCAGGCCGCGACCGCGATGCGCTCGGACAACCGCGAGATCTGCCGCAACCGGCTGCAGCGGGCCGAGGCGATCATCAACGAGCTGAACTTCTCCCTGGACATGGTCCAGGGCGGCGAGATCGCGGCCAACCTGCGCTCGATCTACCTGTTCTGCAACCGCCACCTGACCGAGGCGGTCATCGAGCGCAGCCCCGAGAAGATCGACGCCACTGCGAACCTGCTGGCCGACCTGCGCGGGGCCTGGGCCGAGATCGCCGCCCAGCCGCGCCCCGCCGGCTCCCAGTAGCTCCATGGCTGAGCTCGACGCCTACCGCGAGCTGCTCGAGATCGCGCGCCGCGAGCACGACCTGATCCGCGAGCAGCGCTGGGAGGAGCTGGGCGGCCTGGAGCCGCGCCGCAAGCAGCTGATGGCGTCGCTGCCCAGCCCGCCTCCGAGCAGCGCCCGCGCCCTGCTCGAGCAGGTGCGCGACCTGGTCGACGCCAATGCCGCATCGCTGGCCACCGCCATCGAGCGCACCCGCGACGAGCTGGTGCAGCTCGCGCACGGCCGCCGTGCCATGCACGGCTACGCCGCCGGCCCGAGTGCCGCCGCGCGCTTCGTCGACGAGCGGCGGTAGAGGGAGCGTTCCTCAACCGGTTGCAAGCCCGGTCGATTACCGGGATGCCCGAACGGACTCGGGCCCGGCGCCCACGGATGGGTCCCACACCGGAAAGGTGACGGGATTGGACCTTTTCGACACCACCATGGTCGGCCTGCAGCGGGCGATGTCCGGTTCGCTGCTGCGCCAGCAGGTGCTCGCCAACAACCTGGCGAACGCGAACACGCCCGGCTTCAAGCGCTCGGACGTCGACTTCCACGGCGCCCTCGCGCAGGCCTTCTCCAACCAGCCCACCCCGCAGGACGTGGCCGGCACGGAGTTCAGCGTCGTCACCGACCGCTCGACCACGATGCGGGCTGACGGCAACAACGTCGACGTCGACGTCGAGATGTCCAATCTCAGCGAGAACACGCTCGACTACCAGTCCCTGACGTCGGTGCTGCGCTCGCGCATCGGGATCCTCGAGACCGCGATCGGGCAGGTGCGCTGATGGGCATGTTCGACGCCCTCAACATCTCCGCGTCCGGCATGAGCGCCGAGCGCCTGCGCATGGACGTGATCGCCGAGAACCTGGCCAACGCCAACACCACCCGCGGCGCCAACGGCCAGCCCTACCAGCGCCAGGAGGTCATCCTCCAGGAGCGGGCCCCCAGCTTTGGCGAGGTGCTGGGCGGCGTGATGGTGACCGGGATCGTGCCCGACGCCACGCCCGGCCGGCGCGTCTACGACCCGGGCCACCCCGACGCCGACAAGGAGGGCTACGTCACGCTGCCCAACGTCAACCCGGTCAGCGAGATGGTCGACCTGATCACCTCCAGCCGCGGCTACGAGGCCAACGTGACCGCCATGAACGCGGCGAAGCAGATGTTCTCCAAGACGTTCGACGTGCTGCGCTGATGCAGATTCCTGCGCTTCAGAACGTCGCGGCACCGGGCCTGGTGCTCCCGCCGAACCCCAACGCGGGGGCCGGGGCCGGCTCGGCCGCCTCGCCCAGCTCGTTCTCGGACCTGCTGATGCAGCAGGTCAGCCATCTGAACGACCTGCAGCTGAACGCACAGGACCAGTCGCAGGCGCTGGCCACCGGCCAGGCCAGCGACGTCTCGGCCGTCGTCACCGCCGTCGAGCAGGCATCGCTGGCGATGCAGCTCGCCGTGCAGGTGCGCAACAAGGCGACGGACGCCTATCAGGAAATCATGCGGATGCAGATCTGACATCTGACCCCGCGTCCCCCTCCCCTTCGACCCCAACCCCCTCAACATGCCATCTCTCTCAAGCCTTCGGGACTTCTCGCGCAGCCTTGAGCCGCGCGCACAGCTGACCTTGGTGCTGTCGCTGCTGGCGGTCGCCGCGACTGCCTTCGGCATCTATCACTTCGCCTCGCAGCAGAGCTACTCCACGATCCAGACCGGGCTCAGCCCGACGTCGGCCAACCGGGTCGCCTCGGCGCTGTCGTCGGCCGGCGTGCCCTACAAGCTGGAGAACGGCGGCACCTCGGTGGCGGTGCCCGAGGGCAAGGTCAACGACGCCCAGGTCGCACTGGGCTCAGCCGGGCTGTCGTCCGGCGGGCATCCTGACCTCACCCAGATGAATACGGGCAGCCTCTCGAGCACGGCCTTCCAGCAGCAGGTCAACTACCAGATCGGGCTGGAGGGGCAGATCGCCAACACGATCGAGGGCATCGACGGGGTCGACTCGGCCGAGGTGCAGCTGGTGCTGCCCAAGGACCAGCTCTTCCAGGACCAGTCGTCCCAGGCGACCGCGGCCGTGATGCTGACCGCGCCGATGGGGCTCGACGCCTCGACCGTGCGCGGCATCGCCCACCAGGTCGCCTCGTCGGTGCAGGGCCTCGATCCGCAGAACGTCACGATCACGGACCAGACGGGCGCGCTGCTGTGGCCCAACGGCGACGCGGGCGGCGGCGCCGGCGGCATGCCCAGCAAGCTGCAGGCCGAGCAGACCTACGCCGCCCAGGTGTCGAGCCAGGTCGACGCCCTGCTCACGCGCACGCTGGGCCCGGGCAAGGCGGAGGCCCGCGTCAACGTCGACCTCAACGTCGACCAGACCGAGACGAACTCCACCACCTACGACGACTCCCAGCCGCCGATCCAGCTGCAGGGCACCAAGTCGAGCGAGAAGCTCAAGAGCAACGGCGCCAACCCCTCAGGCCCGGCCGGCACGCCCTCCAACATTCCCGGCTACACGGGCGGCTCCGCGAGCAACGGCAACTCCGATTACTCCAACACGCAGTCGTCGACCACCAACGGCGTCAACACCACCCAGACCCACACCGTCGTCGCCCCGGGCACCATCAACCGCATGGACGTCGCCCTGATGGTCGACCAGTCGGTACCCGCGGCCCAGGTGGCGGCGCTGAAGACCGCCGTGGAGAGCATGGTCGGCCTCGACCCCAGCCGCGGCGACACGCTCAACGTGGCCTCGCTCAAGTTCGCCTCGCCGGCGGCGGCGGGCGGCGGCGCCAAGGGCGGCCCGCTGGCGGTGCTGGGCGGCGACCCGTTCTCGCTGGTCAAGAAGATCGGCGCCGCGATCGCCGTGCTGGTGCTGCTCTTCCTGGTGCGCCGCAACCTCAAGCGGCGCGAGGACGACCCGGTCGCCCCCGAGCCCAAGTGGCTGCGCGAGATCCAGCAGACGACGCCGCTGGCCGAGCTGAGCGCGCCCGCCCCGGTGAACGATCTCGTCAGCGTGCGCCGCAAGGAGATGCAGGCCACGGCCGAGGAGATCGTGCGCAAGAACCCTGACCAGGTGGCGATGCAGGTGGCCCAGTGGATGAGCGAGTAGGCACCAAGGTCGGCGGCCGCCGCAAGGCCGCGATCCTGTGCGTCTCACTGGGCAAGGACGGCGCCGCCGAGATCTTCAAGCACCTCTCGAACGACATGATCGAGCAGCTGACGGTGGAGATGGCCAAGACGCCGACCGTCGAGCCCGAGACGTCGGAGGTCGTGCTCGAGGAATTCATCGAAACGTCGATGGCCCGCGGCTTCATCGCCGAGGGCGGCCTGCGCTACGCCCGCGACGTGCTGGAGCGGGCCGTCGGCAAGCAGCGCGCGACGGACATACTGGCCCGGCTCTCGGCGGTGATCGAGACCAGCCCGTTCGACTACCTGCGCACCACGCCCCCCGACCAGATCGCAGCCTTTCTGCGCAACGAGCATCCCCAGACGATCGCCCTGGTGGTCGCCCAGCTGCCCACCACAGCCCTGGCGGCGAAGGTGATGGAGCTGCTCGCGCCCGAGCTCCAGGCCGACGTTGCCAACCGCATCGCGGTGATGGGCCAGACCTCGCCGGACGTGGTCAAGGAGGTGGCCGAGGTGATGGAGCACAAGCTCGAGACGGTGCTGCAGCGTGAGTACGCGGCCGCCGGCGGCGTGCGCTCCCTGGCCTCGATCCTCAACTCGTCGAACCGCGCCACCGAGCGCAACATCCTCGAGCACCTGCAGGGCGAGGACCCCGAGCTGGCGGAGGAGGTGCGGCGCCTGCTGTTCGTGTTCGAGGACGTGCTCAAGCTCGACGACCGCGCCATCCAGCTCGTGCTGCGCGAGGTCGACTCGAAGGACCTGGCCCTGGCCATGCGCGGCTCGACCGGCGAGGTGCAGGAGAAGATCCTCACCAACATGTCCTCCCGCGGGGCGGAGATGCTGCGCGAGGAGATGGAGTTCATGGCGCCCCAGCGGCGGCGCGTGGTCGAGGAGGCCCAGACCAAGATCGTGGCCGTCGTGCGCAAGCTCGAGGACGCCGGCGAGATCGTGATCGCCCGAGGCGGGGACGACGACGATGACGAGCTCATCGGCTGAGGCCTTCGAATACGGCGAGCTGGCGCCGCACCCGATTGCGGCCAACGAGCGCACCCTGGAGGCGATCGTCGATGAGGCCCGCGAGCGCGGCCGCCAGGAGGGTTTGGAGCTCGGCCGCAGGGAGGCGCTGGAAGCGCTCCAGCCGGCCGCGGGCGCGCTGGCCGAGGCGCTGGCCGGCGCCGAGCGCGAGCAGGTCGAGTTCCTCGACCTGGCCGAGCAGGCCGCGGTGGGCCTGGCCCTCGCGCTGGCCGACAAGATCCTGGGCGCCGCGCTGGAGGTGCGGCCCGAGCTGGTGCTCGACGTCGTGGCCGGCACGCTGCGCCGCACAACCGCGCGCGACCAGCTGGTGCTGGAGGTGAGCCCGGCCGACTTCGAGCTGGTGCGCGAGGCGGCCGAACGGATCGCCGAGCAGATCGGCGGTGTGCGCCGCCTGGACGTCGTGGCCGAGCGCCGCATCGGCCGCGGCGGCTGCGTCGTGCGCACCGAGGAAGGCGAGGTGGACGGCCAGGTGGACGAGCAGCTGCGCCGCGCCCGCGAGCTCGTGGCGGAGCTGCTGGGCGTGGACGGCGGCGATGGCTGACGCCACCCTCGAGCGCTTCGCAGACGCCCTGCTGGGCGCCGACCTGCAGCGCACCCGCGGCCGCGTGACCAACCTGATCGGGCTGGTGATCGAGGCAACCGGGATGCGCGCCGAGGTGGGCGAGCTGTGCACCATCACCACCGGCCGTAACCGCAGCCGGGTGCCGGCCGAGGTGGTCGGCTTCCGCGACGGCCGCACCCTGCTGATGCCGCTCGGCGACATGCAGGGGATCGGCCCGGGCATGCCCGTCACACCGACCGGCGGCTCCTTCCGGGTGGCCGTAGGCCCGCACCTGCTGGGCCGCGTGCTGGACGGCCTCGGCCGCCCGATCGACGACGGCCCGCCGCTGCGGGCGGGCGAGCTGCGGCCCGCCGCCGGCCCGCCGCCCTCGCCGATGCGGCGCCCGCGGATCGACGAGCGGCTCGAGCTGGGCGTGCGCGCACTGGATACGCTGGTGCCCTGCGGGCGCGGCCAGCGGCTGGGCATCTTTGCCGGCTCGGGCGTGGGCAAGTCCAGCCTGCTGGGCATGATCGCCCGCTCCACCCAGGCCGCCGTGAACGTGATCTGCCTGGTCGGGGAGCGCGGCCGCGAGCTGCTCGAGTTCGTGGAACGCGACCTCGGCCCGGCCATCGACCGCTCAGTGGTGGTGGTCGCCACCTCCGACCAGCCGGCGCTGATCCGGATCAAGGCGGCGCTGGTGGCGACCACGATCGCCGAGCACTTCCGCGACCAGGGCGCGGACGTGCTGCTGATGATGGATTCCGTGACGCGCCTGGCGATGGCCCAGCGCGAGATCGGCCTGGCCATCGGCGAGCCCCCGGCCACCCGCGGCTATACGCCGAGCGTGTTCGCGATGCTGCCGCGGCTGCTGGAGCGGGCCGGCACGAGCGAGACCGGCTCGATCACCGGGCTGTACACGGTGCTGGTCGAGGGCGACGACATGAACGAGCCGGTCGCCGACGCCGCCCGCTCGATCCTGGACGGCCACTGCGTGCTGTCGCGGGCGCTTGCCCACCGCAACCACTACCCGGCGATCGACGTGCTGGAGTCGATCTCGCGGCTGGCGGTCGACATCACGCCGGACGAGGTGCAGGCCGCGGCCGGCGCGCTGCGCGAGACGCTGGCGGCACACCGCTCGAAGCAGGACCTGATCGCGATCGGGGCCTACACGGCAGGTGCCGACCCGGCCGTCGACTACGCCATCGCCAAGCTGCCGCAGATCGATGCCTTCCTGCGGCAGCCCCGCCCCACCGACGGCGCCGCGGCGCCCTCTGCGGAGCTGGCCGACGTGCAGCTGCTCGAGTTGATGGCCGATCGCCCTGACGGGCTTCATTCCACTTCACCGACGCCGATTACGCGGTCGGAACTGACCACCCTGGAGGCTTGATGTCCACCACCGAAGACAGCCGCCAGCTCGTCATCTTCTCCCTCGGCACGGAGGAGTACGGGCTGCCGATCACGCGTGTGCAGGAGATCATCCGGTACACCGAGCCGCGGGGCGTCGCCTCGCCCACGCCCTGGCTGCGGGGCGTGATCAACCTCCGCGGCAAGATCGTGCCCGTGTGCGATCTGGCCCTGCGCCTGGGCCTGCCCACCGAGCGCGTCGACTCGGCGAAGATCGTGATCGTCGAGACCGAGCATGGCACGGCCGGCGTGATCGTGGACGACGTCGAGGAGGTGCTCACCGTCGAGGAGGAGCAGCTCGAGAGCGTCCCCAGCGCCGACACCGACTACGTCGAGGCCATCGCCAAGGTCGGCGACCGGCTCGCCGTGCTGCTCAACCCCGACGGTCTGTTCGCAGGCGTCGAGATGGCGGCCTGAGCCAACCCCGCACAGCCCGTCCCACGACCGCCGCCGGCCCGGGCGGCGGCGTGATCCCTCACCCATGACCCAGCCCGCAAACGCTCCAGCCACCCCGATCCGCGTCGTCGTTGCCGACGACTCCGGGTTCATGCGCCGCATGCTCAGCGACGCGCTGGGCCAGCACGGCTTCGAGGTCGTGGGCGTCGCCGCCAACGGCGACGAGGCACTCGGCGTGTGCACGCGGTTGCACCCCGATGTGCTCACGCTCGACCTGGCCATGCCCGGGCTCGACGGGATCGGCGTGCTGCGGGCGCTGCGCGACTCGGCCTCGCCGATCCCGGTGGTGGTGGTCTCGGCCTTCTCGCCGGCCCACGGCGCCCGCGCGGTGGACGCACTGGCCGAGGGCGCGGTCGACCTGGTGGCCAAGCCGGCGGCCGGCAACCCGCCCTCCAACTTCTTCGCCGAGCTGGGCAGCAAGGTGCGGGCTGCTGCCGGCTCGCGCCGCAGCTCGCTGGCAGCGCCCCGGGCGGCCGCCACTGCCACGCACGCACGCGCGGCCTCGCCGCGCCCGGCGCCGGCAGCGACGACTCCGTCGGTGGTGCGCCCGCGTACCCGCTCGCGCACGCGACGCACGGTCGTGATCGCCTGCTCGACCGGCGGCCCCAGGGCCCTGGCCGGGCTGATCCCGATGCTGCCCTCGCCCCTGGGCGAGGGCGTGGTGATCGTGCAGCACATGCCACCGGGCTTCACCGGCTCGCTGGCAGCTCGCCTCGACCTGGCCTCCGGGCTGGAGGTACGGGAGGCCTCCGGCGGCGAGCTGCTCGACCCGCGCGTCGCCCTGCTGGCGCCGGGCGGCAAGCACCTGCGCATGAGCGACTCGGGCCACGTGCGGCTGTCGGACGAGGCCGAGGTCGGTGGCCTGCGCCCGCGCGCCGACATCACGATCAAGGACGTCGCCGGCCGCTTCGGCCCGCGCACGCTGCTGGTGGTGTTGACCGGGATGGGCCGCGACGGCCTGGAGGGCGCGCAGGACGTGCGCCGCCTGGGCGGGCGCGTGCTGGTCGAGGCCGAGTCTACGTGCACGGTCTACGGCATGCCGCGGGCGATCTCGGAGGCCGGCCTGGCCGACGCCGAGCTGCCGCTGCACGACCTGGCCGCGGCGATCGTCGAGGAGGCCGGTACGTGAGCCTCCACGCCCTTCCTGCCGACGACTACCTGGAGTTCTGCGCCGCCGTGCGGCGCCTCACGGGCATCGACCTGACCCAGTACAAGCGGCCCCAGATGGAGCGCCGCATCCGCGCCTTCTCCGAGCGGCGGGGGATCACGTCCCTGCCCGAGTACGCGAAGGTGCTGGCGCAGGATCCGGCGCAACTCGACTCGTTGCTCGACCGCGTCACGATCAACGTCTCCCAGCTGTGGCGCAACCCCGACCAGTGGGAGCGCCTGGCCACCGCGGTCATCCCCGAGCTAGCCCGGCGCGGGCGCTTGCGCTGCTGGAGCGCGGGCTGCTCGTACGGCGCCGAGGCCTACACGCTGGCGGCCACCTGCCGCACGGTCGCCGCGGGCGCGCGCACCGAGATCCACGGCGTCGACATCGACGCCCGCATGATCGAGCGCGCACGGGCGGGCGCCTTCAGCGCCGAGGACGCCCGCACCGCGCCTGGGGCGCAGCTCGAGCGCTGGTTCACCCGCACCGACTGCGGCTGGCAGGCGCGGCCGGAGCTGAAGCTGCTGACGCGGTTCGAGACCGGCGACCTGCTGCGCGACCGTTTCCCCGAGGCCGGCTACGACCTCGTGCTCTGCCGCAACGTCGTCATCTACTTCACCGAGGGCGTGCGCGACGAGCTCCACGCCCGGCTGGCCGCATCCGTGCGGCCCGGCGGATACCTCGTGATCGGGTCGAGCGAGCGCATCAGCAATGCCTCGGCGATCGGCCTGGAGCCGACCTTCCCCTTTATCTACCGGAGAGTGTGATGGATACGTCCGAGTACCTCGGCATGTTCCTGGCGGAGAGCCGGGAGCACCTGGAAACGCTGAACCTCGCGGTCATCCGTATCGAGGAGACGCCGGACGACCGTCAGACGCTGGACGAGATCTTCCGCACCGCGCACTCCCTGAAGGGGATGAGTGCGACCATGGGCTTCTCGCAGATCGCGGCGCTGACGCACAAGATGGAGGACGTGTTCGAGGTGCTCCGCTCGCGGCCGGAGGGACTCGAGCGGGCCGCGATCGACGTGTTGCTGGAGTGCCTGGACGCGCTCAGCGCGGCGGTCGACTCGATCGACGCCGACGGCAAGGAGCAGCTCGACCCGGCTGCGCTGATCACGCGCCTGGCAAGCCTCATCGACGCCGACGCTGCCGCCCCGTCCGGCGAGGCCGAGCCGGCAGCCGAACAGCCTGACAGCGACGCCCCCGCGCTTCCCGGCGACCTCGCCCAGCACCTGGACGGCCAGCGCGTCCTGCACGTGCGGGCCGAGCTGGCAGCCGACGTGATGATGCCCTCGGTGCGCGCCTACATGGTGCTGGCCGCCGTGGGCGATTTCGGCGAGACCCTCCAGATCGTGCCCGGCCATGAGGAGCTCGAGAGCTTCGAGGGCAGCGTCGTCGAGGCCTGGGTCTCGAGCGAGCATGAGGGCGAGAGCGTGCGCGTCGCGATCGCGGCCGTGCCCGACGTTGCCACCGTGCAGGTGGCCGAGCTGGGTGACGGCGGGGCACAGGCCGCGCCCGCCGGGCCCGAGCCGGACGAGGCCGATTCCCCGCAGCCGGTGGACACGCCCACGGCGGCCGCGAAGCAGGCCGCCCCGGCGAAGGACGGGCGCAAGACCTCGAGCACGGTCCGCGTCGACGCCGAGCGGCTCGACCAGCTGATGCACCTGATGGGCGAGCTGGTGGTCAACCGCACCACCGTCGAGGGGCTGGCCGCCGAGTGCCAGACGCCCGGCCTGGCCGAGGCGGTGCAGGAGCTGACGCGCAGCTCGCAGGCCCTCCAGGCGCTGGTCATGCAGGTCCGCATGATCCCGGTGGAGGCCGTCTTCATGCGCTTCCCGCGGCTGGTGCGCGATCTCTCCGGCAAGCTCGACAAGCAGGTCGAGCTGGTGCTGACCGGCCGCGAGACCGAGCTCGACCGCACCGTGGTCGACATGCTCGGCGACCCGCTGGTGCATCTCGTCCGCAACTCGCTCGACCACGCCCTCGAGGGCCCAGACGAGCGCACCGCTGCCGGAAAGCCGGCCACCGGCACCCTCGAGATCTCCGCCCGCCACGCCGGCGGCAACGTGATCATCACCGTGCGCGACGACGGCCGCGGCATCGACCCCACCCGAATCGCCCGCAAGGCCGCCCAGCGCGGGCTGATCCCCGAGGAGCTGGTCGAGGCGATCGACATGCCCAAGGCGATCGAGCTGCTGTTCACCGCCGGCTTCTCGACCGCCGAGCAGACCAGCGACATCTCGGGCCGCGGCGTCGGCATGGACGCCGTCCGCACCGCCATCCGCCAGCTGGGCGGGGCCGTGCTGATGACCTCGGAGATGGGCGCCGGCACGACGGTCCAGATCCGGCTGCCGCTGACGCTGGCGATCATGCCGGCGCTGCTCGTGCAGTCAGGCCCGACACCGTTCGCGATCCCGCTGGATCGGGTCGAGCGCACCCTACGGCTGAGCGACCAGACGGTGCGCTCGGTCACCGGCAGCCGCATGCTCGTGTTGAGCGACGGCGTGCTGCCCCTGATCGAGCTGTCCCGCTCGCTCGGCTACCCGCCCGCCGACGACACCAGCTACGTGGTGATCGCCCGCGGCGGCGAGCAGCGCCTGGCCCTGGCCGTCGACCACCTGATCGGCCAGCGCGAGCTGGTCACGCGTCCGCTGCCGGCGCACGTCGGCGACGACGTCGCCCTGTCGGGCGGCGCCGTGCTCTCGGACGGCGCGATCGCCCTCATCGTCGATTGCGATGCGCTGGCCGAGTGCCTCGCAACACCCCGTCCCATCACCGGCGCCTCCCCGGCGCAGGTCGCAATGGCGAAAGCCGCCTAGGAGGAACCGTCCCGATGCAACTGACAGACATGCAGCTCGACGCGCTGCGCGAGATGGCGAACGTCGGCTCCGGCAACGCCGCCACCGCCCTGGCAGGGATGCTGGGCTGCCCCGTCGACCTGTCCGTGCCGTCCGCGGCCGTGCTCGCGCTGGCCGACGCCGTCGAGGCCGTCGGCTCGCCCGACGCCGAGGTGACCGCGGTCGCCCTGCCCGTGTTCGGCGAGATCGAGGCCATCGTCCTGCTCACGTTCAAGCCGGAGCACGCCCGCCAGCTGTGCGGGTTCCTCGGCATCGAGTACGACGCCGACCCTGAGATGGCGCTGTCTGCGCTGGGCGAGATCGGCAACATCCTCGGCTCGGCCTACATCAACGCGCTGGGCGCGATGTGCGGCATGGCGCTGGAGCCCAGCCCGCCCCAGACGGCGACCGACATGCTGGGCGCGATCGTGGCCTCGGTGCTGGCCTCGGCCGCGGCCTCAAACGACATGACGCTGCTGCTGGACTCCGCGCTGATGCTTGAGCAGGGCGGCGAGTGTGAGTTCGGCTTCCTGTTCGTCCCGAACGAGAACGGCGTGGCCGAGGTGCTCGGCCGGCTCGGTCTCTGGGGTCACGAGGCCGCTTAGCGGTGGCCGACCTGATGGTCAGGATGGCCGAGTTCGCGGCCTCTCAGCACCCCGGCGACGTGCTCGTCTCGCTTGGCCTTGGCTCGTGCATCGGCGTCGCGCTGCTGGAGGACTCGCATCGCGTGGCGGCACTCGCCCACGTCGTCCTGCCCAACTCCGGCGATGCCCCGGCGGTCGACAACGCAGCGAAGTTCGCCGACACGGCGGTGCCGCTGCTGGTCAACGAGGTCATCAGGCTGGGCGTTGCCCGCTCGCGGATCTGGGCTGTGATGGTGGGCGGGGCCCAGATGTTCGCACTGGGCGGTGCCACGCTCGACATCGGCCGCCGCAACGACGCGAGTGTGAAGCGGGCGCTGGACAGCGCCCGCATCCCCGTGCGGGCCACCGTCACCGGCGGCACCGTGGGGCGCACCGTCCGCGTCTACGTGGGCCAGGGCCGCGTCACCTGCAAGGAGGCCGGCGGCCCCGAGCTGGACGTGATCACTAGCGAACGGATGGGGCTCGCGCGAGCGGCATGAGCGGCGACGTGCTCAGCAACGACCAGGTCGCGGCACTCGTCGAGGCGGCCAAGCAGGGCCAGACTCCGGCCCGCGACAGCGCGCCGCGACAGCGGCGCACGCGGCGCGTGCGCGAGATCGACTTCTCACGGCCGAGCAAGTTCGCCCAGGACCAGCAGCGCCGGCTGGAGCGCGCCCACGAGGCCTTCTGCCGCACGGCGGCCACGCAGCTTGGCGCCGAGCTCCTGACCGAGATCGAGATGGAGGTGCTGGGCGTCGACCAGCTGACCTGGTCGACCGCGATCGCGCAGGTGCCCCAGCCGTCCATCAACGCGATCGTGGGCGCCAACCCGCTGGACACCCAGGTGCTGATGTGCACCGAGCTGTCGCTGGTGCTGCGCCTGGTCGAGCGGCTGCTCGGCGGCGTGGGCAGCGGCAAGACCCGGCCGCGCGAGCTGACCGAGATCGAGATGGCGATCGTGCGCCGCGTCTTCACCACGCTGCTCGAACAGCTCTCGGTGACGTGGGACGAGCTCGTGGGCGTCAGCTTCGAGCTGCTCGAGCTCGAGTCCCAGATCACCACGATCCACCTTGCACCGCCCAGCGAGCCGACGCTCGTGCTGACGATGGAGGTCAAGATCGACAAGACCTCGTCGACGATGGCGCTCGTCTGCCCGTACCGGGCGATCGAGTCGGTGCTGCCCGGCCTGTCCGGCAGCCAGTACGGGGAGGCGACGGTCGATCCGACCGCGGCCGACGCGGTGCGGCGCGGCCTGGCCGGCGTCGATGTCGAGGTCCGGGCCGAGGTGGCCTCGCGCAACGTGCCCCTCGAGGAGTTGCTGGCGCTGCAGCCCGGAGACGTGCTGCGCTTCGGTGTGCCCGCCGGCGAGGGGGTCAAGCTGTTCGCCGGCCACGTGCCGGCCCACCGCGCGCTGCCGGGCCGCAACGGTAACCGCCGTGCAGTCCAGATCGTCGAGCGCCTGGAGGGGCCCCGGTGACGCCGGAGGAGGCCCTCGCAAAGCTCGGTGACTCGACCGGCGATGCCGTGCTCGAGGTGCTGCGCATGTTCGGCGGCGGCGCTGCGGAGCGCGGCCAGCCCAACGTGATCCCGAGCGGCACGCCGCCGCTGAAGGCGATCCCGGTGCCGGCCGTCGCCGCCTCCGTTTCGTACGTTGACGGCGTCACCGGAGGCAACATCTTCGTGATGACCCGGCGCGGGGTGCAGCGGCTGGCGGCCGCGATGATGGGCATGGACCCCGACCAGGCCGACGAGTCGGCCGAGCTGGGCGAGCTCGAGCTCTCCGCCGCGGGTGAGGCGATGAACCAGATGATGGCCGCCGCGGCCGGGGCCACCTCGACCGTGCTCGGCGAGGAAGTCGAGATCGGGCCGCCCGAGACCAAGTTCTTCAGCACGCCGGACGAGGCCGGCGACGCCTACGAGCTGACGCCGCATGTCGTCAGCATCTCCTACACCGTGCTGGACGAGCCGTGCCGCCTGGTGCAGCTCGTGCCCAATGCGTTCATCGTCAAGATGATCCACGCGCTGGCCGAGCTCGAGGCCGAGGCGGTCGGCAGCAGCGGCCAGCGCGGCGGGGACGCCCAGGGCGTGCCGGGCGCCGCACTGCGCCCCGTGGCCCTGCGGGTGTGGGCTGAGCTGGGCCGAGCGCGGATGCCCGTCGGCCAGGCGGTGTCGCTCCCGCCCGGTGCCGTCGTCGACCTCGACGCCGGCCCGGACGAGCCCATCCAGCTCTTTGTCAACGGCCGCCGCTTCGGTAGCGGCCGGCTCTTGCTCGTCGAGAACGAGTGGGCGGTGCGGGTCGAGGAGATCCTGCCCGTCACCGCACCCACCGATACCAACCAAGGAGGAACCCACTGATGGCACGCGTGCTCGTGGTTGATGACGCAGCCTTCATGCGAAAGATGCTCTCGGACGTGCTGGCCAAGGCCGGCCACGAGGTGATCGGCGAGGGCGCCAACGGCAACGAGGCCGTCGAGCGCTACCAGGCCCTGCGCCCCGACATCATGACGCTGGACATCACCATGCCCGAGAAGGACGGCCTCTCGGCCCTCAAGGAGATCCTGTCCCTGGAGCCGACGGCCAAGGTCGTGATGTGCTCCGCCCTGGGCCAGGAGTCGAAGGTGCTGGAGGCGATCAAGGCCGGCGCCAAGGACTTCGTTGTCAAGCCGTTCCAGCCCGACCGGGTGATCGATGCGATCGGCAAAGCTCTCTAGAGCATCCGACCTTAATCGCAAGAGACTGCCGACGATTACCAAAGTGATGTCGACCCCGTTGGACCGCTGATGCGGCACTTCCGATTCAAGCTGGAGGCCGTCCGCTCCCTGCGCGAGCAGACCCAGAACCAGGCCGAGCAGGAGCTCGCCCGGGAGCTGGCCCTGCGCGAGAAGCACGCGCATGCGCTGGAGCAGGCGTCCCTTCGGGTCGAGACCGCCCGCACCGCCGGCGCCCCCGCTCCCGGTTCGGCCATGCCGGCCGAGGAGCTGCTGCGCCGCCAGTCGTACGTCGAGCGCGTCGAGCGCGAGCAGGACGCCGCGGCGGCAGGGCTGGCCGCCCAGGAGCGCCAGGTCGCCCACGGCCGCCAGCGGCTCGAGGTGGCTGCCCGCGAGCGTGAGGTGCTGGAGCGGCTGAAGGAGACCCACCGGGCAGAGCACGAGCGCGAGGCCGCGCGCCGGGAGGAGGCCGCGCTGGGCGAGGTCGCCCTGGCCACCTTCCAGCGCCGGTCGCTGGAGCAGGCCGCATGAGCCTCACCACCGCCATCGCCCGCGTCGAGGAGCTGAACGCCCAGCTCGGCATCGCCCCCGCCCCCGCCGCGACGACCACCGCACCGGCCCCCGCGGCCACCACGCCGGTGGCCGCCGCCGGCTCCGCGAAGTTTGCCCGCGTGCTCGGCGCCCGCACCGCACAGGATGCGCCGCTGCCCGCCGAGGCCGCCCCCTACGAGCCGATGATCCGCCGCGCCGCCCGCTACTGGGACGTCGACCCGGCCCTGATCACCGCCGTGATCGAGCACGAGTCCCGCTTCCAGCCCAACGCCACCAGCACCGCCGGGGCGATGGGCCTGATGCAGCTGATGCCGGCGACGGCTAACGCGCTGGGCGTGACCAACGCCTACGACCCGGCCCAGAACATCTGGGGTGGCGCGCACTATCTGAGCTCCGAGCTCCACCGGTTCGGCGATCCCCGCCTCGCCCTGGCCGCCTACAGCGCGGGCGGCGGCGCGGTCGAGCGCTACGGCGGCGTGCCGCCGTACGCCGAGACCCAGCAGTTCGTCAGCTGGGTGATGGACCGCTACCAGCAGCTGAAGGGAGGCGCGGGATGAATCAGTCGATTCCGGCGGTTCACGCGCCGCCGGGTGACAGACGGGGGCCGGGGGGCCGCCGCTCCGACCAAACGGAGTCGCCACCCGACCTCTTCGCCGCAGTGCTGGCCTCATCCGAGGGGCCACCGGCACAGGCGGCGGCACCACAGGCCCGGACCGCACATGCGGAGGGCACGAAGGCCGATCGCGACTCGATCGGCTCCCAGAGCCAGACGGCGACGCCCGCTGCCACGACCGCGGTCGCGGCCGCCCAGCCGGCGGCCGTGCAGCCCGCGCCCGTCCAGGCCGCGCCGGCGCAGGCGCAGGCCCTACCCGCCACGACGCCCACCGCTGCGGCGCAGCTTGCCGCCACGCCGCCTGCCGGCGGGGAGGCCGCACCCGTCCCCGCCGCGGCGCACACCGTGCAGGAGCAGGGCCCCGGCCGGCTGCCGATCGGCAGCGGTCACGGCCGCCACCTGCCGCATGTGCCTGCCGCCGAATCACCGATTTCCACGAGCTCGGCCGCTCAGCGGCCGCTGCCCCAGCCGGCGGGAGCCGTCGCACGCATCGAGGGGGATGCTGCGACGGCCCCGGCGGGGCAGAGCGCTGCGGCGCCCGTGGTCACGTCCCGAGGGGGGTCGGCGCAGCCGGCTGCGGACGTGGCCACCCACGCGCTGCGCGCAGCACCTCACGCCGAGCCCCACACGGCCGGCGACCAGGGCGGCTCCGGCCGCCGCCAGAGCCAGCCCGAGACGGCCGGCGCCGTGCGCGCCGCCGCCCGTGGCACGGGCGGGCAACGCGCCCGCGGCACGACGGCGCCCGCCGCCCCCGCGCAGGCGTCAACGGCAGCCCGCCCGGCCACACCACCCGCTGCCGGCAGCGGCGAGGCTCAGGAGAGCGCGCCGCCCCAGGCGGCGTCGCCCGCGCCGGCGGCCGGCCCGCGGCTGCGGGTGCACGAGCTTGCCGCGAGTATGCAGACCGTTGTGCGGGTGGCACGGGCGCGAGGCAGTGCCACCGCCCGGATCACGCTGCGCCCTGCCGAGCTGGGCGGCGTGCAGGTGCGCCTGCGCTGCCAGTCCGGCGCCATCACGGCCGAGCTGACCGCCGAGACCGCGGCCGGGGCCCAGGCTCTGGCCCAGGCCGGCGGCGAGCTGCGCCGCTCGCTGGAGGCGCAGGGCGTCAACCTGCTCGGCCTCGAGGTGCGGGTGGCAAGCGACGGCGCCGGCCCGAACAGCGGTGAGGCGCACCAGCAGGAGGGTCGCAACGGCGGCTCCCCGACCGGCCACGCCAACGAGGAACCCGACGAGATCACGATCGAGCCGGCCCGGCTCCCCGACCCCGGGGCGCAGGTGGACGTGCTCGCCTAGGAGACCGATGAGCGATTTCAACTCGATCGGCGTCACGCCCAACGCGGTCGCGACGCCAACATCCGCCCTCGGCGCCAGCAGCACGCTGGGCAAGGACGACTTCCTCAAGCTCCTGGTCACGCAGCTCCAGCACCAGGACCCGATGAACCCCATGGACGACAAGGACTTCATGGGGCAGATGGCCCAGTTCTCGTCGCTGGAGCAGATCACGAACCTGGTGGCGTCGACTGACGAGATGCACTTCGCCAGCCAGGTCTCGCAGGGCGTGTCGCTGATCGGCCACCAGGTGACCTGGATGAAGGCCGACGGCACGAACGGCAGCGGCACGGCCCGGAGCGTCAGCATCGACTCCGGCAACATCCTGATCGACGTGGACGGTGTCCAGGTCCAGCCGGGGGACATCAAGCAGGTCTCCTGATGGCTGATCCGATCCGCCACAACCCCGCCATCACGCCGCCCGGCGTCGGCGGCGCGCCCGCACCCGCGACGCGCCGTCCCGCTCAGGGCGGAACCGGCCCCTCGTTCGACCAGGTGCTGCGCGGCACGCTCGGCCAGAGCGCGCCCGTGCGGTTCAGCGGTCACGCGGTCGAGCGGCTGGCCAGGCGCGGGATCGACGTCGACCCGGCCACCACGGCCCGCCTTCAGGCGGGGGTGGACGCGGCCGCGGCCAAGGGCTCGAGGGACGCCCTGGTGCTGGTCGACGGCACGGCCTTCGTGGTCTCGGTTGCCAACCGCACCGTGATCACGGCGGTCGACCCAGGCTCCATGAAGGAACGCGTTTTCACGAACATCGACAGCGCCGTCATCTCCTGACGTCGCCATACAGGCCGCCGGCCGGACCTCCCTGAGGGAGCCGGCGGACAGAGAGGGAGGACCCCACCATGATGCGAGGCATGTTCGCTGCGATCAGCGGCCTCAAGGTGCACCAGATGATGCTGGACGTCACCGCCAACGACATCGCCAACGTCAACACGATCGGCTACAAGGCCGAGCGCACGAGCTTCAAGGACGCGCTCAGCCAACTCCAGCGCGGCGCCAGCGGCCCGTCCGCCACGCTGGGCGGCACCAACGCCGCCCAGGTCGGCCTCGGCGTGCAGCTGAACGGCATCGACAACCTGATGCAGTCCGGCGCCATCCAGGCAACCGGCAACGCGCTCGACTGCGCGATCCAGGGCGACGGCATGTTCCGGATCACCGACGATCCGACCGGCTTCGGCAACATCCTCTACACCCGCGCCGGCAACTTCTCGCGCGACTCCAACGGCGACCTGGTCACGCCCGAGGGCTATTACGTGGTCGGCTACCAGCTCGACTCGACCGGCGCGCCCACGACCACCCAGACCACGATCAACATCCCCACGGGGACGAAGTCGGTCACGATCGGCCAGGACGGCATCGTGACGACCGTCGACTCGCTGGGCGTGGTCACCCAGGTGGCCGCGATCTCGCTGGCCAAGTTCCCGAACGACACCGGCCTCGAGCGCGTCAGCGGCAACAAGTTCGCCGCCTCGAACAACTCGGGCGCCGAGCTGGCGGCGACCGCGAACACCAACGGCCTGGGCTTCATCACGCCGGGCTCGGTGGAGATGTCGAACGTCGATCTGGCGCAGGAGTTCACCAACATGATCACCGCGCAGCGCGGCTTCCAGGCCAACAGCCGCATCATCTCGACGGCTGACGACATGCTTCAGGAGCTGGTGAACCTGAAGCGCTAACGCCGGATCAAGGACGGCGGCGGGCGGGCTGAGGGGCCGCCCGCCGCCGCCTCCGGTTGGAAGGAGCGAGCAGTGATCGCACTTCACCGCATCAACCGCATCGACCACGAGATCTACGTCAACCCCGATCTGATCCAGCAGATCGAGGCCAACCCGGACACCGTGGTGATGCTCACCAACGGCTCCAAGTACGTCGTCAGCGAGACGCCGGCCGACGTGGTGCGGCTCGTCGCCGAGTGGCGCAGCGGCGTGCTCACGCAGGCGCTGAGCGCGCCCGTCGTGGCAAACCATCCTCGCGTCGGCGAGGCCGTCGGACGGGTGCTGCACTTTCCCAGCAGCACGGGCGCTCCGTCTGCGACGTAGTCCAAGCACCTCCCAACCCGATCAACCTGAAGAGTCCGCAGCGGCTGTCGATTACCCGGCAGGACGTAGCCAAGGAGGGCTGCGAATGCGACCACCGACAGGAAGTCAATGAAGGCCATCACCGGAATCGGCATCGGCGTAGCGATCGCCGGCATCATGATGGGCGCCCTCATGGAGGGCACGCAGCCCGTGGCCATGATCAACATCCCCGCGCTGTTGATCATCGGCGG
>Ga0066903_100000655_pt1 | contig 22767 bp, 28 predicted proteins | sample PanSoiMetaGPlot1_FD_67491 | JGI IMG/M metagenome (GOLD analysis project Ga0066903, IMG submission 67491) | Tropical forest soil microbial communities from Panama analyzed to predict greenhouse gas emissions - Panama Soil - Plot 1 (version 2) | ecosystem: Environmental > Terrestrial > Soil >... | reverse complement strand
AGCGCGCGCCCCAGATCCTCGCGCGAGATCGGCGACTCCTCCTGCCCGACGAGGCGCCGCCGGTTGCAGTGCCGGCAGTAGATCGCGCAACGATCCAGGGCCAGCAGCAGGCAGCGGTCCGGATAGCGATGGAAGATCCCGGTCGCGGGCGAATGGCTGTCCTCCCCCAGCGGGTCGATCAGATCGCCCGGCTCGTTCACCAGCTCGCGGGCGCGCGGGATCACCTGCATGCGCACGGGGCAGGACGGTTGCTCGCGATCGATCAGCGAGAAGTAATAGGGCGTGATCGCGACCCGGAAGTGCCCCGGGGCGGCGTCGAGGCCTGCCTCCTCGTCGGGTGTCAGCGGCAGGCGCGCCGCGATCTCCGGCTTGCCGGTGATGCGGTGGCGCAGCTGCCAGCGCCAGTCGTCGAATGACTCGCCTTCGGCCGCCTCGGGCTCGGGCTCGGGCGCGGCGCCGGCCGGGCGGGCCGGTGTCGCCGGCTGATCGACGATGGGAAGACCGAAGGTCATATCGGCTGCCCCGTCACCAGCGTGACCGCGATGATCGTCTGACCGCCCGTGTTGATGTACGTCTGCGTGGTGGAGCCGTTTGCCAGCCCCACCCCGTTGGCGTCGAATGCCTCGATCTTGATAGTCACTGGGCCGGTGATACTCCGATCCAGCTCCACAGTGAAGCTGGTCGGCAACGTGATGGTCGTGGGTGAAGGCGGCACGAGAATCGGGGCGTGCGTCTGCCCGCCCGCGGTCATCGTCACCTGCAGCTGCGCCGGCATCAGCGTGAGATCGCCCTCCACCTCGACCAGCAGGATCGAGTCGGCCTGCTGACAGGCGGCGAGCGCGGCCGCGCCCGCGACCGCCAGCATCACCGCGCATGGCTTCCGGCTCTGGCTGGCGCGGCCCACTCAGAACCTGTAGTTCCCGAGGGCCGATGTGGGGGGCGCCTCGGGGCGCGGGCGAAGCATGAAGTAGCCGCCGACGGCCGCGCCTGCGACCAGGACGGCCAGCGCGACCCAGACCCAGGGCCGGGTGCCTCGCGCCGGCCCGGCGTCGTCGGCGACGGCCGCGCGCCGCAGCGTGAGCACCGGTTCGGGCTTGGCCTCCGGGGCAGCGGGCGGCAGCACCGCCGGAGGCGGTGGAGCAGGCTCGGGCGGCGGCGGGGCCGGGCGCGCTTCCGCCTCTTTCGGAGGAGGCGGCGGTGGCGTCTCCCCGGACTTCTCGGGCTTCTCGGGCTTCTCGGGCGGCTCGGCCCCCACGAGCGCGGCCATCTTGGCCTCGATCTCGGCGCGGTTCGACGCCTTCGGCACCCGGTCGAGAAACAGGTGGTAGTCCTCCAGGGCGTGCTCGTCTTCGCCGAGGCGGCGGTAACACTCGGCGCGGCTGAACAGCACCGCCGGATCGTCGAGCAACACGAACGCCTTCGTGTATTCGTCGACCGCCGCCTTGCAATCGTCGTCGCCGGCGAGCTCGTTCGCGCGATTGAGGTGCGTCTTCCCTTCGGACGCCACGCCGGTCGGGTGGCGTCCGCGCGCCTTGTGTTGGTGATGGTGGTGGTGCTCGCGCTTCTTGCTGCGGGCGTGGGCGGCGCCGGTCGCGCCGAGGCAGCAGCCGATCGCGGCGAGCGCGATCACCGCCCGCCGCAACGTCACGGCGCGGCCCCCGCGCCCAGGCGTCGGATGTAGCCGGACAGCGCCTGCATCTTCGGGAGGCTCAAGCTGTTCCCGAAGGCGGGCATCTGGCCCTTGCCGGCCATGACCACGGTGACAATCGAATCGGTGGTCGCCTTGGCGCGAAACGCCGGATCGTGGAAGTCGCGCACGTTCGCCATCGTCTTCCGGATCTCGGGATCGCCGCGACCGTCGGCGCCATGGCAGCGCGCACAGTTGCGCGCGTAGATCACGGCCGGTTCGACCGGCACCGGCGGTCCCGGATCGTCCCCGGTCGTACAGCCGGCGACCACGGCGGCAAGCCAAGCGATACCGACCAGGGCGATCAGACGCGACCTCACGGCGCCGTCATTCCCCACCCGCCGGCGCGTCGCCGGCGACGTACAGGTCCTGGCCGTTGTCACGGAAGGCGGCGGCCTTCTCGCGCAACCCGGCCGCGACGGCCTGGTCGGGCGCGATGCCATGCGCCTGCGCGTAATCGCGCACGTCCTGGGTGATCTTCATCGAACAGAAGTGCGGCCCGCACATCGAGCAGAAGTGCGCGCCCTTCGCGGCCGGGGCGGGCAGCGTCTCGTCGTGGAACTCGCGGGCGGTCTCGGGATCCAGCGACAGGTTGAACTGATCGCTCCACCGGAATTCGAAGCGCGCCCGCGACAGCGCGTCGTCGCGCGACTGCGCGCCCGGGTGTCCCTTGGCCAGGTCGGCCGCGTGCGCCGCGATCTTGTAGGCGATGACGCCGTCCTTGACGTCCTTGCGGTTCGGCAACCCGAGGTGCTCCTTGGGCGTCACGTAGCAGAGCATGGCGGTGCCGTACCACCCGATCATCGCCGCGCCAATCGCCGACGTGATGTGGTCGTAGCCGGGCGCGATGTCGGTGACCAGCGGCCCCAGCGTGTAGAACGGCGCCTCGTGGCAGATCGCGATCTGCTTGTCGACGTTTTCCTTGATCTTGTGCATCGGCACGTGGCCCGGCCCTTCGATCATCACCTGGACGTCGTGCTTCCAGGCGACCTCGGTCAGCTCGCCCAGCGTCTGTAGCTCCGCGAACTGCGCCTCGTCGTTGGCGTCCGCGATCGACCCCGGCCGCAGCCCGTCGCCCAGGCTGAACGAGACGTCGTACTTCTTCATCACCTCGCAGATCTGCTCGAAGTGCGTGTAGAGGAAGCTCTCCTGGTGGTGCGCCAGGCACCACTTGGCCATGATCGATCCGCCCCGCGAGACGATCCCGGTCACGCGCCGCGCGGTCAGCGGGATGTAGCGCAGCAGCACGCCCGCGTGGATCGTGAAGTAGTCGACGCCCTGCTCGGCCTGCTCGACCAGCGTCTCGAGGAAGATGTCGATGTTGAGGTCCTCCGCCTTCCCCTTCACCTTCTCCAGCGCCTGGTAGATCGGCACCGTGCCGATCGGCACGGGCGCGTTGCGGATGATCCACTCGCGCGTCTCGTGAATGTCGCTGCCCGTCGACAGATCCATCACCGTGTCCGCGCCCCAGCGCGTCGACCAGCGCAGCTTGTCGACCTCCTCGCCGATCGAAGACGACACCGCCGAGTTGCCGATGTTAGCGTTGATCTTCACCAGGAAGTTGCGGCCGATGATCATCGGCTCGGATTCGGGGTGCTTCCGGTTGGCCGGGATGATCGCGCGCCCGCGCGCCACCTCGTCCCGCACGAACTCGGGCGTCGTCCCTTCGCGCAGCGCGCAGAAACGCATCTCCTCCGTGATCTCGCCGCGGCGCGCGTAGTGCATCTGGCTGAAGTTCGTGTCGCCGCGCGCGATGCGCCGGTCGATCCACGGCTGGCGCAACTTCGGCAGCCCGACGTGCAGGTCAGCCGCCCGCGGCCCCGACGGGTCGTAGACATCGACGGGCGGCTCGCCCGCCCCCACGGTGATTCGGCGGAACGGCACCCGGATGTCGCCGTCTGTCTTGAACACGCGCTCGGACGCCGGCAGCTCCGGCAGCGCGTCCAGTCCCTCCACCGGGTCGCTGATCGTCTTCAACGATCGCTTTCCGTTCGCGGCGTGCTCTTCCCCTGCGTCGCTCGTCGTGCCTGCGTTCTTCATCTCGCCTCGCATTTCCTTCGCCGGCATTACCCGGATCAGGTTCAAGGGGTCGCGCCTGCCGTTTCGGTGGCGCCTCTCAGCCTGCGGATCGACGATCCGCTCAGCTCCCCCAGCTATGGGAATGTCCTCGTCGGTCCCCAACGTTAACGCGCCGCCGCCCAATTGCAAAGACGGTCGAGGCGGGCAGATTAATTGACGTATTTCTTCTTGGGGGGCCGTTCGCCGCCCTCGATGACGCCAAAACGCCGCCGGATCCGCCGGGCCCGGGCGGCGTCGCGGGCGTTCGCGAAGAAGGTGCGAAGCGCCGTCAGGCCGCCCGGACCGGCACCGAAGTAGCCGGTCGCGACCGCGACGGGCAAACCGGCCAGCAGGTGCCAGTCGTGCTGCGCCGCGAACGTCGCCGCCGAAAGACCGATCATGATGAACGCCATCGTCCGCGCCTGGACGGTCAGCGTCGTCGGCCAGAACTGCACCTGTTGCCTGCCGTAAGCGCGCGTGAACGCGATGAACAGGGCGATCACCACGAAGATGCAGCCGTCCGTGAAGGGGATCGGACCCTTACCGCGCAGATGCCAGACGCCCGCGATCGTGATGTTCGTCAGCACGCCGCTGGTGAAGAACAACGTCAGGAAGCGCCGGGCCCCGCGCAGCTGCTCGACCACGCTGCCGACGAACCAGAGGCCTATCACGCTGAACAGGAAGCCGAGAAAGGTGATGTGCGTGAACAGCGAGGTGACCGGCTGCCACAGCTCGCCCTTGAACAGGCGGGGCCCGAGCGCCAGATGGTCCTCCATGAACCCGCGGACGTTCGGCGCGAGAACGTAAAAGAGGTAGATGACCAGGTCCGCGACCACGAACACCTTGACGGTGGCCGTCATGCGATCGGTGACCCGCCTGAGCCATTCGGGCCCGGCCGATCGCCGCCGAGGTGAGAAAGTCGCCATTACGACGAGCTTAGCAGCCCGCGAAGGATCCGGTCATTCCATGGCGCCGTTCGGATCGCCGGCGCAGTCGGGGTCGTCCAGGTCGACGCGGCCGTCGCCGTCGTTGTCGACGCCGTCGCTGCACTGGGGCCGCGGCGTCAGCTGGAGGACGTCGGGGACGGGGGGCATCAACTGGTCCTTGACGACCTCGACGCTGGTCGTCGGCGGGTCGACCGGGTCGATCGGCACCCCGCGCACGTCCACCTGGTGCACCGCGAAGGTCCAGGTCCCGACCACCACGGTGTGCTTGGCGGTGCCTGCCGTGCAAAGCACCGCGAAGTTCTCGGTGTCGCCCGCGCTGTTACTGCCGATCACGCGGATGCTGTCCACGCCGTGCGCGCCGCACCCGGTCTGGACGGGCTCAGCCCCGATGAATTGCCAGCTGACCTGGTAGCTGCCATGGTCCGTGCAGCCGGCCGCGGCGGCAACGCCGCCAACGGTGAGAAGGCAGACCAGGGAGCGCCACATCGCGCACCGCTTATAGCACCGGCCGTCAGAAGTTGACGTTCAGATCGGCGATCGGCGTGGCGCTGGTGCCGCTGCAATCGACGACCTGGGTGATCACGGAAGTCTCTGACTGGATCTGGGAGCCGGCCTTCAGCTGCAGCGACACGTTGTAAGTGCCCGCGGATGGCAACTGGGCGACGAAGGATCCCGTGGACGCGTTCGTCGCGCACGGGCCCGGGAAATCGGTGAGCACGGTCAGCCCGCCGCCGTCGATCTGGGCATTCACCGTATCGGAGCCGCCCGCCTGGCCGCAGGTCAGCGAGCTCCCGTCGAAGGCGCTGATGATCGCCCACGAGATCGTCAGATCGGGGGTACAACCGACGGACGCGGTGAGCGTCAGATCCGGCGTCGCCGAGTGACCGCTGCAGTCTACGTTCACCGTGATAGAGACGTCGGTTCCCACCGGCGTACCGCTATCCAACAGGGCGACCGTCACCGAGTGCTGGCCGGAGGCGTTCAACGGGGCCGGGATCGACCCCGAGCTCTGCGTCGCGGGGCACGCGAAATCCATCGACTGACCATCGATCGTGACGCGGATGTTGGTCGCCCCGACGTCGCTGCACGACGCAGGGGTGTTCGAGTTGCTGTCGACGATCGCCCAGTTGACGGCCAGGTCTGGCGTGCAGGTATGCGAGCCGGAGCCGCCGCATCCCACACCTGCCGACGCGAGCAGCACCACCGCCGGTAACCACCCACGGATTGTCTTCATGGCCCCCCCCTCGGAAGGTCGCGCTTGGAAGTTGAGCGGAAACGCTTCAGAAGTTGACGCTGAGATCCGCCCGGGGAGTCGCCGCCTGACCGCTGCAGTCCACGAACTGCTGCAGGACGGTCGTCTCCGACAGGACGGTGGCGCCCGACTTCACCTGCAGCGAGACGTTGTAGTAGCCGTCCGTCGGCAGGAGAGCGACGAACGATCCGTCGGTCGCGTTCGGCGGGCAGGGGGCCGGAAAATCCGTCAGGCCGGACAGACCGCCGCCATCGATCTGGGCGTTCAAGGTATCCGCATTTCCGGCCTGGGCGCAGGTGAGCGGCCCGCCGCTGGTAGCGCCGAGGATCCGCCACGAGATCGTCAGATCGGGCTGGCAGACGGCGGCCGAAGAGCTGCCGTCGATGACACATCCCGACCCCGTCAACGCCAGCCCAACCATGGCGGCGAACAGCCCGAAGGTGTGCCGCGAAGAGAGGACCCCACGAGTGCCTTTCATCTAACTCTCCTGGTTTTGAAAGAAACTAAACGCTGTCAGGGACGGGCACAGACCTCCGAGCTATTCATCCCTCCGCAGGCTGTCGCACATCCGGCGACAAGCTGCATCGATCCGACCTCGGTGGGCTGGCCGCGGATGACCTCTCGCAAGATCGATGCCGGTCGGTCCACCTGCATCTTGGATAGCTCCACGCCGTCCGTCCCCACCGGCACCACGGAGATCGCGTACTGTTCGCCCCCCGGAAGCTGGGGGATGTCGAAGCCCGTCGCCCCGGTCTGGCGGGCGCAGGGGAAATCGCACTGGGCCTGTCCGGCACAGGGTGTGGCGCTAGGAATCGGATTCGACTGGGCGTCGACGCCCTGCAACACCAGCCGAACCGTCGCGATGGCCGGGTCGGCACATTCGCAGTCCGTGATGGCCTTCCCCTGATCCGTGCGGATGACCCAGCTGATCTCGACCGCACCGCCGTCGATCTTCACGCACGCCGCGAACAGGCAGGCGAGCAGCGGGAACGCGACGGCAGGTCTCATCTCGTCTAGAGTCCCAGGAAAGTTCCAGCGTAGGAATCGGTGCCGGTCATGTCAAACTGCCACGCACCCATGGAGGTCACCGCTCGATGAGTCCACTCATTCTGCAGGCTGGCGGCGGCGAGCAGTCGCTCGACATCATCAATCTGCTGCTCAACGCCTCGCCGGTCGTCAAAGGCGTGTTGGGGCTGCTGATTTTGATGTCGGTGGCGTCGTGGTTCGTCATCGGATCCAAGTCGCTCTACCTCGCCAACGCCGCGTCCCGCTCGACCAAGTTTCAGGACTTTTTCTGGAAGACCGGGCGGCTCGACGAGATCTGGCGCATCAGCGAGCAGAGCGCGCCCTCCCCCGTCGGCGAGGTGTTCCGCGCGGGCTACACCGAGCTGGCGAAGCTGCAGAAACGGCGGCAGGAAAACGTCGACAACGCCGGTGAGGCGCTGCTGGGAGACATCGAGAGCATCCAGCGGGCGCTCGATCGAGCGCGCACGACCGCGATCACGGAGATGGAGTCGCGGGTGCCGCTGCTGGGAACGACCGCGAGCGCGGCCCCGTTCATCGGCCTCTTCGGCACCGTGTGGGGCATCATGAATTCGTTCCGCAACATCGGCGCGAAGGGCGCCGCTAACCTGGCGACGGTCGCGCCCGGCATCGCCGAGGCGCTGGTGGCCACCGCCATCGGCCTGATGGCCGCGATCCCGGCGGTCATGGCCTACAACTTCTTCTCGCGCCGGATCCGGGTCATCGCCGCCGAGATGGAGACGTTCTCCAGCGACTTCCTCAACATCGTCCGCCGGAGGTTCTTCTAGCCATGGCGATGTCGACGGGAAGCAGCGGGTCGATGTTGACCGAGATCAACGTGACGCCGCTCGTCGACGTCATGCTGGTGCTGCTGATCATCTTCATGGTCACGGCGCCGATGCTGCAAACGGGTGTCGACGTGAATCTGCCGCAGGCGAAGGCGCAAACCATCCCCGACGACGAGGGGAAGCTGATCTTGACCGTCACCAAGGACAAGCGGGTCTTCCTGGGCAAGCTTCAGATCCAGTGGGACGACGTCGAAAAGACGCTGAAGAACAACGCCAAGCTGAATGCCGACCACGAGCTCTACCTCCACGCCGACAAAGATCTTCCGTACGGCGAGGTCGTCAAAGTGATGGCGGCGGTCAAGCAGGCCGGCGTCGACAAGCTGGGAATGGTGACGGACCCGCTGGAATAAGGACGTGGCGCGCAGGGACGGCATGCGGCGGGGATCGCGCCGGAGCTTCTCCGGCCTGCTGATCACGATCGCGCTTCACGGCGGCATCTTCTGGGCGGTGAAGACCGCTCACGGCCGGCCGCAGGAACCGCTGATCGTGCCGCGCGACTTCGTGCAGGCCGAGATGGTCAAGCTGGGCAAGCCGCGCGACAAGTTCTGGCTGCCGAAGGCTCACGTCACCCCGCCCCCGCCCCCGCCCGACGCGATCAAGCTGAGTCAGAACGCCGATGCGGGCGCGGCGCCCCCCGAAGCGCCGAAGCTGACCGATCCGAAGACGTCCAAGGCGGTGAAGAGTGCCCTCGCCCGCGCGGACAAGCTGACCGCGCTCATCACCGAGCCGGACGATGAAGGATCGCTGACCGGATCGAAGATGGGGACCTCCGACCACCAGGTGGGCGACCCCTACGACGCGCAGGTCATGAGCGCCATCACGCAGAACTACAATCTGCCGGCGGGTTTGACGCCCGAGCAGATCGCGCAGCCGCCCGAGATCAAGTTCAAGGTCAACACCGACGGCACGCTGGTCGGCGCCAAGCTGCTCAAGTCATCGGGCAACCCGCTGGTCGACGACGCGTGCGTCAGCGCGGCGCAGATGACGCGCAGGGTGCAAAATCCGCCCGGCGGCAAGCCCCGTGTCTACGCGGTCGCCTGTCAGAAATGATCGTCGGTTCGACGTCCGTGATATTTACGGAGCCGTGCGCATGCCGCTGACCACGAAGCTGGGCCCCTGCCTCGCGCTGGCCGTGACCGTGTCGCTCGCGGCTCCCGTCGCTGTTCGTGGGGCGCCCACCGAAGAGGATCTGCCCCCGGAAAAGATCTTCGAGATCAATCCCAGCGGCGTGCAGCTGCTCCGGCTCGCGGTCCCGCGCGCGGAGGGCGACACGGGCGCGGTGGCCGCCGAGACGATCTCCAAGGACATGGACGTCACGGGGTTGTTCCAGGTCCTCGACCCGCAGTCGTTCCCGGCGCAGCTCCAGAGCGAGGGCCTGGCGTTCTCGTCGGCGCTCTGGACCCAGGTCGGGGCGCAGGTGGTCATCAAGATGCGGGCGTCGGGCGGCGCGCTGGAAGGGAAGCTGTTCGTCGTCGCGCGCGGCGACGAGCCGACGCTGAACAAGAGCTACCGCAACGCAGACATCCGCGACGCCGTCCATGAGTTCGCGAACGACATCGTGCAGGCGACGACCGGCAAGCGGGGCGTGTTCGGGTCGCGGATCGCCTTCGCGATGAGCGGGCGCGGCTCGCACGAGATCGGCTCCGTCGACATGGACGGCGGCCGCATGGCCGTGTTGACGAAGATGGGATCGGACAGCCTCTTGCCCGCCTATTCGCCGGGCGGCGCCGAGATCGCGTTCACCTCGTACGCGCGCAACAACCCCGACCTCTGGATTGTCGCGTCGGGCGGCGGGCGCGCGCGGCGGGTGTCGAAGCAGCCCGGGCTCAACACCGGTGCCGCCTGGTCGCCCGACGGGCGGGTGCTGGCGCTGACGATGTCGTACGAGGGGAACTCGGAGATCTACCGCATCAGCCCCGACGACGGCCGGGTGCTCGGTCGGCTGACGCAGAGCCCGGCCATCGACAGCTCGCCCTCGTATTCGCCCGACGGGTCGCAGATCGCGTTCGTCTCCAACCGGCAGGGCTCGCCGCAGATCTTCGTCATGTCCGCGTCGGGCGGCGGCGCCAAGCGCGTCACCTTCCAGGGGAAGTACAACCAGACCCCGCGCTTCAATCCGCGCTCCGACAAGCAGCAGATCGCCTTCACGGGCCGCGACGAGAAGGGCGCCTTCGACGTCTTCATCCTCGACCTCAAGACCACCCGGACCGAGCGCGTCGCCGCGACCGCCCGGGGGTCGAACCTGGACCCCACCTGGTCGCCGGATGGCCGCCTGCTCGCCTACACCTCGAGCCGCGGCGGCCTCTTCGTGTACAACCCGGAGACGCACCACGAGGTTCAGGTCTGGAAAGGGACCGCATCGTCCCCCACCTGGGGCCCGGCGCCCCGCCGTTAACCGACCTCGACCGTGGCGGCGGGCGAGCTTGCACCGGCGCGGCGCGGGCTTAGCTTGCGCGCCATGGCCATCGATCCGGTTTGTGGAATGGAGATCGAGGAGTCGCACGCGCCGGCGATGACGGAGTTCGAAGGTCAGCCCTACTACTTCTGCTCCGAGTCCTGCCGGGACGAGTTCGAGGCAAACCCGAGCCTCTACGCCCTGGATATCGGCGTCTCGACCGGCGCGTAGCGCTAGAGTGGGGGCGTGAACCTCGCCACCATCGACATCGGCACCAACACCACCCTTCTGCTCGTGGCGTCCGTGGTCGGGCCGAAGGTCGAGGTGCTGGCCGAACGGGCCGAGATCACCCGCCTCGGCCGCGGCATCGGCAGCGCCGGAACAGCGGGCGCGCTCGCCCCGGAGGCGATCGATCGGACGCTGGCGGTGCTGCGCGACTACGCCGCGGTCGCGCGCCGGCATGGCGCCCGCGTCGCCGCCGTGGGAACGGAGGCCCTGCGGCGCGCCGCCAACGCGTCTGCCTTTCTGGTTCCGGCGGCGGAGATCCTGGGCGGCGACGTCGAGGTCATCGACGGCCAGCGGGAGGCGGCGCTGACGTTCCGGGCGGTCCTCGCGTCGTTCGCGAACATCGCCGCCGACGAGCTGGTGGTCGTCGACATCGGCGGTGGGTCGACGGAGATCGTCCTCGCGCGCGGTGGCCAGATCGGCTTTCGCGTCAGCCTCCCGCTCGGATCCGTTCGGCTGACGGAAGCGCACGTCCGGCACGATCCGCCGGCCCCCGCCGAGCGCGCGGCGATCGAGGCCGCCATCGACGCCGCGATTGGTCCCGTCCCCTTCCCGCGCACGCCCGTCCCGCTGGTCGGCGTCGCCGGAACGGTCACGTCGCTTGCCGCGATGGCGCTCGAGCTCGCGAGCTACGACCCGGCGCGCGTGCACGGCTACCGGCTGTCACGCGCTGACCTGGGCCGGCAGGTGGCGCGCCTGGGCGGCGCGACGCAGGCGGAGCGGGAACGGATGGTCGGCCTCGACCCGCGGCGCGCCGACGTCATTTTCGCCGGGGCGCTGATCCTCGACCGGATCGCGGCCGCCGCCGGCATCGCCGACGTGCTGGTCAGCGACCACGGCATCCGCTGGGGTCTCCTCCATGAGCTCGCCGAGGCATCCCCCGACGGGATCGGCGCATAGTTGCTGCGAAGGGACGCGGGGGGTATTTTCTCGGGATGCGCGGTGCCCGGCTGGCCTCGTTCCTGGGGCTGGCACTTGCCCCCCTCCCAGCCTGCCGCGCCAAGGTGCCCGTCATCGACGCGCCATTCACCGACGATTTCGAGCGGGCCGACCTGGGCGCTTCCTGGAACGCGACGTCCAGCGACTACCGGATCGCGGGCGGGAAGCTGACCGTCGCCAACGCGCACAACCACCCGGCCTGGCTGCGGCGCCGCCTGCCCCGTGATGTCGTGGTCGAAGTGGACGCGCTGTCGAAGAGTCCGGCCGGCGACATCAAGCTCGAGCTCTACGGCGACGGGGAATCGTTCGACCCCGACAAGGGCAGCTACACGTCGTCAGGGTATGTCCTGATCTTCGGTGGGTGGCACAACTCGCTGTCGGTGATCTGCCGACAAGAAGAGCACGGCAGCGGGCGAAAGGCGGCGCGCAGCGACATCCGCGTCGAACCCAATCGCAGCTATCATTTCACCATCACAAGACGGGGCGGCGCGATCGACTGGACCATCGACGGAAAGCCGTTCCTCGCCTGGACGGATCCCGAACCGCTGGCGGGCCCCGGGCACGAATACCTCGCCGTGGACGACTGGGAAGCCGAGCTCGTCTTCGACAACCTGACGATTCGACCCACGTCGCCCGCCCCCTGATCGCGCCATGGACGAACCTCCAAGTCCCCCCTTCGATCTCGATCGCGCGCTGGCCGGTCTGGCCGGGCGCCGTTCGCTGCTGATCTACACCCACGACAACCCGGATCCGGACGCGCTGGCGGCCGCGCTCGGCCTGCAGCGGCTGGCGGAGCACGAGCTTCATCTCGATGCGACGCTGACCTACGGCGGCATCGTCGGGCGCGCGCAGAACCGCGCGATGGTCGAGAACCTGAAGATGCCGCTGACTCAGGTCGAGCGCATCGACCTCGGCCAGTTCGACACGATCGCGCTCGTGGACAGCCAGCCCGAGACCGGAAACAACTCGCTTCCCCCCGGGCACCGCATCGACATCGTCATCGATCACCACCCGCGGCGGCCGGGCAGCTCGCGGGCCGGGTGGTGCGACATCCGTCCCGACCTGGGCGCCACCTCGACGATTGTCTTCGAGTACCTGCGCCAGCGCGCGGTCCCGATCGACGCCGCCCTCGCGACGGCCTTCTTCTTCGCGCTGCGCACCGAGACGCGCGATCTCGGTCGCGAATCGACAGAGGCGGAACGGCATGCCTACCTGGCGCTGGTCCCGCTGGTCGATCACAGCCTGATGTACCGGATGACGCACCCGAAGGTCCCGCGGGCGCACTTCGCGGCGCTGGATCGGGCGCTGCGGTCTGCGCTGGTGTTCGGCGACGTGGTGGCCGTCAATCTGGGGGCGCTCGGCTATCCGGATCTGGTCGCCGAGATCGCGGACCTGCTGCTGTCGTACGAGGGCGCGCGCTTCGTCCTCTGCATGGGCCAGTACGAACAGAGCCCCTACCTGTCGCTGCGCACGGAAGCCGACAACGCGCGCGCGGGATCGGTCATGCGTCAGGTGGTCGGCAACGACGGCGCCGCCGGCGGACACGGCACGATGGCGGGCGCGCGCCTGTTCATGCGGGTCAGCTCGGAAGCGCAGCTGGCCGCGGCTTTCAAGGACATGGTGCAGCGGCTGCTGACGGCGATCGGACACGCGGCGACGCCCGGCGATCCTTTGCTCACCCTTCCCCCACCGATCGGCGGCAAGACCTGGAGCGGCCGGGCCCGCTGAGCGCGCGTGTCGGCCTACTGGGCCAGGCCCAAGTAGATCCCGACCGCCATCATCAAGAGAACCGCGGCGCAGACAACCACGGCGCGGATCGTCCTCTTCCGCGACCTTTGAGCCGTCCATCGCCCGGTCGAACGGCGGCTGTGCGCGCGCCGCCGACGCACCACGACGCGCTCGCGCCGCGGGCCGGTGACGGTGATGGGGGCTTCCTGTGAGCTGCCGACGACGGGCTCGCCTCGAATCATGCCCGGCCTCTCAGAAGATTTCTCGGCAGCTTACAATTTCGGAGAAATCGGTTCACGCGCAAAACGACGACCGGCCGCGCTCGCGAAATCACAGATGTTTTGGCGCGCGTCAGGCGATTTCCTTACCGTCCCGGTTGACCCCGGCGCGATCGACGCCACCTTTGCCTCGATGGCTCAGGAGATTGCAACCGCGCTGGCCCGCAAGAATCTCGCTCGGGTCGTACGCCGGACTGCCGCTGGCTCACGCATCAAGCTGACGCGCTACGGGAAGATACAGGCCGTCCTCATCCCCGAGCACGATCTGGTCTTCCTCGAGCAGTGCGAACGCAGCAAGCGGTCCGGCCGTCGCGCGAAGCGCAGCTGACGAAGACGTCAGTACTGGCGGTACGGGTGGCTCTGCAGCAGGCCCGCGGCGCCGTCGCGGACCCTTCGCATGATGCCGACGGGGCGGCTGCAATAAGGACAGAGCGCGACCTTCGCGCCCGACAGGATCGGAACGACGCGCAACGTTCCTCGACAACGCTGACGTAAGGTAGAGGGCCTCATTTGTCAGCCAATTATACCCGGTTCGAACCCCGCCGGCCGCTCGTCAGGCGGCGGCGAGCTGCGGCGTCACCAGCCACGCGTGCGCCATCCGGACCGGACCCTCGTCCCCCCGCTCGACGAACGGCACCTCGTTGGCGATCAGATCGTGCCACCCGTCACCAAAGTCCTGCTTCTTCGCCGCGAACGTCACGACGATCAACGCCGTGTGGCCGAGCGGGCTCTCGAGCGTCAACTCCATCGCCTTGGCGCCGCGCGGCCCGGAGAACGTCCCGACCGCGCGATAGCGGCCGCCGCCTTTCGATTCGACCTTTCGACCGTGGAAGGCGAACAGGCTCGGACCCGTGGCGGGCGCATCGCTGGTCGCGTCGATGGCCAGCCGCACCCGAACACGATCCAGGTCGGGCCCGACAGCCAGCCCGGATTCCCAATCACTGAAGTTGCCCTGGAGCATGAAGTCGTCCCCGACGATGTCGAGGTCGATGCTCGGCCGCACGCCCGCGGCGGGGACGACGGATGACGAAGGCGCTGAATTTTCCACGGGCCCAGCGTATGCACGCCGGCGCCCACGTCTAGACGGCTGTAGCGCAGGCGGTTCAGCGCCTCGGGACAGGCGGGCGCCTGGGCGCTCGCCGGCCCAGGCGCGACCGGTCCGCGCCGTCCTCGGGTCGGGGCGCTTCGGATCCCGGGGGTCGCCCGGAAGGCGCCGGCGGCTCGGCCCGCCGACCCATGGTCCAGCTCGGTGGGTCGCTGGCGGGAAACGACTCCTCGGAGGACTCGTCGACCTCTTCGACCTCGTCGGACTTTGGTGGCGTCGTTCGGGATTCAGGCATGTCAGGTCCTGTCGAATGCGCGCAGATGATGCACGCGTCGAAACCGAACATAGCGACGGCCCACCCCGTGGGCAGTAGGCACTCCCCCGTTTTCAGGCTAGAAGTTGCGGCAAAGCGGGGGCGTCCCCAATCGCCCCGCCACGGAAAGGAACAACGAAAATGACGACGAAAGGCGCTCTCATCGCCGCGATGGCGGCCGGCTTCTTCACCACGACCGCACCCCTGGTGGTCAAGGCCGCCGACTCGGACAAGGTCCAGTGCCAGGGCGCGAATGCGTGCAAGGGCAAGAGCGCCTGTCACACCGCCACCAACGGCTGCGCGGGTCAGAACGCGTGCAAGGGCAAGGGCTGGATCTTCACCACCGAGAAAGAATGCAAAGCCAAAGGCGGCAAGCCCACCAAGTAGCGTTTCAGCCGGCGCGGAACTGGAAGTCGCGCTCGCGTACCACCTGACGTTCGACCAGGTCGACCAGGAAGGCGCGCCCTTCGCCGACCATCCCGTTGAACGTCAGCAGATACCAGACGTCCAGCGCCCAGCGGACGTGGCCGCTCTCGCATGGAGGCGACCACTCCGCAGGTTCGAGGTCGCCGAGCCCGGCCGGCCGAACGCGCCCCTGCCCGCGCAGCTCGCGGAACGGCGCGGACGCGCGCACGATGTCGATCGCGCGCGACGAGGCGTTGGGCTGAATCTGCCGCCGCCATTCGCTGACCAGGCGCAGCCGCGATGGGCTGCCGCCCAGATCGGTCTCCGCCTCGTACGCTTCGTCGGCGGGCAGGCCGGCGAAGTCGGAGACGTCGAACTCGGGGAAGAGATCCTCCGCGTCGATCTCGCGCAGCCGTGCGGCGTGCGCCTGCTCCAGCTCCTTCTGTCGATCCTGCGTGTAGTACGCGTAGAGTCGCAGGACCGCGTGCCGCGACGGAATGCGGTGGTCCCAGTCGACGATCCAGATCCCGCCCGCGTAGTCCGACTCCGCAAACGGAATCAGCGGCGGGATCGCGGCCGCGATGCGCGCGCGGGCGTCGATGCGCGTGAACAGACCCTGCTGGACGAGGCGCGGGTGAATCCTGAGCTCGGCGCGCAACAAGTCGCGCAGGTCGACTCCCATCGACCTTCGATTGTACGACTATCGTCGGGCGCAGCGCCAGCGACGGCGGCGATGCTTGCGTTGCCCGCGCGGCCGGTTCTATATAGGCGTCCACCATGCACGGAGATCGATCCGCTCAGCCACGATTTTCGCTCGCGACGGCGCTCGCGCTGGCCGCTTGCCTCGCGGTCGGAGCCGTCGCGTGCGCCGAGACGAACGGCTCGACGGCGCCGGCGACCAGCGCGAACGCGGCCGGAAAGCCGGGCGGGCCGGAGGTGGGGTGGGCCGACATGGTCAAGGATCAGCGCATCGAGTACATGAAGACGGTCGTGCTGCCCGGGATGAAGCAGGCGTTCACCAATTTCAGCCCCGACCGCTTCAGCAAGATGAACTGCGTGACCTGCCACGGCGACAGCGCGACCGACGGATCATTCAAGATGCCGAACCCGAACCTGCCGAAGCTGCCGACCACGCCCGACGGCTTCAAGCAGCTGGCCCAGGAAAAGCCGGCGGTGTTCGACTTCATGAAGAGCGAGGTCAAGCCGAAGATGGCGGCGTTCCTCGGCGTGCCGGAATGGAATCCGGAGACGAAGTCCGGCTTCGCCTGCATGGACTGCCACACGGCCGCCACCCCGTGAGCCGGCGTTGTGGTCGACGCGGCTGGATTGGAACGCGCCCGAGAACGCGCTCGCGGCTCGTGTCCGTGAGCGACGGCGGCGCGCCGATCTTCTCGACCTGACCGAATCGAATCCGACGAAGGTCGGGCTCGATTACCCGACCGACGCCTTGCGGGCGGCGCTCGCCGCCGCCGATCCCGGCCGCTACGACCCCGCGCCGCTCGGCCTGCCGACGGCCCGGGCGGCGGTGGCCGCGGACTATGCCGCGGGGGGCGCCGTCGTCGATCCCGCGCACGTCGCCATCACGGCCAGCTCGAGCGACTCGTGCGCGCTGCTGTTCAAGCTGCTCTGCGACCCGGGCGACGCCGTGCTGATCCCCGAACCGAGTTACCCGCTTCACGATTACCTGATTCGACTCGAGGGTGCCGTCCCGATCGGCTATCGCCTGACGTTCGACGGCGCGTGGAGCATCGACCACGCCAGCCTCGCCGATGCGCTGGCCGCGGCGCGCGCGCGCGGCGCGCGCCCTCGCGCGATTGTCGTGGTCAGTCCGAACAACCCGACCGGCGCCTTCGTGAAGCGCGACGAGCTGGGGCGTCTCGCCGAGGTCGCCGCGCGCGCGGGGATGGCGATCATCGCCGACGAGGTCTTCGCGCCGTATGCATATGGCTCCGATCCCGCGCGCGCTTTCCCCGCCGCGCTGGCGCCCGAGCTCGCGGCCGCGGTCCCCACGTTCAGCCTGGGCGGGTTGTCCAAGTCGTGCGGCCTGCCGCACCTGAAGCTCGGTTGGATCCTGATCGGCGGCGCGGATGTCGACGCGTCGCTCGCCGCGCTGGAGCTGATCGCCGACAATTATCTGTCGGTCGGCGCGCCCGTTCAGGACGCGCTCGGCGCCCTGTTCTCGCTGGGCGCCGGCATCCGGGCCTCGATCGCGGAGCGAATCGCCCTCAACCGCGCGGCGCTGGCGCGGGCGCTGGGGGCGGCGCCCGGGTGCAGCCTGCTGCCTGCGGAAGCGGGTTGGTCGGCGATCATCCGTGTGCCGGCCGTGCGCAGCGACGAGGCCTGGGCCGGCGACCTCGTGACGCAGGCGGGCGTCCTCGTCCACCCCGGCTATCTCTTCGACATGCGCCGGGGAACCTTTCTGGTGGTCAGCCTGCTGCCCGAACCGGCGCTGTTCGCGCAGGCGCTACGACGAATCGGGGGCGTTCTCGGCACATAATGGGCAGGTGCTCGGGGCTCTCATCATCGCCAGCGTCACGCTGCTCGCGGATCAGCCGCGGGCCGGCGACACGCACCTGATCTCGGTCAGCGTCCCGCCCGACCAGACCTGCCCTGGGCCGCGCCAGATCAGCGACGCGCTCCTCGCGCGATTGCCCGGCGTCGTGCTGCCGAGCGGTCAGGCGGCCCGGCCCGGCATGCTGCGCCTGGCAATCGCGACCGACGCTGCGGGCGGCATACGCCTCGATCTCGCCGACCCCGACGGCGCGCCGCTGCTTCATCGCGTGCTGGCCGTGACGCGTGGCCCGGGTGAGTGCGCCGCGCTCGCCGACACGATCGCCCTCATCATCGAGCGCTACTGGCGCGAGGTCGGCTACGACGCGCCCCCGACGCCGCCGCCGGCGCCACCGACGCCGCCACCCGCTCCGCCTCCGCCGCCGGCCAAGCCGGCCGAGCCGGTTCCCCCACCCGCGGCTGCCGTCGAGACCCGGCGGGCCGCGCCGCCCGTCGAGGCCCCTGGCCCCAGCGGCCCGCTCCGCTGGTCGCTTGCCGCCGCGATCGCGGGCCGGGCGGGCGACGGCTCCACGCGCGATGCCTCGGCCTCGATCGCGCTGGGCCTCGAAGGGCGGATCGGATTCCGCCTCTCGGCGGGGGCGTCGACGGCGTCGACCGCCATTCCCACCGTCGGCGAGGAGGACTTCCGGCGCTTCCCGATTCGCCTGGGAGCGTACCTTCCGATCGGCACGGGCGCCGGTCAGCTAGAGCCCGGGGTCGGGGTGGATCTCGACCTGTTCTCGTTCTCGGCCCAGGGCAACGCCAGCAAGATCCAGCCTGACGCGCCGGCGGGATGCTCCGGAGGCCTGTGCAGGAGCCCCGGCGCCGATTTGTCGCTGGGGTGGTCCCTGTCATCCAGCCACCACGTGTTCGTCCGGGGGCTGGGGAGGGCAGGAATTTCAGCCCCTTACAGGTTCGTCAGCAATGGTGACCAGATCTGGCATACGCCACGCACCTACCTCGAGCTCGCGCTAGAATCTGGAGTTTGGTTTCCCTGAAGAATACCCCCCCACCCCACCACTAAGAACATTGGAGAAGCCAGTGAACACCCCCGGCGTTTTGCGCTCTGTCCCTGCTGCGGGCAAGGGGGGTGGGGCCGACCTCGACATTCTGCACGGATGCAGGCACGGCGATCGGGGCGCCTGGCGCACGCTCTACGACCGCTACGCGCCGATCGTCCACCGTTTTCTGGCGACGTTCGGCGTGCCGCCCGAGGAACGGGAAGACGCCTGTCAGGAGGTGTTCGTCGCCGTCTACCGGAGCCTGTCGCATTTTCGCGGCGACGCCCGGCTGTCGACCTGGATCTATCGCATCGCGGCCCGCTACGCGTCGCGCGCCTCGCGCCGGCGGCGGGTCCGCACGATGCTCTCGAACATGCTGCTGCGCGAGCCGCTGCCGCCGCCTGCCCCGGACGCCTCGGAGAAGAGCGAGCGGCTGCGGATGCTGGACGAGCTGGTCGCGAGGCTGTCGCCGAAGAAGAAGCTGGTGCTGGTGCTGTTCGAGATCGAGGGCCTGCCGATCGAGGAGGTCGCGAAGATCGCGGAGTGCCCGGAGAACACGGCCTGGTCGCGGCTGCACTATGCGCGCGCCGAGCTGATGGCGATGGCGCGCAAGCGGCTCAAATCCAACGGCAACGGCCGGGTGGGTGAGTCATGACCCGCCCCGGCTGGCCCGACGGTGACGATCCGATCGCCGCGGAGCTGAGGCAGGCGCTGGACGACGCCCAGCAGCGGCTCCCCGACGACATGACGTTGCGCCGGGGCTGGTCGGCGATCGACGCCGGGGCGGAGACGGGGCGGCGCGGGGCGCGGCTGTCCTGGTTCGCGGGCGGCATGGCGACGACGGCGGCGGTGGCCCTGGCGTGCGCCGCCTGGTTGTGGCCGCGCAACGTCGAATCACCGGGAATGACGCAGGCGCAGGCGCAGGCCCCGACCGAGATGCGGCGGCTGACCCTCGAGGGCGGCGTCGTGGCCGAGCTGCAGCATACGAGCAAGATGAGCATCGAGGAGAGTGGCGCCCGGGTCGAAGGCGGGACCGTCAGGTTCAAGGTTCCGCATCGTCGCCCCGGCCATCCCTTCGTCGTGCGGGCCGATCGCTTTCGCGTGGTCGTGATCGGAACGCGGTTCGGCGTCGGGGTCGCCGGCGATCGCCGCGTCGATGTCGATGTCGACGAGGGCGTCGTCGAGGTCTGGAACGGCGAGGCGCGCGTGGCGCGGCTGGAGCCGGGCCAGCGCTGGAGCGGCCAGCCCGAAGCCGAGAGCCCGCCGGCGCCCGCGCCGACCCAGGTCGCTGCCGACAAGGCGCTGGAGAAGCAGGAGCTGCCCCAGACCGTGCCGGCGGACAGGACCGCGCCGCGGGCGGTCGAGCCGGAGACGACCCTGCAGATGCGGTCGGATTCGCGACATCACCGGTCCGGCCGCGCCGCGACCAGCATCGCGATGATCGAAAGCCCGTCGCGCGCAGGCGGTGGTGCCGCGGAGTCTCCGCGGGCGGCCCGCGACGCGCTGGCGGCGGGCGATGCGCCGAAGGCGCTGGAGATCTACAAGAACCTCGCCCAGAAGACCGGACCGGTCGCGGAGAACGCGTCCTACGAGATCGGCCGCATCCAGAGCGAGCGCGGTCAGTACGCGGCGGCGGTCGCGACGTGGCGGCACTACCGGTCGGACTACCCGAACGGCATCCTCCGCGTCGAGACGGACGTCTCGATCATCGAGACCCTGGCGCGCGCGGGCGAGACCGACGATGCGCTGAGCGAGGCGATCGACTTTCTGCGCCGGCGTCCGGACAGCGAACGGCGCGGCGAGATCGCGCGCGTCACCGGCGATCTCTATCGCGGGCGCGGCGATTGCCGGCACGCGATCGGCGCGTACCAGCTGGCCATGTCGGCGTCGCGCGCGCGCGACGTCGTCGAGGCGGCGACCTTCCACCGGGGGGAATGCATGGTACGCGCCGGTGACGGAGGCGGTGTCGATGCGCTGCGCGGCTATCTCCGCGCGTACCCGGAAGGGCGCTTCAGGCGGCAGGCGACGGAGCTGGCCGAGCAGGCGACGTCGAAGACCGCCGGCAAGTAGGCGGCGCCGTGCGCGGGACGACCCTGCTGGGCGTGGCGCTGGCCCTGGCGCCGCTGCTGGCCGCATGCCAGCAGACCGTCTACCTGAACTACGACGGCAGCATCGGGACGGGAGGCGGCGGCATCGATGGCGGCGACAGTGGGATCCCATCTGGCTTCTGCGCCGGCGGCCAGATTCGGAACGTGCAGGGCAGCAGCGAATCGCCGGACATCATCGTCGCGCTCGATCGCTCGGCATCGATGAGCACCACATCCCTGGCGGGCACCATGAGCCGCCTGGACGTGGCGCTCGCCGATCTCTACGACGTCGTTCAGCACTACCAGGGCAGCGTGCGCTTCGGCTACGTCGGGTTTCCCGCCCCGGCTTCGATGTCCTGCTCGAACGGACAGGCATGCTGCGCGGACAGCAACTTCATGTTTCCGACCACGATGGCCTACCAGGGCTTTCACGTCGCCACGACGGCGTGTGACCCGACCACCCCACAATGCACGACGACGGCCGATCGACCGACCGACGTTGCGCTTCGCATCTGCGGCAACACCTACAACATGTTCGATTCACAGAACCGGAACCGCTTCGTCCTGCTCGTGACCGACGGAGAACCGTCGTGTGGATCGCGCGATCAATGCAGCGATGCTCAATCCGAGATCGCCATGCTCTCCGGCAACCCGACGCAGGTCGACACCGTCGTGATCGGCATCGGTGACTCCGGCGCGCCGTGCCTCCAGCAACTGGCGTTGAGCGGCGGCCACCATCTGCAGAACGCCCCCTACTATTATCACGTGACGTCGAGCCAGGACCTGCAGACTGCCATCTCGTCGGCGGTCACCGATCTGGCGCAGATCGCCTGCACGATCGACATCTATTCGCCGTTGTCGAATCCGGATCGCCTGGGCGTGTTCATCGATGGCGTCCCCGTGCCGCACAACATGTACGACGGCTGGGAGTATCAGGGCCAGGACAAGTCGACGATCAAGTTGTCGCCGTCCTGGTGTGACCGCCTGCTGTCTGCCGATGCGAACTCACTGAAGCTCCAGAGCTGCTCGATGGGCGGCCCCTGAGGCGTAGCGCCGCGCGGCGTGGCGAAGGGCACGTCCGGTAGCGTTTCCGCACTTTTCTGAGCCGCACGGGGCGATTTGGGGCTCTAATGCGCCTGAAACGACCCCACCTGCCCGGAGGATGTCTATGACCCGACTGAGCTGGCTCTCCGTTTGTGCTTGCGCCGCACTGGTGATCGGCGCCGTCGGCTGCGGCAGCAGCAACAACGCCGGCATGGGCACGGGCGGCTCGACGGGGCACGGTGGGACGACGGGCGCCGCGGGTCGCGGCGGGGCCGGCGGGGGCACGGCGGGCGCGGGCGGCGGCACGGCCGGCGCGACGGGCGGAAGCACGGCGGGAACGGGCGGCGGCGCCACGGCCGGAACCGGCGGCACGGGCACGGCCGGAACCGGTGGCGCCGGCGGTGGCACGGCCGGCGCGAGCGGCGGCCGCGGCGGCGGCAACGCTGGAACGGGCGGCGGCAACGCGGGCTCGGGCGGTCGCGGCGGCGGCAACGCCGGCACCGGCGGCGGCAATGCGGGCTCGGGCGGTCGCGGCGGCGGCAACGCCGGCACCGGCGGCGGCAACGCGGGCTCGGGCGGTCGCGGCGGCGGCAACGCCGGCACCGGCGGCGGCAACGCGGGCACCGGCGGCGGCAACGCCGGCACGGGCGGCGGCAACGGAGGCCGCGGCGGCGGCGCCGGAGGCCGCGGCGGTGGGGGCGGTGGCGGCGCCGGCGGGAACGCGTGTCGCGCGGGGGATACCTGCACGACGGGCGACACCTGCACCGGCGCGTGCAACGCGCGCGGGCTCCAGATCGAATGCGCGTGCCCGGCCAGCGGCCAGTACCTCTGCCAGACGGTCATGTGCACGACCGACATGGACGCCGGCACCGACGGCGGCAC
>Ga0066903_100000654_pt1 | contig 22776 bp, 14 predicted proteins | sample PanSoiMetaGPlot1_FD_67491 | JGI IMG/M metagenome (GOLD analysis project Ga0066903, IMG submission 67491) | Tropical forest soil microbial communities from Panama analyzed to predict greenhouse gas emissions - Panama Soil - Plot 1 (version 2) | ecosystem: Environmental > Terrestrial > Soil >... | reverse complement strand
CTGGCCGGTCGCTACGCCATGAAGGTCCTTCGCCCGGAGATCGGGGCGAATTCCGAGGCGCTGAAGCGCTTTCAGCGGGAAGCGAAGGTGACCTCGGCGCTCCAGCACCCGAACATCGTGCAGGTGATCGACTTCAGCACGATCGACGGCGGCCAGCCGTACCTGGTGATGGAGTTCCTGGACGGGCCCGAGCTGGCTCAGCTGTTGAACGGCTCGAAGTCGCTTCCGCTGCACAAGGTCGTCGCCTACCTCAAGCAGATCGCCTCCGGGCTGATGGCCGCGCACCAGAACGACGTCGTGCATCGTGACCTCAAGCCGCAGAACATCTTCGTGCTGAAGGTGGCCGGCAGCGATCACGACCTCATCAAGATCGTCGACTTCGGGATCTCGAAGATCAGCGCAGTCACCGCCACGATCACGTCGGCGTCGACGGTGATCGGGACCGCTCAATACATGTCGCCCGAGCAGGCCCGGGGCCGCATCGACACGATCGACGCGAAGAGCGACCAGTTTTCACTGGCGCTGATCGTCTACGAGATGCTGACCGGCCAGACCGCCTTCCAGGGGGACAGCGTTTCGAGCCTCGTCTACCAAATCGTCCACGAGGAGCCGCGCGGGCTCGACGATCCGGACGGGCCCATTCCGCCCGCCCTGGCGTCGGTCCTCAAGCGGGCTCTCGAGAAGGACAAGGAGCGGCGGTTTCCGACGGTGAAGGCGTTCGCGGACGCGTTCGAGGGAGCGGCGACGGCGTCGCCGCGGGTCAGCGCGACGACGATCGTCTCACAGATCAGCATGCTGGACGTCGGCGTGCGGGTGCAGGCGAGGCCGAGGTTGAGCCGTCGCGTGGCGGTCGGTCTGGCGGCCGTGGCGATCGTCGGGGCCGCCGGGCTGTTCCTGCTGCGGCGCGAGCCGCCGAAGACCGCCAACACGCGGGCAAGTTCGGTGGCCCCCGTTCCCGCGCCGGAGACCACGCCCCCCGTCGTCACCCCGCCGCCGCCGCCGCCGATGGTGAAGAGCGCTCCGCCGGCTCCCGAGCCGGCCACGACGCCCGAGCGGCCGCAGCGCGAGGCCAGCAAGCCGAAACGCGCGCCCAAGCCGGCGGCGCCCAAGCCCGCGCCGGCGCAGCCGGCCGTCCAGGCAACGAGTTGCAACCCCAACTACTACTTCGACGCCCAGGGCGACAAGCATTTCAAACCCGAGTGCTTTCTCGACAAGAAGAAAGGGCCGTGATGGGACCGAGGAGCGCGTCTGCGGCATTCGCGCTGATGGCGGTCGTGGCCGGCGCGACGCTTTCGTTCAGTCGCGAGGCCCGGGGCGACGAGCCGACGACTGCCGAGTGCCTGACAGCGTACGAGGATTCCCTCAATCTCGTCCGGAACCATCAGTTCCGGGCCACGAAAGCAAAGCTCGTCATCTGCTCGTCCGGCTCTTGCCCCGCCGAGATCCGGTCCGAGTGTCTCCGGCGCATGCCGGAGGTCGACACGTCGTTGCCGACGATCGTCTTCGAGGCCCGGGACGCGGGCGGGACAGATCTGTTCGCCGTGACGGTGAAGATGGATGGGGATGTCCTGGCGGAGCGGTTGCGGGGGACGGCGCTGGCGATCGATCCCGGCGAGCACACGTTCACGTTCGAAGTCGCGGGGCGCCCGATCGTCGAGAAGCACCTGCTGATCCTGGAGGGCGAGAAGCTGCGACGCGAGCGCGTCGAGTTCGAGGCCCTCGCGCCGCCGAAACCGACCCCGCCTCTAGTGCCGGCCCCGGCTGCAAAGGTCGATCTGCTGGAACAGCAGCCGAGTCCGCCGCCGACGCACGGTCTCGGTAGGGGCAGGACCATCGCTCTCATCCTGGGCGGCGTCGGCGTGGCCGCTACTGGTGTGGGCATTGCATACGGCCTCATCACGATGTCTCGCAAAGATACGGCAAACAACCTTTGCCCCACGCAGCTGTGCGACACCCAGCCCGGCGTCGATGCCTGGAAGAGCACGCACGACGCGGGCAACATCGCGACCGGCGCGTTCATCATCGGCGCCGCCGGCATCGTGGGCGGCGCCGCCCTCTGGTTCCTCGCGAAACCGAAGGCCGATGGCGGCGGCGGGACACAGGTCAGCCTGGGTCCGGGCGGGCTCCAGATGTGGGGGAGCTGGTGATCTCGGTGAGGGGAGGCTGGCGTCTCGCGGCGCTGGCGGCGCTGATTCCGCTCGGTGCCGGTTGCAACGCGATCCTCGGGGTCGACAATCACTCGCTCAAGCCCGGCGCTGGCGGCATGACCGGGACGGGTGGCGCGGCGGGAACGACGAGCAGTTGCACCGTCGATGGCGGCGTCACCGATGCTGATGCATCGGATGCCTCAACTGCGATGCCGTGCGGCTTCGTCGTGCCCAACTTTGGCTCAGGTCTGCCCAACCAGGCGAACTACGCGCCGCCGGGCCTGGATCAGAGCCTGAAAGACAACATCACGACGCTGACCTGGCAAGGCCTGGTCGACAATCGCACCGTCTCCCAGCCGGAGGCGGCCTCATTCTGCGATGACCAGGACAAGACCTATGGCCCCTGGCGTTTGCCGACGATGAAAGAGCTGATGTCGCTGGTTGACTTCACGGTTCCGCCGCCCGGTCCGACGATCAGCGCGATGTTCCCGGATAGGCCTGCGGAGCACTTCTGGACGTCCTCCCCGGCTGCGTGCGGCCCCAAATATTGGTACGTCGACTTCGCGAAGGGCGACGCGCACCAGGAACTTCCTAACGTGCTCAAGAGGATTCGGTGTGTGCGTGGCGCACTCCCCAACTGTGTGTCGACACGCTACTCAATCCCCGGCGACGGAACGGTTCACGATGCGACGACAGGTTTGACGTGGTCGCAAACCGTGACGGGCAGCCAAAACCTGACCTGGAGCGGTGCGACAGCGTACTGCCCCACGCTCGGTACTGGCTGGAGACTGCCGAGTCCCACCGAGCTGGAGACCCTCATCGACCTGACGAAGCAGGGCCCTCCGATCGCTCCGATAGATCAAGCGGCATTCCCGAACACACCATCCGATAACTTTTGGGCGTATCCAACGCAGGCCAACGATCCGAGCGTCGCGTGGTACGTCGCCTTCGTTCACGGCCACATCGACGTGGTGGACGTCACGTTGCCCTATTGGGCCAGGTGTGTTCGCTGGGACGGACTTTAACGCCGTAGCGGCGCTCAGTTGTTGGGCGCACCCCCGGCAATCCATGGCGTGAAGATCTTTTGGACGAAGTCCGGCGGTAGCGGGCTGCGGTCGAACGGCGCGCCCGTGTCTGGATCGACGGGCATCGTCTTCCCTTCGCGCGGACCGAGCGTCCCGGAGAGCTTGTCGAGGAGAAAGCTCGATCCAGGGCTTCCGGCTGCCACGCGCAGTGCGCCCTTCCGGGCTTGAGCCGGCGCGTTCACGAGCTGCGCGTAAGCGGCCTGGGGCCTGAGGTCGAGCCGTACGGAGTCCGTCGGCTTGTCTCCATGGCAACCTTCGGCGGTCGCGCAGTTCTGCTGCAGCACCGGCAGCACGTCCGAACGAAACGACGGAACGAGCTGCGTGGGTGGTTGCGGCCCGACGGTCTGCTCTCCGCGATTGCGACAGGCAGCAGCCGTGATCGCCGCGAACAGCAGAACAACGGCTTGCTTCGATCGCGTCCGGTGAATCAATTTCTGCGCACGATCAGGCCAACGATTCCCGCCGCGATGATCACCAGCGGCTCGGGTAGCTTCTTGAAACGGCTGAACACGAGCCAGGTCGCCACCGCGATGGCCACCGCGCCCCAGTCGGTGAGGGCGCGCCGGCCGAGAACGAATGCCGCGCCCGCTATCGCGCCTGTGGCGGCCGCCGTGACGCCGTCGACGAAGGCCTTCACGCGCGGGTTGTTGGCGAAGCGGCGGAAGTAGGGCGCCGGGATGATCACGAACAGGTAGCAGGGCAGGAAGATACCGAGCGCCGCCGCGGACGAGCCGAGCGGCCCGGCGACGAGATAGCCGATGAAGGCGACGGTGATGACGACCGGACCGGGCGTGATCATGGCGACCGCGATCGCGTCCAGGAACTGGCGCTCGCTCAGCCATCGGAATTCGTTCACGACGCCGCCGTGCATGAACGGGACGATGGCCAGGCCGCTGCCGAACACGAACGCGCCGGCCTCGGCGAAGTAGACGGCGATGCGCCCGAGCAGTGGCCACGACACGGCCGCCGGGGCGACCGCCACCGCCAGCGACACATTCGCGGAGGCGAACGGGAGGAGCGCGCTGGTCGCGGCGGCGCCCCAGCGCGGCGGGATCCGCACGATCAGTGCTACGACGCCGCTGGCGAGAAACAGCCAGACGATCTCGGACTCCGTCCACGCGGTGGCAACCGTACTGACGGCGAACAGGACCCAGAGCAACCGATCGCGCGCCAGCGTCAGCTTGACCAGCTTGATGGCGCTGCGGGCGATGATGGTGATGACCGCGGCGCCGACGCCGTAAAACACGCTCTGCATCCAGGGGAGGCCGCCGTAGCGAACGTACGCCGCAGAGATGACAAGGACCATCAGGAACGACGGCACGATAAACGCGGCCGCGACCAGCGTGGCGCCGAGGATCCGCGCCCGGAGCCACCCAAGATAGATCGCAAGCTGCGCCGCAAGCGGACCGGGCGCCAGCTGGGCGAGCGCGAGCCCCTCGAGGTAGTCGCGCTTGGAGATCCAGCGGCGCTTCTCGACGAGATCGCGCTGCATGTAGCCGGCCAGCGCGATCGGCCCGCCGAAGCCGAACGTCCCCAGGCGTAGAAAGTAGAGGAGGAAGTCCCCGAGAGGCGCGGCGGTGACCTCTGGTTCGGCCGTTGCCGCGCCCGGGTCAGGGGGCGCCGTCACTCTTCGTCTCCTTGAGCGCCGCGACGATGGCGCCGGCGAGATCCGACGCCTTGCCCACCCCCCAGTAGTGCAGGAACAGCACGCGCGGCTGCTCGCCGGTCATGTGCTGGTGGAGGGCGACGATGTTGATGCCGCTCTTGCGCAGAGACTTCAGCACCGACTGGAGCTCGGACTCCTGCATGGCGAAGTCGCCGTCGATGACCGCCTTGTCGTCGGATCCGGCGAGCGCCGCCCAGGTGTTGACGCCCATCGCCTTTCCCATCTGGTGGCCGCCCATTTTCGTCGCGCGTCCGACGACAACCTTGTAGACGCCGTCCTTGTAGTCGCCGGGTGCGCCCCGTCCCTCGAACACGGCGTCCAGCTTCTTCGGGTCCAACGTGCTCTTCGCCGGATCGATGTCGGCCTTCACGACCTCGCCCTTGCCGCCGGCGGTCTCGCGGATCTTGATGAACACAGCGCCGACGCCCGTCGCCAGCTTCTCCTCGTCGCCCATGCCCCCGATGTGCATGAACATCACCTTCGGCGAATCCCAGAAGAAGTGGTTGTGAAGCGCCGTCACCTCGAGGCCGTTGTCGAGCGCCGCGCTCATCACCGGATTCACTTGATCCTCGGTGAGGACGATGTCGCCCATCACGGCGGTGTGAGCTCCCGCGCGCGTGAAGGCCGCCCACGACGTCAGGCCCATCGGCGGCGTGATGTGCACGCCGCCGGAGGTGACCTTGAGGTCCGATCGCGGCGCGCTGACCTTGAAGACGCCGGACTTCTCATCCAGCTTCCCCTTCGCGCCGGTCAGCTGTTCGATGCGCGCCTGATCGAGCTGCGCGGCCGCGGCCTTCGGCGCCGCGAGCGCCGACGTCGGCGAGAGGAACAACGCCATCAATCCCAACAAGGCAAGGACGCGCATCGACCACCTCCTTCAATCGCGGGCGTGGATCAGACCGGCAGTAGGTATGGACCAGATGCTTCATCCGTGTCAACATGATGATTCACTTGTATCAGGTACATCCTTGAACCCCCGTTCTCGGCCGGCGGTCAGCGCCACGCCTGCGGCCAACGCGGCAACGCGCTGGATCCTTCTCATCCACTCGATTCCACCGCGCCCGAACTACCTGAGAGTGAAAATCGGCAGGCGACTTCAAAAGCTCGGCGCCGTCGCGGTCAAGAACTCGGTCTACGTGCTGCCGAGGTCGGACGGGGCGCGCGAGGACCTGGAGTGGGTCGCTCACGAGATCGTGTCCGACGGCGGCGAGGCCTCGCTGTGCGAGGCGCGCTTCATTGGCGGTCTCACCGACGAGGCGATCGAGCAGCAGTTTCGCCTCGCCCGCCAGCGCGACTACCTCGAGCTGGTCAAGGAAGCACGGCGGCTGGTCGACGGCGTCTCGCGGAGCGAGCGCTTGCCGGCGAAGCGGCGGGTACAGGCCGAGGCGGCGCTGGAAAGGATCCGGAAGCGAGGCGAGGAGATCGTCGCCCTCGATTTCTTCGGCGCGCCGGGCCGACTCGAGCTCGATTCGTTGCTGCGCGCGGCAGAAGACAAGCTCCACCCGCCGAAGGCCGCGGATCCGCGGAGTACGCCGGACCTGCCATCGCTGCGCGCGGTGCGGGGGCGGACCTGGGTGACCCGAAAAGGCATCCACGTCGATCGCATCGCCAGCGCCTGGCTGATTCGCCGCTTCATCGACGGCGAGGCGAAATTCAAGTACGTCGAGGCCAAGGGCTACGTCCCGCAGGCCGGCGAGCTGCGCTTCGACATGTTCGACGCCGAGTTCACGCACGAGGGCGAGTTGTGCACGTTCGAGGTGCTGCTGGCCCGCTGGGGCGGCGGCGACCCGGCGCTGCGCCACATCGCGGACATGGTTCACGACATCGATCTTCGCGACCGCAAGTTCAAGCGTGAGGAGACCGGCGGCTTCACGGCGCTCATCACCGGCATCGCCCTCCAGCACCGCGACGATCCCGCCCGCCTCGAGGCGGGAACGGTGATGCTCGACGCCTTCTATCGGGCGGCGCAGCAGCGCAGCCGCAATTGACTCACGCCGCCACCAGCTCTGGTTCCAGCACCGCGCGCAGCTTTCGACACGCCTTGTGGGTTCGCAGCTTCACGCCGGTGGTGGTCGTGCCGAGGGCCGCCGCCGCCTCGGCGATCGACAGCCCCTCGCTCTTGACCAGGCGGAGGGCCGCGCGCTGGCCTTCGGGCAGGTGCTCGAAGGCGTTTCCCAGGCGAACGGCCACCTCCTCGGCGATCAACATCTGCTCGCCGGTCGCCGCGACGCCGACGAATGAGCGCTGGGAGAGGCGATCCAGCACCTCGATGTCCGCGCCCTCTTCTCGCGCGGGGGCGCGGTGCGCGTCGGCGGCCAGGTGCCGCGCGATCGTCAGGATCCACGGCATCGCCGGAGCACCCGGCAGGAAAGTCCGCCGGGCTCGATGGACGCGCAGGAAGGTCTCCTGGATCAGATCCGGGATCCGCGCGCCGTCGCGTACGCGGTGCCGGAGGAACCCGGCCAGCGTCGGCGTCACCGCCGCGTAAAGCCGGCCGAAGGCCTCGTCGTCGCCGCCCGCGTAGCGGGTCATCGCCTCGTCGGCCGAAAGGCCGCTGTCATCGGTCGCTCGCCTGATGATTTGCATGGCTGGGCCAGATAGCAACCACGGGGCCAGCGCGGATCCGGACGCAAGGCCCGCCAGGGCGAGGGTGATCGAAGGAGGTGATCGACAAACTGTGCGACTGGAAGGCGGTGCGTCACGCAATCTGTGGGGCGGCATTTTTCCAAGGCCGATCCGAGGGGAAACTGCGCGCCCGGAAGGGAAACCACCCGTCGGTAAGCTCGTAAGGACCGTCATGATCGATTGCTCCGTTCCGAGCTCCCGCGGTATGACCGTCGCGGGGGATCGACAAATGGCTGTTGCCCAAACGCTCGCGCACGACGGGGTGGGGGCCGAGGCGGGATTGCAGGTCGTCTCCGTCGAGGGAGACGCGGTCGAGGTCCACGATCTGCCCGAACGCGGGACCCTGGTCGTCGGACGCGGCGAGGACGCCGATGTGCGCCTCGCCGACCCGGGCGCGTCGGCCCTTCACTGCCGCATCCATATAGAAGGAGGGCGGGTCACGGTCGAGGACATGGGGAGTCGCAACGGCACCCAGATCCGCGGCCAGCGGATCGAGGCGGGCGAGCGCGTCCCGCTGGCGACGGGCGAGTCGGCCCTGGTCGCCGGCGCGGTGCTGCTGCTGCAGCGGAAGAACCGGCAGCTGCAGCAGCGGCGATCGTTGCCACACGGTTACTTCGAGCTGCGCCTCGGCGAGGAGTGCTTGCTCGCGCAGAACGAAAGCGGCGCAGCGTTCTCGATCGCGCGGCTGGACGTCGAGGACGGGCCGGACGCCGACGGGTTCGCGGCGGCGGCCGCCGATCTGCTTCGTCCGGCCGACATCCTCGGGACCTACGCGCCCGGCGCGTACGAGATCCTGTTGCGCCGCACTGCGCCCGACGAGGCGGAACGGGTGCTGGCGCCGCTGCTGGCCCGGATCGAGCAGCTGGGCGGCGTGCCGCGGGCGGCGTTCGCCCACTTCCCCGCCGACGGGCGGACCGCGCATACGCTGATCGAGAAGGCGTGCGCGGGGCTGCGCCCGGCGCCCTCCAGCGCCGCGCCGCCCGGCGTGATCGTGAAGGACCCGCGCATGCGCGAGGTCTACCGGGTCGCCGAGAAGGCCGCCGGGCGTGACATCAACGTCCTCATCCTGGGCGAGACCGGCGTCGGCAAGGACATCCTCGCCCAGACCATCCACCGGGGATCGAAGCGTGCCGACAAGCCGTTCCTCTCCCTGAACTGCGGCGGTCTGACGGAGAGCCTCCGCGAGAGCGAGCTGTTCGGTTACGAGCGCGGGGCGTTCACCGACGCCAAGAACGCCAAGCCCGGCCTACTCGAGATGGCGGACGGCGGGACGGTGTTTCTCGACGAGATCGGCGAGATGTCGTCGTCGATGCAGGCGATGCTGCTGCGGGCGATCGAGACCAAGCAGGTGATGCGCATTGGGGGCGCGCGCCCGAAGGCGATCGACGTCCGCTTCGTCGCCGCCACCAACAAGGATCTGGTGCACGAGATCCGCGAGAAGCGCTTCCGTTCGGACCTGTATTACAGGCTGAACGGGATCTCGCTGGAGATCCCGCCGCTGCGCGAGCGGCGCTCGGAGATCCGCCCGCTGGCCGAGGCGTTCCTGGCCCAGCTGTCGGGCGGCGAGGCGCGGGCGCCGCGACTGAGCGATGAGGCGGCGCGCCTCTTGGCGTCGCACGCCTGGGACGGCAACATCCGCGAGCTGCGCAACGTGATCGACCGGGCGCTGTTGCTTTGCGACGGCGACACGATCGAGCCCGAGCACCTGCCGCTCGAGACGATCCGCAGTGGGGCCACGGCCCCGACCCGGCCGGCGATCGACGACAGCGACGAGATCGGGAGCGACGGGGAGACGGAGCCGCCGGCCGGACCACCGCGCACGCTGACAGCCGAGGAGAGCGCGGAGCGCGATCGCATCGTCGCGGCGCTGCGGGCCGAGGGCGGCAACCAGACGCGCGCCGCCCGCCGGCTCGAAATCTCACGCAGCACGCTGCTCACGCGCCTGGACGACCTCGGAATCCCGCGCCCCCAAAAGGGCCGGCAATGACCCGCGCGGCCGCGCGACGGTGGTTCGTCGCCGCGGCTCTGATGGCCGCGCCGACGCTCGCCGCCGGCTGCGTCACGCCCAACTCGCTGACCTGCAGCGACGGACGCATCTGCCCGCCCGGAAGTAGCTGCGACCCCGACCATCACCGTTGCGTCACCGGCGCCCAGGCGGCGGCCTGCCTCGGGCTCAAGGATGGCGACGGCTGCCCGGCCGCGAACCCGTCCGGCACTTGCCGAAGCGGCGCGTGCGAACAATACATCTGCGGCAACGGGATACTGGAAAGCGACGAGGTCTGTGATGGCGCGCCGCCTCCGGGCCAGAGCTGCCTGGACTACGGGTTCGATCGGGGACTTCTCGGCTGCACGTCGAGGTGTGCGCCGGACCTCGATGGCTGCAGCTTGTTCGCGTGGACGACTTGGCCAACGCCGCCGCCCGCCACGAACGTCCCCACGGCGTATTGGAACGCAGTCCTTGCGCGAGGCGACGACGACGTCTACCTGTTCGGCCAGGCCGTCGGCATCGTCCATTGGGACGGCAGGCGATGGTCACAGGAGGCGCCGGACATCCGCGTCAATGCCGCGTGGGGGCAGTCAGCCTACGGTGTCTTCGCGGTGGGGAACGGAGTGATGCGGGGGATCTTCAATGGGTGGACGACCACCAAGATGGATGTCGACCTGACCGGGGTGTGGGCCAGCGGGCTTGACGTCTACGCGGTCGGCTCCGCGCCGACCTCCATGCTCCACGGGGACGGTGAAAGCTGGACCCAGGTCACTGACCCGGCGGTCCTCGCCCAGGGAAGCTTGTCTTCGATCTGGGGCAGCGGTTCTGACGACGTGTACGCGGTCGGGACTGGCGTGATTCACTGGGACGGGTCGAGCTGGAGCAAGGTGCTCAGCTGGGACACCGTCCATTTCCATTCGGTGTTCGGGAGCGGATCGACCGACGTCTTTGCCGTCGGAGAGGTTGCCGACGGCTCGCCGCAATCGATCGGCGCGACCGCGCACTGGGACGGCACCCAGTGGTCCCTCTCGACCAGCGCCTCGGGACGTTTGAACGCCGTCTGGGCCGGCGGCCCAAATGAGGTGTTCGCCGCTGGCGAGGGCGGCTTGTTCCGGTGGAATGGAAGCTGGGCCTCCGTGCCGCTGGCGGACGCGCACAACCGACCTCTGATCACGCACGACCTTTACACCGCCATCGGTGGGACGCCGGGCGGCGTGTTCGCCGTCGGAGACAGCACGATCCTCCATTGGGGCGGGTCCGGATGGAGCCCGACGGCCTCGATCGGGAAGCCGACCGCAGCGTGGGCCAGCGGACCCGACGACGCGTACACGGTCAGTCGTTACGAGGCCACGATCAATCACTGGGACGGCTCGAGCTGGTCAGCTGCCGGACCTCCGGCCGAAGGGTGGTTCGATGCGGTGTGGGGCAGCGGCCCGAACGACGTCTTCGTGGCGGGCTCCGCGGGCGGAGTCCTGCACTGGGACGGACGCCTCTGGTCTCCGATGTTGTCGGGGACCAACCAGGAGATCCTCAGCTTGTGGGGCGACGCCCCAGACGATGTGTTCGCCGTCGGCGCGAATGATCCGACCCAAGGGGCGCTCGTTCACTGGGATGGCGCCGCTTGGTCCGCGTTGTGGTCACAGCAGTACGACGCCTTCGTAAACGCCGTTTGGGCGGAAGATCGCAAACACGCATTCGTCGTCGGCGGTGGGTCTCAAAGTCTCATTTATCGCTGGGACGGAACCGCCTTGAACCCGATGGATACGACCGATCTCGGGCCGGGTCCCCTGACGGCCGTGTGGGGCAGCGGCCCGATCGATGTGTTCGCCGTCGGCAACGGGGGATTGATCGCGCACTGGAACGGCGGCGCGAAATGGACCGCGATGCCGTCGGGCACGACGCAGAACCTTCATGCGGTCGCGGGCAGCGGTCCTGGTGACGTGTTCGTGGGCGGCGATGGCGTCCTGCTCCACCTGCGCGGCGACGTCTGGGAACCGATCTACGTTCCTGGCCTTTATACCGTCACCGGTCTCGCGGTCACGCCGCAACGGGTCTTCGTCGTCGGTGATCAGGGCGAGATACACCTCGATCGCGCTTCAGTGACCTGCGTCCAGCCCGAGCTCGACTGCCACGACGGCTGGGACAACGACTGCGACGGCCGGGCCGACGCGGACGACTCGGACTGCGCCGACCAAGGGGGCGAACAGTGCGCGAACCTCATCGACGACGACGGCGACGGCCAGATCGACTGCGCGGACTCCGACTGCGCTCGTTTCCCGTCGTGCATGAAACAGTGATGCGCGCGATGGCCTTCACCCGTGGATTGCTCCGCCATCGGTTGACGGTCCTCGCGCTTGTCGTCGCGTCGCTCGCCGGCGGTTGCCTGTCGCCCGGCTCGCTCACGTGCAGCGACGGGCGCGTCTGCCCGGCAGGAACGAGCTGCGACGTCCACAACCACGTCTGCGCCTCTGTCGCCGCAGCAGCGGCATGCGCCGGCCACCCGGACGGCGACGCCTGCAGCCTGAGTCAGGTGCCGGGCAAATGTCTCGCCGGTATCTGCCAGCCGTTCTATTGCGGCGACGGCCATAGGAACGGCACCGAGCTCTGCGATCAATCTGATCTGGGCGGTCAGACCTGCGCCTCCCTCCACTTCTACGGCCAGACGACCGGCCTCGCGTGCAAGAGCGACTGTTCGTTCGACACGTCCGGCTGCACCGGCATCTGTGGCGACGCCACGAAGAACGGCGGCGAGCAGTGTGACGGGGCCGACCTGGGCGGCGCCGACTGCACGACGGCGGGCTTCTATCAGAGCAGCGGTCTCGCGTGCTCCGCGTCGTGCACATTCGATATCTCTGGCTGCAGCCTCTATTGCGGCGACTCCATCACCAACGGTCCAGAGGCCTGTGACGGCGCCCCGCCACGCCGGAACTGCCTCGACTACGGCTTCGATCGCGGCATCCTCGGTTGCTCGGCGGATTGCAAGCCGTCGTTTCAAGGCTGCGACGACATCGGCTGGAAGACCGACTCGCCGATCGACAGTCCGCTGACCGGGATCTGGGGCAGCGCGCCCGACGACGTCTATGCCATCAACGGCTCCGATCCGACCGTCCTGCACTGGGACGGCACCACCTGGTCCCGGATCGTTCCGCTCGTCAGCCACACGGTTCACTTCAACGGCATCTGGGGCAGCGCAGCGAACGACATCTATTTCGTCGGGGAGACGGGGTCGGATCAGGACGGCCTCGTCGTTCACTGGGACGGCGCGAACTGGACGATGACCAACCTGCACAGCGCCGCAAAGGGATCCTTCACCCCGACGGCGATCTGGGGCCGGGCGAAGGACGATGTCCACCTCGTCGGTCTTGCCGGAGAGATCTGGCACTTTGACGGTCAGAACTGGCGCGAGGTGAACCCGCCCCCCGCTCCGCCGACCCCGACCGACGGCACCACCTTCCTCCAGGCCGCGGCCATCAGTCAGGATCTGTCCGACGTCTGGGGCAGCGCCGCCGACGACGTCTACGCGGTGGGCGGCGGGATGATCGCCCATTGGAATGGAAGCACTTGGTCCCCCACATCCGTCCCCTACGCCGACGACTACCGCGGCGTCTGGGGGAGTGGCCGCAACGACGTCTTCTTTGTCGGCGCCGGCGGGGCGATCGTCCACTGGGACGGGGCCAACTGGTCATCGATGATATCGGGAACGACCAACCTCCTCAGCCGCGTCTGGGGAACCAGCGCGCGCGACGTGCTGGCGGCGGGCGACGGCGGCACGATGTTGCACTGGGACGGCGCGACCTGGAGCGCCCTCGACGTCGGAACGCAGCAGCCGCTCCGTGCCGTTTGGGGCATCCGGGACCGGGTGTTCGCCGTGGGAGGCGACCCGGGAGGCATGGCCCTGCGATGGAACCGAACCAGCTGGCAGACGGTGGGCATCGCCAACGCCCTCGATCCTTCGCTCAATGCCATCTGGGAGGCCGGTCCGGACGACATCTTCGCTGTCGGTGACTACGGTTGGATTCAACGCGGCGGGGGTGGCACGTGGACGCCGATGCTGTGTAACACCCAGGTTCCGCTGACGGCCGTGTGGGGCAGCGGGCCCGACGACGTTTATGCCGTCGGCTACGACAACCCCCTTCAGAGCATCGAGGGCGTCATCTGCCACTGGAACGGAACCGACTGGACCGTCCTGGCGGAGCCCCTCGGCCTCCTTGGCCAGAGATCCGCCGCGTACGCCGTCTGGGGAAGTGGATCGGACGACGTGTACATCGTCGTCGTCGATGGCGTCCTGCACTGGGACGGCAAGGCCTGGTCGTACACGATCAAGGCGGCGGCCAACACGAGCTTCTTCAACAGCGTCTGGGGCAGCGGGCGCAACGATGTGTACGTGACCGCCTCCTACGGCGGAGGTGGGCTGTTGCATTGGGACGGTGTGACCTGGTCGGATGCGACGCCTCCCGCTCCGCTCCCCCAGTGGTTCAACGGGATCTGGGGGAGCGCCCGGAACGACGTCATTGCGAACGGCACCCTGGGGCCAACAGGGGGAGTCGCACAGACCATTCGTTGGGACGGCACCCGCTGGTCCGTCGTGGACGCCTATTCCGGTGTTCCTCTCGCCGGGAGCGGCCGCGGCGACGTCTTCGCTACCAGCGGAGCGCAGATCGTGCACCTGCGTAGCGACCGGTGGGAGCTCATCGCCCTGCCCACCATGGGAACCGTCCACGGACTGTGGGTCAGCCCCGCGCGCGTCGACGTCGTCGGATCGATGGGCATGGTCCAGCTCTTCCGGGATTCCGTGACCTGCGTCGGACCCGAGCAATTCTGCGACGACGGTTGGGACAACGATTGCGACGGGCTTGCCGACGGCGCCGATCCCGACTGCGCGGGCAAGGTCGCCGAGCAGTGCGCGAACGGCGCGGACGACGACGGCGACGGCAAGATCGACTGCGCCGATTCCGACTGCGCCAGCTTTCCTTCGTGCAAAAAGAAATGAGCAGACGTCCGGCACCAATGCGCTCGTCCCGTCGGTTGTCGCTGATGTTCGCCTTGCTCGTGGTGGCGCCGCTCGCCGGCGGCTGCCTATCGCCCGCCTCGCTCACCTGCGGCGACGGCCACATCTGCCCGGTGGGGACGCGCTGCGACGACGTCAAAAAAACCTGCGTCGCACCTTCGGAGGCGGCGGTGTGCGACGGGCACCCCGACGGTGACGATTGCGTCCTCAGCCAGGCGCCGGGCAAATGCAGCTCGGGGTTCTGCCGTCCTTTCTATTGCGGCGACCGCGTGAAGAACGGCGGCGAGCAGTGCGACGCCGCCGACCTGGGCGGCCAGACCTGCGCCGGCCTCAAGTTCTACGGCCAGACGACCGGTCTCGCGTGCAACGCCGACTGCACCTTCAACACGTCCGGCTGCACCGGCACGTGCGGCGATCTGCAGATCAACGGGTCGGAGGCTTGCGAGGGCGTGCCGTTCGATCGCACCTGCCTCGATCTCGGCTACGACCGCGGATTCCTCGGCTGCTCGAGCACCTGCGGTCTGCAGTTCGACAGCTGCGAGCGATTCGACACCTGGACGATGGTCGCCCTCTCGTCGATCGGGCAGCCGACCACCGCGGCCGCGGACGACAGTGGCTTCCTCGCGTCCATCCCCGACGGCATTCCCCCCGGGGGCACCCCGCCGCCACCGATGCCCGTCCCGCAGTTCTTCACGGGGGTCTGGGGCAGCGACGTCGGCGACGTGTTCGCCGTCGGGACCAACGGCGCGATTGCTCATTCGGACGGCGGCGACCGCTGGCGCTACCTGGTTTCGCCCAGCCAGTCCGCCGCCGTCTTGAGGGCGATCTGGGGCAGCGGGCCGCGGGATGTCTTCGCCGTCGGTGACAACGGCACCATCCTGCACTACGACGGCGCGAGCTGGTCGCCCCAGAGCTCCGGGGTCACCGGGTTCATCACGTCGGTTTCGGGCAGCGGACCGAACGACGTCTACGCGGTCGGCGGCGGCCCGATCCTGCACTACGACGGCACCGGCTGGAACGTCACCGCGACGTACCTCCAGTCTTTCAATGCCGTCTGGGTGAGCGGCGACGGGCAGGCGTTCGTGGCCGGGACCGAGACGACGCCGCCGACGAACATGATGGACGGGTCGTACGACGGCATCGTCCTGCGCTGGGACGGTCTGCAATGGTCCGAATCGCTGCGCGTCCCGGCCGAAATGCTGTCCCTCATCTGGGGAAGCGATTCCAACGACGTCTTCGTCGGCAGCAACACGGAGACGGCCGCCACGCCGACCGCGACCGTCATCCGCCATTGGGACGGCAACGCCTGGTCGATCACCGCCTCGTACGAGGCCCGGCCGCTGGGCGGAATCGCCGGTCATGCACACGACGACGCCTACACCTTCGACAGTCCCGGGATCTCCCACTGGGACGGTCGCAGCTGGTCGTCGATCAAGACGCTGACCGGAATCAACGCGGTCTGGGCAGGCGCCGGTGAGGTGTTCGCCGTCGGCGACGATGGCATCTATCACTGGCGCGGCACGCGCTGGGGGCCGGCCGACGCGGGGGCGACGCTTCCCGCCCTGAACGCGGTCTGGGCCGCCAGCGCCGACGACGCGTTCGCCGTCGGAGACGGTCACCTGGTCGCGCACTGGGACGGCGTGCGCTGGTCGACTGTGACGGTGGCCGATGCGGTCGTGCCGGCGGGGAGCCTCGCCGGCGTCTGGGGGACCGGGCCGCATGACGTTCTTGCCGTCGGAGCGGGGGGCACGATCCTGCATTTCGACGGGACGGGCTGGTCGCGGATGGATTCCGGGACCTCGGTCGATCTCGAGGGCGTGTGGGCCGATCGCCCCGACGACGCGTTCGCGGTCGGCGGCACCACCAGCGATCAACCGTCGACGATCCTGCGTTTCGACGGGACGCGCTGGTCTCCGATGACAATGAGTCGTCTCGGCAAGCTGGGACGGGTGTGGGGGAGCGGGCCGAACGACGTCTACGCGGTCCCGCTCCTGGACGCGCTGACTATCGACAGCGTATTTCACTGGAACGGAACGAGCTGGTCGCAAGAGCCGATCAACCAGAGCGGCGCCCCCATCGCGATCTGGGGGACCGGCGCAAATAACGTCTACGCGGTCGGACCGTCGACGGATCCTTCGACGTTCCAGTTCTTCGGCATCGTCGCGCGCTGGAATGGTGCCTCCTGGCAGCCGTTCGGCGCGCCGGCCGCATCGCTCGGTTCGGCGGCGCAGCTGGTCTACTCGAACGTCGCGGGCAGCGGCGCCGGCGACGTCTTCATCACGACCGACACGTCGCTGCAGCACCTGCGTTCGCTCACCGGCACCTGGGAGCAGATCAAGACGCCGTTTTCCGGGACGATGCGCGGCCTCTCGGTCACGCCGACGCGCGTGTTCATCGTCGGGGCGTTCGGTGAGAGTCACCTCGATCGACCGTCCGTCACGTGCGTCGGGTCCGAGCGCGACTGCGACGACGGCTGGGACAACGACTGCGACGGGCTCGTCGACGCGGCCGACCCCGACTGCGTGGGTAAAGTCGCCGAGCGGTGCGCGAACGGGATCGACGACGACGGCGACGGGCTGGCCGACTGCCTCGACACCGACTGCGCCGGCTACCCGGGATGCAAGAAGTTGCCGACGAAGTGAGGCGGGGACACGCGTGACGGCGCGGGCACATTCATGGCGCCCTTTGGTCATGGCGCTGGCGCTGATGGCGCCGCCGCTCGCGGGCGGGTGTCTTTCACCGGCCTCGCTCACCTGCGCCGACGGGCACGTCTGCCCGGTGGGGACGATCTGCGACGACCTCAACAAGACGTGCCTCACGCCCACCGAGGCGGCCGCCTGCGCCAGTCGCGTCGACGGCGATGACTGCGTTCTGAGACAAGAGCACGGCAAGTGCCTCCAGGGTCTCTGCCGTCCCTTTCGCTGCGGCGACGGTGTCCGGAACGGTGCCGAGGCCTGCGACGGCGTCGACCTCGCCGGCCAGACATGCAAGGGCCTTCACTTCTACGGCGAGACCACCGGGCTCGCATGCAAGCCGGACTGCACGCTCGACACCTCCGGGTGCGCCGGCTTCTGCGGCGACGGCGTCCGGAACGGCGGCGAGGCGTGTGACGGTGACGATCTCGCCGGCGCTGACTGCAAGTCCGCAGGCTTCTACGATTCACCCGGGCTCGCCTGCTCCGCGTTCTGCACCTTCGACACGTCGGGGTGCACGGGCTCCTGCGGCGATGGGCTGGTCAACGGCTCCGAGGCGTGCGATGGCGCGCCGCCGCCGGGTAAGAGTTGCCTCAACTACGGCTTCGAGCAGGGGCTGCTCGGATGCTCCGACCAGTGCACGCTCGCTCTCGACGGATGCAAGATGCTCGGGTGGTCGGTCGTGCCGGCCGGTTCGAACCGGGCCTTCTACGGCGTCTGGGGGAGCGGTCGTGACGACGTGTTCGCGGTCGGCGGAGACGCCTCCGGGAACGCGCTCGCGCTGCACTGGGACGGCGCCGGCTGGTCCGACCTCAGCCCCGGGTTCGCCCGGACGATGGTCGCGATCTGGGGAAGCGGGCCGCACGACGTCTACGCGATCGCGCCCGAGAACGACACCGCAACCAGAAGCCAGGTCCTCCACTGGGACGGAAGCGCGTGGAACCCGCTCCTGACCACCGTGCCCGGGGCGCCCTTGCATGCGGTGTGGGGCAGTGGCCCGACCGATGTCTACGCCGTCGGCGACGGCGGAACCATCGAGCGATGGGACGGCAGCAACTGGCAGCTGCAGCCGCAAGGCGCCGACAACCTCTACGGCGTCTGGGGGAGCGGTCCCAACGACGTCTTCGCCAGCGGCGAAACCTCAGGCGCGCTGGGCGTCATCCTGCACGGCGACGGAAGTCAGTGGACGGCGGCCTCGCGCAGCGACGGCGCGGGCGGGCAGATCCCTTCCTTCCCATCGGTGGGTCGCAGCATCTGGGGCAGCGGACCGGACGACGTGTTCGTCGTGGGCGGCGACATCTGGCACTTCGATGGCGGCGCCTGGACCGCCATGACGCGCCCGTTGAACAGCTCCGCGCAGTGGGTCTGGGGAACCGGGCCGCGCGACGTGTTCTTCAACGGCGCGGCGGACGGCCGCCTCATTCACTGGGACGGCGCGGACTGGACGACGTTACCGCCGTTTCCGCCGAACGCCTCGGTGGGGCCGCTCTGGGGCAGCGGCCCGAATGACCTCTATGCGGTGGGCAACACGATCGCGCACTGGACCGGCACGACCGAGGTGTCATCGACGCTGGACACGACCGGGCTCCTCTTCCCGCGGGCTCTCGCGTTCAACAGGCTGTGGGGACCGGACTCTTTCGAGGACGTGTTCGCGTTCGGCGGCGACACGTATGACGGCGCGATCGCCCATTGGGACGGCAAGGGCTGGACGACGGAGACCACGACCGTTCCGCATCTCGACGCGATCTGGGGTGCGCGCCCGGACGATCTGTTCGCCGTCGCGGCCAACGTCGTTCTGCGGGGAAGCCACAACGACTGGGTCCAGAGCGGCAGCTTCGACGGTGCCCTCCACGCCATCTGGGGCAGCAGCGCGAACGACGTCTACGTGGTGGGCGACGCGGGCCTGATGGCCCACTGGGACGGCCAGGCCTGGACGCCATCGACCATCGCCAGCGCGGGCACGGTCTTGTGGAGCATCTGGGGCAGCGGGCCGCGGGACGTGTTCGTCGGCGGCACCCAGGGCGTCCTCATGCACTTCGACGGGACCTGGAGCGCCATGAACGTCGGGACCAGCGACGACCTGTACGACCTGTCGGGCTCTGGCCCCGGCGACGTCTACGCCGTCGGACATGACGTCCCGGACGGGACGAACCAGATCTTCCACTGGGACGGCGCGCGCTGGACCGAGCTTCCGGGCGTGCCGCCGTCGGTGGGGACCGTCAGGGGCGGCGCCGGCGATCTCTTCGGATGCAACAGCTCGGGGCTGATCCACTATCGGCTCGGCGCCTGGGAATCGATCGCCATTCCCAACGTCTGCAGCTCCGTTCACGTCACGCGGCAGCGGGTCTTCGCGGTGGGGGGCTGGGTCGCCACCGTCATCGACCGCCCTTCGGTCACCTGCGTCGGACCCGAGGTGGAGTGCGACGACGGATGGGACAACGACTGCGACGGCTTGCAAGACGGGGCCGATCCCGACTGCGCGGGCCGGGTGAGCGAGCAGTGCGCGAACCTCGCCGACGACGACGGCGACGGCAAGATCGACTGCGCCGATCCGGACTGCGCGGGTTTTCCGTCATGCAAACTGCGATGAACAGATGATCACAATCCGCATCCCGTGATATTCAGGGGCCCGTCCGCGGAAACCTCGGCCCCCGTCCCCCGTAGATGATGAGAGGAGCGACCGATGAGCGACGACCGCAGCCGGCGACCGGCGACGATGGATGCAATGGTGACGCCGGGGCAGGGCATGCTCCGTTCGGCAAAGGTGTCGGTGGCCCTGGCGATTCTGCTGCTGGGCTGTGGCGGCGGTGATGGAACGGGGGCGGGAGGCAGCGGCGGCACCGGCGGGGGCAAGGGCGGCGCGGGCGCGGCCGGCGGCAGCGCGGGCGCCGGCATCGCCGGGACGAGCGGCGGCGGGGGGACCGGGGGCTCGGTCGACACCGGCGGACGCGGCGGAAGTGGCGCCACGGGCGGCCTGGCGGGAACGGCCGGAACTGGCGCGGCGGGAAGCGCGGGTACGGGCGGCGCTGCAGGAAGCGCGGGTACGGGCGGCGCTGCAGGAAGCGCCGGTGGAAGCGGCGCCGGCGGAGGGACTGCCGGTGCGTCCGGTTCGAGCGGCGGCGGGACGGCGGGCGCGTCCGGTTCGGGCGGCAGCGGAGGAACGGCCGGTGCGTCCGGCTCGAGCGGCGGCGGAGGGACCGCGGGCGATGCCGGTGGCAATGGCGGTGGAAGCGGCGGGACAGGCGCCAGAATCGTGGTGGGACACGGCGGTGGGGGCGGCACCGGCGGCGGCGCTGGCGGCGGTGGAACGGGCGGCGGCGGCGCGGGCGGCTGCGGCGGGCTCAAGGTCGATGCCGAGACGAAGACCGGCACGCCGACCTGGACGGCACAGGGGTGGGCGGTTTACGTCGGCCCGCTCGGGTTTGCGAGCGATCCACCAGCGACGATCAACGCGGGCTTCAACGCGGTCTGGCAACCGAAGCACGCCTTTGACGATGTGGCGAACGCGTTCAAGTCCGTCGTCCCGCACGCGCCCCCTTACACCACCGAGCTCTCCGCCGGCCTGACGCAGGCGAACTTCCAGAGCACGGGCTGCGTGCCGGTGAGCGCCTTCGCGGCCCCGAGCGGGCTCCTGATCTCGGGCCTGCTGATCCCGGCGGCCGGCGCTCCGAACGGCAAGTCGTACGAGGTGTCGACGAGCGGTCCGGTGATCAACGAGAACGCGCTCTTCATCGACGCCGATCTGATCCGCAACGGCGTCGTGATCGATCCCGCCTTCGACAGCACTTACCCGAGCCCCGCGACCCTCTACGGAGATGCCAGCCTGACGGGGTTCCGGCACATGATCATCAACTTCGGTGAGAACACCGACTTCTCCGGGGGGGCTTCGCTCGACCCGGGCAACTACGACTTCACCATCAAGATCACCGGCAAGGCCGGCATGACCTCGCAGGTGTTGCACTTCGTCGTCAACTGACGGCGCAACCGGGAGCATTCATGAATAGATCGTCGACGGGTTTCGCTTTCGTCCTTCTGCTGCTGGCCAGCTGTTCCGACGGCTCCGGAACGGGCGGTGCGGCGGGCACGAACGGAGGCGGAGGCACGGGCGGCAGCGCGGGCACGGGCGGCAGCCTTGGCAAGGGCGGCAGCGCTGGTACGGGCACCGCGGGTACGGGCGGCAGTGGAGGAACCGCGGTCAGCTGCGCCGCGCCGACGATCGACGCCGAGATCGTGACCGGCACGCCGGCATGGACGGCGACGCGATGGGCGGTCTACGTGGCGCCGCTCGGTTACATGACCGATCCACCGACCACCACCGCGGCGAGCCAGGCGGCACTCTGGGCGCCCAAGCACGGCTACGACGCCGTCCAGAACCTGATCAAGTCGCTCGTCCCGCACGCGCCGCCGTACGACACCGAGCTCGCCGACGGTCTGGCCCAGACCGGCTACCAGGACACTGGCTGCGTTCCGGCGAGCGCGTTCGTCGCCCCGAGCGGCGTGCTGATCTCGGGCATGCTGATCCCCTCGGCCAACGCGGTGAACGGCACGTCGTTCGAGGTGCCGACGGCCGGGCCGGTCATCCCCGGAGGGTCGCTGGTATTCGACGCCGACCTGATCCGCAACGGTGTGGTGATCGATCCCTACTTCGATTCCACGTATCCCGACGTCGCAACCATCTACGGTGACTCCACGCTGACGGGGTTCCGACACATCATCGTCAACTTCGGCGAGAACACCGATTTCTCGGCCGGCGCCACCCTCTCCGCGGGGAACTACGATTTCCGGATCAAGATCAGCGGCCCGGGCGGAATGACCTCGCAGACGATCCACTTCGTCGTGAACTGAGGCCCGATGTTACCGAAGCTCGCTCTCGATCTTCCGCCGCTCCTTTTCGAGCCGCTCGGCGCGGGCCCGCTCCTCCGCGAGCAGCTTCTCGAGGCGGGCGTTGGTCTTCTGGACCGATTCGGCCAGGTCGCTGGCCTTCGTCGCGGCGTCCTGGGCGCGCTTCGATTCGTTCTGCGCGACCTTCGACTCCGACTCGGCGCGCGCGAGCGCCTTCTGCAGATCGCCGTTGGCGACGCGCAGGTCCTGCTTGCCGCGCTCGACCGCGTTCTCGGCGGCGGCCTTGGCCGACTGCTCGCGCTTGATGACGTCCAGCTGGTCCCGCACCCGATCCTCCGCCTGCCGCGCGCGCGTCGCCTCGCGGCTCGCGACGTCTCTCTGCTTGACGGCGGAGCGTTCGGCGCTCTGGACCTGGATGAAGGCGATCGCGCCGCCCGCGACGACCACGGACAGGGCCGCGATCACGCCGATCGTCGCCCGACGCCGCAACCGCTGCGCCCGCGTGCCGAGCTGGATGACCGCCTCCAGGAACGCCTGCTCGCGATCGGGCAGCGGGTCGGGGTGGCGCGCCCGCCAGAGGCGCGCCTCCTCCATCGCCTCGCCTCGCCAGAGCAGCCCCTGGGGTTTGCCGCGCGCCTCCCACTGCTTGGCGGCGGCGCGCAGCTGCTCGCGAAAGGCCGCGTCCTCGCGCCCCTCGTCGAGCCAGCGGCGCAGCATCGGCCA
>Ga0066903_100000653_pt1 | contig 22783 bp, 16 predicted proteins | sample PanSoiMetaGPlot1_FD_67491 | JGI IMG/M metagenome (GOLD analysis project Ga0066903, IMG submission 67491) | Tropical forest soil microbial communities from Panama analyzed to predict greenhouse gas emissions - Panama Soil - Plot 1 (version 2) | ecosystem: Environmental > Terrestrial > Soil >... | reverse complement strand
GCAGGATGCCGACCGTCCCGGCCAGGATCGTGTTTCGAGACCAGGCCGCCCGCTTGGCGCGAATCGCGGCGCGGAGCAGCAGGCAGACGCCGGCGGCGGCCAGGAAGCCGACCGAGATGCCGACCCGTTCGCAGTCGTCGGGGTCGACCACCGCCCACCCGAAGATCGCCGCAAGCACGTACAGGGGCGCGATCAGCGGACGCCAGAGGCGCGCCCAGACGGCAGGCTCGCCGTCGTCCGGGTCGACCGGGCGCGATCCTGCGAACAGCGAGCTGCACCACATCGTCGCCGTCGCCAGCGCGATCAGGATACAGAAGACAACCGCGTCACGGCTCATCGTTTCCTCTCCTCCTGCGGGCGGCGATCTCCGCCACCAGTTTGTCGAGCAAGGCGGGATCGACGGCCTCGACGGCGTCGACCAGCGTGGCAATCGCCGACGTCGCGTCGTTGCCGAGAATTCGGGCCACCAGCGTGCGGCCCGGGACGCGCTTGCTGGGGACGGCGCGCCGCGAGACCCAGTACCAGAACGATCGTCCGTCGCGCTCGCGATGCACGACCCTCTTGGCGAACAGGCGATCCAGCATGGTCGCGACCGTCGTGTAGGCGACCTCGCGGGGGACGCCGACGGCCTCGTGCACCTGGCGCACGCTGCAGCGACCCAGCCGATAAACCACACGCCAGACGGCGTACTCTTTTTCTCCCAGCTCGACAGGCGGCATCATTGGAATGTACCGCGACGCGCGCAGACGGGCGTCGCGCCGATGGCGGCCGTCACGGCGACAGACGATGATGTTTTTTGCAACGCCGGCACGTCGCGTCCTCCGTCTTCGAAAGAGCGCGGAGGGTGGCCGCTCCCCCGGTATTTGCCGGACCGAGAAAGCGGCCACCTCCGAACCCCCAGTTGTCATTGCCCCAGTTGCTTCAGCCCCACCTCATAAGGCTGCGAACGCCACGTACGACAGGCAGGGCTCGATTGGGTTGAGGCATTTGTTCCGTCACCCTGCTGACTGCCGCCACGTCCACTCAGGTTCGGTGCCGACCATCGCGACGATCGATGCACCGGCTTTTTGCGATTGCCGCAGCTGGCGCGTGCGCCAGATCGTGTAGATCACAGGGATAACCTCCAGCGTCAGAAATGCGCTCGTTATCAATCCCCCCAGCATGGGAGCGGCAACGCGCTTCATGATTTCGGCGCCCGCGCCCGTGGTCCAGAGCAGCGGCAACAAGCCGACCGCCATCGTCGTTATCGTCATGATCTTGGGCCGCAGTCGCTGAACGGTTCCTTCAGCGTGGGCCGCGATGATGTCTTCGCGCGTTCGGAGCCTGCCCTGGCGCACACGACGCTGGAACGCTTCGTCGATGTAGACCACCATCACGACGCCGGTTTGCATCGCGAGGCCGACCGTCGACAGCAGGCCGACCCAGACGGGCGCGGACATCGGGTAGTGAAGCAAGAAGAGCGTCCAGAAGCTCCCCACCAGGGCAAAGGGCACGGAGATCAGGACGATGAGCGCCTCCGTGACGTTCTTGAACTGCAGGAACAGAAGCCCGAACATCAAGATCGCCACCAAGGGCGCAATCCACATCAAGCGCCGCTGGCCCGCCGCCATGAGCTCGTACTGACCCGTCCATTCGATGCGCTCTCCTGGCGCGAGGCGGATCTCTCCCCTGCTGATGGCGCCGCTGAGATTCTGTCGTGCCGTCTTCACGTACGTCGCCACGTCGGTGCCCGAATCGAGATCGACGTAGACGTAGGCGACCATCTCGCCGTTTTCGGTCCGGACAGTGGCGGGCACGGTGTCATGAACGGGATGCCCGATCAGACCCAGCGGCACCAATTGGCCTGTTTTCGAGCGTACGGTGATCTCCCGCAGCAGGTCCGCATCGGCGGGCTTCATCCTCATGTCCGGGGAGATCCGGAGCCTGTACGGCTGTTGCCGGTCGGGAGCGATGCCGGCCTCTCCGGGGTGGTGTCCGTGTTCGATCACGAATCGCTTGGGGCGGAACGCGGTGCCGCCCGGTCCGTGCCAGGTCAGCTCGTTCACCTGTCCGCCGCTGATGACGAAATCGGCGGTCGACAGGGCAAGCGCGGGGTCGACGTGATGCCGCTCGACCGCGGCAGGATCGAGCTCCAGCCTCAGCCGGGGCTCACCACCGAGCGATTCGAAGACCGCGCTTCTTGCGTTCGGCAGCTGCGCCACCCACTTCTGCACCGCCGCGCCCACTGCTTCAAGACGTTCTGGCGTTGCGGCGACGATGCGAATCCCGACGGGCGTGCGCACACCCGCTGTCGACATCATGTCCATGCGCGCACGCGCCGGCCCGCTCCAGGCGCTCGCCCAGCCCGGCGAGCGCGTGGCCCGATCCAGTTTGTCGACGAGCTCGGCCGTCGTCTCTTGCTGCTCTTCGGGCCACAAGAGCCGAAGCGCTTTCTTGAGGCCATCGGGTGCCCAGCTGGAGTACCACCGCGCGTGAAACACCTTGGGCCATTCGGCGCGCGGCTTCAGGCGAATCGTCGTCTCGGCCATGGAAAACGGCGCCGGATCCGTGGCCGTGTTGGCGCGTCCGACCTTGCCGAACGCTTGGGCCACCTCCGGGAATTGCGCCAGCTTCTTGTCGATTCTGGCCAGCTCCACGCCCGCGTCCCCGGCGGACACGCCCGGCAGCGTGGTCGGCATGAACAGCAGATCGCCTTCGTCGACACGGGGTAGGAATTCACCGCCCAGCCGGGTCATGATCGGCAGACACGACGCCACCGCCAGCGTCGCCGTGACGAGCGTCAGCGTCGGTCGCGTCAAGGCGAACGTCACGAACGGGCGATAGATCCGGACCAACCTCTTGGTGATCGGGTTATCGAACTCGGGCACGATGCGGCCGTGTAGAAGTCGCTCGCGCAGAGCGGGAGCCACGGTGACGGCGACGATGGCCGCGGCAAAGATGACGAGGGTCTTCGTGAAGGCGAGCGGCCGCAGCAACCTCCCGGTCTCGCCGGTAAACGCGAATACCGGCAGGAAGCTGAGCGCCGTGATGAGCAACGAGGTGAGAATCGCCGGCGCGATGTTGCCGGCCGCGCCAACGAGCGCGGATCGCCGGTCACGTCGAGAGGCGTCGCTGCCCAGCGTCTCCAGCCGACGGTGGCACGCTTCCAGCGCCACCACGTCCGCGTCGACGGCCATGCCGAGAGCGATGCCGATGCCGCCCAGACTCATGATCGTGGCGGGGACACCGAACAGGTACATTCCCGCGAACGTCATCAACAATACGAGCGGCAGCGTCAGGGCAGGCGCCAGCGCGCTGCGCCCGTGCAGCAGGAACATCAGGATCACGAGCACGACGACGGCGACTTCCTCGGCCAGCGCCCCCAGCAACGTGTGCTCGACACGATTGGCCAGGTCCACTCTGCTGTAGATCGTGACGATCTTGATGTTCCGGGGGAGGTGCTTCTGTGCCTCTCGCAGCGTGCGCTCGACCGCCACGATGATCGCCCTCGGATCCGCGCCGCGCTTGGCGATGACGATCCCCCCCGCGACCTGCGGGTTGCCGCCCAGGTCCGTGATGCCGATCGGCATGTCCGGGGCCAACGTGGTGTGGGCGACGTCGCCGACCAGACGCTTGCTGTGGTTGGCGAGCATCAGCGGCACGGTGTCGATCTTCCAAGGATCTGGGTTGCCCTTGACCTCCGACTGCACGCCTTCGACGACGTCGCTGAAGGCGAGACTCCGCGCCCGGAGCCGTTCAGCGTCACTTTCGATGACGAGCTGTTCGGTCGTCCCGCCCACGCCCGCCACCTCCGCGACTCCGGGGATCTTCATCAGCTCGCCGCGCAGGAGCTCGTCTTGAACCCGGTGACCCACGGCCAGCGGCAACCGGGACGAGCCCACCAGCGCGTATTCGTAGATCCATCCTGTGGAGGATGCCGGTGGACCCATCTCCACGCGTATCGTGGGCGGCAGCCTCGACCTGAGCTCGTCGACCCGACGAAAGATCTCGCGCCGCCCGGGTTCCAAGCTCTTGGATGAGCCGAAGAGGACATCGACGTACGCCATCCCCGACATCGAAGCCCCACGCACGGAGCTGGCGCCCGGCACCGACTTGAGCGACTCGGTCAGCACGCCGGTCACCCGGGTCGCGACCTCGCTTGCGGGGTGGCCCATCCACTCGACAACGAGACCGACCTGGGGATCCGACAGATCGGGCACCGCGTCCGCCGCCAATCGTCGTCGTGCATGCTCGCCCCATAGCCCCAGGGCCGCCCCGAGGACGATGACAGCCAGGCTGTGCCGGGTGCACCAGGCGACGCAGCGCTGGATCACTCCACGACCTCCTCGGCCTTGCCTTGCGCCGCCCGCAGGCGCCGCTCGGCGTCGAGAACGAACGTGTCACTGGTCACCACCCGCTCGCCTTCGCTCAGGCCAGAGAGGACGACGATGCCGCCGAGTCCCTCCGCAGCTTGGTCGGCGACGGCACCCGAATCGAGGATCCGGCCGACCTGGATGGATCGCCGCGTGAAGGCGTGCCCGCCCGCCGGGGCAGCCAGGACATAAGCTCCTTCACCCGAGTACAAGACTGAGCTTTCGGGCACGACGAGCAGCTCACGCGCCGTCGCCTCGAGCTGAAGCCACCCGGTGTCCCCCTCCGCGCCTGGCACCTTTTCGGCCGCAAAACGCGCCTGGACGGTGGCTCCATCCCACGGCGTCGTCGGCTCGGACGTCAGGCGCGTCGTAATCGCCTTCGCCGGCTCGGCGTTGCGGAAGAAGACCGCGTAGTCCCCAGGCTTGAGCCCCTGCATTGATTCTTTGCGGATCACGGCCGTCACAACTCCGTGGGGATCTACCCAGGCGGGAGCGCGAACGACCTGAGCGACGACTCGTCGCCTGACCTCGCTGACCGAGCCATGCGTCGCGACGATTGCTTCTGTCTGCTTGTCGTCGTGCACCCGCTCGAGTGCCATGTTGCAGATGGGGCAATCCCCGGGCGCGGCGGATACGACCTTCGGGTGCATCGGGCAGACGTAGCGTTCGGAGGCGGTGCTCGACCCGCGATCGTGCTGCTGCGAAAGAACGACGCCCACGACGAGCGCCGCCACCGCGGCGAGCAGCAAGAGCAACCGACCGATGACGATGCCGGTCGACCCCTCTACTTCGATTCTGATTCTCTTCATGGGACGCTCAGATGCAGGTGCAGCCCCCGGGGACTGTCGTCCCCAGGGGCCTGTCATGGCCGGTACGCGCCACCTCCCCCGTCACTGCTTTCGCGCGCGCCGTGGTCTCTGTTTCACCATGCCGCGAACGCAGCGAACGAGTTGTTTCCAGGGCTGACCTGGATGCAGTACCCGTCATTCCGCATGGGCGGCAATGGATAATTCCAGTTACCGTTGAGCGGCTCGACACGACCGTTCACCGTGAGTTGCTTGCCAGCCGCGAAGCTGCTGCTCTCGCCCTGGAACAGGCGTGACCGTGTCTCGAAGCAGGTGGCGCCGGTGCCGAGATTGCCCGACTGGAAGTTGCTTCCATCGGCGACGCTGAACACCACCGGATTGTTGCAGAGCCCGCCGCAGGGCCGGAGCACCTGCGGGTTGCAGTAGCCGAGGCACGGTTCGACCTCGACCTTGCACACGTCTTCGTTGCCGGCCTGACCATCGTGCAGGCAATTGACCGCTTTGGGATTGGGGTTCCCCTGGCAGAACTGGGCGAACTGTCCGCAGAAGGTTTGCGGCAGCGACGCCCACAACGATGGATTGTTCGGGGGCGTCTGCCCGTTCTGCGACTGGAACACCGAACGCGCTCGGAACAGCCCGCCGTTGTACGTAACCCTGTCGTCCAAGGCGTAACGGATCTGCGGCTGCCACGAGCCGTCGTTGTTGTTGACCCGATCCCAGAGATCGAATCGGGTGTTCGGCGTCTGGCCTGACACCGCCGTGTGGTTCACCCGGGCCCGGTAATCGACCTGGTTGAATTCCACGATGTTTTCCGCCACGTACGCTGTGCCCGCTTTCCACGAGTTCACGAGCGCGAGCTGGCGGAGCATGTCGTGGTCCTCGTGACCCACGATGTGGCAGTGCCACACGTAGCCGGGGCCCTTCACGTTGTCCGGGAAGCTCGTCGGATCGAGCGTCCTGAACTGGTTCACGCCCGGCGTGTTGTTGGTGCTCTCCTGTGGCCCCCAGCGGACGATGATCCGGTTGACCATGGCGGGCTGGGCCTGGACGGTGTCCTTCCAGCCGGTTTCGTAGGGCGCGGGCGGCACCGGCGGACCCGTGAAGTACGGCGTCGGGTCGAGGACGATGGGCCGCGTGACCGGCATGTGGCCGTTGAGCTTGTGCCAATCCTGCCGGTAGCGGACGGAGTCGATCGGCTGCCGGTTCAGGACCTGGAACTCGATCAGGTGGATGTGAATCTGGTGGAAGTTCTTGTCCTGATCATCCTGGCGGGGCTCCATCATGTGGATGAGGTCCCACTCTTCCGTCGAGTTGACGAGCGGCAGCTCGGTCGGGGGCGAGCTGAATTCGAGACCGTCGATCGAGCGCTGATTGCAGTTCGGCAGCGCCGGATCGGGGCAACTATCGCCGTCGGGCCGCTCGTCGTCGAAGACCCTGAGGACCTTGAAGCGCGTTGGCGCGTTGGTCGTCAACACAGTCCGCTTCGGGAAGAGGGCAGGATTGAGCGTGGGCGGGGGTACGGCGGTCCCGGCCTGAACGGTGAACTGCATGACCGTCCCGAGCCCCGGATCCGATCCCTCGCCGACGTAGAGGTTGTTCATCTGGATCTTCGTGCCCGCGGCAAACTGGGAGAAGTCCACCAGGACGTCGGCGCGCTCCGTGATGCCGAACTGGACGTCGGGCGACACCTGCGGTGCCGGCAGGTAACCGCCATCCGAACCGATGATCGTCATCGGCACGACGGCGTTGGTCGTCATATTGACGAGCTGCATGTCCCACAGCTGCGTGTTCGCGGCCCCCAGCATTCGGAAGCGATACTGCCGGCGCTGCACGTTCAGGTTTGGCCACGTCTTGCCGTTGACGACCACGGTGTCGGCGCCCTCGTTGTACGACCAGTAGGCGATGTTCGGCGGAGCGTCAGCCCCGGCGTTCAGCGAGCCCGGGTCGGGCGGGAAGTGAAGCTGACCGTCGGTGAAGAAGGCGCGCGTCGCAAACGCGAGCAGGACCTCGAACTGACCCTTCGGCAGCGGTGAGCTCGCCTGATCGAGCGGTGCGTTGGGATCCCGGATCATGTACCCCGCGCCGACCTCGCCGCCGTAGACGCCGAGGCGGGTCACGCCGAGCACGTGGTCGTGATAGAAGAGCTGCGTCGAGGGCTGATCGTTCGGCATCGTGTAGTCGTTGGTCGTGAAGCTCGGACCGCGGTACTGCACGTTCGTGAACCACTCGTTCGCCGTGCCATCCATCTGCGGCAGGACGACCAACCCGTGGGTGTGCGTCACGCGGGCGACGGGGAACTGGGCGTTCTGATACCCCGGCGGGAACAGATTGAAGGGGAAATCGGGGTTCTGCGGGTTCGGCAGCGGCTCCTCGATGGCCTGCGGGTTCGCCCAGGCGATCGTCGGGTCCACCGGCAAGAAGTACGGCTGCTGGACGTTCGTCCTCCAGTGGACGACCGTCGGAATGCCACGGGTATTTTCGAACGTGGCGCCGGGAGAGCCGCTGAAGTTTCCGCCGCCCACGATCGGCCCGTTCTGGACGAACACGGTCGTCGGTGGGAACCCGGCCGGCAACATCTGCACGGCCGCCTCCGAGTCGTTGATCGTGTACTCGTTGCGAATCACTTGCCCCGATGAATTCCGAATGACCGTCGGAGCCCATACGGGCAAAATCGGAAGCTCATTCGCGAACTTCGTTATCATTCCCGGGTCGAGCTGCTGCTCATTCGGCGGGGGTAGCCCCGCCGCCGCGGTGTTCACCTCAGCTCCGCTCGACATGTCGCCGCAACCCTTCGCGACCATGGCGAGAGACGCCATCGACGCTACCAACAAGGTTCCGGATGCAACTGCCAGGGTCCTCTTCCAGTTTCGCTTGCCAGACATGGCTGTCCCTCCCGCGCGCATGGTTCGTCCATCCAAGAAGCGCCCGAAGCACTCTGCTCAACGGGATCACAGGGTCCGTGCGATGTGCCCGCTCCACGCCCGTGCCAAACTCCGACACCGTGCTTCGTTGTAGTAATTCCCCGACAGCTGCCGGGCGTAACGAACTGAAATTCAAGTCATTGATATGACGACGTTCTTATTTTTCCGGTTTTTTTCTGCCTGCTTATCAGGTGTTCAATCGACTCTTTTTAGCGTACGGGTGTTTCCTGCGGCCTACAGGCTGATCGGTATACGGATTCCACCTAATGGCGCGCACCGGATGCGGGTCACTAAGACAATAGTTAGGAACCGCAACAGTGAGCACTCGGCGTGAGCACCTGGTTCGATGTCGGCGCGAATTGGCGCGCTATGCGCGATCGCTGATGCCGACTCCCGAGGACGCGTCCGACCTGTTGCAGGAGGTCGGCGTCGTTGTGCTCGCCAGCAACGAAGCGCCGACCGACGCCCGCGAATTCATTTCCTGGTGTCGAGGGATCGCCCACAACCTCGCCCTCCATCATTGGCGCGCCGCCCGGAGGCGCAACGATGCGTTGACGGGTCTCGGTAGCGCGTACGATTCCGGCGAGACCCCCGTGACCTCCCTCGAGACGATCCTCGCGGACCGCGAATCGCTGGCGATGTGTCTCCAGAGCCTCGACGAGCCGTCGCGGCAGCTGCTGAAGTTGAAGTACATCGACGGAAAAACCTCGACCGAGATCGCCCAGATCCTGGGGCAGTCGCCCGAGGCCGTGCGCATGAGGATCATGCGGCTGCGCGAGGCGATTCGACTTCGGTTCTGGCCACCCGATGCGCCGTCCGAAGATCAGCGCCTGACCGACTCGGGCGCGCACTGAAGGCGGCGGCGGGCGCGCCGGTCAGCGATTCGTCGGCTGCCGCAGATCCAGCGTCAGCGGAAAATCGCGATTGTGCTCCTCGGGCGGCGCCTCCAGCGGGCCGGGCGTGTGGCCGAACGGGAAGAAACGCGCCACGCGCCGCGCCTCCGCCTCCAGCGCGTTGGCGGGCAGTCGATCGTAGGCGCGACCGCCCGGATCGGCGACGTGGTACGTGCAGCCCGCGATCGCGCGCCCGTTCCAGGTGTCGATGACGTCGAACACCAGCGGCGCATGCACGCCGATCGTCGGGTGCAGCGCCGACGGCGGCCGCCAGGCGCGGAAGCGGACCCCCGCGACGAATTCGCCGGGCGCGCCGGTCGGGTGCAGCGGCACGCGCCGCCCGGCGCAGGCGACGACGTGGCGCGAATCGGTCAGGCCGCGCACCTTCACCTCCAGCCGCTCGAGCGACGAGTCGACGTAGCGGACCGTGCCGCCCGCTCCCGGTTCCTCGCCCAGCACGTGCCACGGCTCGATCGCCTGGCGCAGCTCCAGGGCGATGCCCGACGCCGCGATCGATCCCAGGAGCGGGAACCGAAACTCGCGGTGCGCGTGGAACCAGTCGCGCGACAGGATGTAGCCGGCCCCGCGCAGGTCCGCCAGCACCTCGTCGAAGTCCTGCGCCACGAAGTGCGGCAGCGTGAAGCGATCGACGAGGCCCGTCCCCCAGCGCACCGGCTTGCGGCGATAAGGCGCGCGCCACAGCCAGCCGACGAGCGCGCGCACCAGCAGCTGCTGCGTCAGGCTCATGCGCGGGTGCGGCGGCATCTCGAACGCGCGCAGCTCGACGAGGCCCTGCCGGCCTGTTGCGCTGTCGGGGTCGTACAGCTTGTCGATGCAGAGCTCGGTCCGGTGCGTGTTGCCGGTGACGTCGACCAGGATGTGGCGGAAGATCCGATCGACGAGCCAGGGCGGCGCCGTTCCCTCGGGCGGCACCTGCGCGAAGGCGAGCTCGAGCTCGTGGACGGCATCGCTGCGCGCCTCGTCGATCCGCGGCGCCTGGCTGGTCGGCCCGACGAACAACCCGGAGAACAGATACGACAGCGACGGGTGGTTGATGAAGTAGCCGACCAGGCTGCGCAGCAGATCGGGCCGGCGGAGGAACGGGCTGTCGGCGGGCGTCGGGCCGCCCAGCACGATGTGGTTGCCACCGCCTGTGCCGGTGTGACGGCCGTCGAGCGCGAACTTCTCGCTGCCCAGCCGGCAGAAGCGCGTCTCTTCGTAGAGCGCGCTGGTGGTGTCGTCGAGCTCGTTCCATGACCGCGCCGGATGGACGTTCACCTCCAGCACGCCCGGATCGGGCGTCACCGAGATCTTCTCGAGACGGTGGTCGGGCGGCGGCGGGTAGCCCTCGAAGCGGAGCGCCTGATCGCGCTCGCGCGCGACGTCCTCGATCGCCGCGACCAGCGCCAGCCATTCCTCCAGGAAGCCGACCGGCGGCAGGAAGACGTGCAGGATCCCTTCTCGGACCTCCACGCAGAGCGCCGTGCGCACGAGGTCGGCGTCGGGCGACGGCGCACCGGCGTCGCGGCCCTCACCCCGGCCCTCTCCCGCAAGCGGGAGAGGGGGATGAGGGAGATGAGATCCGTTGCGACCGTTCGTGGGCGGGCGATTGGCGGTCTGGGCGACCACGCGGGTCAGCGGCGGGCGCGCCAGCAGCGGATCGCGCTCGTAGATCCAGGTCCGCGCGTCAGGCGCCTCCCAGGGCAAGCTGTCGAGCGGCAGGCGGAAACCGAGCGGCGAATCTCCGGGGAGCAAGAACAGCTCGTCGCCGCGGAGCGACCAGGCGCCGCTCTCCCACCAGATGCCGCCGCCCGCCGCGTCGCCGCCCCCGCCCGGACGCACGCGCAGCGGCAGTACGTACCCGGCCGCCTCGCCCAGCCCGGCGGCGAAGACGCGCGCCAGCCGTGCGCGCTCGGTCTCGTCGTCGAGCCGGTTGTCGAGGACGTCGACGTTGGGCGGCAGCCGCCGCTCGCGCCACAGATAGTAGTAGACGTCCTCGTACGCCGGCCGCACGTGGCCGGGATCGACGCCCAGCCGCCGCGCCAACATCAAGATGAAGGCCTCGGCCGCGGCGCCGTCGGCGGCGCGCGTCGGCACGTCCTTGGCCAGGAGGGCGGGCTCGCGCCAGATCGGCTCGCCGTCGCGTCGGAAGTAGCAGGAGAACGCCCAGCGCGGCAGCGGTTCGCCCGGGTACCACTTCCCCTGGCCGTGGTGAAGGACGCCGCCCGGGGCGAAGCGCGTACGGAGGCGGCGCAGCAGGCGATCCGCGGCGGCGCGCTTTCCCGCGCCGAGCGCGGCGGTGTTCCACTCGGGCGCGTCGCGATCGTCGATCGACACGAACGTCGGCTCGCCGCCCATCGTCAGCCGGACGTCCAGACGTTCCAGATCGCGGTCGACCTGCTTGCCGAGCGCGCGGATCGCCGCCCACTGATCGTCGCGGTAGGGCTGCGTCACCCGCGGCGTCTCTTCGATTCGCCGCACCCGCATCTCGAACGTCAGCTCCTCGGCGATGCCGTTCGTTCCGGCGGCCGCGCCCGACCACGAATAAGATCCCGAGATCGGCGCGGCGGTGGCGGGCAGGGCCGTGCAGGCGAGCGGGATGTGGCCCTCGCCGGCGAGCAGCCCGCTGGTCGGATCCAGGCCGACCCAGCCCGCGCCCGGAAGGTAGACCTCGGTCCAGGCGTGCAGATCGGCGACGTCCTCGCTGACGCCGGAGGGGCCGTCGATCGCCGCGACGTCGGGCCGCAGCTGGATCGAATAGCCGGACACGAAGCGGGCCGCGAAGCCGAGCCGGCGCAGGATCGCCACCTCCAGCCAGGCGAAGTCGCGGCACGATCCGTGGCCGCGCTCGATCGTCTCCTCGGGCGCGAACACGCCCGGCTCCATGCGGATGTCGTAGCGGAGGCGCTGCGACAGCTCGCGGTTGATGTCTACCAGCACGTCGACGCTGCGGCGCCCTGCCCGCGCCACCCCTGCGCGGAGCTCTTCGATCAACGCGGCGACGCGCGCCCCGATCACCGCGGGCTCGCGGTACGGGGCCAGCTCGCCCGCCAGCGTCCCCTCGTACTCGAACGGGTGCTTCTCGGCGTAGCCCTCGATGAAGAAATCGAAGGGGTTGATGGTCGACATCTCGGCGATCAGATCGACCTCGACGGTCAGCTCGCGCGCGGGCTGGGTGAAGGCCAGACGCGCCTGGTGATTGCCGAACGGATCCTGCTGCCAGTTGAGGAAGTGGTCCGCCGGCTTGATCCGCAGCGAGTAGCTGGGGATGGACGTGCGGCAGTGTGGCGCCGGGCGCAGGCGCACGACGTGCGGGGCCAGCGACACGGCGCGGTCGTAGCGGTAGCGGGTGGCGTGCGTCAGTGCGACTCGGATGGACATGCCAGGACGGTCACGACGCTACCCGACGTCCGGTAAACAGGCGTTTGCGGCTCGGTCAAGAACGCGAAACTTCCGGGCCCGGTCAGTCGTCGACCGGCGTCACGTCGACCCCGACGATCAGCTCGTGGCGGCCCCCGCCGAGGAGGACGCCGCGCATCGGCGTCACGTCGCCGAAATCGCGGCCGACGGCGATGACGATGTGGCGATCGGCGGGCACGACGTCGTTGGTCGGATCCAGGTCCAGCCAGTCGCCGCCGGGCAGGCGAACCGACGCCCACGCGTGCGACGCATCCGCTCCGATCAGCGCCGCCTCCTCGCCGCCGCGTGCGCCCCTCCGGTCCGTCACCAGGTAGCCGCTGACGTAGCGGGCCGCCAGTCCGAACGCGCGCAGGCAGGCGATCAGGACGTGCGCGTAGTCCTGGCAGACGCCGCGGCGCAGGCGCAGCACCTCGTCGACGGAGGTGGCCACGTCGGTCGCCGCCGGATCGTAGGTGAAATCGGCGTGGATCCGGTGCATCAGCTCGCGCGCCGCCTCGGTCAGCGGCCGGCCCGGCGGGAACGACGGCTCGGCGAAGGCGCGCGCCGCGGCCGACGGGATGGCGCGCGGCGACGGCAGCGCCATCTCGAGCGTCGCGCGCGCCTCGGCGTCGGCGCCGGCACGCACCCAGTCGCGCGCCGCCTCCCAGGAGCCGTCGTCCTCCGGCGGCGGTGGGCGCGCGATGTCGACGATGAAGGTGGAGGTCACGCAGAGCCGCGTGTGGCGCGCGTGGATGGCCAGGTGGGTCGAGACATTTCCAAACCAGTCGACGCGATCGCGACGCACGGCCGGCTCGGGCGTCACGGTCAACACCTCGTCGCGCACCCACTGATCCTGCACCGCGCGCGGTCGCAGGTGCAGCTCGTGATGCGAGGTCGACACCGCGTCGCTGTACATGTACTCGGTCACGTGGCGGACGCGGTAGCTCATGCCGGGCCCCTCTCCCCCACCCTCTCCCCGCTCCGCGGGGCGAGGGCGCCTTCGCTAGCTCCGATTCTCGTGGACGTGGACGTGAACGTGGTCGTGGTCGTGGACCTGTACGTCGTCGTAGACGTAGTCGCTGTCGTAGTCGTGTGCCTGTACGCGTCCAGGCACACGACAGCGACTACGTCAGCGTCTACGACTACGTCCACGTCCAGGTCCACGACCACGTCCAACCGTCCACGTGTGTCAGTCGCGGAGCTCATGTTCCCACTCCCGGGGAGGCGAGGGAGCGGGAGACGGTGGCGGGCGCCAGGTAGCTGCCCGAAAGCGCGTCCGAGAGGCGCTGCATGTTGGCGACCAGGCCGCTGCACAGCGCGTGCAGCGCGGGCCGCGCGTCGTCCTCGACGGCGCAGACGGCGTCGACGTCGAGCAGGCGAAATGCCGAGAGCGCCTCGAACGCGATCCGCTCCTCGGGGCTACGGCGCGCCAGCGTCGGATCGCGCGGCAGCGCGGCCACGTGCTCGGCCAGGGCGGCCAGCTGGAACAAGATCGATCGCGGGTTGCCCTCGTCGGCCGCCAGCAGGTCGATGACCGGCGGCGCCTGCAACGTGGCGCGGTAGCGACGGCGGTAGGTCATCGCGCTGTCCGCCGTGTCCAGCAGCGCCTCGAGCAGCGCGGTCTCGTCGGGGCGCGCGACCGCGAGCGCCTGGTCGACGACCAGCGCGGTGTTCAGCGCGCGTTCAAGCCGCCGGCCCATGTCCAGGAACCGCCAGGCCGCTTCGCGCGTGACGCTCTCGGAGGTGAAGCCCGCCAGCGCGGTCAGGATCATGACCACCCGGTCGAGGCGCGCCGCCAGCGTCAGCAGCCGCTCGTCGCGCCCCGCCCGCTCGCCGTCGTCGATCTCGTGCCCCAGCGCGACCACCACCGACCAGCTGTCCATCGACAGCCGATCCCGGATCGAGCGCGCCACCCGTTCGATCGCGCGCGTCGTCGCGAACAGCGTCCCCTCGTGGGTGGTGTCGAACAGCGACTCGCGCACGGCGCGTTCCGGCTCGCCGCCTTGCCGCCCTGCCCCGTTCGTCTTGTCGCCGCGCCCCGAGGCGATCCGGGTCTGCGCGCGGAGCGCCACCACCAGGGGCGCGAAGTCGGCGGCGAACGCCCGCCGCCCCCGATCGGCGAGCCGCAGGCAGATGACCCGAGTGAGGCGCGCGATCGATTCGGCTCGCTCGGCGTAGCGGCCGAGCCAGAAGAAGTTGTCGGCGACGCGGCTGGGCAGGTCGCCGCCCCCGCGTGTCGGCGCCACCGGCTGCGCGGGCGGACGCAGCAGCGAGAACTCGTTGACCTCGCCGTCGCTGATCACCCAGGTGTCCTTGCTGCGCGCGCCGCGCGCGATCGAGATGTCGATCTCGTCGGACGCGCCGCCCACCACGGCCAGCGCGCCGGGCATGGTCTCGTAGCCGTCGACGCCGTCCGCGACGACGAACGCGCGCAGCACCAGCGACCGCGGCTTCAGCTCGTCCCCCTCGATGACCGGCACCGTCGACGGCATCACCCGCCGCTGCGCGACGAACCGTCCCGGCGCCGCTCGCATCGCCGCCACCAGCCGCGCCGACGCCTCCTCGTCCAGACGCGCGCCGAAGATCGGCTCGCCCGGCTCCGACGGCGTGCCCAGCGTCGGCGCGATCAGGGCGCCCCCCGCCCCCGCCGGATAGGCGGGCTTGACCACCATCTCGCCGAGGTGGGACACGACGTGCTCCAGGATCTCCGGCTGCCCGCACCACCAGGTCTCGACCGACGGCAGTTGCAGCTCCTCGCCCAGCAGCGCCCGGCAGAGCGCGGGCAGGAACGGAATCAACGCCGGCGTCTGCACGACGCCCGAACCGAGCGCGTTCGCGATCGCCACCTGACCGTCGCGCGCCGCCTGCAGCAGGCCCGGGACGCCGAGCAGCGATTCGGGACGCAATTCCAGCGGATCACACCAGTCGTCATTGAGACGCCGGAGGATGACGTCGACCGGGTGCAAGCCGCCCAGCGTCTTCAAGAACACGCGCCCGTCGCGCACCGTCAGGTCGCCCCCCTCGACCAGCGGATAGCCGAGGTACTGGGCAAGGAACGCCTGCTCGAAGTAGGTCGAGTTCGCCGGACCGGCCGTCAGCAGCACGATGCGCGGGTTGTCCCGCCCGTGCGGCGCCATCCCGGCCAGCGTGTCCCGCAGCGTCCGGAAGAACGACGCCAGCCGCTGGGCGTGGCACTCCCGGAACGCCTCCGGCAGCACCCGCCCGAGCACGATCCGATTCTCCAGCGCGTAGCCGGCCCCGGCCGGCGCCTGGGTGCGATCCGCCAGCACGCGCAGCTCGCCCTCGGGCGTCCGCACCAGATCGGCCGCGTAAAAGTGCAGGAACCGCCCGCCCGGCGGCGCGATGCCGGCGCACGCGCGCAGCAGACCCGGGTGCGCCAGCACGACCTCCGGCGGCAAGAGCCCCTCCGCGATCGCCCGCCGCGGCCCGTACAGATCGGCGAGCAGCCGGTCCAGCAGGGTCGCCCGCTGTGCCAGCCCGGTCGCCAGCCCCGCGAACTCGTCGGGCGCCAGCACCACCGGCACCGGATCCAGCGGCCACGGCCGATCCAGGCCGCGCGTGTCGCCGTGGACGTTGAAGCTGACGCCGTGCTGGCGAATCAACTGGCGCGCCTGTTCCCACCGGCGCCACATCTCGCCCGGGCCGAACGCCGACAGCGCGCGGTCCAGGACCTTCCAGTGCGGCCGCACCGCGCCGTCCGGGCCGCGCATCTCGTTCCAGCTGATGTCCGTCACGATATCTACCCCAAGTTAATGGGAGGTTTCGGTACGGATCAAATGCCGTTAACGGGCCACGGGCCTGTGGATAGTCCACGGCCGATTTTCTATGTTCGATCGGTGTTGACCTCGGAGCCCCTCGGCGCCCCCGCGCAGCTGTTCGCCGGCTACCATCCGATCGAGGGCACCTACGACGAGCTGGTCGAATCGGGCGGCCAGACCCGGGCCCACGCGCGCGTCGTCGCCAACATTCTCGCCAACATGACGCCTGACGCGTTCGCGCGTTCGCAGGCGCTGGCGGAGCTGGCCCTCGCGCAGTGGGGCGTCACGTTCTCCGTCTACTCCGACCAGCGCGGCACCGAGAAGGTGATGCCCGTCTGCCTCGTGCCGCGCGTGATCGCGGCGGCCGAGTGGGCGCGCCTCGAACGCGGGCTCCTGCAGCGGCTGACCGCCCTGCAGCTGTTCCTCGACGATCTCTACGGGGAGCAGCGCGTGCTCCGCGACCGCGTGATCCCGGCGGAGCTGGTGCTGGCCTCGCGCCAGTACGTGCCGCGGCTGCGCGGCCTCAGACCGCCCGGCGGCGTCCGGATCCACATCGCGGGCGTCGATCTGATCCGCAGCCCCGACGGCGTCCTGCGCGTGCTGGAAGACAACCTGCGGACGCCGTCCGGCGTCTCGTACGTGATCGAGAACCGCCTGGTCACGAAGCGGATGTTCCCGACCGCGCTGGAACGCCTGGGCGTGCGCCGCGTCGACGACTACCCGATCCAGCTCGTCGACATGCTGCGCTCGGTCTCGCCCGTCGATCCCGAGAAGTCGACGGTCGTCGTGCTGACGCCCGGTCCGTTCAACTCCGCCTACTTCGAGCACAGCTTCCTGGCCCGCTCGATGGGGATCGAGCTGGTCGAGGCGTCCGATCTGTTCGTCCACGGCGACGAGGTGTTCGTGCGCACCACCGTCGGCCCGCGCCGCGTGCACGTCATCTACCGCCGCACCGACGACGCCTTCATCGACCCCGAGTTCTTCCGCCCCGACAGCATGCTGGGCGTCCCCGGGCTGATGCGCGCCTGGAGCGCGGGCAAGGTCGCGCTCGCGAACGCGCCTGGCAACGGCGTCGCCGACGACAAGGCGATCTATCCGTTCGTCCCCGATCTGGTGCGCTACTACCTCGGCGAGGAGCCGCTGCTCGAACAGGTTCCGACCCAGGTCTGCGCGCGCCGCGCCGACTGCCAGTACGTGCTCGAGCACCTCGACACGCTGGTCGTCAAGGCGGTCGACGAGGCCGGCGGCTACGGCATGCTGATGGGCCCGCAGGCCAGCGCCGCCGAGCGCGAGGAGTTCCGCGCCCGCATCATCGCCGACCCGCGCAAATACATCGCCCAGCACCGCGTCGAGCTATCGACCTGCCCGACCTGGATCGCGTCGGAGCGCCGCCTGGAACCGCGGCGCATCGATCTGCGCCCCTACGTGGTCACCGGCAAGGGGCGCAGCTGGGTGCTGCCGGGCGGCCTGACCCGGGTCGCGCTGCGCGCCGGCTCGTACGTCGTCAACTCCAGCCAGGGCGGCGGGTCGAAGGACACCTGGGTGCAGGCGGACGCCGTGTCGTGATCTCCCGCGTCGCCGATCATTGTTTCTGGGTCGGGCGCTACATCGAGCGGGCCGAGAGCACCGCTCGCCTCCTGCAGGTCACGCGCGCCCTGGCGTTCGACGCCGAGCTGCCGCCCCTGCACTGCTGGCGGCCGCTGGTGATCGTGTCGGGGCAGTTCCCGGAGTTCGTCGGCCAGCTGGGCGCCGACGCCGCCGGCCACGGCGACGTCGTGCAGCGCTACATGACCTGGGCGCCGGAGAACCCGGTGTCGATCCGCAATTCGATCCGCGCGGCGCGCGAGGGCGTGCGGTCGATCCGCGAGGTGCTCGGGCACGAGATCTGGCAGGCGACCAACGAGCTTTACCTCTGGTTCGCGGGCGAGGAGGCGGCCGCGTCGTACGTGCACGACCGCGAGGAGGTCTATCGCAACGTGCGCCGTTCGACGCAGCTCTGTCTCGGCCTGGTGCGCAGCACGATGCTGCACGACGAGCCGATGGACTTCCTGTGGCTGGGCGTGCTGCTGGAGCGGATCGGCCAGACGGCGCGCACGCTGGACATGCACCACCACATTCAGAGCGCGGCGGGCGGTCCGCAGCCGCTGCTGCAGACCGCGCTCTGGCTGTCGCTGCTGCGCGCCTGCTCCGGTTTCGAAGCGTTCATGCGCCGCGAGCAGGGGCGCGTCAGCCGCGAGGCGGCGGTCTCGTTCCTGCTGTTCGAGGCGCGCTTCCCGCGTTCGCTGCGCTACTGCGTGCGCTCGGCGCTGGCGCTGGCCCGCCGGCTGGAACCCGCGGGCAGCAAGGGTGCCGTCACGCCGGCGCGGGCGCGGCTGGAAGCGCTGGACCACTGGCTCGACGACCAGGAGAGCAAGGACATTCCCCTTTCGGTACACGCCCTTCTGACCCACGTCGTCGACGAGGCGAGCGCGTCCTGCCAGGAGCTGCAGCAAGGAGTCGAGGGGGCCACGGACGTGGCCGCCGCCGCCCAGAAGGAGGCCGCCCAGTAGAAAGACACATCCGTGTCGCAGCCAGCTCAGGGGCGTAGGGCTGCAAACAATTTTCCTGTTGGAAAAACGCCGGAAACAGTGGCCGCCTTATGCTCGATGGCATGGGCGCTGCGACGAGCGGGACTTTCAGCTTCCAGATCCACGATGGTGGAGGGGATCGCGCGCTCGACGGCATCTTCCGGCTGATCGCGCTGGGCGACGAGGATCGCCCGCTCGAGGCGGTGCTGACGTCGATGTGCGCCGACGTCGCGGCGATCGCGCGCGCCGACATCGCGAGCATCTACGTGCGCGAGGAGGACGCCGACGGCCTTCGCTTCACGATGCGCGGCAACATCGGCTTTCCGCCCGAGGCGATCGGCCGCGTGCACCTGCGTCCCGGCGAAGGGATCACCGGCTTCGCGGCCGAGCGGATGCGCCCGGTGTCGGTGGCGGTCGGCAAGCAGGACCGCCACTTCAAGTACATCTCGGGCCTCGGCGAAGAAAAATATCCGGCGCTGCTGGCGGTGCCGATCCTGCGCGGCGGCACCACCGCCGGCGTGCTGGTTCTGCAGCGGGGCGTGTCGCGCGCGTTCTCGGACGGCGAAGTGGTGCTGGCGACCGCGCTGGCGGCGGTGATCAACCACGCCATCGAGCGGGGCGAGGATCGGGAGCGGCGGCAAGCCCAGGGCAGCGACCGGCGCGCGGTCCGGCTTTCGGGTCGATCGATCGTGGGCGGCGCCGCCATGGGACGCGCCGAGCTGCTGCCGACGCTGTCGGCGCTGACCGGGCGCGACGCGGGTGGGCCGGCGTCGCCCGTGAAGATCGAGTCGACGGTCGAGCGCCTGCAGAACGAGCTGCGCAAGGCGGCGGCAAACGCCGGCGAGTCCGCGGCGAGCGAGCTGCGCGGGCTGTCGCTGATCCTCGAGGACTGGCGGTTTCGCGCCGGTCTGGCGCAGGGCTGCGAGGCGCCTGCCCCGCTCAAGGCGCTGTCGGCGCTGGCGCGTTCCTACGCGCGGGTGGCGTTCACGGTCCCGCCGAGCGATCGAGACGGGGCCGAGATCATCCGCGACCGCGCCGCGGAGATAGAGGATCTGTGCGTGTTCGTCTACGCGGCGTCGCTGCGCGGGCGCCCCCTGGTGCGATCGGGCACCATCGTCGTCGCCGAGCGGCTCCGTCCCTTCGCGGCGATCCACGCCATCACGGCGGGCGCCAGCGGCTTCGTCGTCGAGGGCGACCTACGCGAGGAGAGCGCCGCCGCGGCGCTGGTGCGGTCCGCCGGTCTGCCGCTGCTCGCGTCGGTCGGGGGCGTGTTCTCCTGGCTGCAGCCAGAGGATCTGCTGGTGATCGAGGCCGGCGGCCTGCGGATCAATCCGCCCGCCACGGCGATCGCGCACTTCCGCAACGGGCGCCGCTGATTCCGGTCGAGCTGGCCCGGACGCCAGCCAGACCTACATTAGGATCATGTTTGTTCGAACGATGGTGGGTGCGCTCGCGCTGACTGCGGCCGTCGCCGTTACGGCCGGGGCGGGCGCGCGCGGCGCCGAGGTCAACCGCTGCAGCCTGGGCGGTCGGTTCCCCGTCACCTCGGTGGCGCGCTACACGACGGTCGAGAACGCCGGCTACACGACGTACGAACAGTTTCGCGGCGCCGAGGTGATCGTTCCGGCCCAGCCGGGGCTGACGCGCGAGTGGCTGCAACGCGTGCTGAGCTATCAGGTGGCGGCCGGCGAGTGCGACTTCGGCTCGACCGACGCGAAGGTCAGCGTGATGCCCGCGGGCGGCGCCTTCTCGGTGCGGATCAGCGCGAATGACGACAGGGCGGCGGGCGAGATCCTGCGTCACGCGCAACAGCTGGTGAAGTGACATGGCGACCCGCCCAGCGACGGAGATCATCGGTCCGCGCGACGAGCGCGTGGCCCGCCTGTCGACGTTCGCGCTGGTCAAGGAGATCGTCGTCCAGACGCGTATGCTCGCCCGGAAGCAGGTCCAGCTGGCGCGCACCGAGCTGAAGGCCGACGCGCGCACCGAGGCGAAGGTCGCGGGTGGGCTGGGGTTGGCCGCGGTCGGCGCGATCATCACGGTGACGCTGCTGCTGGTGACCGCCGCGTTCGCGCTCGCTCTCGTGCTTCCGGCCTGGGCCGCCGGCCTGATCGTCAGCGGTGTCGTGGCGCTGGCCGCCGCGACCATCGCAGGCGTCAGCTGGCGCCGGCGGATCCGCAGGCCACTTGAACACAGCCGGCAGGAGCTGAAGACGAACGTTCGTCTGGCCCGGGAGCGCTTTGCATGAGCGGCGAGCGGCGAGAGGTCGCGCAGCTCGAACAGGACGTCGACCAGATCCGCGGGCGGATCGGGATCCTGGTCCGCGAGCTCGATCACCGCCGGCATGAAGCGTTCGATCTGAGGCTGCAGTTCCGGCATCACGCCGGCCGGCTGGTGCTGGTGGGCGTCGCGCTGGTCGCCATCGTCGCGGGCGGCGTCGCCTACGTCGCGTCGCGCCTGCGCCGTCGGCGGTCGATCCAGATGCGCGTGCGCCGTTTGCGCGATGCCCTTCGTCGCATCGGCGCCCATCCCGAGCGCGTGGCGGAGCGGACCCCCAACGTGTCGCGCAAGGTGCTCGCGGCCGGCGGCGGCGCCATTGCGTCGGCGCTCGGCAAGCGCATCGCCAAGCGCCTCGTCTCCGCGTGACCCCTCTCCCTTACCCTCTCCCCGCTTCGCGGGGCGAGGGCAAACAGCTGCACATCAGCGTCAAGGCTGGCGGACGATGCAGCGGAAGCCGAGGTGGCAGGTCGATGTGTCGATCGCCTGCGGCATCCGCGCGGCGGGTCGAAAGCGCCGGCAGTAGTTCGGCGCGCAGAGGAACGAACCGCCCTTCATCACCTTGCGAGGGATCGGCAACGGGATGCAAGGATCGTAGCTGAGCGCGCGGGCCCGCTCGTCGACGCTACAGCAGCTGCCGGCGTGCCCGCTCGCTTCGTGCCTGGGCGCGTACCAGTCGGTCGTCCACTCCCAGACGTTGCCGATCATGTCGTAGAGGCCCCACCCGTTGGGCGGGAACGATCCGACCGGCGAGGTGCCCTCGTAACCATCGGTTCGCAGGTTCTCGATCGGAAACTCTCCCTGCCAGGTGTTCGCCATCGGCTTCCCGCTGGGCTCGAGCTGGTCTCCCCACGCGTATTCGGCGCCGTCCAGGCCGCCGCGCGCCGCAAATTCCCATTCCGCCTCGGTCGGCAATTCCTTGCCCGCCCAACGCGCGTACGCTTCCGCATCCTCGAACCCGACGTGCACCACCGGGTGATCGTCCAGCCCGGCGATCGAGCTTCCGGGGCCTTTCGGGTGAAGCCAGTCGGCACCGGGGACGTAAGCCCACCAGTTGAAGTGGTTTTGTAGATCGACGCGCGCAGCCGGCTGGACGAACACCACCGACGCAGGCACCAGCAGCTTCGGATCGGCGCCGGGGTACTGCGCCGGATCCGGGGCACGCTCGGCCTGCGTCGCGTATCCCGTCTCCGTGATGAATCGCCGGAACATCGTGTTGGTGACCGGCCAGCGATCGACCCAGAAGCCGTCGACGGTCTCGACGTGCCGCGGGCCCTCTTCGCGATAGTGCCGGTCCGATCCCATGGTGAACGTGCCGCCCGGGATCCATTCCATGCCGATCCGCTGCGCGCGTGCTTCGGCCGTACTGGGCAATGGCTTCTGCGCCGACATGGCGACCTCCCGCGAAATGACAAGCATGGGGGCGCAGCTGCCAGGCTCAAGAAGGCCGCCGCCTTATCGGGCGTCCCCCTACGACGCCCGCGACCCGATTTGCGCGAACGGCCTACAGTCCCTGCGTGGCGGGGTTGCCATCTTTCGAGCCACTTTCCTCGTCCCCGGAGGCGACCATGAGACGGCACCCCACGGCAACTGCGCTTGCGATCCTCGCGCTCGCGGCGGCGTCGCCCGCGCACGCCAAAGACACGGCCAAGCCGGCCATCGATCCGGAGGCGATCTCGGCGTTGCACAAGATGGGGGCGTTCCTGCGGGGCCAGCAGGCCTTCGTCGTGCAGGCGAAGATGACCACCGACGACGTCATCGGATCCGGACAGAAGGTGCAGTTCGGCGG